>Ga0070698_100002441_pt1 | contig 20503 bp, 18 predicted proteins | sample KBSK1502metaG_FD_65477 | JGI IMG/M metagenome (GOLD analysis project Ga0070698, IMG submission 65477) | Corn, switchgrass and miscanthus rhizosphere microbial communities from Kellogg Biological Station, Michigan, USA - KBS K1-50-2 metaG | ecosystem: Host-associated > Plants > Roots >...
GATGTCAGCGTGCCGCTCTCCGCGAACACACCGACTTATCCGGGTGACCCCGGCATTGCGATCAAGCATTGGCTGCGACTGGCCAACGGCGATCCCGCGAATGTTTCACTCATAAACTTCGGCCTCCATTCAGGCACGCACGTCGATGCTCCGGCACACTTTATTGAGGGCGGCGCGAAAGTGGGTTCCTTGCCGCTCGACAGCCTGTTGGGAATGGCCCAGGTGGTTGAAGTGGCGCCTGACATTAACGTTATCGACGAGGAGTTCGTCGCCGCAAATTGCGTGGGCGGTTCGCAACGGATTCTTTTCAAAACGCGCAACTCTGTTTTTTGGGGCGACACCGAGCGGGGATTTCACGAGGATTATGTCTATATCGATCCGGATGCCGCTCGCTGGCTGGTGGAATCAGGAGTCAAACTTGTCGGCATCGATTACCTGTCGGTCGAAAAGTTCAACTCAGACAGTTTTCCAACCCACCTTGCCTTTCTTGCGAGTGGTGTTGTGATCGTAGAGGGATTGGATCTGCGAGCGGTACCGCCTGGAAAATATGAACTTCTCTGTCTGCCGCTCAAAATTGCCGGAGGCAGTGGCGATGGTGCCCCTGCTCGGGTCATACTGCGCACATTGAACTAGAAAGCGCGAAATAACATGGTTGATAAGACTGACAAAGACTATCGGGAACGCGTCTTCCGGATTGTTCGTATGATTCCTCGCGGACACGTTATGACCTATGGCCAGATCGCCGAAATCCTGGGCGAGGGTTACACGCCGCGAACAGTTGGATTCGTCATGCACTCAGCGAACGACAAAACTCCCTGGCACCGCGTAATCAATGCACAGGGCGGCTGTTCCACACGCGGCCTGGTTCTCCCGCACGACAAACAGCAGCGCATGCTGGAGGCTGAGGGAGTGAGTTTCAATGAAAACGGCCGATGCGAGCTACAGCGGTATCTATGGATTCCCACAGAGCCCAAAGCCAGGGGCAAAACCTCGAAAAAATTAACTCTATTCAAAACTTAGTTCTAAAAGGAAACTCCATGAGCAGAGACCCTATCGATTCAAGAACTCCCTACGCAGTCAGTCCGTCTCGCTATTCTGTCTCACATCAAATGGTGACTACTGCCTTCGAGTTGCCCAACTTTCGCATTACGCAAAACCTGGGAGTCGTGCGCGGAATTGTAGTGCGTTCCCGGAACATCTTCGCCACTATCGGCGCCGGACTGCAAACGATAGTTGGAGGAAACATTACGGTCTGGACAAAGCTTTGTGAGGACACACGCAGTGATGCGTTTGACATCATGATCCAGCACGCAACTGAAATTGGGGCCAACGCAATAGTGGCCGCGCGCTACGATGCGACCGAGGTTTCAGCCGGCGTGACGGAAGTACTGGCGTACGGCACAGCCGTAATTGTTGAACCGTCAAATCCCGAAGCGAGCTATCGCTCATGAGCGGCAAAACGCTAACAGCCGCCCAAACTCGACGAATTCAGAAAGCGGTTGACACGGTTCCTTACGCACACCTGCTTGGGATCGAACTTGACGACGTCAGCGAGGGCGCGGCAACGCTCGGACTCAACATTCGCAAAGAACTGAAACAGAACCATGGCGTTGTTCATGGCGGTGCAATTGCTTCTTTGATCGACACGGCGATGGCCTTCGCCATAATCACTCTGCTGGCGCCTCGGGAGAAGGTCACAACAGTAGATCTTACCGTAAGTTATTTGCGGCCGCTGACGAAAGGACGAATTACGGCCACGGCCAGAGTTGTGCGCTCCGGCCGTCGTCTCTTTGTAGTATCCGCGGACGTCTTTGGTGATGACGGAATCCTTGCAAGCACAGCACTTAGTACCTACATCAAGCTCTAAACAACTGAAGGAATCCCGCCCGTAATTTTGTAGACAGTCTCAGCCTATCTCTGTAGAATGATTTTGGCCTTCCGTGCGGACACCAAACCGTCACTCGCTCCCGCAATGGACAGTTTGAAGTTCTCAAGTTCGAGTGGTGAACTCCCTCCCATGTATTCGTTATATCATGCGCTTGTAGCCCAACATCCGAGACAGTTAATGCCTCTGCGCTGCGCCGGTTCGACGATCGCGCAGCTTCATCGCTATTTTGAAGATGTTGTGCTGGAAAACAATTTAAGCGCGTTGGTAGTTGAGAGCTTACCTACCTCTGCGGAGCGACCAGCTCGAGACGAGGCGCGTCTTCAGGAACTCGATAAGGTCGCCAGGAATTTGTTCCTATGGGTCAATCGCGAAGATGCCTTGTCGAATATGGTGCTCAACAGAGGTAGCGAGAAGACTCAATCGACTGTCTTCGAACGAACCGATGAAGGAAGCTCCGAAAGGTTCGTGGTCATTGCCGATGCCCGCTTCTCCGCTTTGCTGGCTTCGGTGCATCGGGAAGACGAACACGCGTCGCGAGATCTAGTGGTTTGGACCTTCGAGCCTGACATTGTTTACTCTGCGCTCGAATACCTGATGGCCCGCGTCACTGCGGAGCACGAGTTTCACTCTAACGCTTTTGCCAAAGCCGTTCGAGTTTCGATGCCGCAGGCTACTTCGCTGCAGTTGACGCTGGGAGTGACGACAAAACTCGCGCGACTTTTGCAGGAACAGGCCGAACGTGAAATTGCCGTTAATCGCCTCGCGACCGCGATCCGCAACACACTTGAACTCGATAGCGTCCTGCAAACGGCCGCTGAGGAAGTTGGACGAGCGCTCAACGTTCACTCCTGCGCAGTCAGGGTCGAAGGCGCTCTTGTTGGCAAGCAGATGACCAAATGCTACCTGCGGCCCGATGCCGGGGTTGAAGGTGAAGAACTCCTGCTCAGCCAGGTGGACCTGGTCAGCACAAGCTTGACGAACTCTCCAAAAGAGTATGTCGTCGACGGCGACGGCTTGCAGACTCCGAACGTTTTAGCTGATGCCGTGGTGCCGCTCATTCATCAGGGAAGCCTTATCGGGCTTTTGTTAGTGCGATCAGATGACATGTCACGTATTTGGGCCGAGAACGAGTTATTGCTCCTGCACACCGTCGCCGATCAACTCGTGGTTGCGGTCAACCAGGCTCACTTGTTTGCTCAAATGGAACAACAGGCGCTGACCGACAGCCTTACGGGTTGCTTTAACCGTCGCTCATTTGAGTCACGGCTTGAACACCATCTCCGGCTAGCCATGCGCATGGGCCACCAGCTTTCTTTGGTAATGATCGACCTGGATAATTTCAAGCGCATCAATGATCAGGCCGGTCATGAGGTTGGGGACGTCGCACTCTGCATGTTGGCTGAGTTGCTGCGCAGTGCCATCCGAGTCGTCGATACTGCTGCCAGGTTTGGTGGCGACGAGTTTGTGGTCATTCTCCCGCAGGCAAACAGCGAAGGTGCGCTGCTTGTGGCTGAGCGTTTGCGCCAGCGCATCGAGGAGATGGATGTACCTGGATTTGGCAAAGTGACTTGTTCTTTGGGAATTGCTACGTTCCCCGATCACGGTTCTTCACGAGATATGCTGCTCCTGGCCGCGGATCGCGCGCTCTATACTTCCAAAGATGCCGGACGCAATCGGGTCAGCGTCGCCGAACCGTTTCTTTTTGTCGAAGGCCAACCCAGCGTCGAGCTCGCGGATGTTTTGCAGCGACTCTGAATTGAGTTTGAATTGGGAAGTCTGATTTAGGACACCCCGCCAGATTTAGTCCAGCAACCACCCAACAATAGCCAGCATCTTCACCACCGACTCTGACATCTGACATGCCTTCTGGCGTCCTGACGCAAAATCGCGCATCATAACCTTTCGCTTTTTAGCCAAAGTTTTGAGCTTTGCGGCGTTTTGTGCATGGACGATCTAAGAAAATTTGCGCACTACTTCATTCCCTATAAGGTCGAACTGACGCTTGGCATCTTCTGTATTGTGGCCAGCGTTGTTTTCAATCTCTACATTCCCATAATTGTCGGGCATGCCATTGATGCAAACTGGGTTGAGATCACCTGGTCGCGGCTCACCGTCTCCGCCCTCAAGGTGCTTGGCGCGAGCGCGGTGAGCGGCACCTTTCTTTTCCTTCAGCGGCGCATCCTGATTGGAATGTCGCGCAAGGTTGAATACGACTTACGTCAGGATTTCTACGCCCATCTCGTAGATCAACCACAGGCGTTTTTTCAGGACCATCGTATCGGCGACCTGATGGCGCGCGCTACCAACGACCTGGCCGCGGTCAGGCAATTGGCCGGACCGATGATCATGTACTCGCTGCAGACGCTGCTCGTCGTAGTGATCGTTCTGCCGTTAATGTTCATGATCAACTGGTGGCTCACGTTGCTCTTGTTTACGACGATGCCGCTGGTCTCCTTGACAGTTAAGTTCTTTGGCCAGCAGATTCATGTTCGCTTCGAAAAAATTCAGGAATTCTTTGCGCAAATAACCGCGCGCGCTCAGGAAAACTTTACCGGCGTGCGCGTTGTGCGGGCCTATGCTCAGGAAGGCGCCGAGATCGCCGCCTTCAACGAACTGAATCGGCAATACGCGGAAAAGAACCTGGCGCTGGTGAGAATCGATGCGTTAATGCGACCGCTGATGCAGTTTCTAATCGGCATGGGCTTCGTGCTAATCACCTGGGCCGGTGTGCCGGCAGCGATTCGCGGAGAGATCACCGTCGGGCAGTTTACTGTCTTCAACATGTATCTCTTCCGCTTGATCTGGCCGCTGATCGCCCTGGGTTATGTTGTCAATCTGTATCAGCGAGGTACCGCCAGCCTGCGGCGCATGAACACAATATTTGCCGTCAAGCCTTCTATTGCCGATGCCGCTGGTGTGGAAGTAAAGCCGCCGATTAAGGGTGAAATTGAATTTCGGCGCCTTACATTTCGCTACCATCCGAACGATGAACCGGTCCTACGCGACATCAACCTGACCATACCTGCAGGCCGGACCGTGGCCTTCGTGGGACGCACCGGTAGCGGCAAGTCAACTCTTATTAGTCTCATTTCGCGGATCGTTGAGGCGCCGGAAGACACCGTGTTCGTTGACGACGTTTCGGTTCGCGACTACTCGCTCGCACAATTGCGCTCGAGCATTGGCTACATTCCGCAGGAAACTTTTCTCTTCAGCGACACACTCGCCGAAAACATTGCTTTCGGCGTTGAAAAGTCCGAACGATCCAACGTCGAAACTGCCGCTGAAGTTGCCGGACTAACAGAAGATGTTGAAGGTTTTCCGGACGGGTTTGAAACGCTGGTCGGCGAACGGGGCCTGACGCTGTCTGGTGGTCAAAAACAACGAACGGCAATCGCTCGAGCGATTCTCCGTGAGCCGAAAATTCTGATCCTCGACGATGCTTTGTCCTCAGTCGACACCTACACGGAAGAAAAGATCCTGGGGAAACTACGCGGCGTTATGCGCGGTCGCACAAGTTTGATTGTTTCGCATCGCATCTCAACGGTCCGCGACGCTGACACGATCTGCGTACTCGACGAGGGACGCATCATTGAGCAGGGAACGCACGATGAGTTGCTCGCGCTTGGCGGAGAATACTCAGCCCTTCATGAGCGACAACTGCTTGAAGAAGAACTGGAGCTTACTTAGTCGTCATTTGTCAGGAGGGACACGATGGAAGTTGATCTGAACAAACGGTACCAGAGCATGCTCATCTTGTGGTTCGCGTTGCTGATGAGCGTAATTATGTACTTCGTCTTCGTGCAGATTGCGGCGCCGCCGATCGCAAACGCCGAGAACACAACAAAGTCGCCTCTAATTATCGGTCTCACTGCCCTCGGGGCCGGGTTCGTACTGATTTCGTTTGTGGTGAAACGAAAGCTAATCGAGCAGTCAGTAGAGAAACAGGATCTTGGGCTGGTGCAGAAGGGAATGATCGTGGCCCTTGCACTCTGCGAGGTCAGCGCGATGCTCGGGTTGCTCGAACGTTTTGCTTTCGGCCATCGTCAATATTACCTGCTCTTCATATTCGCGGCTGCCGGGGTTCTTTTTCATTTTCCGCGGCGCAGTCAGTTAGAGGCTGCCAGTTTCAAGAGCACGAACCTCTGGAAATAAATAGTCAATGTCCACCGCCGTAAAACAGTTTCACGAAGAAGAAAGCATCGGGAAGACTTACGACTTCCAGATTGCCCGGCGGCTGTTGCGTTATCTGCGTCCTTATCTGCGGCTGCTCTTCCCTGCCCTGCTGTTGACCTTCGCGCTAAACCTGCTGGGAATTCTGCAGCCGAAGTTTACCGAATACGCGATTGACTGGTACATCCTGCCGCGTAAATCTTCCGGTCTGGAGTTGTTGGTTGGCCTTTATGTTGGCGTGCAACTCCTGCGTTTGGTGTTTTCCTATTTCCAGGCGCTGTTGCTCAACACCGTGGGACAGTATGTGATGTTTGATATGCGCCGGGAGCTTTACGACAAGCTGCAGCATCAGGAAGTCGCTTACTACGACCGCAATCCCGTCGGTCGCATCATGACGCGGCTCACCAGCGATGTAGACTCGCTTAACGAACTCTTCACTGCCGGCATCACTGACCTGCTCGGCGACGTGGTGATGATTTTCGCAATCATCGGCGTAATGTTATGGATGGACGTTCGTCTTACTTTCGTCACCCTGTTGACCGTGCCGATGCTGTGGGCTGCGACCACGTGGTTTCGCAAAGGCGCGCGCAAGGGCTACGACCTGGTCCGCACGCGCATCGCTCGCATCAACGCCTTTCTTCAGGAACATTTCGCCGGCGCGCAAACCGTTCAGATTTTCAACGCCGAAGCGAAGTCGGTCACAAAGTTTCGTGAGATCAATGCCGACTATCGCAAAGCCAACATCGATACTATTTTTTACTACGCCGTCTTCTTCCCGCTGGTTGATCTCATCGGCGCAACTGGTATTGCGCTAATCATCTGGTATGGCGGCTATCGTGTAATGCAAAACGCACCCGGGCATACGGTGCTCACGCTGGGCGCGCTGGTGGCCTTCATCCAGTATTCCAGTTTTCTTTTCCAGCCGATTCGGGATATTTCGGATAAGTACAACGTGCTTCAGGCAGCGGTGGTTGCCTCGCATCGAATTTTCAAGACGCTCGATCTTCCGATCGCTATCACTTCACCCGCTCGACCCAAAAAGTTGGGGCGCGCTGAAGGCCGCATCGAATTTGAAAACGTTTCGTTTGCCTACAAGAACGAAGATTGGATTCTTAAAGATGTTTCTTTCAAGGTCGATCCGGGACAGTCGATTGCGCTGGTTGGTCACACCGGATCCGGTAAGTCTACGATCACAAATCTATTGATGCGTTTCTACGACGTCCAGCGCGGCCGAATTCTCCTGGATGGCGTAGACGTGCGCGAGTGGGACCTGCAATCGCTTCGGGAAAACTTCGCCGTGGTTCTACAGGAAATATTTCTTTTCAGCGGAACAGTGGAAGGCAACATCCGATTGGGCCGACAGGATATCACTGAAGATCGTGTTAAGTGGGCTGCGCAAGAGGTGAGCGCTGAGCCTTTCATAAACCGCCTCCACGGGGGTTATCAGGCTGAAGTCAAAGAGCGAGGAGCCGGCCTCTCGGTGGGGCAGAAGCAGTTGATCTCTTTCGCTCGCGCCCTGGCGTTTGACCCGGCGATACTGATCCTGGATGAGGCGACGAGCTCGATCGACACGGAAACAGAGCAACTGATCCAGCAGGCTATCGAACGTGTGATGCGTGATCGTACGTCCATCGTCGTCGCTCACCGTCTGTCAACAATTCAACGCGCCGATCAGATCATCGTGCTGCATCATGGCGAAATAAGAGAGCGCGGCACCCATCAGGAACTGCTGGCCCACCACGGACTCTACTGGAAACTTTACAAACTCCAATATGCAGATGGCGCCAGACCGGCATTACCAGTTTTGTCTGAAGAAGAAGCTGCTGCTGAACCTGCGGGCCAGGCACAATTCAGTGAGTGATGTTCGAAAGTTAGTTCCAAGTCCGGCCCGCGCTCCGTAGGAGCCGAATGTTTATAGTAGGCAAGGCGCAAAGAAACCAGCTCCGTAGGAGCGGAATGTTTCCTTCGCTGCCAAAAGGGACGGGCTGTCCCGCTCCTACGGAGCTTCGTGATATCGTGGATTCGCTGTCTCTATAAACATTCCGTCCCTAACGGGACTAGCTCCAATTCATAATTGCCCTTTTCCGATTTCGTAATAGAATACGAGCGCCCATCGTCAACATACCTGGTGCAAAGCTGGTTGCTGTGAAGCGCCAGGATCGCGCCAAAGGAGTCTACCGAATGATCCGTCGCGCCTTTTTGTTTTCCATCTTCCTGCTGCTCTCTGTCATTTCGGTGCCTGCGCAGAAGCGTGCCTTCGCAATTGAAGATCTCTATCGCGTAAAAAACATCTCCGACTTGCACGTTTCTCCAGACGGTAAGACAGTCGTTTTCGCCGTGGCAATCTCCGACCTCGGGCGCGCGAAAAAAACCACTCATATCTGGACTATGAACATTGACGGAAAAAACCTGCGCCAGTTAACGACCGGTGAAACCAGCGCGTCGTCGCCGTCATTCTCTCCAGATGGCAAGCAAATACTTTTCATTAGTTCGAAAGATGGTAGCGACAACCTCTACCTGCTGCCGCTAAATCCCGTTAGTGGCAAGACTCCCTGGAGAAAGCTCACTAACCTCTCAACCGGGGTCTCCGATCCCCTTTGGTCGCCTAATGGCAAGTGGATCGCGTTTTCGTCCGATGTTTATCCGGAATGTAATGGCGACGATGCTTGCAATAAGAAGATCGCAACCCGTTGGAGTGACGGACCTCTTAAGGCCCACATGGCGGACGAGCTTCTATATCGCCACTGGACAAGCTGGAAAGACGGCACGCGCACCCACACGTTTATTGCCAACGTTGCGACGGGCGTTACCAGAGATCTAACGCCGGGCGATCACGACGCACCAACCTTTCAACTCGGCGGCCCACTGCAATACGACTTCTCACCGGACAGCAAAGAGTTGGTCTATGTCTCGAATCACGATGCCGTTCCGGCATTATCCACAAACAACGATCTCTGGATCATTTCGCTAGAAGATAAGGAGGCGCAGCCACGCAACATCACGGCAGCCAATCCCGCCTACGATGGCAGCCCGAAATATTCGCCCGACGGCAAATACATTGGCTACCGCATGCAAAAGCAGCCGGGTTATGAATCGGATCGCTTTCGCGTTGCCCTCTGGGATCGCGCCACTCGCCAAATAACAGTCGTGACTGAGGCGTTCGACAATTGGGTCGATGAGTTTCGCTGGTCGAAAGACTCCACAGCGATTTATTTTGCCGGGCCCGTCGAAGGACAGAATCCGATTTTCCGTCTCGACCTTAACACCAAAGCCATAACCCAGGTTTTGGCTGACAAGACGATTGACGGATCGGACTTTGACGCAAGTGAGCGCCGTTTGCTCTACATCAAGCGTTCCGTCGGCGAACCCCCAGAAATCTACAGTGCGGAAGTTGTTAATGGTAAGGCCTCAACGCCGGTGAAGTTGTCGCACTTCAATGAGGCTCTGATGAACGAAGTAGACATTCGTCCGGCTGAATCCATGTGGGTGACGGGTTCGGGTGGCCAACGCGTGCAGGTCTTTATCGTCAAGCCTCACAACTTTGATCCGTCAAAAAAGTATCCACTGATTCTGAATGTTCATGGCGGTCCTCAGTCTAACTGGGCCGATGCGTTTCGCGGCGACTGGCAGGTTTATCCTGGCGCCGGTTACGTCGTTGCGTTTCCAAACCCGCATGGCTCAACCGGGTTTGGTCAGGACTACACGGCGGAAATTTCCGGGGACTTTGGCGGGCGCGTCTTTGAAGATTTGATGAAGGTGACTGACTCGCTGGAAAAACTTCCTTACGTTGACTCAGCACGCATGGGCGCAATGGGTTGGTCGTATGGCGGCTACATGATGATGTGGTTTGAAGGACACACGGATCGCTTCAAGGCCATCGCTTCGATGATGGGGATGTATGACCTGCGTTCGTTTCACGGCGCCACTGAGGAACTCTGGTTTCCCGAGTGGGATATAAAAGGTAGACCTTGGGACTCTCACGATTATGGAAAGTGGTCGCCGTCGGACTTTGTCAAAAATTTCAAGACGCCGACGCTGGTGATTTCCGGCGAACGAGACTATCGGGTGCCTTACACGCAGTCGCTGCACTTCTATACGGACCTGCAGGAGATGAAAGTCCCATCGCGTTTGATCATCTACTCGAACGCGGGACATTGGCCCAGCTGGTACGAAATGGCACTCTACTACACCGCGCACGTTGAGTGGTTCAACAAATATCTCGGTGGCGATCCGCCGCCGTGGACGACTGAACAGTTTCTTCGTAACGCCGTTTTTGATAAGGCGACCGGTAAGCGAATCGTTGAAGCTGGACCCCTGCCCAAGAACAAGGGAGGCAAACCGGGCGAGAAGCCGGGGACGCCGTAGGGCAAGACTTTGGAGTGCGGCGACCTGTCGCCGCTTTTCTCAGCGGCGGCTTGTCGCCGCTTTTTCGCGGCGAGCGAGTTCAACCAGGGCTGCGACAGGTCGCAGCCGACTAAAGCGCTGACAGGTCAGCGCACTCCAAAAAGGAGCAACTATGACGAAGCCCAGCACCGCACTCGCTCAATCCGGTCCGGAACTGAGCGTTCGCTCCATTATTATCGGATTGTTCGTCGCCCTGATAATCGGCAGCGCCTATCCCTACTGCGTCTTGAAGCTCGGCTTTGGACCAAACCTCTCCGTCGTGTCCGCCTTTCTCGGATTCATGTCCCTGGTGCCGCTTGTTTTTCTACTGCGCCGGTTCCTGCCCAGCTTCGCCGACACCAACGCGCGCGAGAACAACATCGTGCAGACGATGGGCACAAGCGCGGGACAAACTGCTTTCATGTGCGTGCTGCTGGCAGCTTTCGATATGCTCAACACCAAGGGCGTTCTCAATCCCCCGATTCATCTCGGCACCGCCCAAATCTTTTTCTGGCTTTGCAGTGCCAGCCTCCTCGGCATCCTCCTGGCCGTCCCGATGCGACGCCACTACATCGACGAAGAAAATCTAACGTACGCAGACGGGCTGGCAGCCGGCGAAACGATCGTGGTGTTACATGAAGGACGAGAAAAAGGTACTAATGCCGGTTCGCTGAAAGCTCTCGGCCTGGGTTCGCTGGCGTCAGGCGTGCTCATGATTCTTACCAGCTTCTGGAAACTGTTTCCGGATACCTGGCTGTTCCCGGGCATGCAGGACATGAGGATCGGGTTGAACTGGAGTCTACTGTCATTCGGCTCAGGACTGCTGGTCGGTTTTCGCATCTGCTTTTCTATGGCGATTGGAACATTCATCAGTTGGTTCCTGCTGCCACGATTTCTTCTTTCACATGGAATGATTCCGGCGATGACCTTCCCGCAGACGTTGCTTTGGGTAATGTGGCCCGCGACCGGATTGATGGTCGCCGGCGGCCTAACTTCACTCGCGCTGAAATGGAACCTGATCGTCAAGTCTTTTCGCGGACTTAGAGGTACCACGATTGGTTCCGACGAAAGCCCGCGCGAGTTTCCCATGCGCTGGGTAGTCATCGGATCATTGGTGATGACTGTAGTTATCTGTTTCGTCCAATACTTCAGCATGGGGATTCCGTTGTGGCTGTCACTAATTGCGATTCTGCTGTCGCTGCCGCTTATGCTCGTTGGTCTGCGTGTGTTAGGTGAGACGAATTGGGGACCCATCAGCGCGCTGTCAAACATGATGCAGGCCATCTTCGCGTTCATAGCGCCCGGCAATCTACCGGTTAACATGTCATCGAGCGGGCTCACCGGGACCATCGCCGTAACTTCCGAAGCCTTAATGCAGGACTTCAAAGCAGGTCAGTTGATCCGCTCCAATCCTCGCAACCTGACAATCGCCCAGTTGATCGCGGCGCCCGTTGGCGCCCTGGCGACGGCTTTGGTCTATCCGCTGCTACGTGATCAGTTTGGCATCGGCCCTGCGGGCTTGAATTCGCCGATCAGCGTTAAGTGGGCGGGCTTTGCCGAACTGCTCACCAAAGGACTCAGCGCACTACCGCCAGGCTGCCTGGTTGGATTGGTGATCGGAATCGTTGCGGGCATTGGACTCACCTTGCTGGCTGAGAAGTATGGCGAGAATGTTCCGTCTCCGGCAGCAATTGGAATCGGTATGCTCATTCAGGCGGCTGTGCTGATAACTTTTATCCTTGGCGGCGTGGCGCAGTTGATTTGGGCAAAAACATCACCGAAGTCTGAGGACGAATTTCGTATTCCGCTGGCGTCTGGGCTTATCGTTGGCGAGGCCATACTGGCGGTGGTTCTCGCCCTGCTCGCTGCGTTTGGTGTTAACTTCTAGGAAGTAACCGCCAAGGCGCGAAGGTCGCCAAGAGAGAATCTCAATTCAGTTTAGGCAGTTGGTACCTTAACCCTTTTATCATTGCCTTCCCTGGCGACCTTGGCGCCTTGGCGGTTGTTCATTTGATTCCTTGAAACCTAGATTCTTCAAAACTCCGACGGACTTTCGTAAGTGGCTTGCGGCCCACCACGACTCGGAAACAGAGTTTTGGGTTGGCTTCTACAAGAAAGACTCGGGCAAGGCGAGCATCACCTGGCCACAGTCAGTCGACGAGGCGCTGTGCTTCGGATGGATTGACGGGATCAGGAAAAGCATCGATGAGGCAAGCTATAAGATTCGTTTTACTCCGCGCAAACAACTCAGCACCTGGAGCGCCGTCAACATCAAGCGCGTCGGCGAACTCACCGAACAGAAACTGATGCAGAAAGCTGGTCTTAAAGCATTTGCCGCGCGCCAGGAGAAAAGATCGGGAATTTACTCCTACGAACAACGAAGTACTGACCTGCCGACCCAATACGCGAAGAAACTAAAGAAGAACGCCGCTGCCTGGAAGTTTTATCAAGTTCAGCCTCCTTCATATCGAAAGGCTGTCAACTGGTGGGTATTGAGCGCCAAACAAGAAGAAACCAGACTCAAGCGATTGGACAAGTTGATCGACGATTCGGCGGAAGGGCGCCGTGTACCTCAGTTCACGGCGATAACGAAAAAATAAGACAGTCGGTCTGGCATGCCCCAAAAGGGGCAATGGCCTCCAGCCCAGGGTTGCCGCTTCGGCTACCCTGGGTAAGAAAGCGTTCTTTCCTCAACCGCAAACGCGGTTGCGTCGGCTTTTTGCATTCTCTCCGAGAAATCGACGCAACCGCGTTGCGGTTGAAATTCCTTTTACTACCAGTTCCCAGGGTAGCCGAAGCGGCAACCCTGGGCTGAAGGCCGTAGCCCCTTTGGGGCATTAGTCAAAATCCCCACCGTCAAGTAACGCATTTGAATCTTGAGGCAGAGCCTCCTTCGCGTCTCCGTTTTCGTAGAAGGGTGACGGCGAAAAAAGAAAGACTCAAGCAGAATCGTATGCTTGAGTCTTCCCTATTGCTGAAAGTCTGAAAGCGTCAGTGGCTACCACCTTTGCGGCCGCCCTTCCTGGCCGGTTCTTTATTTTCAGGTTTGCCGTAGCCACCACCACCCGGCTTCTCGCCTCCGTGATGCATGGCGTTGACCGTGGCCCAGGCGCGCCGCTCAGCCTCATCCTCTGAAACGCCGCGTTCCCTGTAACCTTCTTCAATGTGCTCGGCTTTCCGTTTCTGTTTGTCGGTGTATTTGTCCTTGTCTCCTCTCGGCATAATGACCTCCCTCGTTGGTTAATGCTTACTTGTATGCTTGGAAAACAAACACTCCCTCGTACGTAACTGCTACATTTGCCACCTGTCTGAGGGCCCCTTCTCAGAAACGCGAATCTCATGCCTCTAAGTTTATCCAGGTTGGTTATACTGAACACTCAATTCCAGGGTGAGAGGTACGAAATGAGTGACACTCCAAAGAAGTCGCTGATCGATTTTACTGATGATGAGCTGCTTCAAGCTTATCGCAACAGCATCAAAAATACTCAATGGACTCCAGCCAACTATCGCAAGGAGATGTTTTGGCGGAGTCAGGAACGAAGTACCACTGCATACAATCGTTGGACATCCATCATCGCGTTTGCCACGCTCATAAACACAGTTGCAATCATTGTTCAACTACTTAAATCATCAGGCTGGCTTTGAGTTGGCGGCGCCTACCCAAATGTATGTAGCTTTGCCGGACTGAAGTTCGTTGCATCATGTTGAGAAGAATCATTCCAATCATCCTGCTGGTCGTGTTCTGGTTTGCAGTCAATCCCGCAAGATCGTTAGTCGCTCAGACACAGGCGCGCGGGCTAAGGCTTGTGCCTCATCGAGTCTCGCTGGCCAACGGCAAAACGTATAACTTAAACCTGCCGGAAGAATTTGGAATCAGCGTAGCAGCGCAGGGACTGAAGCGCGTGCGCTTCATGGCCAGGAGTCCTGATGGGCGAATCTTCGTGACCGATATGTACAACCTCACGGACAACACGAAAGGCGTTGTCTACATACTCGACGAGTTCGATGCGGGCAGCGGGAGTTTCAAAAAAGTGACGCCCTATCTCAAGGGCCTGCGCAACCCAAACAGCATTGCCTTCTACCACGATGTGCAAGGAGTCGACTGGTTTTATCTAGCGCTAACGGACCGTCTGGTACGTTACCAGTACCTCGCCGGCGAAGACACGCCGAGTGCCAAACCTGAGGTGCTCACTACGTTTCCCGATTACGGATTGAGTTATAAATACGGCGGCTGGCATCTGACACGCACTATCGCCGTTGGCGGTAACGGAAAAATCTATGTCTCCGTGGGCAGCAGTTGCAATGCCTGTGAAGAGAAGGAAGAAGTTCGCGCCAGCATTTTGGAGATGGATCCCAACGGCGGCAACTTAAGGCACTTTGCGAAAGGTCTTCGCAATGCCGTTGGCTTGCGCTGGATCAAAGACCATCTCTATGCAACTAACATGGGTTCGGATCATCTTGGTGATAACAAACCGGCAGACACGATGTATGCCGTTAGAAACGGGATGAATTACGGCTGGCCCTATTGCTATCAATCGGGAATCACTCGACTTCCGGATCCAAAATTCAACCCCGCAGGTAAGAAAAAGCGTTGCCGCGACGTGCCCGTTGCCCTGGCAGCTTTCGACGCCCACAGCTCGCCCCTGGGGTTAGAATTTTTCAACTCACTTGATATGGGTCCGGTACCCAAATCGGGTTACGGCGGTCTCCTAAGGGATTACTTTCTCGTCGCCCTTCACGGCTCAACCAAAAAAGGTCTCAACCGTGGCTACCGCGTCGTGCGTCTGCGGGAAGATCGCAAACCGGCAGATCGACCAGAAGACTTCATCAACGGTTTTCTGGCTGCAGGCAAAGTAAATGGGCGGCCTGTTGATGTATTAAGTTTTGGCGTCGAAGGTTTTCTATTGACTGACGATTCCGCCGGCGTCGTCTACTATGTCTATGAAAAGTAGTTTTGGAGCGCGGTGACCTGTCACCGCTTTCGTCCGTCGCGACCTGTCGCGACGCTGCTGGCGACAGGCCGCCAGCGACCAAAAGCGCCGACCGGTCGGCGCACTCCAAAATATCACGCAACTCGGGGGCTCTGATTTCGTTCTAAGCTTGGAGGAACTACGACATGAACTGCGATCGTCATCGACTTCGTATCCGAATGGCTTCCCTGGCCTTAAGCTGCCTGATGGTTTTCGCCTGCGCTGAAGGGCTCGCGGCAAATCCGTATTCCAGCAACGCATTCCAGGTCGTCCGGCCGGGGCGAGAATTCAAACTCAAGGCTGGGCGACAGGTTACGGTGAAAGGAACCAAGCTGCGGATCCGATTCGTGACAGTGGAAAATGATTCGCGCTGTCCGAGAGACGTTACGTGTGTTTGGGCTGGCAATGCGGCCGTGCAACTTCAACTCGGTATTGGTCGAGACAGCAAGCGGGTGACGCTGAACACCAGCCACAGCCCGTCGTTTGTCGGCGAAACGGAATTTCACGGCAATAGAGTGAAGCTGGTTGATCTAAGCCCATACCCGCGCAGTGATACGAAAATCGCCCATCGCGATTACATCGCCACGCTGCTGGTCAGTAAAGAATGAGCGCTACCGAGTCGAAAAGACCAACAGTCGAAATTCGATTAGCAACGCTGGAAGACGCCCCTTCGATTTCCTGGGTTCTATTGGAGTCGTTCATCGAATATGAATCTCAGTACACGCCTGAAGGCTTTGCTGCCACCACTCCTGACGCGGAGGAAGTAGAGCAACGCCTGACTGAAGGGCCAGTGTGGGTCGCATTGCTCGAAGGAACCGTCGTGGCCACGGTATCTGCTGTGCCTCGAGGAAAATCGCTATACGTACGCGGCATGGCTGCCCTGCCTTCAGCTAGAGGACATCGGATAGGTAAGCTACTCATGGATAGTGTGGGAGACTTCGCGTCCGCGCGTGAATGCAAACGCTTGTTTCTCAGCACGACTCCTTTTCTTGATCGCGCGATCGCGCTGTATGAACGACTCGGTTTTGTTCGCACGGCTGAGGGCCCGCACGATCTGCATGGCACTCCGCTGTTTACAATGGAGAAAATGTTGGCAGGCGCAGATCATGAGTTGAGTCCTTGAATCGGCAAAAGCGGCGGGGGCAAGCCCCCTTCCCAACCTCGAACTAGACAAAGCTTGAGCCCTTCGTCGGTATGAGAACAAATCTACTGCGACATAATTCAGTGCTGGTGCTAGCGCTTCTACTAGCTCCATATGTCGCCTATGGTCAAGGCCAGCCGCAACTGTCTACAACTGATCGCCTACGCCTGGCAGAAGCTTTCAGGCTTGGTGACAAGCTGGGCAATCAGCTCTGGGCAGACTGGAACCAGGTTCCGTTTGCAGTCTTGCTGGTCACGCCCGAACATGAATTCCTTATTCGCCACCCGAAACCGTCTTCTGACTTCATACTGATCAACTACGATCCGCTATTGAAGAGCAAGGTCTATTACCGCCAACGAACACAACCGCAAGGTCTATTGGCAACGTTTCCGCTCGTCGGCGGCCTTCCAACAATCGTTATTGGCCAGGCAGAAAACACTTCTAAGAAAACCTCTACACCCTGGGTTGTCACAATTCTGCACGAACACTTTCACCAGTTGCAGTATTCCCGACCCGGTTACTACGATGATGCGAACGCGCTGGGCTTGGCTGGCAAAGACGGGAACGGTATGTGGATGTTGAACTATCCTTTCCCGTACGACTGGCATGAGATGCAGGAGCTTTTCTCCCACCTGGGCCATTCGCTGGCTAATGCGCTGCAGGCTAAAACCAGGTCTGACTTTTCCGCCGGCCTTTCGACATATCTAAAACAACGGCGTGAGGTCGAGAACACTTTGAGTCCCGACGATTACAGATACCTATCTTTTCAGATGTGGCAGGAGGGCATCTCCAGGTACACCGAGTATCACATTGCCAAACTCGCAGCTGCGGGTAGCCGGCCAAGCAAAGGGTTTCGAATGCTGAAGGACTACCGGGGATTCGACGATGTTGCTGAAGAGATCAAGGTTGGGATACTCACCGAGCTGACCAGCATTAACGTTGCGGAGTCCAGGCGCGTTATCTTTTATGCGCTTGGCGCGGGTGAAGGGCTGTTACTCGATCGCATTAATCCGCGCTGGCGGCAGCGTTACTTCGTCGACAAGTTTTACCTTGATAAATATTTCGAGCTGCCAGGTTCGCACCAAGGCAAGCGGGCTGTAGCCCGACGGTGATGGAGGGTTCTCGACGTCCGCGATACTTGATCCACAGCAAACGTGAGAGGTTCAGATGAAGATTAAAACCGCGAAAGAATTGCACCGTTTCCCCAACAGAGTTGCTGTTTTTTTCATGCTTGCAATTTTTCCTGCGGCCAGTGCGCAGTCGCTCTACGCTCAAACAAAGACTCAAACGAAGGCCAGTCAACTGAGTCAGTCCACTCTGAAAAACACGCTGCAAGCCTCATTTGGATCGGCGGTAGAGCCGGTATCAGCTTTCAAGCCCTATTATTTGACGGGTGATTTTAACGGGGATGGAGCACAAGACATTCTCATTGTGGTGCGTATCAAGGGAACGCGCGCCGAACTCGCGTCTGATGTCACCCTTTACAATCCTTTTGAACGCCCCAAGGCAGTCTTCCCTGCCAACCCGTCAGCAAATCCCACTCTCGCCTTCGCGATCATTCATGGCAGCAAACCAGGTTGGCAGACACCTCCCGCTTTAGAAAAGTTTCTATTGCTCGGGCAGACGCCCATACTCACTCTGAATTATGACAGGGCCATCAACGCCAACCCGGGCGACGCGAATGCCTTGATGGAGCTGGTGAAAAGGCGCTCCACGAAATTCCGTGCGGATGGTTGGCCTCCGGCGAGTGCGAAGGGTGATGCGATCATGCTGGCCACTGAAGCTACCGACAGCCTCCTCTATTGGAACGGCAAAAATTATCGCTGGGAGGAAGCGGCAGGCGGCGAGTGAACGGACGGTGGGCAATAGGCTCAAGCAGTTAAGAGTTCAAGCTTTAGCTTGCTGACTATCGGAAAAGACAAACTAAAGTTTGAACTCTTAACTGCTTGCGCGTGAGCCAAAGGTCTTCTTAGCCTTCTATGTCACCCGATTACTAAAAAGTTCATTCAGTTCGGCGAATGGAGCCGCGTTGGCAAGGCTGTCGAACGCACCGGTGTCTTTGATATTTCGCGAGGCGCTCATGAAGGCGCCCCAGGCCACATTCGCCAGTGCGGACCCGACTGAAATCCGACGGACCCCAAGGTCGGCAAGTTGCGAAACAGTCAAATCGCAATTGAACTTCGAGACCAATACGTTGACCGCACGCGGCGACACCGCCTTCACAATCATAGCGATCTCCTCAGGCTTGCTCACGCCTGGGGCATAGAGACAATCCGCGCCGGCTTCAGCAAAGGCAACCAGACGGTCGAGGGCTACGCGCAACGGATCGGGCTGCCCAACCAACCAGGCTTCACACCGCGCAGTGAGCACTACCGGAATTCGCGACGCGTCAATAGCTGCGCGAGCCGACTTGACGCGTTCAACCGCCACAGCAAAGTCATAAAGCGGCGCCGCGCTGTTGCCACTCGCGTCTTCTATTGAGAGCCCTGCCACACCGGTAGCGACACAGCGAGCCACATTCGCGCCCACACCTTCAGGTTCATCGGCGTAACCATTTTGATAGTCTGCATTAACCGGCAACGAGGTAGCGTTAACGATTTCGCGAAAGTGATCAAGCACCAGGTCGCGAGGCACCGCCACAACCGAGTCTGGCAATCCGCGAGAGAAAGCGAAACCTGCCGAGGTAGTGGCAAGCGCCATGAAACCTAGATGTTCGAGGTAAATCGCGCTGCCTGTATCCCATGGATTAGGCAGGACAAAACATCCGCTGGCGTGCAGTTCATGAAATCTTGAGACAACAGATAATTGATCACTCATGCTGCAATCGTACTAAGAAAAAGTTCCAAGTTCCAAGTCCTAAGTTTCAAGTTTCAAGTTTCAAGTTCGAAGATTTGAAATCTGAGATCTGAGATTTGAGATCTGAAATCTCAAATTTGAAATCTGCAAGTTGACTCATCAGATTGTGTCACTCGAAACTTTGAACTTGGAACTCGAAACTTGGAACTTGAAACTTCTTTCTGCTACGCTACGCCAGTTTTCAAGTACTCGTCCCACTTACCAGTCTCATAACCGCTAAGTTCAGGAGCCAAAGGGCCACGCATGAGCCGTTACGACCTCAATAGCCCCGAGTTTCTTCGCAACCCTTACCCGGTTTATGACGAGTTGCGCGTCAATGACCCGGTTCACTGGAGCCCGGAGAACGGCTATTGGATTATCACTCGCTATGCGGACATTGTTTCGCAGGTTCAAAACGATCATTTGTCGTCAAACCGGATTGCCGCTCATGCCAGCCGCATGCCCAGGGAAGCCAAAGAACACTTCCGCCCTTTTTTCACGGCGGTCGGATCATGGATGCTGATGATCGATCCTCCGGATCACACGCGGCTTCGCGGGCTCGTGAACAAAGCTTTCACGCCTGGGGTGATCGAAAGCATGAGATCGCTGGTGCAGAGATTAGTCGACGAGATGCTCGCGAGCGTGGCGGGACAAGGTCGCATGGACCTCATGATTGATCTTGCGAATCCCCTTCCCGCAACGGTGATCGCAGAGCTGCTCGGTGTCCCCAGCGCTGACCAGCAACAGTTCAAAGCATGGTCCGATGACATTGCCATGGGCTTAGGTGGAATTGACAGTGCGCGAACGAAGGAAGAGTTATTTGGTCTCTATGACTTCGCGCAAAAAAGCTTTCTCGCCCTGGCCTCATATTTTCGCGACCGGGTCGCAGAGCTGCGCGCGAAACCCAGCGGTAATCTGTTGAGCGCGTTGATTCAAGCTGAAGAGCGTGGAGACAGGCTTACTGAAGATGAACTCTTTGCGAATTGCGTCCTGCTCATGATCGCCGGCCACGAAACGACGACTAACCTTATCGCCAACGGCGTTCTCGCTCTCTTGCGACACCCCGAGCAGAAGGAAAGATTGAAGCGCGATCCGGCCACGATCGTTTCGGCAGTG
>Ga0070698_100002442_pt1 | contig 20489 bp, 16 predicted proteins | sample KBSK1502metaG_FD_65477 | JGI IMG/M metagenome (GOLD analysis project Ga0070698, IMG submission 65477) | Corn, switchgrass and miscanthus rhizosphere microbial communities from Kellogg Biological Station, Michigan, USA - KBS K1-50-2 metaG | ecosystem: Host-associated > Plants > Roots >...
ACGACGGCGACCGTCCGGACATGATCATTTTGGATGTGCTGATGCCGGAACTGAACGGCATCGATACGCTCAAAGAGCTCCTACAGATTGACCGCAGCTTGAACATCATCATGCTGAGTTGCTCGAACGAGGTTGGCACGGTGGTCGAAGCCATCCGTCTGGGGGCACACGATTATCTGACCAAGCCCTTCGAGAAGAGCGATCTGGATGCCGCGATGCTGAAATCCCGGCAGAAGAAACAGTTGACTCAAGAAAATCAGGCACTGCGCGACTATTGCGATCAAGTGACGGAGGACCTCAGCTTCCTTGCGGCCAGCCCGCAGATGGTGCGCATACGTCAGCAAATCCTGCAGATTGCGCCGGTCGACGTGCCGGTATTCATTTGCGGAGAAAGCGGCGTTGGGAAAGAAGTCGTCGCGCGCATGATTCATCTGCGATCGAAGCGACGCAACCAGGCCTTCGTAAAGGTAAATTGCGCAGCTTTGCCGGGTGAATTGCTGGAGTCCGAGCTGTTCGGTTTCGAGCAAGGTGCGTTTACCGGTGCTATTCGCGCGAAGCCCGGCAAATTTGAGTTAGCGAACAAGGGCACGATCTTTCTGGATGAAATCGCAGAGATGAGCACGCATTTGCAGGCCAAACTGCTCCACGTGCTCCAGGATCACCAGTATTCACGTTTGGGCGGCCGGCACATGATCGATACGGACGTGCGCGTGTTGGCAGCCACGAACGTCGACGTGCAGGAAGCAATGAAGGTTGGGCGCTTCCGCGAGGATCTCTACTACCGGCTGAACGTGCTTTCGATTCTGGTTCCACCGCTGCGCGAGAGAGCCGCCGAGATTCCGCTGCTGTTCCGCCACTTCCTGGAGAAATACAGCGAGAAATTCGGAAAGCCGCTGCAGGGGCCGTCCAAGCACCTGTTGGACGCGGCCGTGAACTATCCGTGGCCGGGGAACCTGCGTGAGCTGGAGAACTTTGTGAAGCGTTATGTGATTCTCGAAGACGATGAGGGCAGCCTGCGTGAGCTGATCGAGATGTCTTCTGCGCGACAACGCACCTCGCCGCGACAAGAGGCTACCATTCCACGCGAGCAGGGCCTGAAAGCTTTAGTACGCGGATTAAAAGACGAAGCAGAGATGGAAGCGATTGCCGACGCTTTGGAAAAGACGCGCTGGTGCCGCAAAGACGCCGCGAAGATGCTGGGCATCAGCTACAAAGCACTGCTGTATAAAATGCGGCAGTTCAATTTGGACACGCCGCGGGCTCGGCGTTCCTCTGCCGATAAGACTGCAGGAGCCGCCAGCGTAATGGAAGAGGCAGCTCCAGTGGGCGCTGTTCGTCACGAATAGCCGGGGGATTCGGAGCAGGTCGTTACTCCCCATTCGGCCGGATTTAGAACGGGCGTTTTACGTTTTAAATTTTTTGATGGCGTGAAAGCGCTCTTTCCGGTATTGTCACGCGAACCGGATTTGCGAGAATGAACCCGGTTGCAATGCTTCTCGCGAGCTTAAGGCACCGGGCAGTGGGCCTTGGGGAGGCCCGCGAGAGCGACAGCAGCACCTATGTCCCTCAGGTCTGACAAGTCGAGGAGTTCTAGGCCACTGCATCCGCGGGGTGCATTGACTTCCTATCGAGGTCCTCACCAAAATTCGGCGAAAGGGGCACGGCCGGGTACACAGCCGCCGTGGAGATAGTGGAGGATGGGCATAATGACGGAACGCCGCACGGCTCGACGCTATGACTTATCGCTTCCCGTTATCATTCGAGTCCCTGCCGAGCGCTTGGCGGATACGCAAAAAGGAAAGACGCGGGACATTTCAACACGGGGCGTTTACTTCGTCCTTGACCAGGACTTGGAGGCAGGCTCCGAGCTGGACATTACCTTGACCCTGCCTGCAGAGGTTACTCACGGATCCGAAGTCTTCGTGCGTGCCCTAGGCAAAGTCGTTCGCGTGGAACGCCGCATTGAAGATGGGAGCTCCCGTTTGGGAGTCGCTGCAGTCATCGAGAGATATGACATCATCCGCGGAGAGAATGGCCGAGCTTAGCACTTAGGGCCGAAGTCTCCGTAGGAATTGCCCCTGTTCTTCTACATGCAAATCCCCGTCGGAACTCCAGGAAAGAGTAAGTGACCTCAGCAACGATTCCAGGGAACAGTCTGTCCGCTTTTCGCAATCTTTTTCGCTGTTGATTATTTGGGATTGAAAGGGGAAGCAATGCCGGCGGTGGGGAGCCCGATTGCAGGACGGAGAGACTAAGTATTTTCTAATGAGGTGGTTATTCACGGGCCGAGTCCTTCGCAGTGACTTTTCCAACGATTGTCCGCCTTGGCTGACCTTTGGCGCTCAGTGTGCATTGCTCAGAGATGAGTCACAGGGGCGTTGGGGAAGGCTCGGATGCCAGCATCAGGTACGAAGAAAGCGGGAACCGCTCTGGGCATGGGCGGTTTGCCCCCGGAAGAGATCATTTTCGGCCGCTCTCCGGCCATGCAGGGTATCCGACAACTTGTTGGGAAAATTCTGGGTACCGACTTACCCGTGCTGATTCAAGGCGAGAACGGAACGGGCAAAGGGATCCTGGCAGAATACATCCACGCGCATTCGGTCTTTCAATCGGGTTCGTTTGTTAAGGTGAATTGCGCGGCGATTCCCGGCGCACTGCTGGAAAGCGAGCTCTTCGGTCATGAGAAGGGCGCTTTCACGGATGCGCACACATCCCGGGCAGGCTATGTGGAGATGGCCGATCGTGGAACGCTGTTCCTCGACGAGATCGCCGATTTAGATCTGAACCTGCAAGCAAAGATTCTGCAACTCCTTCAGGACAAGCAATTCAGCCGCATCGGCGACAACAGAGAGCGGCGCGTGGATACACGGGTAATCTGCGCAACCAACCGGCGCCTTCCGGCAGACATCGAAGCCGGGCGTTTTCGCCGAGATTTGTTCTATCGTATCAACGTCATCACCATCAATCTGCCTCCCTTACGAGACCGGCGGGAGGATATCGTAAGGCTCGCCAATTACTTTTTGGGCCAACTCAATGTGCGGTTCGACCGGAATGCTCCACCGCTTCCGGAAGAAGCAATTGAGAATCTGACGTCGAAACCCTGGCGGGGAAACATCCGCGAGCTCGAAAACCTGATGGCTCGCTACACGATTATGGGATCGCTCGACAGCATCACCACAGATTCCCAACCGAAGCGACCGACCATACCCGGTGGGCTGAAGTTGTCGCCCGACGGGACGGTTTCGCTAAAACACATCGCCAAACAAGCCGTGCGCGAGCTAGAAAGCAATCTGATTCTGCAGGTCTTACGAGACAACAGGTGGAATCGGCGCAAGGCCGCGCAAGTCTTGAACATCAGCTACCGTGCGCTGATCTACAAGATTCAGGAGGCGGGTTTAGCGCAGAAGAATGGGCGTAGGGCCAATGGGAGAGGAAACTCGGATAAGAACGGGGAACTGCATAACTGAATCGCTGAGTAGGCCCGTTTGAACCAGGTCGCCCGGAGACTCGGGACTTGCCTGGAGCATCAAAAAAGTGGGGGCTAGGGGTTGCGGCAGGGGTCGCATGACAGTGGGAAACTATTTTCCGTTAAACGGGTGAGGAGGAGTCGAAGGGGGCCCACGGAGAGCGGCTAATTCTAACTTTGTCAAGGACTTAACCAGGAGACGCAAGTCCTCCGTAGTTCGTGCTATGGAACGGAACTTGCTCCCGCAGTACTCTCAGCACCAGCGGAAACTGGAGATCTACGGCTCGAGCAAAATGCGCCCATTCAATACATTCCCATCTCAGGTGCTCGCGTAATGTACACGGCATTTTACGAACTCAAGGAAGAGCCATTTCGGCTGACCCCTGATCCTCGATTTTTGCACTTAGCCGACCCACATCGAACCGCGCTTAAGGCGCTCCTCCAGGGAGTGTTGCAGCGAAAGGGTTTTATCGTGGTGGCCGGTCCGGTTGGTACAGGCAAGACAACCGTGCTTCATACGGCCTTGCAAATTCTTACCGAGAAATCGGAGGGGCGGGGCCGCTTGGTGTCGGCGTTCTTGGTGAACCCTACGCTTTCTCCGGCAGAACTCTTGGAGGCCGTTCTCGACGAATACGAAATATCGACGACCTCCACCTCGAAGCCTAAGCGGCTGGCAGCGCTGCACCAGATGCTGTTTCAAACGCAGCAACAGGGCGGAACGGCGGTGTTGCTGATCGATGAAGCGCATTTGATGACGGTGGAACTGCTCGAAGAGATTCGGCTGCTGGGCAATACGGACACTTATCACGAAAAGCTGCTGCAAATCGTGCTTTGCGGCCAGCCCGAGCTGTTTGCGGTGCTGCAGCGTCGCGAACTGCAGGCTTTGCAACAAAGGATTGCCAACACCTGTCTGTTGAGGCCTCTGGCCTTGCCCGAAACGCGAGCCTACATCGCGGAACGCCTGCATGCCGCGGGATTGCGCGGCGCCGCTCCCTTTACGGGCACAGCCGTGGAATCTATTCACACTCTGAGCGGAGGTGTTCCGCGCCTGATCAATCTCTTGTGTGACGCTTGCCTAACCGCAGGCTTTGAAGCCAAAAAGAGAGTTGTTGATCAGTCCTTTGTGGAAAGAGCCGCTGAAGAAGTGCTGAGTGTGTTAAAGCCGCCCAGTGCGCCGCAGGTCATAAGCCTCGTGGCGCCATCGGACGGCGGCGTACCAGTGGATCGGAAAGCTGCCTTTCAGAGACCTACGGCGCCGGCCCCAGGAGGTGGAATGCCGACCGAGGGTAAAGTTCCGCCATCGGTTTCATCCTGGGCGAACGATGGTGAGCAAGTGCAGGGACCGGTAGAAGTGAACGCCAACACAAACGGTTCCGCCAGCGTGAGCAGCCCGGCTAACGGCAAGGGCGCTATGCCGGAGCAGAAGCCCCCAGATCAGCCTCAGCCGGTACCGCACGATGGGGAGCGGAACAAATCGACCTTTGACGTTTTGATTTCCGCGCTGAAGCAGAATCGTGCAACGGTCCGCCGTTAGTAGCCGCTAGGCGACGTTTTCTGTTGTCTCTCCAACCGAAAAATACGTGCAGTCGGGGTGGTGGAACACCAGGGCGCTGACGCTTGCCTCCGGGTCCATCATCATCCCTTCGGTAAGTTGGACACCAATTTCTTCCGGCCGCAGCAGTTTCCACAGGGGAGCCTGGTCCTCCAGATCAGGGCATGCCGGATAGCCGAAGCTATAGCGCTTGCCGCGATATCTGGATGTAAAGCGTTGCGCCATGGTCATCTCCGGTGGGTCCGGAAAGCCCCAGTCTTCACGAATCCTGCGATGCAGCCATTCGGCGCAAGCTTCCGAGGTCTCAATGGCCAAAGCTTGCAACCCATGGGATTTGAAATAGTGACCTTGATTCTTGGCTTGTTCCGACCGGTCGCGGACGCCTTCCCCTGCGGTTACGACAAAGAGAGCAACGTGATCGCGACGGCCATTCTGCGGGGCCAGTACATAGTCGCTTAGGCAGAGAAAATCGCCTACACGTTGTCGCTTGAATCGGAACGTATGTAGTGGCTCCTTGGCGCCCGGGGCAAACAGGTGGACCGCGTCGCCTTCCGGCTCCGCCTCAAAAAACTGCCAGACGCCGCGTATCTTCATGAATCCGGCGGCTTCGTTCTTCACTTCTTCCATGTTCTCAAAGAGCTCGATGGCCTTGGCGTCGCGGGCGGCCAGCAGCTTTTCGAAGTCGCCTCGAAAACCCAGATGCCGGCCGTAGAGCATATACGGGTTGATGTAGCTCCAAATTTCCCGCAAATCCGGAACCAGCCGCACTTTACGATCCAGATACGGAACGCTGGGAATATCCAAATCTGCACGCACCTTCGGAGAACGAGTGATTTCGGGAAGCTCGGTGACTCGCACGGTCGTAGAAACGCCGAATCCGTTTCCCGAAGAGGTGTGCTGGCGTACAACCGTCTCGCGGGTGGCTGGATCCATAAGTTCGTTCATCAGACGCAGGCCCGTCATGGCGTCTTTTGCGTAGCACACCGCTTTACCGTAGCTCGGCGCGATTTTCTGCTGCGTAAATTTCGCGGAAAGCGCCGCCCCGCCCACAAGGAGAGGTATGGCGATCCCGGCGTCACGCAAGTCGCTTGCGGTGATCACCATCTGTTGCGCGCTCTTAACCAGGAGGCCCGAGAGCCCAATGGCGTCCGGCTTGTGTTGCTGGTAAGCCTTGATCAATTCGTCGGGCGGAACCTTGATTCCCAGGTTGACCACCTCATAGCCATTGTTCTTGAGGATGATCTCGACAAGGTTTTTGCCAATATCGTGAACATCCCCTTTGACCGTGGCGAGCACCACTCGCCCACGCTTGGCCGTGTCCGCCTTTTCCATGAATTGCTCGAGGTGACTTACCGCCGCCTTCATAGCTTCCGCCGATTGCAGCACTTCCGCCACGATCAACTCGTTGGCATTGAAGAGCCGGCCGACTTCAGCCATTCCTGCCATCAGCGGGCCGTTTACGATGTCGAGTGGCGCGGCACCCTCACCACGTTTGCGGTCCAAGTCGGCAACCAGGCCATCGCGGGTACCTTCGATGATGTAGTTCGACAGACGCTGATCGAGCGGAAGATCTGCTGCGCGCACCTTTTCCTTTTTCTTGGCGGTGCGAAAATGCTCGGTGATTGCAGCGATGTGAAACTGATTGACTGCGGCGCGTTGCTCTTTGCTTTGTTCACGCCAGTCCGCCGGAACATCGCGGAGCAATTCCGCATTGGAGTGATCCGCGGGTACATCCGTAGGCGGATGCGAGAAGAGCAAATTCTCCGCCAGCCTGCGTTCCTGTTCGGGAATGGAGGCAAAGCGGTCCAGCTTTTCCGTATTGACGATGGCCAGATCGAGTCCCGCCTTGGTGCAGTAGTACAAAAAGACAGAGTTCACCACTTCCCGCGCACCCGCCGGGAGCCCGAACGAGACGTTGGATATCCCTAAAATGGTGCGCACGTCCGGAAGCGCATGCTTGATCAGCCGAATGCCTTCCATGGTCTCGACCGCGCCGCCGATGTAGTTCTCGTCTCCGGTCGCGCAGGGAAACACCAGCGGATCGAAGATGATGTCTTCCGGCGCCAATCCGTACTTTTCGGTCAGCAATTTGTAGCTGCGCTGCGCAATGGCCAGCTTGCGCTCGCGTGTAAAGGCCTGCGCCTGTAGCGGGTCTTCATCAATACACCCGACCACCACCGCGGCACCAAAATCGTGCGCGATGGGCACCACTTTTTCGAACTTCTCTTCACCGTCTTCGAGGTTGATGGAATTGATGATCGCCTTGCCCTGGCAATAGGTCAGCGCCTGCTCCACTGCAACGGGATCCGTAGTATCGACCATGATCGGCGCCTTCACTTTTCGGATCAGCTTTTCGTAGAACGGCGGGATATCCTTCTTCTCATCGCGCTCAGTGCTCTGCAGGCACACATCCACAATGTGTGCTCCGCCGCGAACCTGCCGCCGAGCGATTTCGCTGGCTTCTTCCCACTTTTCTTCTGCGACTAAGTTCTTGAACAGCCGCGACCCAATCACATTGGTACGTTCGCCCACCAGCAGTGGCCGCGTGCTGTCTTCGGCCTCGATGGTCTCGATCCCTGAATAGATCGCGCGATGAGGCTCTGCGGGCCGCTGCCGCGGTTTCTTCCCCTCCGCCATTTGCACGATAACGCGGATGTGCTGCTCGGTCGTACCGCAGCACCCGCCGACAAGATTCAGCCAGCCATGGTCGACGAATTTTTCGAGCTGTGCCGCCAGCGAAGTTGGGCTTTCCAGATATTTGCCCTCTTCGTCCGGGAGTCCCGCGTTCGGATAGCAGGAAACAAACGCACCTGTCAGTTGGCTGAGCGTCCGAATGTGATCGGTCATGAACTCCGGGCCGGTAGCACAGTTCATCCCAAACGCCAGCGGCTTTGCGTATCGCAGCGACGCCCACATCGCATCTATCGTTTGCCCCGCCAGCATCGAGCCCATGGCTTCGATGGTGACGGAAATAATGAAAGGCACCTGCGCGCCAATTTCCCTCGACAGCTTGTGAATGGCCAGCAGCGCCGCCTTGATATTCCGCGTGTCCTGGCAGGTCTCGACCAGCAGCAAGTCCACGCCGCCGTCGACGAGCCCCTTTGCCTGTACGTAGTAGGCTTCGCGAAGTTGATCGAACGTGACGCCGCCCGTCACCGTAATGGCCTTCGTAGTTGGTCCCATCGATCCAGCAGCAAAGCGCGGCTTGCCTGAAGTGCTGGCCTCATCGGCAGCCTGCCGCGCCAGGCTGGCAGCCAGGCGATTCAGCTCCAGCGCATCCGCCGCCAAGCCGTATTCCGCGAGCACGATGGGGGCTCCGCCAAAACTGTTCGTTTCGACAATGTCCGCGCCGGCCTCGAAATATTTTCGGTGTATGTCCAGCACGACATCCGCGCGGGTGCGAACGAGATTCTCGTTGCAGCCCTCCAGCGCCGGCCCGCCGAAGTCTTGCGCACTCAGGTGGCGCTGTTGCAGCATTGTGCCCATCGCGCCATCCAGAACCAAAATGCGCTGGGACAGGAGCTCCCGGAGAGCTTTCTCGGATTGCGATAGGTCGCGCATTTCCGCTAAGTCGCGGCTCCTTTACCGGTTCCCTGGCGATTTGCGGGGACACCAGCAGCCAAGGTTGGAAACTTCGGTACACCCTTATTTTACGTGCGTTTTTGACAGGAATCGAACGTCCTGCATCGAATGAGGACAATTTCGCCCTCAACGGCGGATAAGCGCTGCCAAGGGCCATCCGCGGCCCTGGGGCGTTAACCGCTGCGTAGAGGTTACGTAACAATTCGAGTACACAGGCTTGGAAGGCTCTTGCCCGTTAGGACAGTTTTCAATACGCTGTGACCACGGTGGCTACCAAGCGCACGAATTCCAAGTTAAACGTCTGCATACTTTCTCCGCATCCCCTGGTGCTGAGCGAGTTTGAGCGCCTTTTGGCCAAGCCGCAATTCAAAGTGGTCGCCAAGCACTTGGAATCCACGCTGGCGCCCGACCTCCGCAATCTCGATCCTCCGCCTGCGCAGGTTTACGTCGTCGACGCTCATGCGGCGCGTCCTGCCACGGGCGCGCTGCTGGCCAATATCCTCGAGCGCTTTCCGGAGGCTCGCCTCATGGTCGTGGGCGAGCAGCATACCGACGCGAATAGCTATTCGCTTCTGCGTCTCGGAGTGAAAGGCTTGCTCACCTACGTCGAAGCGCGCGAGCAGTTGACGCGAGCACTGCCGCTCGTAGCAGCGGGAGGCTTCTGGGTTCCGCGCTCGGTGCTCTCCGGTTTCGTGGATTCGATTCTTACGGGCCAGAATCGCCGACTGAAGACGGATGCCGTCACCAATCTCAGCCGCCGCGAGCAGGAAGTACTCGATTCCCTTCTCGAGAATCTGTCGAATAAGGAGATCGCCAGCAAGCTCAACATCGCCGAGCGCACCGTGAAGTTCCACGTCTCGAATCTGCTCAGCAAATTTGGTGTGCGTCGCCGCGCGGACCTGATTCTCCTCACTTTCCAGCGCCGCATGGCCCAGCCGTAACGTTTAGCCGCAAGGCCCTCATGTGGCGGCGTGAGTTCGCTTGTCGTGCTTCGAAGTCCTTTTGAGGATCCGCTATTTCGCCATGACCTCACGCGCTACATGACTGGCGACTACCTCGCGCAAGTCGTTTCGTTTTCTCCCCGCTTCCACCATCGCCTCCCGTGAGCCATAGTGCTTGGCTGCGACATTGGCAGCCTTGGCATCCAGCTGGTCAAGCGCTGCGTAATTCGGATACAGGATCGCCAGTGCAACGTTCCAATCTCCGGGATGCTCTGCCGTATCATTTAAGAAAGTTTTGTACTCGCTGATCCACCCTTCCTTCTTGATCGCATCTAGCACCGGTTTCACGTGCTCCCGAAAATCTTTCCAGAATGCGTCCGCCTGACCTGGCTTAACATAGTAGTAGTTCACACGCCAGACGGGGCCGACATCAAAATTCGGGTTTTGTGCAAACGCAGGAACCGCAGTAAATAACATCGCGACAAACAGAGTGGCCCATAGGACTCTCCTCATGCTCCCTCCTAAGTTCTTTTGAGTGGATGGATTTTGCCGGGGTGTGGACCCCACAGGCTGCGGGGAGTGTACTGCCCACAGGTGTGCGCGTCAACGAAAGCAGTTCAGCGTCTGATCTTTTGGTCAGAAGGAATCGACAGCGCGCGCCGCATTAAACGGCCTCGAGAATTTGTATGTTCAAACTCTCAATCCGAAAACGTAAACCGAATGATGCACCAAAGCGCGTGCACGCCATCCTTCCACGTAATTTTCTTTCCTTCTTCATACGTGCGCCCGGCGTACGTTATCGGCACCTCATACACACGCCACTTGCCCTTCGCCACCTTCGCCGTGATTTCCGGCTCGAAACCAAACCGGTTCGACCGAATTTGAATTCCCTTCAACACTTCCCTGCGGAAGGCTTTGTAGCAGGTTTCCATGTCCGTAAGTTTTAGGTTCGTGGTGATATCGGAAAGCAGCGTCAATACTGTGTTTGCGACATAGTGCCAGAAATAGTGCACGCGCTGCGGCCCGCCCAGAAATCGCGAGCCATACACCACGTCCGCCCGCCCATCCAGGATCGGCTCCAGCAGTTTTTCGTAATCTTGCGGGTCATATTCAAGGTCGGCATCCTGCACCACGACGATATCGCCCGTCGCTTCCGCGAAGCCCCGCCGCAATGCCGCGCCCTTTCCTTGGTTGTGGTCCTGAAAGAAAAAACGCAGGCCCCGCAGCTCGATCGCGTCGCCTCCGTCGGTCGCCGGCGCGACAGCGACTTTGTTGGCCTGCAACGCGGCCACGTCCTGCAAAATCTGCCGCGTTCCATCCGTCGAGCAGTCGTCCACCACGATCACTTCTTTGCGGATCTCGGTTTCCACCACGCGCCGCAGAATCTCGCAAATCGTGGCTTTTTCGTTGTACACCGGAATTACCACGGAAAGCTTGGGATCCTTCAGCGCGGCGGGGTTATGCCGTTGACGGGCCATGTGTGAGGAAAAGATTGTAGCGGCGCGCCGCGAGCCGAGTAAAGGCGGACTTCGCCACCGAGGTGCTCCATCCTGAATTCGACCGAAGCGCGCCTTGTTTCGTCTAACTCATACTGCGCGGCACCTATAGCGCCGCCGGACTGTCGGCGGCATCTTTTTTCTGTGCACGGCCGCCCCCCCGGTAGGAGGAATCGTCTCCGGGTGCCGCACCCTGCGGTTTTCAGGATGCGGGTGTTGACTCTATAGTGTTGAGTCCCTGAAATCTGTAGCATCTTTCCTTGGAGCCGACCACAACGCCAGATGAGCACCTTTTACATCGAACAATTCGGCTGTCGAGCCACGCAAGCCGATGGCGCTGCCCTCGAGCGCCAGCTCCGCGATCGCGGTTACGTCGCCGCGCCCGAACCTGCTGACGCCGACATCGTGGTCGTCAACACCTGCACCGTCACCGCTGCCGCCGATTGGCAGGCGCGCGATGCCATTCGCAAGATTCACGCACGCAACCCAGCTGCTCGTCTGATCGTCACCGGCTGCTACGCCCAGCGCGCGCCCGAAGAGCTCGCCGCGCTTCCTGGTGTTTCCTGGGTGGTCGGCAATTCGCACAAACCGCAAATCCCGCAGCTCGTCGACACTTTTGCAGCCCCTCCATCACCCGCGTCTCCCGACGGCTTCGTTCCTGCTGTGGCGCTCGCCAAAGCCGCCGCGGCCAACGCCGATCCCATGTCCCTCGCTCACGCGCCCGCCAAAATCCTGACCGGCGACATTTTCGAGCAGACCTCGCTTCTGGCGGCGCCGGTTCTCGGCGGCGAGGGAAATCACACCCGGCCGGTGCTCAAAATTCAGGATGGCTGCAACAGCCGTTGCTCCTACTGCGTCATCCCCTTCGTTCGCGGCAGGAGTCGCAGCCTGCCGCCCCACGAAGTCATCGCCGAAATCCGGCGCCTCAGCGCATCCCGCTATCGTGAAGTCGTCCTCAGCGGCATCAATCTCGGCACCTATGGCCGTGATCTTTCTCCACGCGTAGACTTCTCCGACTTGCTCCGCCGTATTCTCGACGAAACTTCGCTTGAGCGCCTTCGCGTCAGCTCCATCGAGCCGCTCGACGTCACGCAAGATCTGATCGCTCTGTTTGCCTCCACCGATCGCATCGCTCAGCACTTTCATATGCCGCTGCAATCCGGCTCCGACCGTATCCTCGCCGCCATGCACCGCTGGTATCGCGCGGAGCATTATGCTCGCCGCGTGGAGCTCATTTGCGAGCAACTGCCGCACGCTGCCATCGGCGCCGACGTCATCGTCGGTTTTCCCGGCGAAACCGAAGCTGATCATGCCGCGACACTCGATTTCATTGACCGCTTGCCTTTCACCTACCTGCACGTTTTTTCCTTTTCCAAGCGTCCTGGCACGCGCGCCGCCGCTCTGCCCAGCGAAGTTCCCACCGTGGTCATCAAGCGCCGTGCCCGCGAATTACGCGCCCTTGCCGACAAGAAGTCCGCCGCCTTTTATCGCGCCCACATGGGCCGCTCGCTCCGGGTCCTCACCTTGCGCCACCCTTCGCCTTCCGATTCCACTGCCTGGACACCAGCGCTCTCCAGCAATTACCTCCACGTTCGCCTGTCCGGCGATTGCCCGGCCAATCAGATGATTTCTGCTCGCGTTTTTTCCGCCGGCACTTCTTACCTCGAAGCGCACATCGAAACCTGAGATACTCTTCCGCTGCAGAATGCATCGCCCGGGGTGAGAGCCTTTGCCTATGCTCGTGCTTGGGATAGCCAGCCTGGACAGCGATTCCGCCGTTGCACTCCTGAACGGAAACACAATTCTCGCCGCGATTGAAGAAGAAAAGCTAAACCGCTCGCCGGCTCGCGGCAATTTCCCTCGCCTGGCGACTTCGCGCAGCCTGGAACAATGCGGCGCCGCAATTTCCGATGTGTCGCTCGCTGCGCTGGCGGATTTGCCGCAAGAAGCCGCGCTGCGCGACTCAGGCCTCGGTTCGCGATTCTGGGCCCGCCGCCCGCGCAACTCCGCTGCCATGCTCTCTCTCAAATCCACGCTAACCCGCCAGCTTCGCCATCAGCTTGGCTCAGGCGTGCCGCTCACTCATTTCGAGCATCACCTCTGCCACGCTGCCAGCGCTTTCTACACTTCCGGGTTCGATCGCGCGCTGATTCTGACCCTCGACAGCGGCGCGGGCTCCCGCTCCGGCTTGATTTCCCTCGGTGAAGGCGATGAGATTCGCTCGCTGCGCACCCTCCATTTTCCGCATTCTCTCGGGTGGTTCTATTCGCGCATTACCGCCCTGCTCGGTTTGCGGCCGGATAATGACGAACACAAAGTGCAATGGCTCGGCCGTCAAGGCCATCCCGAATATCTTCCCGTGCTTCGAAAACTTTTCCGCCGCGACTCCAATGGGCTCCCGGTGCTCGACCGCCGCTACTTCGCCGCAGGGCCGGACGAGCGCGGCACCTTCTCTCCTTTATTTTTTCGTGAGCTGAAAATTAACAAAGAAAAGATTCGCACCGACCCCGACGTTCGCTCCGCCATCGCCCGCAGCGCGCAACTCTTCCTGGAAGAAACTGTTCTGGAAATCGTCCATCGTTTCCAGGCTCAGACCGACGCCGACTCGCTGTGCGTCGCGGGCGGTGTTTTTCAGAATGTGCTGCTGGTTCGCGCGCTCGAGACGCGTAGCACCTTCCAGCATGTTTATGTGCAGCCCGTTTCCGGCAACGCCGGCACCGCTCTCGGCGCCGCTTTGCTCGCCCGCAAAAAATTATCGGGACAAGCCGGCCGCGCGGTCCTGAGCACGCTCTCGCTCGGCCCGGACCTCACTTCGCACGCTACCAAAGCCGTTCTCGACAATTGCAAGATCATTTACAAATACATGTCCGGTGAAGAGCAGTTGATCGCCGAAGCCGTTAAGTTGCTCGAGAACGGCCGAATCGTCGCCTGGTGCCAGGGCCGCACGGAATTCGGCCATCGCGCGCTCGGCAACCGCAGCATTCTTGCGTCGCCGTTTTCCGAATACGTGGTGGAGAACGTCAATCAGTACATCAAGCACCGCGAGGATTTTCATCCCTTCGCGCTTTCCGTTCCCGCCGAGCGCGCTCCGGAATTCTTCGATTGCTCGCCCAACTGCAGTTTTATGGCTTCGCTGGGAACTTTAAAAAATGCCGTCGCTGGCCTCGAGCAGTTTGCCTTCAACGGCCGCGAAGTGCGCGTTCACACCGTCGAGAAAAACTCCAACCCCGGCTTCTGGCGTCTGCTCAACAAATTCGGCGAAACCGCCCCGGCCCCGGTCCTCGTTAACACTTCCTTCAACTTATTCGGCGAGCCCCTCGTCTCCGATCCCCGCGAAGCCGTCCGCAGCTTTTACTGCGCTGGCATCGACGCCCTCGCTCTCGGCTCCTTCCTCGTCGTCAAGTAGCCCAGCCACTCCTGGCTGTGCCGCACCTTGCCGAAAATTTCCCCACTCGGCTGACCGTCGGCCGCCGGTTTTGTAGCGCCGCCCTTCAGGGCGGCACCTTCATATGGAGTGCGGCGGCTCGCCGCCGCTTTTCTTACTTAAAATTCGCTCGCCCATCTTTTTCGTCGGAGCGCTACATAAATTCTGCCACCCCACTGCTTCATGCCTCAAAAATCACCTGCGCCAGCGCCTGCTCCGCCGTGTGCGTGATGCTCAGCGCGATTCCTTTCACGCCAAGCCGCTTGGCAATCTGCTCTGCCTCGCCGTACAGCTTGATCGTCGGCCTTCCGCCTTTCTCCCCCACCACTTCCACATCCACCCAACGCACCCCGCGCGCCCATCCCGTTCCCACCGCCTTCATCCCCGCTTCTTTCGCCGCAAACCGCCCCGCATATCGCTCAAACTTATTCTTGAACCGCTCGCAATACTCCCGCTCCTTCGCCGTAAACACCCGCCGCAGAAAAGTCTCCCCATAACGCTCGATGGCCGCCTGCACCCGCCCGACCTCCGCGATGTCTACCCCCAACCCGACGATCAATCCCCCTCCCTCACCCAATCCTGCCGTCTCATCCGGGCTGATTCCGGTGCCCATGTAGGGGCGCGCTTTAGCGCGTCCGCCTCCGAAACCGCTGAAACACAGCCACCCGCGCTCCCGGCCTTGAGCACCTGTAGCGGCCGCTTTCTGAAGCGGGCGCCTTTGCCTCTGAACCCCTCCACCACGAACCGCGATTATACTTATAAGACCGTGAAAACATCCTCAACCGAACGCCACCGGAGCCAGCCATCGACTCGCAAGTCCCCCTCCTCCCCCTGGCTCGAGCACACTTTCCACGGCCTCCGCATCCTCCAAGTCCCCGCCTTCTCAAAGCTCCCCTGGCTCACCCACGGCTTCAGCACCCGCCCCGGCGGCGTCAGCTCCGTCGATGGCGAACACGTCTTGAATCTCGGCGCCGTTGATTGGGACACACGCGAAAACGTCATGGTGAATCGCCGCCGCTTCCAAACCGCCCTGGGCGCCGACGCCCTAACACTCCTTCCGCTGAGCCAATTCCACTCCGACGTGGTGTGCGTCTTCGATTCCGGCGTCCCGGAGGAGCCTTGCCGCGGAGATGCCTCCATCACCAGCCGCCCGGGCCTGCTGTTGGCGGTGCAGACCGCCGACTGTGCCCCCGTGCTCCTGGTCGACCCCAAAAAGCGCGCCGTCGCTGCTGTTCACGCAGGATGGCGCGGCACCCTCCAGCGCATCACTGAGAAGACCGTTGGCCGCATGCACATGCAGTTCGGTACCCGCCCGCAGGACATGCTCGCCGCCATCGGCCCGTGCATCGGCGGCTGCTGCTACGAGGTCGGTACCGAAGTCGCTGCCGCCTTCGCCGCGCAATTCCCCAGCGCCTCTGAATTTTTTGACGAGCTGCGCACCGGCGATGAGCCTAACCCCTTGCAATGGCTGACCATGATGCCGCCAGGCCATCAGCTCCCGCCCGGCAAAGTGCTCCTCGACTTGCGCAAAGCCAACCGCTCGCAACTCGTAGAAGCCGGAGTCCGCAGGCAAAACATCTTCGCGAGCGACCTCTGCACTGCCTGCCGCACCGACCTGCTATTCAGCTATCGCAAGGAGCGCGCCCGCAGCGGCCGCCTCATGTCCGTCATCGGCATCCGCCCAAGCTAATCGCCCCACCGCTGGGATTCGCTAATTTTCATATTGACTTCCAGTCACTTTTGTGGTAAGTTTGTGTAAAAGTGTCCTTCTTCCAAAGACCTACCAATCCCAGAACCTGAGAGGGGTTCCCGCGCCGCTCGCTGCCAATTCTGCACGTATCGTTGGCCGGAACGCCCCTGGAAGAAAGGCCTGTTTTTGCGAAGGAAGCAACCCAGCAAGCCGCAAAAGCTCTCTCGTAACTAGCTTTAGAATCCACACTTCCAAAAGTGCATCAAAACAAAGGACTTTAATGCCCATTAGAATGAACAGTTACGAGAAAAGTACCAGGGGGCTGATTCAAGAGAAGAATTTGGAGCGCGAAGAATTGAATGAACGTTCATTCAATTCTACAAAAAACAGAAACACTGCCGGTACAGGTCGGATTTGCGTAGTCGGAGACTCACGCTGCTCACGCTGTGTCTTCGACCGCGAGTGCGGCCACCGGTTTTCGCGCTGGCGTCGTCGTGATCACCACCACGCTGATCAAGACACACAGAGTCCCCAAAATCGTTCGCAGGCCCAGCGCCTCGCCGCCCAAGAAGTATCCGACCAGCACGGCCACCACCGGATTCACGTACGCGTAAGTCCCGACTTTCGTGGGCGATTCATGATGAATCAGCCACACGTACGCGGTGAAGCCGACAATCGATCCAGCGACAATGAGATAGGCCAAAGCGAGCCACGCTCCACGTGAGACCGTCGACAAATGAAAATTGTGAAACTCTCCCAACGCAGCGGCTGCGAAAGCCAGCAATATTCCTCCAACTAGCATCTGCGCGCCCGAGCTCATGGCCTTCGATGCCGGAAGCGGCAGCTTGCGCGTCAGCGCGGACGATACCGACCAACTGATCGAAGCAATGATCAGCGCCAGAGCACCCGCCCTGTCGATTGGCGCTCCGCCGAGATTGAGCGAGCGGCTCATCAGCACTGCCACCCCTCCAATCCCGATCAAGAGCGCCAGCGCCAAGCGAACGGTGACTCTTTGCGTTCTCAGGAAAATAATCTCCGAGAGCGCCATGAACACCGGAATCGTGGCCATCATCACCGCGGCTATGCCCGAAGGCACGCGCTGCTCGGCCCAAAACAGCAGGCCGTAGTCGCAAACGAAAATCAGCAGAGCCAGCAAGGACGCCGAAGTCCATTGGCGCGCGGTCGGTGAGCGTTCGCCGTGTGCCATCATCCAGCCATAAACAGCCAGTCCCGCAATGAAGAAGCGCATTGCGGCGAAAAGGAATGGCGGAACTTCGCGGACGCCAACGCGAATCGCGAGAAATGTGGATCCCCACACGAAATAAATAATCGCGAAAGCCAACAGTGTTTTCCATTTCGGGCGATCGGTTGTGGCTTCCATTGCACTTCCTACCAGCACTCTGGCAATTTGGTCGCCGCTCGCGCATGCCTTGTAGGTCAAGCGCCATGCGGAAACTGGGAAAAACGCGCCTGCAAATCAGCGGATAGCGATGGATCGGAGTTACTTCTTGCGGCAGCGCCGGTCGCAAAACCCTGGCTGATGTTCCATTCTACGGCTTCGCGGCGGGTCCCATTTTTCGCGGCGTTCTCCATTTCTCGTCTTTTTCGACACTCTCTCGAACGCGGAATGCCGTGATCTTGCGAATCAAAGGCAGCGGCAACGGCTTCTCCAACGGGAATTGGATCGATCCTGCTGCGGTAGCAAACTTCGAGAGATCCTTGGCGAAGGCTTTCACCGCTGACGACGTTGGATAGAAGCCGATGTGGTGTTTGTGCGCCGCGAACGCCACCAGTATTCGCCGATAGGAAAAAGCAGGCATCCCCCATTTCAGGCTTTCCGCTGCGCCAGGTGCCGCGGCGCGAATACACGCGCGCATTTCGCGCAATTTCTTCTGCGCCTCTTTGGGGGCAGCTTCGATGTACTCGGTGATGCTCTTGGGCCGAGCTCTTGATGGAGTCATGACGGGATTTTATCGGCTCTCCTGCCGATCTTCCAATCGCTTTCACTAAGCTCGCGGCGGGACAATTTGGCCCTCGACGGCAGCGGCTCCGGGCTTGCAGACTCGCTTGCTATGCACATCAAGCCTTTCCGCATCGAACAGTACTTCGGCAAATACGAATTCACCGCGAAATATTTGTTGTCGAGTTCCGACGCCGAGTCGCGCACCATCCAAGAGGTGCTTGCGCTCGAGCCCGGCGCGCACGAGCGTTTCTTGGCGCATTGGTGCGGATACACAGAATCTCCCGGAGCGTCCTGGCTGCGAGAAGCCATAACCGGGATCTATACACGCATTGCGCCTGACGACATGCTGGTGGTTTCCTCCGCCGAGGAGGGCATTTTTGTTCTGTATCACGCGCTCGCTGGTCCCGGCGATCACATCATCGTGGAAACGCCATGCTATGAGAGCGCGCTGGAGGTTGCGCGCAGCACCGGCGCAGAGATCACCGAATGGCGCCGAAGACCGGAGGACAACTGGGCGCACGACATCCCGGCTTTAGAAAAGCTGATCCGCCCGCACACAAAAATCATTTACATAAACACGCCGCACAACCCGACGGGTTTGCTGATTAGCAAGCAGCACTTCCACAACGTGCTGGCTCTAGCCGCGAGTAAAAATATTTTCGTGTTTTCCGACGAAGTCTACCGGGAATTGGAGCATGATCCCGCGCAGCGCCTGCCGGCCGCGTGCGATGCCTATGCGCGCGGCATAAGCCTGGGCTCCATGAGCAAGACCTATGGCCTCCCCGGACTGCGACTCGGCTGGCTGGCCACGCGCGACGTGGATACCATCCGGCGCTGTCTGGAATTTAGGTACTACACGACCATTTGCAACAGCGCCCCCAGCGAGTTTCTAACGGCGGTAGCGCTGCGTCATCGCGAAAAGTTGGTGGAGCGCAATCGCGAGATCGTGCGTCACAACCTGCCGCTGCTCGACGCATTCATCCAAGCGCGCTGCGATCTGTTTTCGTGGGTGAAGCCCAACGCCAGTCCCATCGGCTTCGTGCGCTACAAACCGCCGGGTGACGTGCACGCCTTCTGTGAGGAGCTGGTTCGGCGTGCCGGTGTGTTGCTGTTGCCAGGAAGCGTTTACGACGAGCCGCGTTTCATACGCTTCGGCTACGGCCGCCGAAACATGCCGGAGGCGCTTCAGAAGTTGCGGAAATATCTCGAAGAGCAATCCTGAATGGAAGTCGAGAGGGCAGTGCCGCTGAGCGGGAACGGGACAGACACCGGGAAGCATCCCCTAGGGCCCTAAGCTTCTCCGCGCCTATGGACGCTAAATAATTTGAGCGGAGAAAGCGACTAAGCCGCACCCATAGCTCGACGCTGCTGGAAACACTCGCGGCAAAACACCGGTCGTCCCTGCGTTGGCCGAAAGGGAACTGTCGTTTCCTTGCCACATTGAGAGCAGGTGGTTTTCGTTTCCGAGCGCACCTGCCCCGCCGCAGGCCCGCCCGTGAGGCCGTCCGCGCGTTTCGCCTTGCAGCTTTTGCAACGTTTGGGTTCGTTCTTGAAGCCCTTGTCGGCGAAAAACATTTGTTCGCCGGCAGTGAAGATAAACTCCGCGCCGCACTCCGTACACTTCAGGACCTTGTCGTGATATTCCATGAGCCGCAACCCCCTGGACCCGCAGTGGGCAGGGGGATGGGCGCACTTTGTACCATGGGCCGTAGTCGATGAGGACGCCGTGATCCGGGGGAGCCGGGCGCGGATCCCTTGGGCCTGCGGGCACGAAGCTGCAACAGAAACCCAAACATCTCTGCCTTACGGGGCCTGAATCACGGAATGCGGCGCTGGAGCCGTAGCGAGGAGGGAATGAGCGACCCCAACCTGGCCGGAGTCGCACAACGCTCAGTCCGCTTCTCGCCGCTGCTTCTTGCGCAATCGCTTCCGCGAAAGCGCTTCCTTGGCCCGGCGCTTTTCACCGGGCTTCATGTAGAAGCTGTGCTTCTTGATTTCCTTGATGATGTCTTCCTGTTGCACCTTGCGCTTAAACCGCCGCAAGGCATTCTCCAGAGATTCACTTTCCTGGATGATGACTTCAGCCACGTTGTATTCACCCCCAATCCGGTTCGGATTGGTATCATGCGGTGCCATTTCGAGCTTCGCACCGCCCCTGGAGATTATCGCATGCTAGTCGCTTTGCGTGCACCCGGACAGGTTGATGGCATCTTCTAATCAATTCCCGGCCAGGAAGTCAAGCAATCTTTCTGGAAAAAGGCGATTTAAGCCGGTTTGTGCCTGGGGAGATCGTATGGAGGGACTAGAACTCAGCTCGGACCTACTCCTCAGTCTTCTCCGTGACTTCTGTGCCCTCTGTGGTAAAAATCAGCCAA
>Ga0070698_100002443_pt1 | contig 20482 bp, 18 predicted proteins | sample KBSK1502metaG_FD_65477 | JGI IMG/M metagenome (GOLD analysis project Ga0070698, IMG submission 65477) | Corn, switchgrass and miscanthus rhizosphere microbial communities from Kellogg Biological Station, Michigan, USA - KBS K1-50-2 metaG | ecosystem: Host-associated > Plants > Roots >...
GTTGCATGACGCAGTTTCGCGTTATCACGATTTGCTTCACGACGCTACGCTCGCGGATTCTTCCCGCGCCATGCTCGATGAAGGCCTCGAGAAATCAAAGTTAATATTTGGCGGCCGCAGGCTTTCACCTTACCTGCGCCCACACTTTGTTACCGAAGCGGACTTCGCTCGCATCGTGAGCGTTTGCGAAACTGTGTGGTCGGCAATACAGAAGGTGAAGGATGCGTCTCTTGTCGATCTTTCGATCGTCGATGACCTGGGGGTGACGGAGGTCGAGCGTGAGCTAATTCGCATCGATCCGGGTTACCGGGCCGTCTCTCCTACCGCGCGGCTAGACTCATTTCTTACTGAAGCGGCTTACAGTTTTGTGGAACTCAACGGAGAGAGTCCTGCGGGCATTGCCTATGTGGATGCGGCTTTCGAAATCTTTTCCCGGCTGCCGGTAATGCAAAGCTTTAACGAGACTTACAACGTACGCCCTCTCTACGGCAGCAGTCATATGCTCGACGTGCTGCTTCACTCCTATGAAGAATATCTTGGCCGCAAGCCCGATACCGTTCCCCGGATCGCCATAGTCGACCTTGGGGAACGGCCAACACAAAGCGAGTTTGAGTTATTCAAAGAGTTCTTTGAACGGCAAGGATACCCGACAGTCATTTGCACACCGCAGGAGCTTCAATTTAGTAACAACAGTCTCCGCGCAGGCGATTTCCAGATTGATATCGTTTACAAGCGCCTGCTGGTAAATGAATATCTGCCGATTATCAAAGAGTGTCCGGCATTGCTCGATGCATATCGGGCGGGTGCAGTCTGCATGGTAAACAGCTTCCAATCCAAGCTGATTCACAAGAAAGCCTTGTTTGCAGTCCTGACCGATCAGCGACGCGCCGGGCTGTTTAGCGGCGAAGAGCTTGAAGCGATCCGCAACCACGTGCCATGGACGCGCCTGGTGCGGGAAGAAAAAAGCGACTACTTCGGGAAGGAAGTCGATCTGGTCGAGTACATCAAATCAAACAGAAACAAGTTGGTGCTCAAGCCAAATGATGATTACGGCGGCCATGGCATCACGATCGGCTGGAACAGCCACAAAGCCGCCTGGCACTCGGCGCTGCAGGACGCGCTCGCTGACGGTGATTATTTGGCGCAAGAGCGCGTGCCCACAGCTCGCGAGGTCTTTCCAGAGCTGACCGACGACGGCAAGGTAGAATTTACGGAGCAGCTTGTTGACCTTGACCCGCTGTTGTTCAATGGCAAAGTCCGTTCAGCATTTACACGGCTTTCTTCAACGGAACTCGCCAACGTGAGCTCGGGTGGCGGCATGGTTCCAACCTTCATCATCAGTGAAAAAGGTTAGCCTTGCGATCGCGTGTACAATACCCTTTGAGTTAAGGAGATTCTCCCGTGGTTGACGACCTGGATGAAAGCCTGGAGGGACCCGACGAGCGACGACAATATGATCGCACGCGATTGATCGTCGACGTATTTTTCGACGGGAAAGATGTGACTGGCATTGCCAGCACGAAGGACATTAGCGTCGGCGGTTTCTACATGAACACGCAAACGACTCTGCCCGAGGGTGCAATCCTGCTGGTGCGCATCCGGCTCGGCGGCGAGAAGCAAATGGTAGCCGACGCCGAGGTGATATATAGCAATCCGGAGCGAGGAGTTGGCCTTCGCTTCGTGAATCTATCGGATGACAATCGCGTCTTGATTGAGCGTGAACTGGGCAGTGGCTGAACGAAATTCAGATGTAGGCCCGATATCCTGGGCGGACCTTCACCGCGATGTACGGGAAGCGTTGGCCGGCAAACTATCAGGACTGTGGGGTGCGGCCAGTGATGAAGCTGCCTTCAACAATTTTCCGGTCGATAAACAGCAGACGCTGTTGATTGTGGTGTCCCGTTTAGAGGCAAAAGGCCTTTGGCGGTTGATCAATAGAATAGATAATGTTTATGGTGAGGGTGGAGTCGGAATTGGGTTCTCTGCCTGGCCGTTTATCATTTCTACTCTCAGGGGCCGAAAAGATTTCACGCGGTTGATGGCCAACCACAAGGGAACGACTGGCGGTTTTTACGAGCGAGGCCGGTCCAGCGCAGTGCTGCATTTCATTTACGAGAACGGGCCGCCCCAAAAGTGGTACGTTCACTTCGACCTTTATAGTCCGGTGCATTCGCCGGCCAGCGCCATCAAGCACTTGCGCCACGAGTTTTTCGGAAAGCTCACGCCAGACTGGCGAATGATTCAGGAGCGTTTGCAAGCTGAGCGGTGATGACCGATGAATAGGAGCTTGATTCTATGTTCGAACAATTCACGTTAGGGATCGAAGAAGAATTTCAAATTGTTGACCCTAAGACGCGTGAGTTGCGCTCGCACGTTTCCGAGTTTCTCGAGGAAGGGAAGATGATTCTCGGCGAGCAGATTAAGCCCGAGATGATTCAGTCGATGATCGAGGTCGGAACCGGCATTTGCAAAAATATTGAGGAGGCGCGAGTAGACATTACACGCTTGCGCAGCATTATTTCCGGCCTGGCAGGCAAAACCGGATTGGCAATAGTCGCCGCTTCGACGCATCCCTTTTCCCACTGGGAAGATCAGAAGATTTATGACGACGAAAGATACTCACTTCTGGTTCAGGAACTGCAAAATGTTGCGCGCTCCCTTTTGATTTTCGGCTTGCACGTTCACGTCGGTGTGGCCGATCTCGATCGTCGCATTCACATCATGAATGCCGCGCGCTATTTTCTGCCGCACGTGCTGGCGCTAACAACCTCGTCGCCATTCTGGATGGGACACAACACCGGCCTGAAGTCGTATCGCTCAGAGGTTTTTAAACAATTTCCGCGCACTGATATCCCCGATCACTTCGACTCCTACAGCAGTTTTCAGCGCTACGTGGATCTGCTGGTGAAGACCGGTTGTATCAACGACGGCAAGAAGATCTGGTGGGACTTGCGGCCGCATCCGGTTTTCCCAACTCTTGAGTTTCGCATTTGCGACATCCCGACAAGGGTCGATGATACAGTCGCTATCGCCGCGTTGTTTCAGGCCATCGTCGCGAAGCTCACCAAACTAATCGAGAAAAACCTTGGCTTCCGTCTTTACCGGCGCATGCTGATCCAGGAAAACAAATGGCGGGCGGTGCGTTGGGGGATTGATGGCAAGATGATCGACTTCGGTAAGCAAAAGGAAGTGCCGACGCGGGATCTCATACTTGAGTTGTTAGAGTTTGTTGACGACGTCGTGGATGAGTTGGGATCGCGCAAGGAGATTGAGCACATCCACACTATTCTCGAGCGCCGCACTTCGGCGGAGGAACAACTCCGCGTGTTCGAAGAAACCAAGGATCTAAACGCCGTGGTCGACCGGCTGATCGAATTGACTATGGAGAACGTGCACGTGACCACCGACTTCACCGTTCCCGCGCCCATGACGACCACTTCGACCATCTCCAAGTAACCCCATTCCCTAGTTGCTCTGTTCAGCGTCCGCGCCGGAAAAGACATATGAGTTCTGGCTCCGGAGGAGCTAAATGTTTATAGACTTCGCGGTCAACCGCTGTTTGGCACTCCAGCGGAGCGCAATGTAAGGTCTATAAACATTCCGTCCCTCCGGGACTGGGGGACTTGCTAAGGTCTCATCTCTCTTTCTCGCTAGCCTAAATTCTCGCTGATCTTGTCTTCTTCCGGGCGTCTCGTTTTGCGAGGTAATACTGCCACAGCATTCGAGCCGCCACTGAACGATATGGTCGCCAAGCCTCAGCCATTTTCAAAAACTGATCTGTGTTTGGCCGCGCCGGCAGCTGCTTGAGTTCAGTAACAGCGCTGACAAGGGCCAGATCGGTAGCGGGAAAGATATCAGGGCGCCGCAAAACCATAAGCAGATAAACATCCGCGCTCCATGAGCCCAACCCTTTTATCTCCATGAGCGCGGCCTTCACATCCGCGTCAGTCATTAGTGAAAGTTGCGAGAGTCGGAGCCGTTTGGTGTGAAGCGACTCAGCAAGGTGCAGGCAATACGCCGTCTTCTGCCGCGTCAAACCCTGCGACTTCAAATGAGCTTCTCCCAACTCGATCATGCGCGCCGGTCGAAAGGGAGTAGTGTTCTTTTTTAGCCGCGCAAAGAGGGAAGCCGCGGAAGCCAGGGAAACCTGTTGTTCCAGGATGATTTTGACCAGCGTGGAAAAACCGGGCGGCCGGGCCCAGAGCGGCGGAGGGCCATGGCTCTTGAAAATGGAAGCCAAATCCCTATCGCGCCTGGCGAGAGCCTTGGCGACACCGTAGAGATTTTCTTCCGTTAGCATTTGTGACTTCAAAAGATCACCACCATCGTACCCTCGGGAACTTGTTCGAAGAGGTTGCCAACATCAGACAGGTGCATCACGACGCAGCCCCATGAAAGGTGGCGCGGCCCATCATTTTTCCATTCGCGAATCCAGCCGTGGAAACCAATCCCGCCGCCTAAGGCAGTGTTCTGAAGGGTGGGCGCCCGTTGCTCCCAGCTCTTGCTGATGGCCGTCTTTTGTCCCGGACTGAGAAGGCCCTGGCGCTCCGCTCGGCTTGCATCGAAGCTGTTTGGATAGTTGACCTTGATCCAATAGCCGCCGTAGTAATCGCCATACGGGCCATCGAATTTGCCCTTGTGTTTTTGGATAACAAAGTACATCCCTACCGGAGTCTTGTTGTCTCCCTGTATTTGCTTGGGCCCTGCGGCCTGACCAAAGCTAACGTCGTATTCCCTAATCAAGACGCCCTTTTGATGAAGTTGCATCTTGTAAGTTGTCTGATCCACGAGAATGAGAACAGGCTCTGACTGGGGCACAGATATCTTTCGGTGACTGTTAATGAATGAAGTCGGCTGAGTGTAGTGTTCTTTCACCCAACTAATGTCCTTGTGATCTGAGGTTGGCCAGTAGGTGGGTTCCAGGCTCTCGTCCCAGCGCAGCTCAAGGTGAAGGTGGGCGTTGAATAATTTCTCCGGGTCTTGCCCGACAGTGGCAATAAGCTGTCTGCGACGAACCTTATCGCCTTCGTGGATTTTTATTTCGTGCAAGTGCGCGTACAGCGAGCGGATCTTTTTCTTTTCGTGGTTCTCGTAGAAAAGATGTTCAATAACGATAACGTTGCCCCATAACCTGCCGCAGTTTGCGGCGAAGACAACGCGGCCATTCGCCACTGCAAAGACATCCTGGCCTAGATCAGTATTGCCGCCTCCGTTCCCATTCCAATCTTCGCCGGGATGTATTCCCAGGCTGTAATTCTCGGCAAAGTGCGTTGCGATGTACCAACCGTCGAATCGCTTTCCGGTGGCCTTGTCCTGATAAGCGCCACCGCCGTCGCCGTCACCAAAAGGAAAGTCGAAGCCGTCAGCCGGCGCAAACTCGGCTTTCAGGTAATCGTCGAAGACGTTGCCGGAAGGCTGGGACGAGCCCGATGAAGATCTGCCTGATCCGGCGTTACTGCGCCTACCCTGCGAACAGGAGACCAGTGCCAGACACAATATGACGAGGAAAAACCCCTTCGAAGAGAACCAGGGAACTGTAATGCTGCTATTCACAATTAACGAGGATCCTCGGGCGAGGATCGCTGTGCGCCGCGCTAACAGTGGTCAGGAAGAATGGGCGAGCGCTAGTTGGAGGAAGTTTTCAAAGAGGACGCGGCCGTCGCGAGATTCATTTTGGTGTTCCCAGCGCGTGCGGCTCTTATTCCAGTCCTCGAAAGACTTTTCCAGGTGAAACTGGACGGTGTAAATAAGCTGACCTTCACTGCGTTTCACCATCATCTGATTGCGGCAAAGATAAGAGGTGGCCAGCAACGAAAAACCTTCCGGCACCCGATCGAGTTGCAGCCCATGGTTTTGCCAAACTCGCAGCACCCGCGCGTATTCGGGGTAGTCATGCCAAAGTCCCGACGAAGGGTTATTGATGCCGCGGAATATCGGATCCCTCGGCTCAGTAATTCTAATAAAACGATACTGATATTCCAGCGGCCGATTCTGGCGTTGCTCGTGTTGTTCGAGCCGATCGAGCGTCATCACCCGGGCCCCAAAGCTGAGGCCAACCAGCTGATGCCCACCGCAGATCGCCAGCACCGGGATTTTATTTGGACGAATAAACTCGCCAAAGGTGTCAAGTACCGCCGGATTGTAGTAATCGAAATCGCGCAGGGTGCCGCTCAACACGATAGCGTCCGGTTGAAACTTTGCCGCCGCTATAGCAACAGAAGCAAGCGGTGTGACCTGCGTGCTCGGTTCTTTCACCAGGCGTTCGAGATTACTCTCGATATTCTCAATCGCCATTTTAGCGATGCGCCGCTCGCGCTTAATTTCTACTGACGCGGCACTCCCCCATTCACTGCGGGCCACGTCTGAAAGGTCATCTTCATCGCGCAGCAGGCAATCAACTACGAGCACGCGAACTTTCTCGATCTGTTTTTCGATCGGCTCGTAACGACAAAACGTTTGCTGCTTATGGGGAAACGGGAGTGCGGTGACAGCTTCAGCCGGTGGTGGCTCTTCGATTGGGAATTCCCGCGGCTCTTCAATCATGCTGGACACTATTAAACTTCGAACTTAGTTGTAACGCAAGTCAAAAGTCCTCAAAGACGGTCGTTAGCTGCGTTGTTTAGTACTCTGTTTGAATTCGGGAACAGAACTCCCGGCGCCAAGTTCCGAAATCTCCGTCTTAATCTTGTTTACTAACAGCCTGCCAACCCTGGTTCGAAACGTTTCAGATTTGCCCGGGGCCAGGTGATCTACCAGAAGAAACATCCGATGCCAGGAAGATTCCAGCTCGTCGGCCAGCTGCGAGGTCTTCGTAATGTCGTAAGGCACGGCAACGTGTTCCAAGCCGGCGCGCGCGAAGATGGAAAGATAACGCGCCGTAGCCAGATCAGGACAAAGGAAACGCCGACGCCCGACTTTTAGTTCCACGCCCAACAGGGTGTGCTGAATTTCCACGCGGTTTTTTTTGGTCAGTCCTTCGAAGTGGTAGGAGCGCGTGCGCTTACTCAGAATTCGCTGGCGATAGAACTCAGGTAACCAGGTCTCTTTGAGCTCAGCCTTGACCTGCGCCGCGTATTCTTCTGCAGTCATATTTGGAGTGCGCTGACCTGTCAGCGCTTTGGTCCGCGGCGGCTTGACGCCGCGTTTCTGCGTTGATTGAAACTAAATACACCAAAGGCTGCGACAGGTCGCAGCAGACCAAAGCGCTGACAGGTCAGCGCACTCCAAAACCGGCAGCCTCATCTCGTGGAAGCAGACTCGACAGTCTTCGTTTGAAGCGCGTTGATTACGCGGTCTGGGAACAGGCCCAGGTACAGAACACCAAGAATGGTAATGACCAACGCCACGCGAATGCTTGCCGGTACCAACGGTGCTGTCCAGGCTGTGGTTCTTTCGCGGAAAAACATGACGATGATAAGCCGCAGATAGTAGTAAGCCGAGACTGCGGTATTCAGTACTCCAATAACCACCAGCTTGTAATAGCCTTGATCCAGCGCCGCGCGAAAAACCATGACTTTGCCAATGAAGCCGGCAGTGAGCGGCATTCCAAGCAGACTCAGCAGAAACAACGACAAGCAGAACGCCAGCCAGGGCGACTGAAAACCAATACCGTTGTAATCCTCCACTTCCGTCCGCCGGTCGGACGCGCGCGCGATGAGTTGCACCACGGCGAAGGCGCCGAGATTCATGACAGCGTAGGTCAGCAGATAAAAAATCACTGCGGCGATCGCGGCGTCGCGTTGCTCCACATTGCGGGCGGCGCCGGCGGCTATGAACCCGACAAGCGCGTACCCTGCATGGGCAATGGACGAATAAGCCAGCATGCGTTTGACGTTGTTCTGGGCGATTGCCACTACGTTGCCGACGGTCATGGTCAGGATCGCCAGGACCAGCAGCACGTCGAGCCAGGTGGAGTGGATTCTTCCGGCAACGCTCTCATTCGCGGTAATAACCACAAAGGGAAACGCGAATAGAAAAACTCGCATGAATGAAGCGAAGCCGGCGGCTTTTGGGCCGGCAGCCATGAACGCAGTGACCGGAGTGGGCGCACCCTCGTAAACGTCCGGGGTCCAAATGTGAAAAGGCGCAGTAGCGATCTTGAAGCCGAAACCTACCAGCATCATCGCCGCGCCCGCAAAGAGGAGCATGGGGAATTGAGCGACGGGAATACGACGGGCGATCTCTGCGATATTGGTGGTGCCCGGGAGCCCGGCGGCGGTCGAGGTAGCGCCATACGTCAGAGCAATGCCATAAAGCAGGAAGGCCGATGAGAAGGAACCAAGAATGAAATACTTCATCGACGATTCGTTGGAGCGGACGTCAGTCCGGCGAAAACCGCACATGACGTAGGTCGCGATCGAGAGAATCTCCAGACCGAGAAACACCATGACCAGGTCGCCCGCTGAAGCCATGAACATCATGCCGGCAGTGGCGAACATCAGCAGAGAATGAAACTCTCCGGCGGGGAGTCGTTCATTCTCAACCCATACCATCGACACAAGAATTGTGAGTCCAGAAACAACCAGGAAGACGAAGGTGAAGCCGAGCCGCAGCTCGTCAAGGACGATCATGCCGTTGAAGGCCTGACTTGCGCCACGCCAGGATAAACACAACCAGGTTGAAGCCCCGGCCGCGGCAATCAAGCCGCCGATAGAAATGCTGCCGGTGATCCAGCGTTGCGTGGGTTTCGCAAACGCATCGACGAGCATGATAACGACGCCGGCAATACAGATGACGAGCTCCGGCAAGATCAGCCAAAGGTTGGCGTCCGGTATGGCGAGTTGAAAAGCGAGAAGATTCATTACTTTACTTGCGTTGGTTCGATCTAAATCGGACGAACGTACACTAACGCCTTATCGTGTTAAGGTTTTATGCTCAGCCTCCACGATTCCTCCGGCGCGCGACTCAGCCAGACGCACTCTAACTTGTCCTACGCTCGCCTGCGATCGATCCAGGAAAACGCGCGGATAAACCCCCATGAAAAGCATCAGCGCCAACAACGGAAGCAGCAAGCCAAGCTCACGCGCGTTAAGATCGGTAAGTTTTGCGTTCTCCGGATTTGTGACCTTTCCAAACACGACGCGCTGCAACATCCAAAGCATGTAGACTGCAGCCCAAATCACGCCGGTCCCGGCAAGCATGGTTGCGATCCAGATCCAGGGGTGTCCTACGGCGATGGAAGTCCAGGTCCCGATCATGATCAGGAATTCACCGACGAACCCATTCAGGAACGGTAATCCAATCGACGAGAGTGACGCGATTACAAAAAGCGTCGAGAACCATGGCATCGGAGTAGATAGTCCACCGAAGTCGCTGATCTGGCGCGTATGCCTGCGTTCATAAATAAAACCGACGAAGAGAAACAGCGCTCCGGTCGAAACGCCGTGATTCAGCATTTGATAGAGCGCACCCTGCATTCCCATCTCTGTGAACGAGAAAAGTCCCAGCACGACAAATCCCATGTGACTTACTGACGAATAAGCCACCAGCCGTTTGACGTCGGGCTGAACCATCGCCACCAACGCCCCATAGATAATTCCAATAACTGCCAGCGTGATCATTACGGGAGCAAACTTCCGCGCCATCCCCGGAAACAATCCGAGGTTAAAACGCAGCAGTCCGTAAGTTCCCATCTTCAAAAGCACGCCGGCGAGGATAACGGAACCGGCAGTAGGCGCTTCGGTATGCGCGTCAGGCAGCCAGGTATGCAAAGGGAAGAGCGGTACCTTGATACAGAAGGCAAAAGCGAAAGCGAGGAAAAGCCAAAACTCCGCGCGCTCACCGAGAACCTGTCCGCCACTCAAGGCTGTCAGTATCGTGGTGTAATCAAACGTGCCAAACATGTAGTACAGCGCAATGATGGCGACCAGCATCAGCAGACTACCGACGGCAGTGTAGATAAAGAATTTTACGGCCGCATAGATTCTGCGTTCGCCGCCCCAAATGCCGATCAGGAAAAACATCGGCACCAGCGACGCTTCAAAGAACAAGTAAAAAAGCAACAGATCCAGCGACACAAAGACGCCGATCATGGCGCTCAGCAAGAGCAACAGAAACATGTAGTAGGAAAGTTGACGCTTCTGGATTGCCGTCCAACTCGACAGAATCGCTATCGGCATGAGCAACGTTGTCAGCAGCACCAACCAAAGACTGATACCGTCAACGCCAAGGTGATAATGCGCCCCTATCGAACCAATCCACAGCACGTCTTCAACAAAACGAAAATCCTTCGTGCCGGCTCCGATGCCACGAATTAACCACAGAGAAAACCCGAAATCGACGATGCTGAAGGCAAGCGCAATCCACTTGTAGTTCGCCTCACGCTTGCCGGGCAGGAGGCTATAGCCGACCAGCGCCAGCGCGCCGGCGACGGGGAGCAGAATAATGATGGTTAGTAAGTGCTGCAGCATTTCCAGTTAACTCAGGGCCGCAAAGCATAAACGCCGTAATAAGCAAAGAAAGCGACTACGGCCAGTGCGCCAAGCAGAATTATCGCCGCGTAACCACGCACGAAACCGGCCTGCATATGACGAACTACTTTTCCTGTTTCCTTCACCGCATCGCCAAGCGAGTGCAGAAAGCCATCGATCACGCCGACATCAAATAACTTCCAGAGGCCTTCGCGCGAGCCGACCTTTATTGGGTTAATAATCGCCGCATCGTAAATCTCGTCGACGTAGTATTTTTTCTCCAGTATTCGTGGCAACTCTAATAGTGGACGCTTCCTGAAGATCACCCACCCCGATCCGATTCCCACGGAAGCAATCAAGAATGACAACAGCGCCAGCAAGCGCTCCTCACTAATCTCCTCGGGCGAGTAGGAAGCCTCTCCCGCACTGTGTTCATCCAGCGACGTGAAGGCGGGCGGGCCGTCAACTGCCTGTGGCTTGGGAGTTAGCCATTGTGGTCCGGTTTCATGTTCGGCGAGTTCCTCCGCGTGGCCACCAGGGGCTTTCGCAATCACCGGCTCAAGAGTGTGCTCGATATAGTTTTCGGGGCGACCGTGATAACTCAGTGCATAAGGAACTCCAATCAACCCGCCGACCGTGGACAGGATCGCCAACACAACCAAGGGAGCCGTCATCAGCCAGGGAGATTCGTGCGGTTCGAGCACGTGGTGCGCGTCGTCCTTGAAGTGGGCCGCAGCGTCTTGATGGTCCTCATGAACCTCACGAAAGCGCTCGCTGCCCCAGAATGTCATCACCATCATTCGCGTCATGTAGACAGCCGTAAGCAACGCGGTTAGGGCGCCAATTGCCCAAAGCGCCTTGCTCCACATTGGCCCAGGTAAGCTGCCGGCGCTCCACGTCTTCCAGAGGATTTCATCTTTCGAAAAGAACCCGGCAAAGATAGGTATGCCGGAAATGGCCAGCCAGCCTGTGAGCATTGTGGCAAAGGTGATGGGCATGTATTTCCTTAGCCCACCCATGCGGCGCATGTCCTGCTCGTGATGCATCCCGGCGATTACTGAACCCGAACCGAGGAAGAGCAAGGCTTTGAAGAATGCATGAGTGATGACGTGAAATATCGCCGCCGTGAAAGCGCCGACGCCGCACGCCAGAAACATGTAGCCAAGCTGGGAGATGGTTGAATAGGCGAGAACTTTCTTAATGTCGTTTTGAGCGAGACCGATGGTGGCGGCGAACAGCGCCGTAGCGGCGCCAATCACAGCCACTATGAACATCGCTGTTGGGGCGTGAACATAAATGGCGGAACATCGAACAATCATGTAGACCCCGGCAGTAACCATTGTGGCCGCGTGTATCAGGGCCGAGACGGGCGTCGGGCCGGCCATGGCGTCGGGCAACCAAACGTAGAGTGGTATTTGCGCGCTCTTGCCGGCGGCGCCAATGAAAAGCAGCACGGCGACAGAAGTAAGCCCACCGGCGAAAATTGCTTTCCAGGCAAAATCGTTGACCGGCATTTTGCTTATTATCTCAAACGCGCTGGTCACCCCGGGCTTGGTGAAGAAGCTAATAGACGGGTGACCGGCATCTGAGGTGATGAAGAAAAGCAGCATTACTCCCATTACGAACCCCCAATCGCCTACGCGGTTCGTAATGAATGCTTTCTTCGCGGCGTCGCCAGCCTCCTTAAGATCCGTATAGAAGCCGATGAGCAGGTATGAGCAAAGCCCGACTCCTTCCCAGCCGACAAACATCAAAAGGAAGTTGTCGGCCAACACCAGCGTCAACATCGAGAACATGAACAGATTCAAATAAGCAAAGAAGCGATAGAACCCGGTGTCTCCGCGCATGTAGCCGACCGCAAAGACATGAATCAGGAACCCGACGAAAGTAACGAAGAGCGCGTAGGTTCCGCTCAAGCGATCCATTGCCAGACCAAAGTCCGCACGAAACGTTCCTACCTGAATCCAGGTCCAGAGATGATCGAAGACGGGGGTAGTGTTACCCGGTTCGCCCAAGTGAAGTGCGCCGCCGGATTTGAAGGCGAGGTAGAAAGCAACAACCGTGGAAACTGCTATCGATCCGCAAGCAACGAAGCCAATGAACTTCTCGTTTCGCAGGCGGCGGCCAACAAACCAGTTGACGGCTGCACCAGCGAGCGGAGCAAAGATAATCAGACTTAGAAGGTTGTTATCCACGCTTTACTATCTTATTAACACCGGGCTTTAGCCCGGTGATGCAGAGACCTACGAAATGGGAAACCGTTTAAACGGTTTCGCTATTCCTTTTACGCACCTGGCCACCGGGCTGAAGCCGCGGCGTTAATGAAATTAATTGACAGCTCAAGGCCCAAAACCAATTGTTCAAAGCTTTAAGATGTTCGCATCATCCACATCAAGCGATTCACGATTGCGAAAGATGGTGATGATGATGCCCAGTCCGACCGCAGCTTCAGCCGCTGCCACCGTCATCACAATGAAAACAAAAAGCTGGCCCGTTACGTCATGGAAAAAACTCGAGAAGGCCACGAAACTAAGGTTTACGGCGTTGAGCATCAGCTCAATGCACATGAACATCGCAATCACATTGCGTTTCACGATCACGCCGACCGCCCCAATAGTGAACAGGATCGCGGAAAGCGCCAGGTACCAGGAAAGTTGTGGACCCATAGTTCCTACTCCTGCGCGCCGCGGTCTGAATGAAAATCAACGCCAAGCAGATGCGCGGCCTCTTCAGTCGTTTCAGTCTCGGCCTTTCGCAGATCTTCGACGCCTCGTGGATTGACGATGTCCATTGCCAGGACCTGAGCGCCCGGAACCACGCGCGCAGTCGCCGACAGGACAGACGTCCGGCGCGCCAGGGACATCGCGCCCACAATGGCCATAAGCAGCAACACGGAAGTTAATTCAAACGGCAGCAGGTATCTCGTAAACAGTCCTTCACCAATCGAGTGGGTCAAGCCCACATCCGAGATGTTGCCGGGCAGGTGGTTTTCCGTCGTTTGCACTGAATTAAGAATAAAGACGGTCTCCGCGAGCAGCACTGCTGCCATGCCGATAGCCATGGGCACAAGAAACTTAAGACGCTTGCGCCGCGGCTCTGAGTGTTCGACGTTAAGCAGCATGATTACGAAAATCACCAGCACCATAATCGCGCCGGCGTAGACAATCACCTGTACTGCGGCGATAAACGGCGCGGCCAGCGTCACGTAAATCGACGCCAGCGAAATGAACACGCCAATCAGTGAAATCGCGCTGTAGAGCGGATTACTCTGAGAGACCATCGCGATCGCACATCCAATCGCCATGCCTGCGAAGATGATGAATAAAAGTGTGGACATTTAGTTTTTGGTTTCAAGTTCCAAGTTTCAAGTTAAGAACGTTCACTTCCTGACTTGAAACTTGAAACCTGGAACTTGAAACGCAAAGCATTAACCCGTGAAATACAAAACAGTCGCTGTCAAGACGATGTTCAGGATTGCCGCCGGCAATAAAAACTTCCAACCGAAGTCCATCAGTTGATCGAAACGAAAACGTGGCAAAGTACCGCGCAACCAGATGTACACAAATAGAAAGAAGATGATCTTACCGAAAAAGTAAATCACTCCCAGGAGCGGAACCTGCGCCACGCCTGGGCCGTTCCAACCACCCAAAAACAAAGTAGTCGCCAGCATCGACACGGTAATCATGTTGATGTATTCGGCGTTGAAGAAAAGCAAGAACTTGATCGAGCTATATTCGGTATGGAAGCCGGCGACTAGTTCTGTCTCGGCTTCGGGAAGGTCGAAGGGAACGCGATTTGTTTCCGCGATCGCGGCTATCAAATAAAGAATGAAACCAAACGGCTGATAAATAATGTTCCAGTGCAGGCCGAACCAGCCGGATTGTTGTTCGACGATTTTATAAATATCGAGCGTGCCGGATAGCAGGATGACACCGATGAGCGACAGGCCCAATGCAAGTTCATAAGAAATCATCTGCGCCGACGAGCGCAGTCCACCCATCAAGCTGTACTTGTTGTTTGACGACCAGCCCGCGAGCGCGATCCCGTAAACACCGACCGATGTAACACCCAAAACGTACAGCAAGGCGACGTCGAATTGGGCAATTCGCAATGGAAAGGTGCCGAGGAAGGGAAGGGTGATCGTCGGGCCAAACGGGTAAACAATTATCGCCATGATAGCTGTGATTACCGCAATCATAGGCGCGAGCAGAAACACGAATCGGGTTGACTGATCCGGGACGAGATCCTCCTTCATCATTGTCTTGATGAAGTCCGCAAACGGCTGCAGCACTCCGCCGTAACCTACGCGGTTTGGCCCGAGCCGACCCTGAATGAGAGCCAGTACGCGCCGTTCGGCGAGCACGGTCGCCGCCACCAGCAACATGATCGCGCCGAAAGCGACTGTGATCGCGATGATCACAACAAGCGCGTGGATGTATTGGTTATCCCAGGCCATAAGCGCAGACTTGAACCTGTTCTTCGCTCTGTAGGAGCGACATGTTTATAGGAACAAACCATCCCCCGAATACTCTTCGCTCCGTGAGGAGCGAAACATGTTCCCACCCGGCCAGTGCGCCAAGGATTGCGCACCTACGGAGCGCGAGCCTAATCGCGTGACGTTTGAGGCTATAAACATCTCGCCCCGCTGGGGCGAAATCCGTGACACTCTCAAATATTCCGTCACTCCGCCGCGACTGCAGTCTCCGTTCGCAGATTCTCGGCGACCGTAATCTGATACAGCGGTGAAACCCTAACGGTTTCAGGCCGCGGGTTACCTTCCGCCAATAAGTGAAACTGCGGCACCTTATCGGTTAACGTTCCGATCTTGAAAAGCTCATGACCGACTTTTGGAGTAATGCCTACTTTGTCGCCTGTCGCCGGAAGCTGCTGTACCGCATCACGAAGGGTCGTCAGATCAGCCGTTAGATCACGCCGCTCGGCAACCCTGTACTTCGCCTGCACCGGGCTCGATTCATCCTTCAGCACCGGATAACGCAACCCAGCGTACGCCGGGATACGTTCCGCGATTTGGTTGAAGACTGCACTCGCTGACATTTCAAAGCCGAAGTTCATTCCCAATTCGGTAGCCAGCTGGGCCGTGATCATCCAATCAGCCTTTGACTGATTAACCGGCGGAATCGCCTGGCGCACGCGCTGCACAAAACCGTCGTTATTCGTAAACGTGCCGTCAATCTCAGCAAACGAAGCAGCCGGCAGCACCACGTCAGCGAAGGCGGTCGTGTCAGTTTCAAATAGCTCTTGAACCACCAGGAAATCAAGTTTGCCGAGCGCCTGCTCAGGTCCGCGCAAGTGCTCGGGCAGAAAACTTCCAGCCAGGTAGATGGCGCGAATGCTTTCTCCGGCGGCGTCCAGCATTTCCGTCGCACTCATCGCGCCATTGCCGAGCCCCATGTCGTGCGCGCCCACGCTGTTGTTGTAAAGCGGTAGCGGGTGAAGCAAAACGCGCCGGCCGTCCGCCCGCAGCGCGTAGGGCAATTGCGCCAGGACGACTTGCGCAGCTGCGCTTAATTCGGTGGAGAACATGATAACGAGATCGCCCTGGGTCTCCGTGATTGACTGTCTCAGGCTCTGAATCTCGCCGGCGTCAACACCAAGTTTGCCGGCGGCGAGATCGTCGTTCGAATCGCTCGCGAGCGCCAATACCAACGCGTCTTCAGATCCCGATCGCACGTGAACGAATTGGGCCGACTGCTCGACCAACCTGATCGGTGTATTGTTGACGACAATCAATTTCGCACCACCGTTGCGAACCGCCTGGCGAATCTGCTTCCCGGTCAGAGGTTGCAGCTCCTCAGGTTCACCGCCGATCAGTAGAATGGTTTTGGCATAACGAATATCGCGGTGCGTCGCCAGAGACCCGCCGAGGTTGTCGAAGAACGGCTTCAGATTCGAAGTGTCTGTGATCCCATAGTTAGTTGTCCCAACGAGCTCAGTAGCGAATTTGTAAAGCAGGTAGTTTGCTTCGTTGGTGATCCGTGGGCTGCCAACTACTCCAAGCGCGTCGCGTCCGTGCTCGTCAACGATGGCGTCGAGTTTTTTCGCTACATGGATAATGGCTTCATCCCAGGTTGCCGGGATGAGTTTGCCCCCCTTGTTGTAACGAATCAGCGGGGTCCGTATGCGCTCTTCATGGTTCACAAAAGGATGACCAAATCGTCCTTTAATGCAGAGGAACTCGCCATTGAGCCCGTTAACGTAGCGATCGCGCGCCACGATGCGCATCAGTTCGTCGCCGCGTGAGCCGAGTGACATCTGGCAGCCGTCAGAACAATACGTGCAGGTCGACTTTGTTTGCGTCAGTTCCCAGGGGCGCGCCTGGTGACGGTAAGTGCCATCAAGAAGAGTGCCGGTGGGACATACCTCGATGCAGTTGCCACACTGTGAACAGTCAAGCCAGCCTCCGTAGGTGCCAATAACCGTATTGGCTCCGCGGCCACCTGCTTCGATCGCGTCTTCGCCCATCCACTCGTCGCAAACACGCGTGCAGCGCTTGCAGAGAATGCAGCGCTGCGGATCATTGGCCACCACCGGCGAAAGATATCTTTCGGGCTGGTAATTCTTTTTCTCGGTGAATCGTTCTTCCAGTCCACCCCAGTCAAACGTCATCTCCTGCAGTTCGCATTCGCCGCCACGATCGCAGACAGGGCAGTCGAGCGGGTGATTGGCGAGCAGAAACTCAAGCATCGAGCGTTGGGCCTTTTCAATCTCATCGCTCTGGGTCGTAACCACCATGCCGTCAGTGCAGATGATGGTGCATGACGTTTGCAGCTTCGGCATCTTCTCGATGCGCACCAGGCACATGCGACAGGAGGCCTGCAGCGCGAGATCTGAGTAGTAGCAGAATGACGGAATGTCGAAAGCCTTGTCGCGACAGACGTCGATCAACCGAGCGCCTTTTGGCACGTCAAAAGCTTTGCCGTTAATGGTGACTTTGATTACTTCAGTGGACATTATTTAGTTTCTAAACATTCAGCGACCGCAAACCCTCGCGGGTCGAATTAAGCGCTTCTCCTTGGAGTGCGGTGACCTGTCACCGCTTTCTCCGTCGGCGGCTTGACGCCGACTTCGACGAATGAGAGCCGTCTAGCAATGGATGCGACAAGTCGCATCCGATCAAAGCGGTGACAGGTCACCGCACTCCAAAGTGTTGAGTCGCGACTCTAAGCGGTCGTGCCTGGGCCACTGCCGTTCCCCCCGACCAAATGCTTCCTAAAATCCTCCGGAAACCTCTTGATCGCCGACTGAATCGGCCACGAAGCGGCATCGCCAAGCGGACAAAATGACTTGCCCTCAATGTTGTCACAAAGGTCCAGCATCAACTGCGCGTCTTCCGGTCTGCCGCCGCCGTTCGCAATGCGCTTGAAAACCTTTACCAGCCAGTCAGTGCCTTCCCGGCAGGGTGTACACCAACCGCACGACTCATGTTTGTAAAACTCAGTCAGGTTTTTGGTTGACTCAAAAATATCAACCGACTCATCCATCACAATGAAACCGCCCGAACCGACGCTCGAACCACCAGCAACCAATCCTTCGTAGTCCATGCGCACGTCTTTGCCGATGATCTGATCGGCGCGCATGATGTAAACGGACGACCCACCCGGAATCACTGCCTTAAGTGTCCCGCCGTTAAGCATACCGCCGCAGTCTTCCATGATGAACTTCTCCATGTCGTCGTAGCCCATCGGAAGTTCATAGACGCCGGGACGATTGACGTGCCCGGAGACCGACCAGAGCTTCGTGCCGCCGCTCTTTTCCGTGCCCAGCTTTTGATAGGCCTCACCGCCCATCTTGATGATGTCAGGCACGGCAGTCAGCGTCTCAACGTTATTCACCACAGTCGGACTTGCATAAAGCCCGGAAACCGCAGGGAAGGGAGGCTTCATACGCGGATGGCCGCGCATACCTTCGAGCGAACTCAAGAGCGCCGTCTCTTCGCCGCAGATGTAGGCGCCGGCGCCGGTGTGTGTATAAATCTCTGAGGAGAAGTTTGAGTCGAGAATCTTTTCGCCTAGCAATCCGGCGGCGCGCGCTTCTGACAGCGCAACATCCATGATGTCGATCAGATATCTGTATTCGCCGCGCGTATAGATGTAATTCGTTTTTGCACCTAAGGCGTAGGCCGCGATCAGCATGCCTTCAATAAGCATGTGCGGATCGCGCTCCATCAGGTAGCGGTCTTTGAAAGTGCCGGGCTCCGACTCGTCAGCGTTGCAAACTACATACTTCGGTTTTGGCGAGTCCTTGGGAACAAAACTCCACTTCATCCCGGTTGGAAATCCCGCCCCGCCTCGCCCCCGCAGCGCTGATTTCTTTACCTCGTTGATGACGTCGTCGGGTGACATGCCTGAGAGGACTTTTTTTAGCGCCTCGTAACCGCCGTGCTTCCGATAGACGTCGAGGGAGCGCGAGTTCTCAAAATGAACTCGCGCGAGCTGAAGAGGTTCACATCCAATGGCGCCGATAAACATTGGTTAATAAAAACTGAATCGCAAATCGTGAACAAAAAACCGGATGGTCAAGCCAGCTTGAAGCATCGTTCGCGGGCGTCCCAAACAATGCGGTCCTTGTAGGTTGCCCAAATCTTTTCCCATTTTGCTTTCAAGCGTCCCGGACAGTCGTTGAGTCCAGTCCTGTAGTATTCCAGGAACGAGTCGTCAGCGTCCTTCTTTACTTCAAACAGTTCTTCCCAACTCGCTCCGGGAATGGTGTGTTTCGACCAGGACTCGTCACTCGTAAAACTTGACAGGATAAGCAGGGCGACATCACCAACGGTTATTTGTGGCCAAAAGTCCATCACGTGATGATCGATTAGAGTCTTATCGTCGATCTTGCTTATCAGATAGGGAATGCTTTCTTTTCCGTTGGCGATTAGATCGTCAATTACGTCAAGTCTCTTATTGTAATCCTTGTCCTGAACGCGCCCCTTTGGCGCAATCCGACCTATTTTCGAAATATCTATCTCTGCAAGCGGCTTCTGCGCTTTCGCCGCCGGCGCCGAACCTCGCGCCAGTCCCGATTTTGACTTTCCGGCGCACAGCGTCCAGGTGCAGATCCCGCCTGCGAAGACCAGGCAAAGAATTAAGACTGGTTTTGTCATCGACCACCAACTCCTCTACGGTAACGAATCGAGAATCTGATCGACTTTCGCGGTTGTCAGGTTCTCATGGTAGTCAAAACCAATCTGAAACATCGGCGCAGTGCCGCATGAGCCTAAACACTCCACCAGTGAAACGGTGAACTTGCCGTCCGCCGTAGTTTCCCCGGGCTTGATTCCGAGCCGACTACAAACGTGCTCGGTGATTCCGGGCTCACCCATGATCTTGCATGAGAGCGTCTTGCAAATCTGAATGTGATACTTGCCGACAGGTTGGGTGTGCAACATCGAATAGAACGTCGCCACTTCCCAGATGTCGGTGATGCGGAGACCCAAGCGGTTCGCCAGGTAGGCGACTCCCGGCGGATCGAGATAGCCACGTTCGCGCTGCACGATGAACATCAGCGGCAAAATTGCCGAACGCTTCACTGGATATTTCGCCAGGTGCCCGTCAATCTCCGCCTCGATCGCCGGCGAAAACGAGGCCGCCTCGGCGATATCAACCGGCTGCGAGAGTGGCGCGATTTGTGTTAGTTGCTGACTCATTCTGCGAACTGAAAGCCTGGAAACCAAATCAACTCGAACGCATTTACTCCGCGATGAAGTTATAGGTGATCACACCCGTGACTTTGACTGGCTGTCCCATAAGCTTTGTGGGCGAGAACCTCGCACTCCGCGCGGCATCAACACAGACCGACTGCAATAACGGGTGCCCACTCACCGCGTGCGCTGAAATGACGTTCCCCTTTTCGTCTATGACCACCTGAACCACCACAGTTCCGGAAGCGTGCGCCTGACGAGCAATTGGCGGATACACCGGCTTCGGCAACTCGATCGCTTTACCATTGAGCACGCCGCCAGAGATGGAACGCGGAGGTCCTGGGGGCGCCGGCTCGTTTCGCGCTTCGACGTTGTTTTCGCCGGGGGTCCCTGTTCCGATTACAGTGGTCACTCCTCT
>Ga0070698_100002444_pt1 | contig 20478 bp, 21 predicted proteins | sample KBSK1502metaG_FD_65477 | JGI IMG/M metagenome (GOLD analysis project Ga0070698, IMG submission 65477) | Corn, switchgrass and miscanthus rhizosphere microbial communities from Kellogg Biological Station, Michigan, USA - KBS K1-50-2 metaG | ecosystem: Host-associated > Plants > Roots >...
ACCGCAAATAGTGAACCCACTGTCAGTCCAAACCGGGAATCCATTCCATCAGCATGAATATAAAAACATACATAGGCTATAAGAAATGCGATATACATTCCTAAAAACATTTTCCAAAACAACCCGGAAGCCTCCCGTTTAATAACAAGCCTTATCCTGAATGAGCTGTATTCTGTATGTGGTTTAGCAAGTTCTTCATCCCCAAACCCTGTTTCATACATTTTGATCCCTGTCGAGATCAAACAACTATCAATAGACCACCCCCGCAATGTAAAACGTGAATCATAATGCTGACCAATTGTGTCTGCAATAAAAACCATATATCTTGAATCGTATTGGGAATTTTCGAAAGCAATTCGCAGGCTCTGCCTGTCAAAAGGGAAGTTTGCAATTCTCCACGAATCTTTCATCACACATTGCAATTTCATTTGCATATAAATTCTGTCATCGCTGCTATCAATAGTTACAAATGATTTGTTTACCGTTTTGGCCTGTGGAACTTCAAGATTGTTATAGAAATCAAATTCCTTTTTTTTGTATTTCAACCATATCCAAAAGTTGACGGTATATTCTTTTTGTTTAAAATCGATATCATGAATACTGGTAATATAAATGCCAATACTTACAGTATCAGGTTTTATCTCCTGCGCATTTGTATTAAAATAAATAAATGAAAAAATGAGAAGTGAGAGTGATCTGAAAATAAATCTCTTTACCATATTCCTTTATTGCAAAAGCGAAAGATAGAAAACTGGCTGTTAAAAACAAAGTACTTATCCAACGTATAATTTATTGCCAATTAGCTTATTAATACTCACGTAAATTCATTTATAGCTTTTATTGACTGGCTGATGCATCATCAATTTATTGATGAGCTCCTGGATAATAATCGGTGGCTGCGCTTCTACTATATAGCTATGAAGTAACGGCTCTTTTCCCCATGTATTATTGCCATTATCTGCCACTATCATTGTTCCTTTTTCAATATTCCACCATGGTTTGTATCCTTTTACAGCAATCAATACAGCGGTTTGATCCCAACTCATTCTGCCTGCGCTGTCCTGCAAACTCAATGGGATTGAAATCCGGTACACATCTTTTACAGGACTGTTTTTAATAGCATCATTACTTATTAGGGGCAAGCCTGTTTTTATCGTAAATCCAATTTCAACGCCGCTGAATAAGATCGGAGTTGACCAGCTATTAAAAACATTTTTGGAAGCTGCAGCATCCATCCTAACGTTCCATTCACTGCCGGCAGGGAAACTGCCCGCCATACAAACCAGTTGTTTTACTTTTTGTTTTACCAATTCTTTACCGGTAAGCTCTGAATACTTATCAGGACCCGATCGCAACAGGTCAGCAAGATTGGTAAGAAACCCAACAGTTATTATTGTAACAGATCTGTCGGGCTGTGATGCTAATGATTTTCTGTAAACTTCCGTTGCACTTAACACTTCATCATTCATTTTTATTCTATGCGGATATTTCGCAAGCAGCGTGTCTGTCCAATGCTGGCTGTCTTTTAATTCTAATGCTTTCCCTTTTGGTACACCGATTACTATATTGGGTCTTTTGAAATAAGTGTTCAGTACATTAAATACGGCTGCCACTCCTTCATATTTTGTGCTGGCAACCGTGGCAAGAATAGTAACATAACCACTGTCTGCAAATGCATGTAATAAAGTAATGGCTCCTACGTCATCATAGTCTGGACCCATATCACTGTCAAAAATTACAGGAATAGGTTTAGCTTTCTGAGCCGGGGCCGTAAGTGCCTGCACCAGTAGGTAAAAACAAAAAATAATTTTATAGCCCACCTTTAGATTTTGAATTTTTACTTTTTATAATACTCGCTCCAAACAACAGTCTTACCTGTTTTAGCAGCTTGTTTTGCTGCATCAAGGATCGTTACGATCAGCGCTTAAGGGTGAAGCCGTGGTAGTTTGTGTTTCTTTCTTTTCGTTTTCCTTTACCTGCATGTTGGTTCCATCTTTACAATAAACAAAGCCCGTTTTTCCATAGACATACATGTCTTTACGTCCGTAGGGCCAGTTCCAGGATGCCTGGATAATTACCTGCGCTTTTTTATAGGTGAGAATAATTGTCGCTTCATCTTCCACTTTTGGATATAGTTCAGGTTTTATTTGTTGGGTTACTGCTGTTACTGTCAGTGGTGTTTCTCCGTTCATTAACCATGTTGCAAGATCAGCGCCATAACAACCAAAATCTGTCAGCGCACCACCGCCATTTAAAACCGGATCAGTAAGCCATTCTAAGAATTCCGGGTTGCAACCAATCTCAATGGGCCCGGGATGACCGGTATGAAAAACTATTTTTCGTATATCACCGATCAGTTTATCTTCTTTAATTATTTGATACGCTTTTGCATTGCTGCCATACCAGGTAGTTTCATAATTTGTAAGTAAATGGATATTATGTTTTTTTGCCAGTGCCAGCATTTTTGTTGCGTGTTCATTACTTACGGCTAATGGTTTTTCCACCATAACATGAATACCACGGGGCGCACAATATTCCACCACTTTTAAATGATCATAAATTGCATTAAAGGCAAACACAGCCTCGGGTTTTGTTTTTTCAATCATTTCTTCCATTGTGCTGTACACGATATTCATGTTATATCCATGCTGTTTAGAATAGGCTTCAGCCAGCGAACGGTTGGGTTCAGCAATACCAACAATTTCTATGTCGCCTTTATTTTCCCTGCCAAGTATCCAATGCACATGAGCATGCACCAGCCCTACAACTGCAACCCGCAAGGGCTTATGTGCCATCGTATCTTTTTGCGCTATCACGGAAAAACCGTTGAATAGCATGAATACAATTATAAAGGATCGTAGCATGGTATTGATTTTTTAGCAAATATAACTCTTGTACCAAAGGACATTAGTAAAGACCTTTCATAAAAAACAGGATAACCCATGAAATAATCAAAAACATTTTGGTTTGGTAATTGTTATTTTTACCATTCAGTTTAATATTTAATTATGAAAGTTAAAATCATTTTAAGCATTTTCGTATTTCTTGTTTATTCATTTGGATGTATAGGACAAAATCCGCCTGTGGAAACGCAGAGCCCTAATACAAATTATAAACCTGCACGGACCGGCCAAACAAGAGTAGCAGGTGTAAAAACAAAGACGCCTTATAAAGTTGATAAGATTGCAGAAAAATTAGGACTACCATGGGCGGTTACTCCCCTGCCTGATGGACGATTGCTGATAACTGAAAGAAGAGGCTCGATGCAGATCCTTGACGCAAATGGAGCTCTTGTAAAAAAGATAACAGGTTTCCCCGAAGTGGATGCATCCGGCCAGGGGGGTATGCTTGATGTTGCATTAGATCCAAACTTTAGTAAAAACAAAATGATCTATTGGACCTTTTCCGAAAAAAATGGGTCCGAAAACCTTATGGCTGTTGCTAAAGGAGAACTGAATGAAGCAGAATCAAAAGTTCAAAACACGGCTGTTATCTTTCGTGCGACACCCGCATTAAGAAGCAGCATGCACTATGGTTCAAGACTCGTGTTTGATAAAGACGGAAATCTTTTTGTAAGCACGGGAGAACGATCCATACTGGAAGGAAGAAAACAGGCACAATGGCTTAACTCAGGTCTTGGAAAAATATTTAAGATAACAAAAGCTGGTAAACCAGCTGCGGGAAATCCATTCATGAATCAAAAAGATGCAATGCCTGAAATATTTGCTTATGGAGTTCGTAATGCGCAAAGCCTCGATATACATCCGGTAACCGGTGAAGTATGGGAAGCAGAATTTGGTCCAAGAGGCGGAGATGAAGTAAATATTATAAGAGCTGGTAAGAATTATGGCTGGCCAACCATTACTTACGGAATTGAATATGCAGGAGGACAGGTTGGTGATGGTATTCAGCAAAAAGAAGGAATGGAACAACCTGTCTATTATTGGGACCCGGTGCTTTCACCCAGCGGGATGGTTTTTTATAAAGGCAATACTATTCCCGAATGGAAAAATAATTTGTTCATTGGCGGACTCAGCAGTATGCATATTGCACGGCTTGTTATTGAAAATAATAAAGTAATTGGTGAAGAAAGATTGCTGGAAGACAAAAAAGAAAGATTCAGGGATGTTGCTTATTTCAATGGCATGCTCTACGCTATTACAGATGGCGGTAATCTTTACAGGATCAGTAAAAAATAAATAAACCGATAACAATTAATCATACTACGGTGCTTTGCAGAATGCCCCGGCTTAAAATTTGATGATCTATCCGAAGATCACTATGAAGAAAAAAGAAAATTTATGGGAATTGTTGAGGAGACTGGATGAAGAGGCAGGTCAGTTCAGTTTTCATCTGCATGAAGCCAACCGCTATTTTGATAATACAGCATCAGCAACAAAAAAGTTATTGGAGAAGCATGAAAAAAAAATGCACAAATTGATCGGACAAGTTCAAAAGGCTTTAAAATCTTTCCCCCGGGAAAAAAGTCAAAAGACAAAAAAAAATAATGAGTAATTGGTTACCAAATTATATAAGTAACTCCTTCTATCAATTGGTATTGAGAGCCTGATTTTAACCCTCCCTGGTATCCCTGCCTGTCAAGCGATGTGTACCAGGTGTAGTTAAAAGAACCGATACTTTTTAATTTTCCCCTGATTGACCTGTCATCAAACGTAGAATAGTAAGAGACCTGGTTCCCTCCTATCGACTTTATTTTACCCCGGTATGCTTCATTATCAAATGAAGTGTAATAAGTAAAACTTTTTTGTCCCGCGGTTTTTAATTTTCCTCTTACTGATTCATTTTCGAAATCGGTGAAATAGTCAAACCAAACATTGCCAATCGATTTTACTTTTCCAACCAACGCAGCATTTTCAAACGATCCATAATAGGTTATTGAAGATATCCCAATGCTTTTTACCTTACCATTGAGTATGGTATCAAATTGCTTTTCATAATGTTCCACTCTTCCCATATACGGTTGCAGTCTTCCGGGTTGTGAGTAAAAACGACCGGGCTCCATTTCATATCCCCATTCAAGCACTTTGCCCTCTTGCGAGATCTTTATAATAATTTTCTGATCGGTTATAAACGAAAGCGATGAAAATTCTGCACCGCCCGAAAAACTTACAAACTTTAATGTTTGTGATTGTCCGATACTGTAAGTTATAACCGAAAACAAGAGTATATAAAATCTTTTCATTGATCTCAATTGCATGATGAAGGTAAAAAATTTCATGCAATCGAGCAGTTATACCCTGATCGTATTTATACTCTACTTCTTATCGCATTCCAAAATCCAGCGTTTTCCGAATTTGTCAGTAAGTGTTCCGATAAGCCCAAAGAACATCATGTGTATGGGTTGATTTACTTTACCTCCTGTGGAAAGTTTATCAAACAAGCTCCTGATCTCATCTTCCGTTTTACAAACAAGACACATGTGATCAGAGTTACCCTGGACAAATTTTTCAGGCTGCATATCCGTAGCCATAATTTCTAATTCACTTGTTTTTAATGACGAATGCAGGATGAGGTCTTTCATTTGTGGCGGCATCTGGTCTGCAACCGGTGATTCACCTGCAACTATAAAGGTTACTTCTCCGCCAAGGCACTCTTTGTAAAAGTTCATTGCTTCGCGGCAAGTGCCGTTAAAAGTTAAATAAGGATTGATTGTTGGCATTTTAAAAAATTTGATTGTTATAAAATATATCAATACAAAAGTATTGTCAGTATTTATCTTTTATACTGTGGAATAGAGACATTTCAAGGGGGTGATTGCGACTATAATTACCGTTCTTACATAATAATTATAGAATAAAATGAAATTGACTAATTTACTATTTACCAGAACAAAACTAACTGTATGGAAACGCTCACAAAGGCGGGCCGTGCTTTTTATGGTATAGGCATTGCCGGCATAGGAATTCAGCAATTTATTTATTCGGCGTTTAGGCCGGTGTTGCTCCCTTATTGGCCGGTCTCTTTTGCGGCTCCTGCCATCTGGGCTTATGTAATTGGTGCTGTGTTAGTACTTGCGGGTGTTATGATTGCATTCAGTAATAATGCAAGAACCGTGTCCGTATCATTGGGAATATTTTTTTTCCTTCTCTTCTTATGCTTTCATGTTTACTACCAGTTATTTCTTATTCCTTATGATTTCCATTTCGGAAATTGGACAAATGCTTTAAAAGAACTTGCTTTATCAGGCGGTGCGTTTGTGATGGCATCCTCTTTTCCGGAAGCAAGGTCATTTGCCAGTAATAAACTGTTATTGAACCTGGGAAGGGTCTTCTTTTCAATTATGCTGATCATATTCGGCATTGATCATTTTCTATATACGGAGTTTGTGGCCCCATTAGTTCCGAATTGGATCCCGGGGCATATCTTCTGGACCTATTTTGGAGCGGTAGCATTGATCGCCTCCGGTCTTTGTATCATGTTAAAAATTAAAATGCGTTTAGTGGGAATACTTTTAGGAACAATGCTGCTTTTGTGGTTTATCATTTTGCATATTCCGAGAGCTATCGCTGATCCTTATGCAGGAAAAGGTAACGAGATAACAAGCGTTTTCCAGGCATTGGCATTTAGCGGTATCGCTTTTGCAATAGCTTCTGCTGCCCGGGCAGGAAAAAAATAAATGTGTTTATGCTATTTGTGAGCAAATGCATTCCCTGACGCAGCCGGATCCTGGTCGTAAATAATATTTATGCCAAAAGTGATTAAATAAGATTTCTATTCGTACAATTTCCCCGTACCAACCCTGAATGATTATCAATTTCTACTCAAATGTTTAACAGGGATTCTTTCCTGTTTTATTCTTAAACATTCTATTATCTTGTTTGCAAACTGATCCCCTTTGAAAAACAAAATTGCTCTGATACTTACCACAATAGCTGTGTTCATAATCTCCTGCACTAATATGGAGAAAAGCAGTTTTGAAAATAAACCGTTAGCAGCGACGAAAGAAACCAAAATTGTTAAGTCAAAGAAGAAAAAGCAAAAGATCAAAATTTCCACTTCTGATAAGATAAAACCCCAAACTTTACCAACGAAAGAAGAGGAAAATGAAGAAGAAGAAGAAACAACAGCCTCTCCTGAAAATACAACGATAATAAATATTCTTACCAAAAAGGTAAATAACTATGCTATTCAAAATGACCTGTCGACCGAATATTGCTTTTTAGTGGATATGAGTTTACCTAGTGGTCGTAATCGCTTTTTTATTTACGACCTTAAAAAGAATTACATTGTTTATTCAGGTCTTGTATCACATGGAAGCTGTAATGAAACTTTTCTTGCCCGACCGAAATTTTCGAATGAGTCTAAAAGTGGCTGCAGCTCCCTGGGGAAATTTAAAGTAGGAGAATTTTATACAGGTAAATATGGAAAATCATTCAGGCTTTATGGGTTAGATAATTGCAACTCGAATGCTTATAAAAGAGCCGTCGTTATACATGGTTATGATTGCGTTCCGGACGAAGAAATTTATCCAAGAGTTCTTTGTAACAGTCTTGGTTGTGTAATGGTCTCCTATAAGTTTTTCGATAAAATATCCCGCATAATACGTAAATCGGAAAAGCCAATCGTGCTTTGGATATATCAATAGATCAGTCAACAACGGCCATTCCCGGAAAACCTTTTCGCAGGAATGTCGAAATTAATGTGTGCATCTCTACGATCCCGCTTTGCTGTACCGGTGGTCCTTTCATTTCCACCATTACCCATTCCTGATGCCCCCAACCAGAATCTGGGGAAAGTTTTGGACTACAATTGAATGCTGCAACGGCGATAAATAAAGCAAATAAGTATTTCATGTTCTTTATTTACTTTACTTTTTGAATTATATATAAAACTGTGCCGGTCAATTTCCTTTTTTTTGTTAAGAGCCAGTGCAAACACCAAACTGGCATATTTTTGTATGCGATAACCCGTTAACCTGAATTTAATAGAATTTAAAAATCATTTATATGAGACTCTTAAAATCATCTTCTTTAGTGACAATCTCATTTTTAGTGGGAGGGTTATTCATGAACATTTCCCTGCAGGCACAAAAAGAAGAGAAAGACGATAAAATCGTAGCCGATGCCAATGTTGCCAAAGCAGATTTTATTAAAGCAGATGGCCTGATGCAAAACTTATTTGATAATTCCTATGGCTATGCAATTTTTCCAAACGTGGGAAAAGGGGCAATAGGTATTGGTGGTGCAGCCGGAAATGGCGCTGTTTTTCAAAAGGGGAAATTGATCGGTATGGCAAACATGAAACAAGTGTCCGTCGGTTTTCAATGGGGCGGGCAGGCTTATCGTGAAGTAATATTTTTTGAAACTGAGGCTGACCTAAACCGGTTTAAAGAAAATAAGATCGAATTTTCAGGACAGGCTTCTGCAGTAGCCGCAACTAAAGGCGCTGCTGCCAATATAAAATATAAGGACGGAGTAATGATATTTTCCCAAACAAAAGGAGGATTAATGTATGAAGCTTCAGTTGGTGGACAGAAATTTAAGTACAGGTCATCATAAATTTTAAGTAACTAGTTTAAAAAGGCCGGTAATAGCTACCGGCCTTTTATTTTTGACGGTATAACATGTCGAAAAAAATGTACCTTTTCCCAATTAACCAACCCATATGCGAAAATCTTTGTTTTTCTTTCTCATACTCTTGTATTGCTTTTGTGTTTCCGCCCAAAGCAGGAAATCTTTTTCAGTAAATCCCGGCAAAAAAATTGTGGAAGAGATCCCGATTACTGAAATTTATAAATACGCTGAATTTAAACTGGGTGAAGTGGCATTAAGAAATGGAACTGCTGCCAACGTAAAGCTTAATTATAATAGCGTTTTGGTGAAATGCCGTATATCGATCCGAAAAACATGAAAGAATTGAAAAATGGATAAATGAAAACAAAATCGATCTTTCCGATGAAGATGATCTGAAAAAACCATCCGTTTATTTGCAAAGCTTATAGAACATAAGCCGGTATCCGGATCATTTATTTGAATTGCCTCTTTACAACAAGTTATCTTTACTTAAATATTTTACCAATGAATGGCTATGATGAGTCGGTTAGTGTTGAATTAAAAGCATGGCAAAAGAAAATGCTGAAAAAGCCTTCGCTATTGAATAGCCTGTCAAAAAAAATTCAAACAAAGATCAATAGCTGGATACCGGAAAAGGTTCATAAGGCCATTACAGTTACTATCAAACAGATGATACGCGGCGTTTTATTCGGCGCCAAACACACAACATCACATATTTTATTGAATGTTGAGTTTAGAGATCGTGAAGATGCTGTACGAAAAAAAATAGATTCATACAGGAACACAGCGGCAATAGAAGGCGGCATTACCGGCGCGGCGGGCTTTTTATTGGGCCTTGCTGACTTTCCTATATTGCTTGGCATTAAGTTAAAATTGCTGTTTGAAATTGCTGCATTGTATGGTTTTAATGTATATGATTATAAAGAACGGGTTTATATCCTGCATATTTTCGAGCTTGCATTTTCAAGTGATGAACATAGAAGGAATATTTATCTCAAAATGACGGATTGGGAAACAAAACGCAACTCTCTTCCCGAAGATATAAACGAGTTTGACTGGAGAAATTTCCAGCAGGAATACCGCGACTATATCGATCTTGCAAAAATGGCACAACTGGTACCCGTGATCGGCGCACCGGTTGGTGTTATTGTAAATAGTCGCTTAATAAAAAAACTGGGCGTTACTGCAATGAATGCGTACAGGATGAGATTGATCAAATGATTCACAAGTTTATTTTGCCGGCGGGCCTTCCCATAATACTTGTTCTATTATCCATTTATTATCCTGTTTGGAAAGCAACACATAGTCAATGCCCCACCAGGCCGTAACTTTTGCTGATGCAATTGTATTTCCGATATCAAGCACTTCAACTTTTTTAGGTGCATCGGGTTTTGCAAAGCTCTTTTTTGCCATCACATTTTTTGCATAATCCAATGCTTCGCGGTATGTCATCCGGCCATCGAAATCATAAACACCGGTATTTTTATTTTTCCAATAACCGATCTTATAGAGCGATGGCTTTAAAGCGGCAATCAACTTTGCGGTATCACCTTCATAAAATCCTTCGATATAATTCAGGCATGCTTTCTCAACCTTTTGCTTGTCTTGTGCAGAAGAAAATTTTACAGCAGTAAATAATAACAGAAAGAGGATGAGTTTTTTCATGACATATATTTTATGAAAGTAAGGTAGCAATGAATACTGAAACTGCCGGCCCATCCATGTAAATTATGCAACATAATTTTTAATTGCATCCACCAATTTTTTTATATCGCCAGATGAACTATACACCCCGGGCGTCACCCGTATACAACCTTCTTTACCCAGGGCACGGCCGACCGTAAGGATATTATGTTGCTTAAATAAAATATCGGCAACATCGGCCGCTTTTTTATCACGTATGCGAAATGACGCGATGGCACAGGAAAGTTCAGCCGGTGTTACAATTTCAACCCCACCGACTTGTTTCAATTCATTTATCCAGATTGATTTTAAATAATGCAATCGCTTCGAAATTTTTTCAATTCCTAACAGCTTATGAAAAGCAAGACTATCAGGGATCGTCATCACAACAGCAAAAGGAGTAGTGCCAAAATGAGCCAGTTTGCCGATATTCTCCTCCGCTGTATTTACATCGCCAAACAACACATTCATTTCTTTGATCCTTTCTTTCTTTACATACAGTATCCCTGCGCCAATTGGATTGCCTATCCATTTATGCAGGTTCATTCCAACAAAATCTGACCCAAGCCCCGGCAAACTAAATGGTAATTGACCCAATGCATGGGCTGAATCAGTGATAGTATCAATTCCTTTTTGTTTTGCCATGGCCGCGATCTTAGCCACCGGTACGATCAACCCGTTTATATTCGAAACATGCGTCAACAAGATCACTTTGGTTTTGTCAGTGATCATTTTACGATACTGTTCAACAATTTCATCTTCGTTAGCAGGCAACAGAGGCATTTCAAAGGCATTTACTTTTATCTTACTTCTTTTTTCAAGCAACCGGAATGCTTCTACCATGCTGAAATAATCAAGCTGGTTGATCAGCACTTCATCTCCCTCTTTAAATGGATAACCTTGTATGGCAATATTCAATGCCTCGGTAGCATTACGGGTAATAATGATCTCGTCGGGCGATACCTGTAAAAAATCCGCCAGCTCTTTTTTAACTGCAGTACTGAGCTCTGGATAAATTTTTCTTGCAAACCTTGCCCCTTCTGTGTTTGCTAACAAAATATTTTTTTGAAATGCCTGCAATACGGGCTTTGGCTGAATACCATAATACCCATTCTCAAGATTGATATAATCTTTTGAAACAATATAATATTTATGGGCAATGTGTTTCCAGTATCTCTCATCGTCTGCAGCGCCGTCATTTTCAAAATCATTTAAATCAATTGTTGAACCAGGAAAATTCTCTGCTGATGCAACAGCCGGTAAACCAGCTATGAATAGCCCGGCGCCTAATTGCTGAATGAATTTTTTCCTGTTGTTTGGCATAAAACTTTTAAAAAGAACCAGGATTGTTTTTGTAAAGGAAAGGAGAATAATAAAAACAAGAAAGAGATATTGATGAAAGGTATTTAAATTTAGACAGCCAGTTCCTATTTATTTAATTTCCAAAGTTCAACTGTTTTATCTGCACTGGCAGTTGCTATCCACTTATCATCATAACTGTAGGCCACATCCATCACATCATTTGTATGCCTGGTAAACGTTTGGAGCAACGTACCGCTTTCAACGTCCCAAAGTCTTGCAGATACACCGGGATTAAATTCAGAATCACCAAATATGCCTTGCAAAAATTCACCGATCATCGGCTTGTCCCTTCCTCCGGTCATCAGTCGTTTATCGTCAGCGCTAAATGCGACCGCCTGCACATGTTCTGCAACTTTCATGGTCCTGATAAGTTTTTGTTCGGCTACATTCCAAAGCTTTATGGTTTTATCATCACTTGTGCTGGCAAGTAATTTACCATCGTGACTAAACGCAATATCGACTACAGTTTCTTTATGCTCCTGATTGTCCCAAACTAATTTGCCATCATCGACATTCCACAGTTTAATTGAAAAGTCAAAACTTGATGAAGCGACTTTTGTTCCATCAGGACTAAACTTTACCGACCATACAATGCGTTTGTGACCTTGCAGTTTTTGTAAAAGATTCCCGCTTTCCACATCCCAGATATTGACAATACCATCATTACCGCCGCTCGCGATCTTTTTCCCATCATTGCTGAAAGCAACCGTCCATACGGTACCATTATGACCTTTGAACTCTTTTATTAATACTCCGTCGATTATTCTCCATAATCTTACCGTAGAATCATAATTTCCTGTAACAACGTATTTACCATCATTTCTTAGGTCCATATAGGCAATACCCGAAGATTGTTTTATTTCCCTGACAATTTCACCTGTCTCTTTTTTCCAGATCTTTATTGTGCTATCAACACTGCTTGTAATAACCAACGAATCACCAGGGCTAAATCGAACAGCAGTCACAATGTTTTTATGTTTATCAAAAACACGTTCCAGTGCAGCAATGCCATTATCAACTCTTTCGGATTTATAGAATAACTGATAATAGGTGAGAATACCAATAATTATCAAGAAAGGAACCAGCAGTATAAATAATTTCCTTTTCCATTTTTTCCTGGTAATGACTGTCATTATTGAAAAGTTTATTGTTGAAATAGCGGTCCGGTTTGTCACAAAGCATCACGAAGCATCTTCATATAAGCCAGGCCTTTTTCTCTCATAAAATTTATATTCCGTGTCGGTATGCTTTCCGGGCTTTTATAGTGCGCTAATGCTTTATCAATGCTTTCTTCCCGCAACAAATGAAGCATAGGATAAATTGACCTGTTTGTATAATTAGCAGGATCATTCTCATCTGAATCAGCAAAAAGATATAAAGGATGAAAACTTGCTACCTGGTAAATTCCTTCATACCCTTTTCTTATTAACAGCTTTTCAGCAAGTGAAACCAACTGAAGATAATCATCGAATTCTTTAAATGTATAGGGGAAAATAAGAAAGCTGGTTTCGATAGTTGCATCATTATCCAATCTTTCCATTTCATCTGCAAATGAAGTAAGGCAGGTATCCACGTCAGTGCTCACTTCCACCTTATAAAATATGGCTTGTTGCTTTACAACATTGGCGGCAAAGGGGCATAGGTTGCAGCCGATCACCACATCAACGATCCATTTTTTTGTCCTGTCGATTATTTGTTCAGAGGTCATCAGGATTAAAGATACCGGAAGAAAATTTTTTTTGTTATAATTTATTTATTGCTTTCAAATAATCATATTGGAGATCTTCATGCAAACCTGGCAATACCTTATTTATATTCTTTAGTTGATTTTGATAAATGTTGAGGAGAACAGGGTTCTTATTGATCGGGGTATTCAGTTCTTTCATCAACTCACAGAAATAGATAAGCAATTCAACTTCTACAATTGCAAGACCGCTGTAACGGATATATTTCTTAGCGGTGCGAAGAATTTTCCGCAATGTCTTTTTTACATAATAAACATTGCTTTTATTAATATCGGCGAACTGCAGGGCCATTGCCTTTTTTACACTTTGTATATAGGCCGAAGTATCATGAGCTTCAAAAAGTAAATAGGTAAGTAATTCTTTATTCTCTTTTTTAAATCTTGCCAGGCGCAGGCACAGCTCGACAAGTGTTGAAGCGGGTGCATTGACCAGCTCCTGTTTTAATTCATTTATAGTTGATGCTTTCATCTGTACTTTATTTGCCGGTAACTGCCATGACTCTAAGCCCGGGACAAAAAAAAATTGAGAACAAGATTATTAAATTGTTCTCAATAAAAATTATTTCCAGGCAAAAATGCTGATCAAAGCAAAACCCCTGAGTATATCAACAAAGATCATGTCCGGAGACTTCTCTAATGTCGACTATTTTGAAAAAACGAAAAGTAGCCAAGGTTTAACCTCAGCGCTTACCATCTTTTATTATCTGCTTTTTTTGGTTTTGCAACCGAAACAGACATAGCCCTGCCTTCAACTTCTTTGTTGTTCAGACCTGCGATTGCTTTTTTAGCATCTTCATCAGAATCCATTTCAACAAAACCAAAACCACGACTGCGGCCGGTTTCACGATCACTGATAACTTTAGCAGACGACACTGCACCAAATTGAGAAAATAATTTGTTCAGGTCTTCATCGGTTGTGTGAAAACTTAAATTCGAAACGTACATGTTCATAAATCAAAAATTTTAAAATAAATAAAATAATACCTGTGAAGAAGTTTACAGAAAAAGTAAAAAGGGGACTAACTGTTACTGAGGGGAAAAGTAAAAATTTGAACTGACCAAATACTAAATGCGGTAAAACTTAAAATCACGGTGTAAAGATAGACTATTAACTCAACAATGGAGGTTTTAAATATCTGCACCTTTTATCGATTAAACATAGCCCTTAAAGAAGTGGAAGAAAAAATCAGTTATCAATTTTGACCTGGATATACCAATTACCAATTTCTGATAACTCTATTTTAATTTTTTCTAAAGGTAAAGGCATGGGGTTGGTACCTGATGTTTCAAAAGTTAGAACCGCATGAAATGGAAATGTAACATTTCGCAGTGTATATCGGTTAGTTTGGGGAGAAGTTTCATTGTCTGCCTGCCGTTGAAATAATCCCTGGAGCAGGTCTATTTTTACCAGTTGTGGTTTTGGCAAAGTGGCTTTATAAAGACTTGAACCTCCTGCTGTAGTACTTGTTACCGTTATTGTAATTTCAGCTCCCGAGTTTCTGATCTTCCTCGCACTTACGTCACTAACTCCATTGGTGAGAGCCACAACAGAAAATGGCTTTTGGTATTTGCCTATATATTTCCCTTCCTGCCAAAAACCAGTTATCAAGGTGGCACTATCAGGTGTATTTACTTCAATCTTATTAAAGGTCCCATTACCATCAAATAATCCCGCCTTCCAATTTCCATTATACCATGTCCCATTTTTCCAGGTGTATTTGCCTTCGCCATCCGGGTACCCGTCTTTAAAATAACCTGTATAAGTATCTCTGCCAATCGCCGTTCCAAAACCATTCGCCTTGCCTTTCTTGCAGTCACCTATATATTGGCCCTTTAAAGAATCTAAACTTACAATGCATGATTGCGAAAAAATTGCAGGCATTGAAAGAGTTGATACCAAAAAAAACAGACCAATTTTCATAAAATTTGTTTTACATGGTCAAAAAAATATGTGCTCCCTAAATTTAATCCTTTTTTATCTCTTTTCATTTTTTCAATTCTTCCAAACTGCTCCGACACCGGCATCCCATAATTTTTTATTGAAAGCAGGAATATTCTTATCCAATATCTCCGCTCCCCTGCTTTTGAGTGTGACCCATTCAGCATTCAATTCTTTCATCCTGTCCAGTGAGGGCTGGTTCACCCCGGGAATATCACTTTCGGTTTGATTAATAAGAAATAAATAGTTGGCGGTAAACTTTGCAGGAAAGTTATCTGCGTCATCATACACTTTTGTTTTCCGCTGTATCATGTCTTCATCCCATGCTTTCATCTTTTTTGCCAACGCCTCTCCGTCTGTTCTTAATGGTTTATATTTCTCATCAGTCAGGGTAGTAAGCAATGATTCTAATTGTAATCTTTTTTCATTCATGCTGTTTACCATTTTATGCATGCTGATCAGTTCTTTTTCCATTCCGGTCATGATGTTGTCATACTCTTTGTAGCCGGCAGCATCTGTTGGATATAAAGGGTTCGCTAATATCACAGCATCAGCTGAAAGTTTTTGATCGCCCGCTTTTAATGTAACTGTGTACTTACCGGGAATAGCTTTATGACCACGATAGCTGCTTTCAATATAGGCATCCGGTACACCCGGCATAGTTGAATAACGCATGTTCCATACAAAACGATTCAGTCCTTTTGATTTTGATAATACAGGTTCTGCCGGCGGACCGCCATCATATTTTTTATATGTACTATCTTTTTTTGAACTGTAAGTATGTACCATATTTCCTGCAGCATCTTTTATTTCCATGGTAAGCTGATCTTTTTCTTTCAATTCAGGAAGCTGGTAATAAATAACTATTCCAGTTGAGGGATTAATTCCTCTTGCACTATTCAGGCCGGTGAAATCTGCACTGGATCCATCCAGCTCACTTGAACCATTTATCAAATAGGCAGGTGAAGGGTCGAAAATTGCAAACGTCGTATCTTTTTTATATTGACGGATCAAACCCAGGTCATCCAAAATCCAGAATGATCTGCCGGATGTAGCAGCAATTAAATTCCCCTGGTGAATGCGAAGATCTGTAATGGGGGTCACCGGCATATTCAATTGAAACGGCTCCCAGTTTTTCCCGCCATTCCATGATATATAAATACCTGTTTCGGTTCCTGCAAAAAGCAGGTCTTTTCTTTTATCATCTTCTCTCACTACTCTCGTAAATGCTCCATTAGGAATACCGTTATTTATTTTGGTCCATGTTTTACCGTAGTCGGTTGTTTTATATAAACCGGGTGTATGATCATTGAACTTATATCTTGTTGTGGCGATATAAGCGGTGGCTTTGTCAAATGGCGATACCTCTATTGCATTTATTAAACATTCCTGTAAACCGGCAGGAGTTATATTTTGCCAATGAGCGCCGTTATCTCTTGTCACATAAACATAACCATCGTCACTGCCCGTGTAGATCACCCCTTTTTCATGTGGCGATTCAATAACGTATGCAAGGGTCCCATAATTCTCTGCACCCACCGCTTCATTAGTGTAAGGAACACCTGGCTTGCCTTGTTTTTCTTTTTCATTTCTTGTAAGATCAGGCGATGCTTCTTTCCATGTCTTACCCATATCATCTGTCCGCAATAAATATTGTGAGCCATGATAAAAGACATTGGGCTCATGTTTACTCCATATAATTGGCGCATTCCAATTGAAACGGTATTTCATATCCTTTGCATCGCGGGTTAAATATTGAATAGGTGCAGCCATAATATTCGTGCCTGCTTTTGCTTTTGTGTTCAATACTTCAATCGTTCCCTGGTAACTTCCTCCTAAAACAAATTGCGGATCATCGGGATTAAAAGCAAGAAAGGCGCTTTCACCCCCGGCAGAATACGTCCAGCTTGTATTTGAGATGCCCCCAGCGCCGGGTTCCCTGCTTGCAATTTTTACCGAACTATTATCCTGCTGTCCGCCATAAATATTATAGGGAAACTGGTTGTCAACATTAATACGATAAAACTGTGCAGTGGGCTGGTTATTTTGACTGCTCCATGTTTTACCCTGGTTAAATGTTATTGCAGAACCTCCATCATCAGAGATGATCATATTATTTGAGTTCGCCGGATTTATCCAGAGATTATGATAATCGCCATGTGTGTTAGAAATATCTTCCCATGTTTTACCGCCATCAATGGAACGAAACGCAGAGGCGCTCATCACATACAAAGTGTTTTCATTTAATGGATCGGGAAACATTTCAATATAATACCAGGCTCTTTGAATTAAATGATTATCATCCGATACCTGGCTCCAGGTTTTACCTGCATCTTCTGACATATATAAGCCACCTTCTTCTTTTTCTGAGTCACTTTCGATCAGGGCATAGATCTTTTCAGGATTAGAACGGCACACTGCTATCGACATCTTACCCATTTCCTTTGGCAATCCTTCTTTCATTTTTTCCCAATGCTCACCGGCATCTGTTGACTTATATAACCCGCTACCGGGTCCACCACTGATCACTTTCCATGGCAGGCGGCCATGCTCCCACATCGCTGCATATAATATCATCGGGTTATTCATGTCCATTGATATTTCTGCACAACCCGTTTTATCATCTGCATATAAAACATTTTTCCACGTGATACCACCGTCAACAGATCTATAGATGCCACGTTCTTTTGATTTACTATACAGGGCGCCTTGCGCAGCTACATATACAATATTTGGATCTTTAGGATGAATTACAATACGGGCAATATGCTGAGTAAGATCAAGCCCCACCTTTTTCCAGGTTTTTCCTGCATCGGTTGATTTGTAAACACCATCCCCTCCGCTTGTCATTACTCCACGCACTGCATGTTCACCCATGCCAACATAAACAATATTCGGATCACTCTCTGCAACAGCTACTGCGCCAACCGAACCTGTTTTAAAAAATCCATCCGATACATTTCGCCACGTGACACCCATATCATCAGTTTTCCAAAGACCGCCGCCGGTGGTGCCTTGATAATAAACAGCCGGATTGCCGACAACACCCGTTGCGCAATTCGACCGGCCGCCACGAAATGGACCGATGCATCTCCATTTTACAGGTTTGAAATAACTACTGAGATCGCTGGTATCTTTTACAGGTTGAGCGTTTACGTGAAATGCAATAAATAATAAAACCAATAGCAGTAATTGTTTTGGCATGATGAAGATTTATCCTGAAATATAAATCTTATTTTATAAACAGGGCTTGTAATTGATTAGACATTTCAATTACTGTTACTCAAAATTTTCTGCTTTTAAATAAACGCTTATTCAAAAGCGCCTTCCTTTTTCGTAAGCTGAAAAAACTTTGTAAGGCTTGCGCCAATAGCTTCTTCAAAGGCGGCTTGCATATCTTCTGGTTCAGGATGTTTGAATTTCCATTTATTAAAATAGTTGTGCATGGCCGCATCTACTTTATCTCTGCCAACACTTACTTCCAGCATATACAGCCATAATGCTGTTTTTATGTACGATACTAATCCATACTCATCGCTGTTCGGAAATTTGTCTGCCGGAGTTTCCATGGCTGCCTGCATTGGCAGGCTCTTATTCATTGCATCATAGATAGTTTCCAAAAATTTATCCGCAGGCAATTTTTTCAGCTCGGCAGGTATCTCGTCGCCAAATATTGAATTAAAATGATATTTCTCTGCTTCATACCTGAATTGGAAATAAGTATTCAATCCTTCATCCATCCATGTATGCAATCTTTCATTACTGCCCAGCATTGCCATAAACCAGTTATGACCGATCTCGTGGGCAATTACGCCGTCCAGTGCTTCCTTTTTTGCACTCGGACTTGTAATAAGCGTTATCATCGGGTATTCCATTCCGCCGCTTGAATTATTGGCAGGTCCTTCCACTGCCTGTACAACCGGGTAACCATACTCCCCTATCCAATCAGTGTATTGGCGAACTCCATCTTTTACGTAATCAATGCTATTCTCCCAGATCGTATTCTTTTTATTATGATAATATGAAAATGCATCCAGCACTTTACCTGATGATAATTGAACAGTGTCATATTGAACTACAAAATCTTTATCAGCGAACCACGCAAAATCAGGTACCTGTTCTGCATAATACCGGAGTGTTTTGGTAGCGCTGGCGGAAGTTGGTTTATACAAAACGGGTTTTCCTTTGCGATCCTTGTTATTTTCCAAACCGATCTTTTTATATATATCTATTTCCTCTTTGGTTTGTAATGTGCCGGTAGCCCCAACTATATAATCCGACGGCACCGTAATACTTACATTGTATGTGGCATATTCACTGTAAAACTCACCCATATCAAGATAGGGCATCTCATGCCAACCGGTTTTATCATATACCGCTGGTTTTGGATACCATTGGCATGCCATGAACTCCCCTTCATCGAAGCCAGATCGTGAAAAATAATGTGGCAGTAAAACATAAAAAGGTGTGGCGATGGTTATTGAATCGCCGGGAGCAAGTGGCTTTTCAAGTACCAGTTTAATGATATCAATATACTGGGGGTTTGTATGTGGTTCTGTTTTGGCGGCCTGGCCGTTTACGGTAAAAAAAAGCTTGTCGATATACCCATGCCCCGGGTTTTCCAGTTTTTTAGAGCGGGATGAATCATTTTTTATTTGTTGAAAAAGGGCCGTTGTTTCATTTTTGTAAGCATTTGGCCACAGATGAAACCATATAAAACTTAATGATGAAGGGGAATTGTTTTTATAAATAATAGTTTCTGTCCCGGTGATGCTGTTTTCTTTATCATTTAGCGCGGCTGTAAGGGTGAAACGCAGTTGCTGTTGCCAATAAGGCTGTTGTGCATTAACGCCAATAGCCACGAGGATTAAAACGGGAAAAAAGTATTTTTTCATACAAAATAATTAGTTATTAAAAATAAGGAAAGAATTATTGGCTAAAAAGTTGCTGCCGGGACTTTTTTGTCAAAAACATTGTGTTAATTTATTATTTTGCTCAACCATTCGGGAACAAAAACGGTCTGATCATTATCAGTGTTTTTTGAAGAAAACCAAGAGATATGGCTAAAATAAATGCGATAGTATTCTCCACATTGTTTGCATTTTGCATTGGTCAAAATGCAAAAGAAAAAATTCATATGAAAAAACAAGTCATAAACCCAACAACAGTGGATGGGCCTTATGTATTGTATCGCAACGATTCCGTTTTTATAAAGT
>Ga0070698_100002445_pt1 | contig 20477 bp, 26 predicted proteins | sample KBSK1502metaG_FD_65477 | JGI IMG/M metagenome (GOLD analysis project Ga0070698, IMG submission 65477) | Corn, switchgrass and miscanthus rhizosphere microbial communities from Kellogg Biological Station, Michigan, USA - KBS K1-50-2 metaG | ecosystem: Host-associated > Plants > Roots >...
GTCTTCATGGTGATGTCCTTGTTGAAGAAGGCGTGGAACCCGTATGCCTTGCCTGCTGGGGAGGGCGACGCTGTAGCCCCTGCAGCCGCAGCACTGACGGTGCCTACGGCGAGGATTGTGGCGATGATCGCACTCGCAAACAACGTCTTCAATTCACTCACCTCCTTGCGGTACTCAAAGGTCCGTCTGTATATGAGAACGCCCATCCCGGCCCGGTCGGCATATAGCTCCAGAAGTCGTTACCGAGTCGCGACCGCCGGCCCGATTCGGCGCCCCCACGCTGAGCCTTGAGTAGGGATCGTTAGGCAGGCCTTAATACGGCGGTTGATGAGCAGTCGCACGACACAATCGGCCCGAAGTCCGGCCGATGGGATTCATTGCCGGGGCCCTTGCTCTTAGTATGGACAGGCACTCACTAAAGGCCGTCGAGGAGGGAACGCAACCTGATGGATTGGAAACTTGAGCTGGTCGCGGTGCCGGTAACCGTCGTAGACCGGGCCAAGGCTTTTTATGTCGAGAAGGTTGGCTTCAATGCCGACCACGATCAGCAAGTCAATGAGAATTTGCGGTTCGTGCAACTGACGCCGCCGGGTTCGGCGTGTTCGATCTGCATTGGCATTGGATTGACACAAATGAAGCCCGGATCAATCGAGGGCCTGCAAATGGTGGTGCCGGACATCGAGAAGGCGCACGAGCAGCTTGCCGAGCGCGGTGTTGCGGTAAGTGACATTGAAAACCTGGCGTGGGGCCGGTTCGTTTACTTCAGCGATCCCGACGGCAACAGATGGGCGGTACAGGAGTTGCCGAAGCGGAATTAGGAGATGGCGGCCACCAAAGAGATCCCCATTGCTGATCAATTCAAGAAGATCCCGCCGACCGTGCGCCCGATCGTGGAGGCGGCCCGCCGGACAGTGAAGGCCGTCGCCCCGACGGCGGACGAGATCAGTTATCGGAGCCAGCCTCCGCGCTCGAGCAGTTACATGTGGAAGATCGTCCGCTACACGGTCAACGGCGAGAACGTTGTCGGGATCGGCACGTTCACGAGGCACTCGACGCTCTTCTTCTACCGCGGCCGGGAGCTCGATGATGGCAGCGGGCTACTCGAGGGCTCCGGCAAGGACTCTCGTTTCATCACGCTGCGCGCGCCGGCCGACGCCGACCGGCCGGCCGTCAAGAGGATGGTTCGGAAGGCCTTCAGGCTCGGCGGCATCGCGCACTAGCGCTGCCACCTCAACTCGGGCAAGGCTGACAACGAATGTGCGGTCGCATCTCCTTCTCGTTCAACCGGGCTGAGCTACTGGCCACCTACTCGTGGCTCAGGGACGGGCCCGACGAGGCGGCGCGGTACAACATCGCGCCGACCGATCCGGTCGTGGCGGTCGGCCCGGACCGTGCCGACCTAGTGCGCTGGGGGATCGAGGGGAGAAAGGGGGGCCTCTTCAACATCCGCTCCGAGACGGCGATCGCGAAGCCCTACTACCATCGTCTTCTGCTCGGTCAGCGAATCCTCGTGCCGGCCGGCCACTTCTACGAGTGGCGCACCGTCGGTGGGCGGCGGATGCCGATTGCCATTTCGCGCGAGGACGGCAAGGTCCTCAATCTGGCCGGGCTCCTCGGACGCTGGGAGGGCCAGCTTGCCGCGACCATCCTGACCACGGTCCCCAACGGGGACATCGTGCCCCTTCACAACCGCATGCCGGTGGTGCTCAACGACGACGACGCCGCCACCTGGGTGCTCGAAGAGTTGTCGCTCGAGCAGATCGCCGGCTTCCTCAACCCCTGTCCGGACGGGTGGCTGCGGCTGGCGCCGGCGTCACCCCTGGTGAACGATGTGCGGAATCAGGGTCCCGAGCTGCTCGATCCCGAGGTCCTGCCGCCTCAGTTTCAGCTGGAGCTCATGCCGCCAAGCTAGGGCTGTCGATCCGGGGGGAGGCCATTCGTATAGAGGCTGAAGACGGCACGGCTGCCGGCGGTACTGTCAAGGAGGAGCAAATGAGCAAGATCGTTGCCTTCACGAGCCTCACGCTCGACGGGGTGATGCAGGCGCCTGGCCGCCCGGACGAGGATCGCCGTGGCGGCTTCGAGCACGGCGGCTGGGCGACCCCCTACGCCGATTCGGTGCAGGGTGAGGTGGTTGGAGCAAGCATGGCCAATACCGGACCGATCCTGTTTGGGCGACGGACGTACGAGGACTTCTACTCCGTCTGGCCCAAGCGAACCGACGACAACCCCTTCACGGCGGTGCTCAATAACTCCCAGAAGTACGTTGCGTCGACGACGCTGAAAGAGCCGTTGCCGTGGATCAACTCCACGCTTCTGAAGGGCGACGCCGCGGACGCCGTGGTGACGTTGAAGGCGCAGCCCGGGAAGGACATCGTCGTCCTCGGCAGTGGCGTCCTCCTCCAATCGCTCATGCGGCGCAACCTCATCGACGAGTACGTGCTCCTGATCCACCCGCTGGTCCTGGGATCCGGGCGCCGCCTCTTCGCCGATGGCGGTGGATTCGCCGCATTGTGGCTGATCGATGCCAAGGCGACGACCACCGGCGTCGTGATTGCGACCTATCGGCCAGCAGAAGGGACCGCGGAGAAAGACCTCAGTCCCGCCGGGGATCGGGCGGGGACATCTGAAAGGAAGCGCAGATGAAGCAGTACTTGCTGAGCGTCAATCAGCCCGACGGGCCTCCTCCTTCGTCTGTGGACATGGTCAAGGTGATGCGAGATGTCGACGCCGTGATTGGCGAAATGAAGGCCGCGGGTTCCTGGGTCTTCAACGGCGCCTTGCACCCAGCGGGCACGGCCACGGTCCTGCGACCTCAGGCCGGCGAGGTGCTGATCACGGATGGCCCCTACACCGAGGGCAAGGAGCACGTCGGCGGGCTCTGCATCATCAGTGCTCCCGACCTCGACGCCGCGCTCGACTGGGGCCGCAAGCTAGCCCGGGCAATTACGCTTCCGATCGAGGTGCGACCGTTCCAAGAGGAGACCGGGGACTGATAGCAGGCGAGAGGGCCCTGGCGGGCTCGGAGATTGAACGCGTATTCCGCGAAGAGTACGGACGCGCGGTGGCCGTGCTGGTCCGCGTCTTCGGCGACATCGACATCGCCGAGGAGGCGGTCCAGGACGCGTTCACGGCAGCGGTGCAACGGTGGCCATCGACCGGACTGCCTCCCAGCCCGGCTGGCTGGATCATCACGACGGCCCGCAACCGAGCGATCGACCGGCTCCGCCGGGAGGCCTCGCGGCAGGACCGGCATGCCCAGGCCGCGCTGCTGCACGCGAGCCGCGAACCGACCGAGGAGGGCGCCGTGCGCGACGACCGCCTGCGCCTGATCTTCACCTGCTGTCACCCGGCGCTCGCGGCGGGCGTGCAGGTTGCCCTGACGCTCCGGCTCCTGGGAGGGCTCAGCACCGCGGAGATCGCGCGCGCCTTCCTCGTACCCGAGGCAACCATGGCCCAGCGGCTGGTCCGCGCCAAGGGCAAGATCCGTGACGCGCGCATCCCCTATCGGGTTCCGAACGACGCCGATCTACCGGGCCGGCTGCGAGCCGTGCTGGCCGTCGTCTATCTCATCTTCAACGAGGGCTACACCGCGAGCTCAGGTGACCGCCTTGTCCGCGAGGAGCTCTGCACAGAGGCAATCCGCCTCGGACGGCTCCTGGTCGAGCTCATGCCCGACGAACCGGAGGTGGGGGGTCTGCTTGCGCTCATGTTGCTCGTTCAGTCGCGCCGGGCCACCCGCACGACATCGGACGGCTCCCTCGTGCTGCTGGCTGACCAGGACCGCGGCCTCTGGGATCGCAACCTGATCGCCCAAGGCCAGGCCATCGTCCGCCAATGCCTCGAGCGCGACCAGCCAGGCCCGTACCAGATCCAGGCCGCGATCAACGCCGTGCACAGCGACGCGACCGATGCCGCCACCACGGACTGGTGGCAGATCCTGCAGCTGTACAACCAGCTCCAATCGCTCGCCCCGACCCCGATCGTCGCGCTCAACCGCGCGGTCGCCGTCGCCGAGGTCGAGGGACCGGATGCGGCCCTTACCCTTGTCGACGGGCTCGACCTCGATGGCTACTATCTGTTCCATGCCGTCCGCGCCGACCTGCTCCGGCGCCTGGGTCGCCATGCCGAGGCGGCGCGCGCGTACCAGGCGGCGATCGCCCAGGCCGAGAACGCGGCCGAGCGCGACTTCCTCCAGCGCCGCCGTCAGGCGCTCCCAGAGTTTCAACGAAAGCAGTAAACGACGTGCCTGAGAGAGAGCCGACGACGGAGCTGCACCAGCCATTCAGCAGCCATGGTGCGTCGGCCACACCGTGGCCCGAGGCGCGCGGGCGGCTCGAGCAGGCGGAGGTGTACTGGCTCTCGACCGTCCGTCCCGACGGGCGACCACACGTTACGCCGATGGTGGCCGTCTGGATGGATGGCGCCTTGTACTTCTCCACCGGCCGCACCGAACGCAAGGCGCACAACCTCGCGCATAACTCGCACTGCATCATCACGACCGGGTGCAACGCCCTCGCTCAGGGTCTTGACCTGGTGGTCGAGGGCGACGCTGCCACGGTGAGCGACAAGGCCACCCTGCAGCGGGTGGCCGACGGGTTCGCGGCGAAATACGACCCTCCGTTCAACTTCAAGGCGACCGACTTCACCGCGTCCGGCGAGGGCGGTGACGTCCTCGTGTACGAGGTCACTCCAACGAGGGTCTTCGGCTACGGTAGGGGCGAACACTACAGCGCGACTCGCTGGCGCTTCTAGGGCGGTTATCCTCAGTGTGCGGCGGTAGAAATCAGGAGGGAAATCATGTTTAAAGCGAAGACAGTATTTAGCGGCTTTTCCGTGAACGACCTGCCAACCGCAAAGAAATTCTATGCAGATACATTGGGGTTGAAAGTCGAGGATGACGGCGTGGGGGTGAGGCTACATTTGCCTGCTGGCGGTACGGTGTTTGCCTATCACAAGCGTGATCACCAACCGGCCACGTTCACCATCTTGAACTTCGGCGTCGATGACATCGATGCGGCGGTGGATGATCTCACAAGCCGTGGCGTGCGGTTTGAGCGCTACGACACTGGCCCGAAGCAGGATGAGAAAGGCATCTTGCGCGGCAGGGCGCAGAATCGGGGCCCGGACATCGCCTGGTTCAAGGACCCCGCCGGGAACGTCCTGTCGGTCATCGAAGAGGGGTGAGAGGAGACACTGATGAACCTCGACGAGATTCGCGGACTCAAGGGGCAGATCGTGACCTTCCGGCTCTTGCCGGACGCGCCGGGAGCGCCCGTCGTGACGGGGCGCGTCCTCGGAATGATCGAGGCGGCAGATGGGCTCGTTGTGACCGTCGAACCGAATGGCGCCCCTGGGAAACGCGTCACCGTCCACCACCAGCACATCGCCTCGGCGACGCGGGCGTAGCTCTACCCGGTGAGCTGTCTGCTCACCTCCCAATCGTGGCCAAATGGGTCGGTGACGCGCCCGGTTCACCAACCGTAGTCTTCGTGGATCGGCGCCACGACGGTAGCGCCCGCGCGCACCGCCCGCTCGAATACCGAGTCCGGATCGTCGACCGACAGAATCATCCGCACGGATCCGTCCCCACGCCCGATGGGGCTGGCTTTGCTATCGCTCTGGACCCAGAAGACCGCGCCTCCGACGGAGAGCTGGGCGACGGCCAGGCTCCCGTCGTCGGCCGGGAGGCGGTATAGCTCGACAGCACTGAAGGCCGCCTGGTAGTAGTCGACAGCCTTCTGGGCGTCACGGACGGCGAGCCACGGGGCGATATTGGGAATCGCTGTCGAACTCATGAGCTCACTTAAGCTTAGTGGCCATGCGAGACAACGAGCTCGTGTGCAACTTGACCGCCGCCGACTATCGGGACCGAGAAGCCGCGTGGCTCAAGGTCGGAACTTACCTGAGAGTGTCGACGGCCGTGCCAGGTGGCCTTCGCATTCGCTTCGCTCCAACCCGCGGCCTTGCGGACTCACTCACCGAGCTGGTCCGGTTGGAGGCTGAATGCTGCCCCTGGATGGACTTCGCGATGTCGGAGTCGCCCGATGGGATCAGGCTGTCGATCACGTCGCCGGGTGAGCAAGGCGAGCGCGCGGTCCGCGAGACCTTTGCCCGGCTCGTTCCCAGTATCGGGCCTGATACGCGCCTGACGACCTAACCCTATAGTCATCCCGATGGTCGGCAGCTCGGGGGAGCTCGTGCGTGCCCGGATCAAATCGGCGCGCTACTATGCCGCCCCTGAGGTTGCGCTGCGAGACATCGAGCTGTCCATCATGCCCGGCGAGTTCGTCGTCATCACTGGCCCGGCGGCCAGCGGCAAGTCCACCCTCTGCTACTGCCTGACCGGCGTGATTCCGCATTCGATCAGCGCCGATCTCGAGGGTGATGTCGTGGTCGCCGGCCGCCGGCTGCGAGATCTGCGGCTTCCGGAGGTTGCGCCCCTGCTCGGATTCGTGATGCAGGCCCCCGAGAACCAGCTGTTCAACCTCTCGGTCCGGGAGGACGTGAGTTTCGGTCCGGAGAACCTGTGTCTTCCGATCGACGACATCCAGCGCCGCGTGATCGCGTCCCTCGGCTTCACCGGGATGACCGACTACCTCGAGCGGGGGTCCGATCAGCTTTCCGGTGGGGAGGCCCAGCGGGTGGTGTTGAGCTGCCTCCTGGCGCTCGACGCACCGCTGCTGGTTCTCGACCAGCCGGCCGCCGAGCTCGACCCCGAAGGGCGCCGGCAGGTCTATGAGAATCTGCACCGGCTCAACCAGCAAGGCAAGACCATCGTCGTGGTCGAAGACCGGCTCGGCGACGTCGCCGGCTTCGCGAGCCGCATCATCTTGATGCAGAGCGGTCAGGTGGTCCGCGACGAGCCGATCCGCGCCTTCTTCTCGAGATTGGACCTCGATCGCTTCGGCATCCGCATCCCGGACACCGTCCTGCTGCACCACTACCTTCAGGAGCGGGGCGTCAATTCCCGGATCATTCCCCTGACCGTGCAGGAGGTGGTGGACGACCTGGCGCTGCAGGTGCCCGCCACCGGGTTGCCAGCCGCCCCGGTCTCGCTTTCCCCCGCCGGTCCCGCGGCCAGCCCCTTGATCACGATCTCGCACCTGACGTACGCCTATCCGAATGGGACGCGGGCGCTCGACGACGTTAGCCTGAGTTGTGGGCGCGGAGAGTTCCTCGCCATCATCGGCGAGAACGGCGCCGGGAAGACGACGATGGCGAAGCACCTGATCGGCCTGCTGCCACCCCGGCCGGGGACGGTGATCGTGGGGGGAAAGGATGTCGCCCAGCTCACCGTGGCCCAGGCGTCATGCTTGGTCGGCTACCTCTTCCAGGACCCGGACTACCAGATCTTCAACGGCTCGGTCTTCGACGAGGTCGCCTTCGGGCTGCGCGCTCGAAAGCTGGCCCGGCCGCAGGTTGAGGAGCAGGTCATGGCGGCGCTCCGCCGGCTCAAGCTCGACCACCTCCGGAACGAGCACCCGTATACCCTCAGCCGGGGACAGCGCCAGCGGCTGGCGCTGGCGTCGACCTGGGTGCTCCAGCCGCCCATCCTGCTGGTCGACGAGCCATCGACCGGCCTCGACTACCGCGAAGCGGCTGCCCTCATGAGCCTGCTGGAGGAGTTCCGGGGGGGTGGAGGAACGGTCCTCATCATCACGCATGACTTGGAGCTGGTTTTCGAGTACGCTCTGCGCGTGGTCGTGATGCGCAAGGGCGCGATCCGGCTCGACCTTCCGACGGCCAGGGTGCAGGAACGCTTCGAGGAGGTCTCGGCGGCCGGGGTGCACCTGCCCCAATTCATGCACCTGGTTGCCGCGCTTGCGCTGCCGCCCAGCACCAACGGCGTGCCCGCCCTCGGTGAGGCCGTGCTCGCCGGGTTGAGGAGGTGATGGCCGGCGAAGACATGAGCGCAGCCAATCGCCGCGGCGCGACGTAGTTTTTTAAGAGGGAAAGGGTGAATCACTATGTCCGTTAAGACCGGCACACTTCAGGGGGTGGCGGGCCAGGAGCAGCCGCTCAGCCGTCACCAACTGCAGATTTTCCGCTTCGACGCCAAGGCGCTAGTGGCCGGCGTCATCCTCGGTGTCGTCATGACGATCATCAACGCCGGAATCCTCGAGCGAATCGATACGGCGATGACCGGCGGAACCTGGTTCCCACTCGCAGGAGGCACCCATTCGACGCTCTCCGTGATCTCCGGCCTGTTCTTCCGCTTACCGGCGGGCTGGATCACCGGCGAGACGAACGCGCTCTTCGCCGTCATTACCGGCAGCACCCCGGTCTCCTGGGCCTTCTTGATCAATAACGCCATCTATCCCGTCATCGTGGTCCTCGTCTCCCGGGTTCTCAGCATGAAGAAGTGGTATCACTTCGCGGTCCTGCTGGCTCCCGCCATCCTGGTCGGGTACGCGCCCATGATTCCGGCCACCTACAGCGTCTTCCATCTGACCTGGGGACTCGCCTTCAAATTCCAGCTGCTGACGGATGTCGCCGCCTTCCTGATCGCCACGGTGCTCGCCTATCTGATTTCGCAAGCGATCGCGCGCTCGAGGGTTGCCGACTGACCCGTGCCCGTTCTCACGACCTACGCGTATCGCGATTCGTTCGTCTTTCGACTTGATCCGCGCGTCAAGGTCGCCTGGTTGGCGGTGGTGCTCGTCGCGAGCATCACCACCAGCAGGCCGGCCCTCCTGGCGGCCTACCTGCTGCTGATCCTGGCCGCGGCGGCGATGGGGGGCATCCCGTTTGGGCATCTCTGGCCAACCGCCCGGGCCATGCTGTCGGTCGCGGCGGTCATCATCTTCATCCAGCTCTTCTTGCATCCCGGACCGCATCCTCTATTGCAGGTCGGTGGCGTCCGCCTTTATCGAGAGGGATTTCCGATTGGGCTGGAAGTCGCGCTGCGGATTTACTGCATCGTCCTGGCATCGTTGCTGACCTTCATCTGGATGGATCCGACGACGCTGACCCTCCTGCTCCTGAAGACGGGCCTGAACTATCGCTACGCCATGCTGGTCAGCCTTTCGTTGCGCACCTTTCCGCTGCTCGAGCGAGAGCTCGGCAAGATCTACGACAGCCAGCAGGCGCGCGGGATGGAGCTTCGGGGCACGCTGAGGAAATTGATCCGCTTGCTTCCGGTGATGATGCCCTTCGTTCTCCGCGCCCTGCGTCGGGCGAACGAGATCGCCGTGGCGATGGAGCTGCGCGGCTTCGGCTACCGCAAGGAGCGGACCTGGCAGCGCAGCATCGCGCTTGGATCCTGGGATCGAATCATCCTGGCGGTGCTGGCGATCGTGGCGATTGCCTACCTGGGCCTGCGACTCACCGCCCCCGGCTGGTTCGTGTGACGCCGATGGCGCCCTTTCGGCTCCGGCTGGCGGTCGGGTTCGGCCTCGCCGTGCTCGGATTCTTCGGGGCGCTCACCGGCATCTTCTTTACCGGGATGTCGCCGGACGGCCGGCTCGCCCAGCTCTCGACCGGCCGCGTGCTCCCGAGCGCGGTGCTGATCATCGGGGGTGTCCTGATCGCCGCGACCGGCCCGCGCCATAAGTAGCAAGGGCTGACCCGCGGCCTCGTTCTAGTACCCCAGGAGCCCCACTGTGCCCGGTCGCGCCGTCCTGGCGGTTGTGCTGACGATCGGCTTCTACGTGCTCGCGATCGGGCTCGCGGTCGCCCTTCTCGCCGTTCCCTACTGGGAGTGGACCAACTTACACCGGCTCGACCTGCGGATCGCGATCTTCTGCGTCTTTGGGGCGGCGATCATCCTGTTCTCCATCTTGCCGAGGATCGAACGTTTCGTCGCGCCCGGTGAGCGGGCCGACGCGCAATCGCACCCCCGCCTCTTTGCCGAGCTGACCGCTACCGCCAGGGCGGTCGGCGAACCGATGCCGGCAGAGGTCTACCTGGTCCAGGACCTCAACGCCGCCGTCCGTCAGCGTGGCGGCGTCATGGGACTGGGCGGCCGGCGCGTCATGCTGCTCGGTGTCCCGCTGATGCGCATTTTGCGGATTTCGGAATTCCGCGCCGTGGTGGCCCACGAGTTCGGTCACTATCGCGGACACACGCAGCTGGCACCGTGGATCTACAAGACTCGCGAAGCGATCGGCCGGACGCTCGCGCATCTCTCGGGACACAGTGCCCTGCTGTCGTGGCCGTTCATGCAGTACGCCGAGGTCTTCATGATGATCACGCAGGCGATTTCCCGGCAACAGGAGCTCGAGGCGGACGCGCTAGCCGCGCGCACGGCAGGGGCCGCGGCGTTCATCGGCGGTCTTCGCGGGGTCCACGGCGCGTCGATCGCGTATAGGTGCTGGGTGCGGGAGACCACGCCGGTCTACGCCGATGGGTTGACGGAGCTGCCTGAACCCGACGACGACTTCATGCACTTCATGCGGCTGCCGCGGATTACCGACGTCATCCGCAAGGGGATGCAGTACGAGCTCACCAACCCAACGATGGATCCGTACGACAGTCATCCGCCGCTTGCCGCGCGCATCGCCGCTCTCCAGAAGCTGCCTCCGGGCAGTGACACCAGCCATGAGCCGTTGGCGGCTTCGTTGCTCGATCCGATCGCGGCGGGCAGCGCCGCGGCATCCGCCGATGCGGCAACGGCGGCTCCGGCGGCGGGAGCGCTGCCCTGGGAGGATGCTGGCGCCGGGAGTGTTCAGTTTCGCTGGGAAGACGAGGTGCGCCGCAACGTCCACCTTCTGCGCAACTGGACCGTCGGCACGCTACCTGACCTGGCGCCCTCGGTCGCCAGGGTCGGAGGTCGACTGGGCACCCGATGGGTGCCCGACGAGGCGGCCGCTCGCATTGGTCGCGATGCGCTGGCCGGAGCCCTTGGCCTCGCGCTGCTGCGAGAGGGATGGGCGATCGAGGCCTCCCCGAATGCGACCGTCGTCGTTCGGAAAGGCGAAACCGTCATCGATCCCACCAAAGAGATCGAGCAGCTAGCGGACGGCTCGATGGATGCCGCCAGCTGGCGCGCGAAATCGACCGGCATGGGCATCGCCTCGCTTCGACTGGACGCGCTGCGGCGTGCCGCCTGAACGACCCGCGCGGCTGGAACAGCCAGGCACCTTCGCCCCTCGCACCGGGTATCGTGATCTCAAACTGTGCCAGCGAAGCGATCATTTGTCGAGGCCGTTCGGGCGGTCGTCCGCGACGTGAGGCGAGGGGATGTCGTCAGCTACGGTGAGGTCGCTCGCCGAGCCGGCTATCCTCGAGCGGCCCGGGCGGTCGGAAACGTCCTGGCCAGCAGCCTGGGCCTCCCCTGGTGGCGGGTGGTGCGGGCGAACGGGGAGCTGGCGGCGCACGGTGGCGAGGAGCAGGCCCGGCGGCTGCGCCGGGAGGGTATTCGCGTTCGAGACGGGCGCTGTCAACTCCCGGCGTATTCGAAACGCCGGACAACACCACGTTCCTCTTAACTCCGGTTAACTGACCGTTGACCGTGGGCCTCAACTTGGCTACCCTGTTTGCACGCACTAAACACAGCAGGAGGGAAGCGCTTGCGCAGTAGAACGGGCGTTATCGGCATCGTCGCGTCTCTCGGACTGGTTGGATCGCTGACGGGAGCCCAGGCCGCCAGCGGGCCGACTTACGACATCACGACCCTCGCCGGCAAGGTGGCCTCGGTCAATGGGACCGCCGGCCTCCAGATCCGCTTTTCGGCGTTCATCGAGCAGCAGGCGGAAGACAGCGGCGGCTCCGGGCCCTCGTCGGGGGTCATCACTCCGACGTTTGTTCTCTCGAGCCCGCTGGACGGCACATCCGTCCAGGCGCCGAACGTAACGGTCAACCAGGATACGGCGGCGGCGCCCCAGAACGAGACGGCCATCGCGGTCGATCCGAATAAACCGAATCGGGTGCTGGCATCCGCCAATGACTACGTCACCCGCACCTGGACCTGCAAAATCGCTGGCACACCCTGCAGCGCCCTCGGTGACGGCTACTCGGGTACCTACTTCTCCAACGATGGTGGAACAACGTGGTGTTGCGCCTCAAACCTCAACGGCACCAGCCAGGGCACGCTGATTCCGGGCGTCACTCACCTTTCGGGCGGCCCGTACGATGCGGGTGGCGACCCGGCCGTGACGTTCGATAGCCGCGGAAATGCGTACTACGCGGGCCTCGGCTTCGACCGGCTAGCGCCGCCGAACACCGTCGCCGTTAACCGCGGCACCTTCAATGTCAGCGGAGCGCTCACCTGGGGCGCACCGACCTTCATCAACCCGACGACGTCGCCGGCGATCTTCAACGACAAGGAATGGATCGCGGCCGACGCCAACTCGGGAAGCCCCTTCCGCGACCGGGTCTACGTCACCTTCACCCGGTTCATCTTCAACCCGGCCAATGGTCACTACGTTCAGTCGCCGATCATGGAGGCCCACTCGAGCGACGGTGGTCACACCTTCAGCGCCCCGCAGCTCATCGGCGCGCCAGTGATTTACGACCAGGGGTCGCGACCCGTGGTCGCCCCAGACGGGACCGTCTACGTCTTCTTCGAGGGCTCGACCAGGCTGGCAACGCTAAACAGCACCTACATGGTCAAGTCCACCGACGGCGGTGAAAGCTTCAGCAGCCCGGTCGCGGTCGCCGAGGTGCAGGACATCCTGCCGCTCAAGAATGCCGTGTTCCGGGTCAACAGCTTCCCGGCGCCCGCCGTGGCGCCGAATGGCCACCTGTACGTGGCCTGGTCGACGCAGCTCAGTGACTCGACCGGCGGCCTCTGCCCGACGCGTGTAAACGTCGGTTGCCACTCCGCGGCCGTATTCAGTAAGTCGACCAATGGCGGAGCGACCTGGTCCACGCCGGCCCTGATCTTCCCGGCGCTGGACGCCTCCAACCGGACGCCCATTGGGTATCCGGCCCCCGGTCTAGCGACGGGTAGCGTGCATCGCGTCGACACCTTCTGGCCGGGGGTGGCGATCTCGCCGTCCGGACGGGTGTACCTGTCGGCCTACGCGGCGGACGTCGTCTCGCCCTGGCAGACGTGCAAAACCACGGCCACGCCAACGGCGGTTGGCCGGATCAACTGTTTGACGCTTGATGGCTACGTCAACAACGCCCGGCTCGACTATGCCGTCGGCGATCTGACGACTGGCGTCAGCAAGGTCGTCACAACCCATCCGATCAACACACGCAGCCAGTTTGGTGGCGGATTCATTGGCGACTACACCGACATCGCGGTTGGGTCGGATAACGTGTACCACGCGCTCTGGACCGATACCAACAACAAGCAGACCGTCACCTGGTGGTACGGCTTCCAATTCGTCCCAACAGTGATCAACCAGGAGGACGTGGTCACCAGCGCAGGAAACTTCTAGTCAAGACTCGAATGCAAAAGAGGTCGCGCTCGGCGCGCGGCCTCTTTCTTATTGGTGAAGGTCGCGTTGCAGGTCTTCGGAGATCAGCGAGTCGATGATTTCGCGGACGCCCGCGCCAGCCTCGCCCCGGGTGACATGGGCGGCGCTCGCTTTGAGGGCGTCAAGGGCGTTCGCCACGGCGACGCCGCACCCGCACATGGCGAGAAAGGCCTGGTCGTTCTCAGCGTCGCCTATCGCGACGACGCTCTGAGGGGATAGGGCAAGCTTGTCGAGCGCCGCCCTCAGCCCGGTCGCCTTGTCGACCGAGGCGGGCAAGACCATCACAGAGCCCTTGTTCAAAATCACCTGCAGATCGAGGCTGAGGTCCCGGATCACCTCGGTCACCAGCGTGTCGTTCGGCTGCACCGTGGCCACTACGACCTGACCCACCCAGAGCGGCGCGACGCCGCGGCCTCTCAGCGCCTCGACGAATTGCGCGGATGGCGGCGGCGCGAGAACTCGGGTTTCGCGGCTCGCCGGCCGATAGAGGACGGCACCATTTTCGGCGACGACCGAATCGAAGAGCGTGGCGTCCGGAAAGACCTGGATGACATCGCTGAGCTGGCGACCGGTAACCAGGATGAGCTTCCGACCGGTGGCGGCGAGCCGCCGAAGGGCCGCTACCGTTTCGCGATCGACGACTCCGTCGGTGGCCAGCGTGCCGTCGTAGTCGGTGGCGAGGGCGAGGTACCGCACCGACTAGACGCGCTTCGGCGCCGAGCCGGCCGCAAGGATGATGCGGATCGGACGGTCGTGGCGGAGGTAGTCCCAGGCCCATGCGGCGAGCGCGCTGATGCGGTTTCGGAAGCCGATCAGGTAGTAGATGTGGACGAAGAGCCAGGTCAGCCATCCTAGGAAACCAGTGAATTCCAGTCCACCGGGCAAATGGGTCACCCCGGCGTTGCGGCCGACCGTCGCCATGGTGCCTTTGTCGATGTAATGAAACGGCATGCGCTCAGCCTCCACGCCACGGACCTCGTCAGCGATGGTGCTGGCAACATAGCGTCCAGCCTGCATCGCGGGCGGGGACAGCATCGGCAGCTCGCGGTCGCCGACGCGCGGCGAGGCTGCGTCGCCGATGGCAAACGCGCCGGGTGAGCCTGGAATTCGCAGCCGCTCGTCCACCTGGATGCGCGCATTCCGAAATCGCGGAATTGGGGACTCGCCGATCGGGTCATTGGGTCGGACGCCCGCCGACCAGATGATGGTGGCGCACGCGATGGACGTCCCGTCGGAGAGCGTCACCGAGTGGCCGTTGGCACTTTTGACCAGCGCGCCAGTACGGACCTCGACTCTCCGTCTTGTGAGAACCCGTTGCGCGTAGCGGCCGAGGCGAACCGAAAACGCATTGAGCAAACGGTCCGTGCCTTCCACCAGGATGACCCGGATCTCGGTGCGCGAGATCTGGTGATAATCCTTGCCGGCGACGATCGCCATCAATTCGCTGAGCGCTCCTGACGACTCGACGCCGGTTGGGCCGCCGCCGACGACCACGAACGTGAGCAGGGCACGGCGTGCCTCGGGGTCGGGTTCGGCATCGGCACGTTCGAGGCAGGTCAGCACCTGGTTGCGCAGCCGAGTCGCGTCTTCGAGCGACTTCAGCCCGAACGACACTCGGGCCACCTCCTGGTTGCCGAAGTAGTTATCCGTGCTGCCGGTCGCCAGCACCAGGTAGTCGTAGGCGAGCGGGGGAGCGCTGTCGAGCCGCACCACCTTGCTGACGAGGTCGACACGGGTTACGGTCGCCTGGCGGAATCGGACGTTGGCCGAATGGCGAAAGATCGTCCGCAGCGGGTAGGCGATGTCGCTCGGATTCAAGAGTCCGGTCGCCACCTGGTAGAGGAGCGGGGTAAAGAGGTGGTAGTTGTGCTGGTCCAGCAGGATGACCTCGACCGGCTCGCCATCGAGCTTTTTGGCGCAGGCGAGGCCGCCGAACCCGGCGCCGACGATCACGACGCGCGGACGGCCCTCAGCCATCGGTCAGGACGCGAAGCTTGGCATGCGCGTGCCGCAGCGCGGCCTCGACGGCGGCTGGCGAGTCGGCGCGCGCGAACATGAAGCCGAGATAGCGATCACCCTCCGGCAGCGGCACCAGCAGCTCGCCCGGAGGAATCGTGATCACCAGGCCGTCGACCCCCGGCACCTGTTTCGCCTCGGTCTGCCCCGCAACGGCGCGGAGCCTGCCGCGGTTCCGGATGGGCAGCATCATCACGCCGGCCGCGGCCAGCTCTCGCTGGTGGGATGGCATCGCCAGGCCGGCGGCATGCCGGAGGATCAGTTCCTCCAGTGAGATGCCGGACCCGAATCGGAGTGTCCGCGAGCAGAGCCCGCCGATGGAGCGCGCGGCGACCTCCAGCATCCAAATGCCTTCCGCAACCCCCTCCCCGACCCTCCCCGCAAGGGGGAGGGAGTTTGCGTTGAGCCGGAGCTCGGCATGGATCGGGCCGTCGGTGAGGCCAAGGGCGCGCGCCGCTCGAGCCGTGGTCTTGCGGATCTGCGTCTGCCGCTGATACGAGAGACGCGAGGGCGTGACGTAGATCGTCTCCTCGAAGAGGGGCCGTTGAGCGGGTCAGGCTTATCGAAGATGGCCAGCACCTCGAGCTCACCACCGCGGAGCAGCGCTTCGACCGCCACCTCCTCGCCCGGGATGAAATCTTCAATCAGTACCGAGCGGCGCACTCCAGTGGGCCGGCAGGCGGCCACGATCGCCGCGACCCGGGTGAAGACCGCGGGAAAGCGCTCGACGTCGTCGACCTTCACCACCCCCTGGCTTCCCGACAGGTCGATGGGTTTGACGACGCAGGGGTAGGCAACGGTCGCGGCGATCGTTTGCGGGTCCGCGTCGATGGCCGCGGTCCTGAATCGAGGGGTCAGCAGGCCGGCTGCGGCAAACCGCTCACGCATACGCGCCTTGTCCCGAGCGGCTTCCACGGCATCGACCGGGTTGTGCGGCATGCCGAGGGCCCGGGCTGCTGCCGCGGCGAGCGACGTTCCGGCGTCATCGACGGCCACGACCGCGTCCAGCGGATGCGTCTTGGCGAAGGCGACGATCCGCTCGGTCGAGCCGCTGACATCCACGAAGTCGAGCCGGAGATGGCGACCGTCCATCAAGCCGGCGAGCGCCGGCCGGTGCTCCGAGCCGACTACCACCTCGACGTCCAGGCGAGAGGCCGCCGTCATGAAATCGTGGGTGCGATAGGTTCGGCTCGGGATCAGCAGCAGGACGCGTGCCATCAGCATTAGTTGACCACGAATAGAATGACGGCAATGCCGCCCGCGATCACCGTCACGCCTGGGGCGACCGCGAAGATCGAGGCCGTCCGCTCAAAGAGCGGCCACCCGGACGCCTGCCTGCGGATCGCGATCGCGGGCCGCCGGGGCGGCCAGTTCGTCTATGAGCTGGACCTCGTCGCGCCGCAGGACGCGCCGCCCAGCGACATCGTGGTTGAGACCCCGGACCTTCGTCTCCTGGTCGAACCGGGCAGTGCCGCCAGGCTCGAGGGGGCGGTCATCGACCTCGATCCCTCGGCGCTGGGCGGAGCGTTACGGATCGACAATCCGAACGAAGGCTGGCGCGATCCGGTTGCGGCCCGCGTCCAGGAGGTGCTCGACCGGCAGATCAATCCGTCGGTCGCAGCGCATGGTGGCTTTGTCGACCTGCTCGAGGTTCGCGGTGGTGCCGCGTACGTCCAGTTGGGTGGCGGCTGCCAGGGATGCGCCCAGGTCGACGTGACGCTCCGCCAGGGGATCGAGGTCGCGATCAAGGCGGCCGTTCCGCAGATCACCGAGGTGATCGACATCACCGACCACGCCGCGGGCACGAACCCCTACTTCCAGCCGGCCAAGAAAGCGTCTTAGATCGCGGCGATCCGCCGGAGGCGCATACGTGGTCCGAAGCGCGGGGCCTGGATCCCACCGAGTGTCAGGAGCCGGATCACCCGGGCCCGATGTCCGCGATAAGGCTCGAGCAGCTCGAGCATGCGCGTCTCGCTGCCGCGCACTTCACCGGCGAGCGCCCACGCGACCTGGTGCGGCAGATGGTAGTCGCCCAGGGAAACCACATCCCGGTCGCCGTAGGCCACCACCGACACCTCGGCCGCGGACCAGGGACCGATGCCGGGCAGCCTCGTGAGGAGCCGGCGGGCCTCGCCAGGGTCCATATCGGCCGTGGCCTCCAACCGGCGGGCCCGGGCGGCGGCCGTCTGAACCACGGCGAAGCGCCGGCGCTCGATGCCGAAGCGGTGCACCGCCCAATACGGCGTGGTGAGCAGCCGAGCAGGTTCGGGCGGAAGCAGCAGGCCGGCATCGCCCGGCGCCGGCTCACCCAGTGCCCGCGCCAGCTGGCCATACGAGGTGTAGGCCTCCACGCTCGGAACCTTCTGCTCGAGGATCACCGGCAGCAGGGCTTCAAACACTAAGCCGGTCCGTCCCAGGCGCAGCCCGGGGTGGTGGCGGTGCAGGTCGGCCAGGAGCCGGTTTTTCGGTTGGAACGCATCCGGCTGATCGTCGAAGCCGACCAGCGCCGGCGTGTGCACGATCATCCAACCGGCACCCGGGCCCCAGGCGTCGGACAGAAGACTGGCACCGCGCAGCCGAAGCCGCAGGGATCCCGGCCCCTCCGGCGTGCGCGCCGCCCGCCACACCTCGCCCTCTCCGAATCGGATCGTTGGATCGGACCGGCCGTGTTGGAGCACTGCCAGCGTCAGGCCAAGATCGAGCGGGAAGGAGAGAGGCAGGGCGGCACTGGCGTCCGGTGGCACAGGCCAACCATAACGCGGAGCGCTCGGGCTCGAGTACGTGGCGGGAATTGTGCTGCGTATCATCAAGTCAGCTGATAGAAGCGGTGGCAGCCCCTGAGGAGAGCGCCCATGCTGAAGCTTGGCTCGAAAGGGAAAGCGATCGGTACACCCGTCGTCTGCCCTGCCTGCCAGTACCCCAACCTGGGCATCAATATCTGGTGCGAACGCTGCCGGACGCCGCTCGATTGGAATCCACCTCCGCCTGGCCCCGCGATCGCTCCAGCAGCGCCGCCGCCAACCGTTCCTGCCGCCAAACTCCGGCCGGCCGGGGTGCACCTCGCCCGTCGTGCGCGCACGTTCAATGTTCCGAAGCTGACCATGCCGGCGGTCGCATGGCCTCGGCTCCGCATGCCGACGTTGGCCGTGCCGCGCCCGAGAGTGCCACGCGTGCCGCGGATCGCGCTCGTCGTCGCGGCGATCCTGGCTGTTCTGCTGATCGTTCCGCTGGCGTACATGCTGCTGCCCGCAGGTCGTGCCGCGGTGGATCGCCACAGCGCAGCCGGTCATCTGTCATTGACGATTGGCGCAACGGCGGGCGAGACGGCGCAAGCGGCGGCCATCCCGGGTGTCGAGGCGAAGACCCACTTGCCCTACCAGACCGGCAAGTGCGACACCAATGCGCCGTGCCTGACGGTCGCGAGCGAAACGATCGGAAAGGACGCGGCGGCGGTGGTGTTTTCGACGGCCAGTTCGGCTGTGCGGCAATGCGTCGGGTACGTCTACCGGAGTGGGGGGCGCTGGCATTTTCACGACGCGGTCTGTGGCCTACCGGAGCAACTCAGCCCGCTGATCGGTCGTGACGCCACCGTTCATCTGCCCGCCAATTGCGCTAATGTCCGCGAGGGGCCCAGCCTCAAGGCTCATGTGGTCGCCTGCCTCAACGATGGCACCATCATCCACATCGATGGCGGCCCGACGTATGCCGACAGCCGGCTGTGGTGGCACGCGACACAGGGCTGGATCGCGCACGAATTCCTGACGGCGCCGTAGCCTCCGCCCTCCCCTCCCCCGGAGGGGGAGGGATGTCGAGAGTTACTTAGTCGTGCTCGCGCGGCGCCTGTGACCGCAAGCGCTTGACCATTTCCAGCAGCATCTTGTAGGTCATGCTGGCGTTCTCCATCAGCAAGGGCTTGACCTCCCAGGAGACGAGTGTGAGGCACACCGTGTCGCTCTCGGCCCGGACGTCGGCCGTCCTCGGACCACCATCCAGTACCGAGATCTCGCCGAAGAACTGACCGGGACCCATGGAGGCGATGCGCTGGCCGTCACGGATCACTGCGACGTCGCCCTCCCTGATGATGTAGAGCCCGTGCCCACCTGCGCCGGACTTGACGATCGTGGCGCCCGCGCCGTAGCGCTGCTCCTTGACGAGCTTCCCAAGAATCTCCAGTTCCTTGCGGTCGAGGCCGGCAAAGAGCGGGACCCGTCGCAGCGACTCGGTGGGATCAGTCTTGACAGCCATCGATTCCTCCAGCGTTTGACAGCGCGCCACTACGATACCGCACCGCTGTCAGCTTCAGCCGCCGAGGTGCGTGGCCTGGAACTGGTTGCGGAGCCTCCAGATACCGTCGACGTAGGTTCGGCTACTCGGATAGATGCCGTACCGAAGGACGCCGGACAGGCCCTGGTAGTAGGCGGCGAGGGCCAGCTTCGGGTCGCGCAGCCGGTCCAGGTAGGACCGCAGCAACGCCGCGCCCAGCTCGGCGTTGTCGACCGCATTGTTGAGGTTGACGCCTCGGTGGAGTAGGGCCGGCCCGGCCCAGGCGGCGGTATATGGCTCAACCTGCATCAGCCCGACGGCGCCCGTGTACGACCGCGCGGCCTGGTTCCAGCCGCTCTCCCAGTAGGAGACGGCCAGCAGGAAGTTGGGGTTGAGACCATGGTCATGAGCGGCCCGGACCAGGATGGCGCGAGCCTGGGCGGACGTCGGGCGTGAGGCCGGCACCGCCTGATGGGCCACTGCCCGTGCCGCGGGGCGCGCGCTGTGTCTGTGCGCGGCATAGGCAGGCTGGGCGGCAACGGCGACAGTGAGGCTGAGGCTGGCCGCGATCGCGACCGCCAGGCGCGGAAGGTTGTGCATGTGACCGAAACGTCACGGCGGCGGGCCGACTTGCTCGTCCCCGTGCAAATTGTTGTTAAGGCGCGCCCGTCCCTTGACTTTGAATGATGCCGAGTTTCAAATAGTGGCACTTCCGATGGGACGACTCGACGGTAAGGTCGCGTTGATTACCGGCGCGGGGAGTGGGATGGGTCGCGTGGCGGCCCATGCGTTCGTCCGCGAAGGCGCCCAGGTGGTCGCCGCGGACGT
>Ga0070698_100002446_pt1 | contig 20475 bp, 29 predicted proteins | sample KBSK1502metaG_FD_65477 | JGI IMG/M metagenome (GOLD analysis project Ga0070698, IMG submission 65477) | Corn, switchgrass and miscanthus rhizosphere microbial communities from Kellogg Biological Station, Michigan, USA - KBS K1-50-2 metaG | ecosystem: Host-associated > Plants > Roots >...
CCGAACTGGCCGCGCCCAAGGGTGGTCGCCCCAAGGGAAACCATTCCAATGGAACAGTTTCTAAGCCTGGCAACAGCGAGACCTACATCCTTCGCCGGTTGAAGCGGGATCGTCCCGACCTCGCCGAGCTGGTCCTTGACGGCAAGGTCACCGCCCGCGCCGCCGGCATCGCGGCCGGATTCATCAAGCCCAACATCAGCGTTCCGCTCGATCCCGAACGACTCGCCCCTATCCTCCGCAAGAAACTCGACCCTGCCGCGCTCGACCGGCTCCGGGAGCTCCTTGGTTGAACCATGCCGCCCTCCGCTATGTCGTCGAGGTCAGCCCCTCGACCGGTGCCGCATGGCAGCTGCTCATGGTGATCGCCTACCGCGCCGACAAGACGACCGGCGAGTGCTACGCGTCCCGCCGCCGTCTCGCCGCTGAGGCCCGCATCTCGACCTCGACGATCCATCAGGCGCTGGAGGAGCTGCTCGCCAGTGGCGAACTGGAGATCCTGGTGACCGGTGCCGGCCGTCGCGCAACCACCTACCGCATCACCCATAGCGGCTCGCTCACCGAGCCAAACCCGAATGGCGTAGTGGCTCGATTTGGAGGCCGTAGTGGCTCGGTCGACCAACCCGTAGTGGCTCGCTCACCGGACGGGTCTATAGAAGGAAGGGAAGAACAAGAAGGGATTGAAGGACGCGCGCGCGACGCCGCTCCGCCTGGCGGCGTCGCCACGCGCTCCAACGGCCAAGTCCCGCCGGACGCCGCCGCCGCCATCGCAGAGCTCAAAGCATCACTACGACGTGTCCCAAGTGTCTCAGTGTCCCAACCGACGTCCGGACCCGTCGCGCGACCGGTGAGCGCCGCCGCAGCAGATGCGCGGCAGGCAGCTCCCGACCCCGCAGCAAAGGCCCCACACCGTCGTGGCACCCGAGGACGCAAAGGCCGACGTGGACGTGAACCACCCGCACGCTGCCACCGGTCCAACACTCCCAACACGGCAAGGAGCCCGCCGTGACCGTCGGCGAACTGCTCGACATCCTGCTGGACCCGGACGACCTCATCCCGCGGACACTGCCAGTCCGGATCGGCATGCTCGGCCACGACCTGACGTGGGAGATCGAAGGTGCCCACGGCGCGCTCGCCGGCCCAAACCCAGAGATCGTGCTGGAGATCGAGGACCCGTGACCTTCGTCGTCGCCAAGGTCGACCACCCACCCACCCACCCACCCACCCACCCCACCAAGGAGACCCCATGCATGACCCCCTCGTCGTCGCGTTCACGATCCGCCGACCCTGGCCCAAGCGACGCCACAACCCCGCCCGATCCCGCTGGTGGCCCCCACTGATCACCGTGTGGCACCGCGAACCCAGCGGCCGCGATGCCGGCACCGTCTGCGGCTGGCGGACCCACTGGCGCCACCCACACCACTGGCATCTCCAAGTCCACCCAACCCAGACGCTGAAGCGGTGGCTGTGGTCCCGCTGCGCATGGTGCGGCGGCCGGTTCCGGTGGGGCACGGCACCATGCAGCCTCGACTGGAACGGTCCCGGGCCACGCTGGTTCCGTGGTGAGCCGATGGTGCTCCACGGCGAATGTGACACCGAACGATCGAAGACGAAGAAACCCGTCCCGTGACCGTCCCGGAGGACCTGACCCCATGAGCGACCGTGTCACGCTCGACACCGTCTGGCGGCGCATCGACGGTCGGGAACGTGTCCGGGTGAAACGGATCTGGTTCTGGCCCGACCAGGGCTGGACGGTCCGAGCGCACCCCATCCGTGGCGGCGCGATCCTCATCGCCGACCAGGACTGGTTCCTGGAGAACTACGCCAAGGTCGAGCCTTCCCCGTTCGGTCCCGAGGAGACCCCATGAGCGAAGCCACAATGGTGACCACCGAGAGCTTCACCCGCTGTCTTGCGCACTTCAAGCGGGACGGCCTCCGCGTGTGGTGCATGCTCGACGCCGGCCATGACGGGCCGCATCGCGTCTGGCAAGGTGCCCTTGACGAGGGCGCTTCCGCATGGGCGTTCCAGTGGAACGAGACAGCCACCGAGCGGAGAGCCCGATGAGCCAGCCGTGCCCCCACTGCGGCAAGCCCACCACCCCCGACCCCGTCGAGGTCGTCCGCCAGGCACTCCAGCATCGTCGTGGCCTCGGCTGGTCCGACGAACGCATCGACCGCACGGCCCGGCTGGCGGTCAACGCGCTCCGGCTGGCGGGGATCCTGACGGACATGCCACCCGACCCCGGCAAGGAGACCAGTTGAGCGACTTCACCTGCGCGGAGTGCGGCGAAACCTTCCGAGATGGTGCCTACACCATCATCAGCAACGAAGGCTCCGACACCATCTGCAGCGACTGCCACCAGCAGCTCACCGAGTGGACCCAGACCGCCAATGACGCTATCCGCAAAGCGCTCGGTCCCGAGGAGACCCCATGATCCGCGAACTCGACCGCGCCGATTGGGTCGCCTGGGACGCCGAAGACCCCAGCGAGCGGGTCACCAGAGCCCTGTGGGCGCACAACCGTCCTTGGCCGAATGTTCGCTGGAACATCGTGATCACCGCTGCTGAAATGGCCGGTTATCCACCACGTCCCCCAGGGCCTCTACCAGCGTTTGCTACCGCGTCCCCGTCCGGTCCCGAGGAGACCCGTTGAGCTTGCCGCCCGGCTACCGCCCCCCGACCGACCCAGGCCGGGACACCCGCCTATGCGCCCGCTGCGGCGACCCCATCCGACGGCTCGCCGAATCCACCAGCCGCGCACTCGGCCTGGACACCGCATGGCTCGACTCTCTAGAAGCCGTCGACCTCGAGGCGCTCGAACAGCTGACCGGCTATCTGCATCAGCTCGCCACACTCTGGTACTGGACGCAGTGGGCATTGGATGGTGGTGCCCGCAACAACGGGATTGACGAGATCCGCACCCATCAGCGTGGCGGTGACCCGACCGGCGACCGGATCGGCCCTGCAGGCACCATCGCCGATGATGCTGCGGTTCAGCTCCGCCAACGCTGCAGCACCGAAGCGAAACGACTCCGGGATGCCACCCTGAACCTGCAGCGGTATCTCTCCAACTGCGATCTGGTTGACAGCCCGAACCTAGAGCGGGAGCGGCGCCGCCACCTCCGAGATGAACACGGAAGGCTGGTGCCCTGAATGTCCAGGTCGCTACAGGCACCGTTTGGGATCAGTGCAGGTCAGATACTTGCGGCTCTTGACAGCGCAGTAGATACTGCGGGTGGTCAGGTGCGGCCATGAGCCAGTGGACCTATGACTCCCGCCGCTACCGCAAAGCCCTCGCTGAAGTCCAGGCCACCGGCCCCACATGCTGGCTCTGTGGTCATGCTGGCAGCGACAGCCTCGACCACGTCATCCCTGCCAGTCTGTTCCCCGAACTAGCCGGCGACCCGTCGAATTGGCGACCCGTCCACGGGGTGAACGGCTGCTCGCGGTGCCCCCCCAACAGTTCAGGGGACAAGCGGCGCAACGGCCAGCCACGACGCTGCAACCAGCAGCGCGGCAATAGGCTGTCGATGCCAGAGACAAGCCGCAGGTCACGAGTGTGGTGAACATGATCGACCCTGAGCCCGAGATGCCCGACGGTGAGGTCGAGAACGTGTCCCCTCATCGCGGTCCTGACTGGTTCCTGATCTGCGCATTTGCCCTCGCCGCGATCGGCGGCACCATCGCCGCCTTCCTGGCCGGACATGGCTAAGAGGGGGGAGGTCGGACGATCTGGCCGAATCGCGCCCCTCGCCCCCGCGCCAGTCGGGCGTGCCTCTGCCTAGTGCCTTGAGGGGGAACCCGCCAGATGACCACGCGTCGTGGCCCAGTTGAGCGGAAGGCCCGCAGCGATGTGCGGAAGCTCGGCGCGCTGACCGGTGTGCAGGCATCGCTGGCCGAGACGGCGTTCACGTTGGCGCGGATGCTGGATGATGGCGCCGGGCTCGCGACGGCGGCGGTCGCCCGGGAGTTGCGGGCGCACATGACCGAGCTGGCGAGGCAGAAGCCCGCGAAGCCGCAGGAGGACAGTCTTGCCCAGCGTCGCGCTCGCCGAGCCGCAGCGGCTGGAGGGTAGCCGCCAGCCCCGGATCCTGTGGGAACCGCCGTTCGACCCGAGCGATCTTGGCGCCGAGGCGGTCGGGCTGGCCGCCGACGTGGGTCTGGTCCTGGATCCGTGGGAGGCTGACTTCCTGGCGGGGAGTCTCCGTGAGCGGGCGGGCCGGTGGGCGGCGTTCGAGGTTGCCGGGATGGTGAGCCGGCAGAACGGGAAGGGCGCGATCCTTGAGGCGCGGGAGATCGCCGGCCTGTTCCTCCTGGACGAGCAGCTGATCCTCCACTCGGCGCATGAGTACAAGACGGCCGCTGAGGGGTTCCGGCGGCTCCTCGGGCTGGTCGAGAACTGCGACATGCTCCGCCGGCGGGTCCGGCAGGTCCGCACCAGCCATGGTGAGGAGGGTCTGGAGCTCCTGAATGGGGCGCGGTTGCGGTTCATCGCCCGGTCGACAGGGTCTGGGCGTGGGTTCACCGGTGACTGTGTGATCCTGGATGAGGCGCAGAACCTCCCGGACGCGGCGGTGGATGCGCTGATGCCGACCATGTCGGCCAGGCCGAATCCGCAGTTGTGGTACACGTTCACCGCGCCGGACAAGGACCTAGCACCCTGCGGTCACATCGCGCGGGTGCGGCGCCGCGCGGTCAAGGGTGGCGACCGGGGCCTGTACTACGCGGAGTGGTCGATCAACCCGCATGTGGTTGAGTGTTCGCTGGCCTGCACGGAGCATGACGACCCGGCTGATCCGCGGTCGTGGGCGCGGGCGAATCCGGGGTTGAACATTCGGATCAGTGAGACGCATGTTGGCCGTGAGATGGCGTCGATGTCGGCCAGCGGGTTCGCGCGGGAACGGCTCGGAGTGGGGAACTGGCCGGTGGAGGCCGGGGCTGGCTGGCAGGTCATCGCCGAGGAGCAGTGGACGGCCCGTGAGGATCGGCTGTCGCAGGTGCTGGATCCGGTGGCGGTGGCGATGGATGCGACCCCGTTCCGGGAGTGGGGGTCGATCGCGGTCGCCGGGCGTCGCGCGGACGGGCTGCTGCATGTTGAGGTGGTCGAGCATCGGCCGCGGACGTCGTGGATGGTCCCGTGGCTGCTGGACCGGATCGAGCAGTTGAAGCCGTGCGCGGTCGTCATCGACGGTGCCAGCGAGGCCGGGTCACTGATCGCGCCACTTGAGGCCGCCAACATTGAGGTGGTCAAGCCGACGTTCCGGGAGATGGCGCAGGCGTGCGGGCAGCTGGTGGAGGCGGTCACCGACTCGGGGACGCTGCGGCACCTTGGCCAGGTCGAGCTTGCGGTGGCGCTGGCCGGCGCGCAGAAACGGCCGCTGGGGGATTCGTGGGCATGGTCCCGACGGGACTCAAGCGTGGACATCTCGCCGCTGGTCGCCTCGACGCTGGCGCTCTGGGGGCACGCGACACGGGCGCACATCAAGCCCGAAACGCTGCCACCGCCTGACATTTTCTGACCGAAAGGTCCGCAATGCCCCGCAGAATCGTGGCAATCGCTGCTGCCGTGGCCGGAATCTTCATGCTCGTCGGATTGGGCTGGGCGCTGCTCACCCTGGCCCTGCTGGTGGAGATCGGGTGGCCTCAGGAGCATGCCGCATGGTTGGAGCCTGTCCGCCAGCGTGTGCTGGGCGTGTGGCCGAAGGTCCGCGCGATGCCGCAGCAACTGACCGGCGCGAGCGCGGTCGTTGTGGGGGTGGTGTTCCTGCCGACCGGGGCGGGCCTGGCGTTGGGCGTGTGGGCGGCGCTGCTGGTCCTCGGCGGCCTACTGCTCTGCCTTGGCCTGCTGCTTGATCGGACGGCGTGATGGGGTGGATCACCGGACGGAAGACGATCGGGCTGCAGGTCCCCTCCGGCGACCAGAACGTCATCCAGATCCCCCCATTCGGTGGTGGCAAGCCGAATCTGGACGGTGCGCTCTATCCCGATTCGAGCTATGAGACGTTCGCGCGGAACGGGTATGGCCGCAACGAACTCGTCTACGCGTGCATCACTGAGAAGGCCACCTCGCTGCCCCAGTCGATTCTGCGGGTGTATCCGACAGGGAAGATGGGCGGGGAACCACTCGAGGACCACCGGCTCCGCCGGCTGATCAGCCAGCCGAACCCGGTCACCAACGAGTTCGAGTTCTTCGAACTCGGCGTCACCTACCTCGACCTTGCCGGCAACATGCCGATCCTGATCCAGCGGGCACGGGATGGGTTGCCGGCGGAGTTGTGGCCGTTGCGCCCTGACTTGTTGCGGGTGTTTCCGACGAACAATCCGCGGATCTGGGACTACGGCTACTCGCTGGACCCCTCCGCGGGGGTGCGGGGGTCGCTGATGGATGTGGTCCCGATCCCACGTGGGGATCTGATCCACATCAAGTACCCGAATCCGTTGGATCAGTATTTCGGGCAGCCGCCCTTGCGTCCCGCCGCGACGGCGACGTCGCTGGACAATTCCGCGTCGGATTTCGTGGAGACGCTGCTCCGCAACCATGCCGTGCCGGGGATCGTCATCACGACCGCGGAGGCGACCAACGACGAGGTCACCAAGAAACTGAAGGCGAAATGGAAGCAGGCGTTCGGCGGGGCCCGCCGCGGTGAGCCGGCGTTCCTCCAGCAGGGCATGGCCGTGGAGATGCTCGGCCTCAACCTCCGCGACCTTGAGTTCCCCGACCTGCGGGCGACGACGGAGAGCCACATCTGCATGGTGCTTGGGGTTCCCCCGATCCTGATCGGCGCGAAGGTCGGCTTGGACCGCTCCACGTTCACGAACTACCGGGAAGCCCGTGCGTCGTTTTGGGAGGAGACGGTGATCCCGCTCCAGAGGCGGTTCCTCGAGCCGGTGAAGACTAGGCTGTTGCCGGAGTTCTCGGGGGTTGGGCGGTCGCGGGTTGAGGTGCGATGGGACAACTCCGAGGTGCTGGCCCTGCAGGAGTCGGTGCAGGCCAAATGGGAGCGGGCCACCAACGCGCTCGCGCGTGGCGGGATCACGTTGAACGACTTCCGCCGCACGGTCGAGCTCGACCCGGTTGCCGGGGGTGACGTGTTCCTGATCCCCGCAGGGGTGACCGCGAGCCCTGCCGACCAGATCGGCGCACCACCAGCAGCGCCACCGGCCCCGGACCAGCAGCAGCAGCCACCGCAGTTGCAGGCAGCCAGCTACGCCGACCGGTTCCTGGCGGAGCTTCTGGCGACGAACGGAGATCGGCGTGCCCTGGAACCCCGCTAGATGTGGTTCCAGCGTTGGCCATGCACGATGCGGCTGATCTGCGATGGATCGACGCCGAAGCGGCGGGCGATGTCCGCCCGAGAGAGACCGTCGGTCGTAAGTGCCCGGATGCGCTGGATGTCATCGGCGGTGAGTTTGGCGAACCGGTGTGCTTCGCCTTTGCCGTGGATGGAGCCGGCCATCCGACCCTTGGCCACCGCGTCCTGGATGTTGTCAGAACCAGACCCGACCCACAGATGATCCGGGCGAACACACAGCGGTGTATCGCACCTGTGGAGAACCATCTCGCCGGGGCGGAGCGGACGGTTCGCGCGTTCCCACGCATAGCGGTGCGCGCTGATCCATTGGGACTTGCCATCGGCAAAACCGACGTAGAAGCGGCCATAGCCGCTGAGGCCGCGACTGCTGAGCCAGAGCCAGCATTCGCCGCTGCGGTCGACCTGCTCATCGAAACTGCGTCGTCGGCGGGGCATGCCTTGAGATTACCACTAATAGGCGGTGGTCCGTATCCCCTGGAAGCTCGTCCATAACCATCCGGCGTGCCGCTCGGGTGAGTGGGCGGTCGTCAACCAGCAGGCCGAAGCCGAAGGCCGCCATTCGATCGAGGGATGCCACGGCACCCGTGCCGAGGCGCTCGCGCAGCAGCGCGCCCTGTACGCCAACGAGCCGCAAGCCTCAAGCCATGAGGGGCAGATGATGGAGCGCAAGACGCTGGTCGCGCCAGTCGAGTGGAAGACCGTCAGCGGCGACCCGGGTGCCCTGGAGGGCTACCTGTCGGTGTTCGGCAACATCGACGAGGGCGGCGATGTCGTGTTGCCCGGTGCGTTCAAGAAAACGCTGGCGCACTGGCAGCAGTCCGGCCGGAAAATCCCGCTGCTGGTCGACCACAAGCTCAGCACGGACGGGGTCGTCGGCTCGATCGATCACGCCCGCGAGGACCAGGTCGGCGTCAAGGTCCGCGCCAGCTTCTCGTCCATTACCAAGGCCCAGGACATCCGCACCCTCATGCTCGAGGGGCACCTGGGCGGCATGTCGTTCACCTACGAGCCGCGCCGCTCCCGCCCCGGGATGAAGGACGGCCAGAAAGTCCGCTACCTCGAGGAGGTCCGCCTGTTCGAGGGGACCATCACGCCGTTCCCGATGAACACCTTGGCGATGGCCAGCGCGAAAGCCGCCGTCGCCGCGCTGGAGCATGAGAGCGCCGACCAGGACGCCGCAGCGGCCCAGGCCGTCAGCGGTGCCGGGGCCATGCGCCTGGATTTCGAGGCGTTCACCACGGCGATGGGCAACGCGCTGGCCATTGAGTTCGCACCAGCCCGCAAGGCGGCCGTCGAAATGCTCGTCGCCGCCTACACCACCCAACCCGACGCAGCCGGACCCGCCACCGCCCAGCCGGACGGGTCCACTGCACTCGACGCCGCCCCGACCGAAGCCAGCAGCCCGCCTGCCAGCCCCGCACCGGGATCGTCGGTTCCGTTCTCCCAGCTCACCCCCCGCGAGCACGTCCAACACGTGCTGGAACGGGTCGAGCAGGCGGACGGTTCCCCAGCAAGCCTCGACGAGCTCGAGGCGAGAATCCGACGATCCCTAGAGGGGGCATCGTGACCGACACACTCCGCAAGCGTTACACCGAACATGCGCTCGCGCTGATCCACAAGGCCCGCGAGATCAACGACCGGCACGCCGACGACCCGACCGCGCTGACCGTCGAGGAGCGCCGCCAGCGCAAGGAACTTCTCCAGGAGGCGCAGCGGTTCCAGGACCTCGCCGAGGACCAGGCCAAGCAGGACGCGCTGGAGGCGTGGGCGGAAGCCCCCGACGCCACCCAGCCTGTCCTGGCCGCCCAAGCCAACAAGGCGAACGGGCACGCCACCGCCGTCGGCGGGGAAGCGTTCTCTGAGGCCAGCAAGCGGCTGGCGACCCAGCGGTTCGCGAAGGCGCTCCGCGGCGGCGTCGGCGCGCTCACGCTGGAGGAGAAGGCCGCGATCGTGGAGAACGCGACCGGCCAGATCATCGTCCCCCACGATCTGGCCGGCCCGATCTTCCTCACCCTCCCCCGGCTGGGCGTCCTGCGCAACCTCGCGCTGATCCGGCCGACCACCTCGAACCTCGTCGACGTCCGCGCGCTCACGCAGGCGACCGCCGGATGGGGGCAGCTTGAGCTCGGCGCGACCCCCCCGACCGACGCGGCGCTCGCGGCGACCGGCCCGAACACCATCACCGTCCAGGACCTCGTCGCGCGGGTCCAGATCGGCGTCGACGAGCTGATGGACACCGACGCGAACCTCGTGTCGCTGGTGCAGGAGATCGTCGGGCAGCAGTTCGCCCAGATGGAGGATGACGCGTTCGCATTCGGGAACGGCACCTCCAAGCCGTTCGGGGTCGCCACCAGGGCGACGGTGGGTGGGGCGATCCCCGCCGCGCAGGGTGTCACCGCGGCCGCATCGGCGGTCAACCCTGACCAGCTCAAGAGCATGCAATACCTGATCCTCTCGCGGTTCGCCAACAACGGCGTCTACCTCGCCTCCGACGACGCGACCCAGGCGATCGCGCTGCTCAAGGACTCCACCAGCAACTACCTGTGGCAGCCCTCGAACCAGGCCGGCCAGCCGGACATGCTGTTCGGCAAGCCGTTCTACCGCCTGTCCGGCCTCCCATCGATGGCGGCAACGACCACGTTCGTCGACCCGGCGATCCTGTTCGCCGACCTGCAGTCCGGCTACATGATCGCGGACCGGCAGCGGATCACCGTCCAACGTCTCGACGAGGTCTACGCCGACCAGGGCCTGGTCGGGTTCATCTTCCGCCAAAGGGTTGGGGGGGACGTTATTAGGCCGGCAGCCTTCGCGAAATACCTATTGTAGACATAGGGGACACGCAGCACGTCGACAGGAGGCAGCCATGGCCAAGCAGAGCGCGGGCCGCCCGGTTCCGCCACTCCCGCCGGGGGTGCGCAACTCCAGGGGCAACCCGGACGGCAACCCATCCCGCGCGGCGCCGCGTCCCGCGCCGACGGTGGACGGCAAGCCGGTCAGCCCGGCGGTCGCCCGGACCCGTGCTGGCGGCGCTGCCGCGCAGGGTCACGGCAACTCGGGGGGTGGCAAGTGAAGATCGTCATCCATGGCCCACTGGCCGGGTACGGTCCCGACGGGACCATTCACTCGTGGGCACCGGACACCGAGGTGGAGGTGGACGACAAGGACGCCAAGGCGGTCGCCTGGGCGAGGGGCTGGGGCGAGGGGCCTCACGCGACCCTTGTCGAGGATGTCGCCAAGCCCAAGGAGCCGGAGAAGGCGGCCAAGCCAACGGCCAGCACGTCTAGTCGTGGCCGTACGGATACCTGACAGCCAAGTCAACGAGGTTGGGAGCCCCCGTCCCCTCCGGTGCGGGGGCTCCCACATAACCGGAGGAGGTGATGCCAGGATGAGGATTCTGTGGCACTCAGTAGCGCCATGGGCTCCTACCTGAAGCTGGGTACGGGCAGCAAACAGGAATCTTCGCCCCACGCATCCGCGGTCTCGGCCACGACATCGCCCTGTCCGCCTACTACGGCCATCAGGGCAGCGAGATGGTCTGGAATGACATCAAGGTCTACCCGTCCTACTCTGCCCCGTATGGCTCCGACGTGATCGTCCCCAACGCGCTGCACCACTTTGACGCGCACAACTCCAGGGGTCTGCATGAGGCGTCCTGCCGCGGGATCATCATCACCCTGGGGGACGTGTGGACGTTCGAGTCGCCGTTGTTGGATCAGCTCGCCGTCGGCGCGTGGGTGCCCGTCGACCATCTTGAGGTTCCCGACGTGGTCCGTCGCTGGTTCGAGGTGGTGGGTGCCGTCCCGATCGCCATGAGCCGATTTGGTGAGGCGGCGCTGCAGCGTGCCGACCTCAACCCGATGTACGTCCCCCACGGCATCGACCTCACGGTGTTCCGTCCTGGCGACAAGGCGGCCGCCCGCAAGGGCGTGGGTTTGCCGGAGGACGCGTTCGTGGTGGGGATGGTCGCCAACAACGTCGGCCGGGACGGCAACCGCAAAGCATTCTCGGAGCAGATCGAGGCGTTCCGGCTGCTCCGCCGCAAGCACTCCGACGCGATGCTGGTCCTGCACTGCGACGTGGACCAGCCCGCCGGGATGCGCCTCCGCCCGTTCCTCGAGCGGACCCTTCCCAAAGGCAGCTACACCTACACCGACATTTACGCCTACCGCAAGGGCCTCAACCCAGCGGCGGTTGCAGAGATCCACCGCGCCGCCGACGTCCTCTCCAACTGCTCCTATGGAGAGGGGTTCGGCATCCCCATCATCGAAGCGCAAGCGTGCGGCACCCCGGTCATCGTCACCGACGCCACCGCGATGCCGGAACTCGTCGGCGCTGGTTGGAAGGTCGGCTACGAGCGGCTCTGGCACGACTCGCAGGGCGCGTGGGCCGCCAAACCGCTGATCGGTGACATCGTCCAGGCGTACGAGGAAGCCTACGACCACGCGCGGGATGAGGATCTGCGGGCGATGGCGTGGGCGTTCGCGCAGGACTATGACGCCGACCGGATCACCCAGGAATACTGGAAGCCGGTCCTGGAACGGTTCGAGGCCGCCCTGGAGCTCCGCCGCCAAGACCTGACCCACCCGCCGGACCCGGCGCGGCTACCCGTCCAGATCCGTTCGGCGGATGGCCTGTTGTGGGTGGACCGTGGTGGGAAGGCCGGTGACCAGCTCGGCCCCGACCCCCATGAGGCCGATCTGTGGCCGATCCTGGAAGGGCTACTCCCCGAGGGTGGCGTGTTCCTGGATGTGGGCGCGCATGTGGGCCACTGGTCGCTGCGGCTCGCCCATAAGGCATCGCGGGTGATCGCGGTCGAGGCGAACCCGGTGACCGCGTCCACGCTGCGTCGCAACATCGCCCTCAACGACCTCGGCCACAAGGTCGAGGTCATCCAGATGGCCGCCTGGGATGAACCGGCCAGGCTCAGGTTGTTCGACCCCTACAACCAGATCGCCGGCGGTAGCACCAGGGTCCTGCCAGCCGACAACGGCGACGGGATAGTCGAGGCGGGGCGGCTCGACGAGGCGCTGTTCGATGAGCTGCACATTGACCTGATCAAGCTCGACGTCGAGGGCGCCGACATCCACGCGATCGACGGGATGGCCGGCCTCTTCGCCAAGCACGGCCCGGCGCTGTTCATCGAACTGCATGACATCTACGGGTATTACACCCGCGCTGAGCTCGAGGCGTGTCTGGAACGGGTCGGCTATCAGTGGGAGGTCGCTCATACGATCCCGACCACGTGGATGCCTGATGGGGAAAGCGATGTCGTCCAGCAGGCCGATTACCTGCTTGCAACCCCTGCCCTGGTCCCAACGAAAGGAACCTGATGCGACGCATTCTCACCACCCTCGGCTTGGCCGCTGCGCTGACCCTCGGGGTCGCCGGCACCGCGCTGGCTGGCAGTCCCCACTTCGTTGACGGCACGGTCACCGCGACCCGCACTGGTGACACGTTGACGGTGAGCGGGAAGGAAGCCGGCCTCGGCGACGAGACCCAGATCACCGTCGAAGCGTCCGCGACGGCGGCGTGCCTGAACCCGGGTCAGCAGTTCCCCCAGGCTGCCAACAAGGAGACCGTGACCGCCTCCGCCGTGGTGCCAGTGCAGAACGGCAAGGCGTACTTCTCCCTGGACCTGGTGGCGTCGTTCCAGCCGTCCTGCTCCCCGCCCATGGAGATCGTTTTCGGCAACATCGTCGTGACCGACGCCACCAATGGGATCACCATGACCCTGCCCGGCACGTTCTGAGGGAGGGCCGGGCACCGGCCCTGCTACGAGCGTCCAGACTCCAAGGCCAGCACCCGGCTGGCCTGCATGCTACCCAACCTGTGGAGGTTCATCCGCTGTGGTCTGCGCGACCCCGGTTCCCGGGACGATCACCAACCAGACTGGCCCCGCGACCTTTGTCGACTGTTATGGGCAGGGGAAGCAGGGCCTGAACTACCAGTGGCAGTGGCCCGCCGTGCTTTCCGACAAGGCGAACTCGTGTGCGCATTTCCGCGCGAACGAGATCGTCCAGGACGAGAAGTGGCTGATCGTGGTCCTGTATGGGCTGCGTGACCCGGCGGACACCAACGATGCGCCGTACCCGCCTGCGACGACGGTGGTGCCGGTCGGGTCGGCGACGACTCCGGTAAACGGGACGAGCTACACCGCGTCGGGGACGTGGGTAACCCACAGCTCGAATTGCCATGAGAGCACCAACCAGACCGCGTCCGCCGGGTCGCTGACGGTCGTGTCGGTGGCCGATTCGCTGCTGACGGTCGACTATGACCTGACGTTCACCGCGGGGCATTTCACGGGGACGCTGTCGGCGCCGCTGTGTGACCTGACGGACTGCCCCCCGCGGCCGTCGAAGTCGACCTGCGTGGCCAGCTAGGCGAGCGAGTCGAACATCCTCGGCCGCCAGTGGTTCGGTGATGGGTCTGGGGCACTCATCCAGCACACCACCCAGGAGCCCTGAGGGCCATCCCGCAGCGTGACCGTCGAGCCGACCTTCAGTGCCCGGCGCGCTGGGAGCCAAGCGGTCAGCCGCTTCACGCCGTCGGTGAGATCGCACTGCACGAACAGTTCTCGCATGCGAGGAGTCTAGTCGATGCCGGTCCTGTCGGCCGCGAACGCCATCCAGGCCAAGACCGGGTCGTCGTCGAACACGACCAGTGCCACTGTTGCGCTCGACAACCCGACCACCCCGGGTGGGACGGTCACCGTCGAGCTGTTCGGGCCGATCGCGTGGCCGGGGATGCCGGACGGGTGGGAATACGACGCGTCCACGTTCTCGACCGGGCTGGCGTGGATGTTCCGCTACTCCGGCGGGCCAGGCGGGGAAACCTCGTGGACGTGGACGCTCGGGTTTGCGGTCAACTGGGTGTGGCGGGTCACCGAATGGGACGTCGGGTTGGACCCCATCTCCCCGTTGGAGACGTGGACCGCCAACACCGCGTCAGGGGTCGGCGTGACCACGGTGTCGACGGGGACGACCCCGACGACGACCCGCGCGGAGACGGTCGCGCTGGCCTGGCACCTGTGGAACTGGGGTGGCGTGTCGGCGCAGAGCTTCGACTGGTCGGCCCACACCAACGGCTTTGTCGAACGGGACGAGCTGCGGGTCACCTTCCCGGCCGGGACCGGCGCGGAGATGGACTCCTGCTGGTCGTGGGCATTCTCCGACACTGCGGGGACGTTTGAGTGCACCGCCACCACCAACACGACTCCACGGCACGCCGGTGACACCTTCTACAGCCTGATCGTGGTGTATGCGGCGACGCAGCCGATCATCGAGATGCCCGGCGCGGTCACGGTGGTCTGACATGAGCATCGCGCACGGCTCAGAGATTCTCGGCGCGGCGAACTCGACCGCGGGGAACTACGACACCTCGATCACCCCGGCGGTCACCCCCAGCGGGGTGTGCGTGATCATCGTCGACTCAACCAGCGTGTCCGACGTGGTCACCAGTGTTACCTACGGCATCTCGATTGGGGCGGTCACCCTGGCCCGCCGCCGGTTCGACAGTGAGACGACCGAGGCCGGCGCCGTGTACGTGTACTGGGCGGCTGGGACGTTCCCGACGGGTGCGCAGACCGTCCGAGTGGTGCGCACCGGCACCGACAATCTGCGGGTGGCGATCTCGACGATGACGGTGACCGACCCGGCCAACTTCACCATCGCGGTCGACTCCGACGCGACCGGCACGTCGGTGAGCGTGGCGAACCCGTCGTGGACCCATGCGAGCCTGGTCGACAACGTGGTCGCCTATCTGGGGATCCACTCCGGCCTGCAGGCCATGACGAACACCCCGGCGACCAACTGGACGCTTGCGCCCACCCCCGGGTTCGAAGATGTCGGCGCGATCGGTCGGGGTTGGGCTCGGCGGGTGCTGGCAACCGCGGGGACGCTCGGGGCTGGGTGGACCGCAGCGACCGCCGACGACTTCCGCGGCTCGTCGATTGCATTTAAGGAAGTCCCGATCAGCGTGGCCGGTAGCGCCCGTCCACCGCATGTCAACCGTCGTGCCGCCAACCGCGCAGCTGTCTGGTAAGGAGAGCCGATGGGCAAGGCCGGATACACCACGGCGACCGGCGCGACCGCGACCCCGCTGGCCGCCGCCGCCGCCAAGACCTGTCTATGCGTGATCGCGCCCGCCCAGTTCGGCATCGACCTGAAGAAGATCCGGGTCAGCTTCGACGGGGTCACTGCCACCGCCGTGCCGGTGCTGGTCGAGCTGATGACCTCGACACTGGCGACCAACTCCACCCCGGGAACCAATAACTCGACCGGGACGGTCACCCAGGTCTACGGGCGGACGATCACCGCAGGGTTCACCAGCTTCTACTCCTCTACTGTCGAACCGACCGTCCTCACGCAGATCGACCACTGGTGGCAGGACCCGAACAAGAGCCTGGTTATTTACGACTTCCCGCTTGGGGACACCCCGGACACGGCGGTGTCGAATGGGCTGGTGATCCGCTGCACCGCACCAGCGATCGTCAACGTCCGCTGTGCCATGTGGTTCGAGCGTTGCTAGGAGGCTGAGCCATGGCACGGCTCGGCCGCCGGCAGCCGAACCGGCCCATCATCCTGCACGCCAAGGCACCGCTCGAGGTCCCCCAGCAGGTCGCGGGCTTGCGGTTGTGGCTGGCCGCCGACAAGATCACCGGCCTCTCCGGCGGCGCCGCCGTCTCCACCTGGGCGGACGCGAGTGGGCTTGGCAACGACGCCACCCAGACCACCGGCGCCGCGCAACCCACCTACCAGACCGCCGTCGTCAACGGCCTCCCGGTCGTCCGGTTCGACATCACCGGGACCGCCGACTGGATGAACCTCGCCACCGCCGATTTCCTCGCCGCGACCAACGCTATCGGCGCCATCGCGTTCTTCGCGGTCGTCAAGATGAGCGCGACCGACGCGACCACCCGCGACTACCTGTCAATCTCGACCCCGACCGGTGCTAACGCTCGCTTTAAGGCCGGCCAGCGCGCCCCCGCCGCGAACACGTGGGGCATGACCGTCCGACGCGCTGACACTGACGGCGCCGCCAGCCTCGAGGCTGGCACGTCTGACACCTCCTGGCATGTCCACTCGGCGATCATCGACTACGTCAACGGCGACGGGTTCCTCAACCTCGACGGCACCCAGATCGGGTCGAACCTGGCGCTGACCACCTCGGGCACGACGTCGGCGACGAACTCCATCGCCTCGGCGGTCGGTGCCCGCGGAGATGGGCTCGGGGAGTTCTGGCCCGGCGACATCGCCGAACTGATCGTCTACGTCGGCGCCAACAAGATCGCCGACGCGGACCGGGATCTGGTCACCAACTACCTGCTCACCAAGTACGCCATCACCACTGGGACCAACTACACCCAGACGGTCACCGACCCGGAGGGCCTGCTCGACAGCCAGACCCAGGCCGCCAGCTACGCGCAGACGACAACCGACCCCGAAGGCGCCCTCGATGGGGCGGCGCAGGCTGCGACGTTCACGCAGACAGCGACCGACCCCGCAGGGATCCTCGACACCAGCTCGGCGTCGTTCGTCCTCTCCCAGACCATCACCGACCCCGTCGGCCTCCTGGACGCGGCCAGCCAGACCGCCACGTTGATCCGCAGCCAGACCGACCCGGAGGGCCTGCTCGACACCGCCAGTCAAGCGGCGAGCTTCACCCAGGCCCTGACCGACCCCGAAGGGCTGCTGGACGGGGTCACCTACGACAAGGGTGTGCTGCTCACCCTCACCGACCCGGTCGGGATCACCGATGGTGGCATCGCCACTTCCGCCCAGCTCACCCTGACCGACCCGCTTGGCCTCCTCGATGCGGCGAACCAGATCACCACGGCCACCCGCAGCCAGACCGACCCCGAAGGGGTTCTGGACAGCCAGAGCCAGTCGCTGTCCGGCTCACAATCCCAGACCATCACCGACCCCGTCGGCCTGGTCGACAGCAGCCCGCAGGCCGCCAGCTCCACCCAAACGGCAACCGACCCGATCGGCCTGCTGGACGTCAAGGGTGAACAGCTTGACCGGCCACTCACCGACCCGGTCGGCCTCCTTGACAGCCAAGCCCGCCTCGCCGCCGCCACCCCGACGGTCACCGACCCCGTCGGCCTGCTGGACGCCGCCAGCCAAAGCTTGGCCGCAGCGCAAGCAACAACTGACCCGGTCGGGATCACCGACAGCCGCACCCAGGACGCCACCGGGCCGAGCGGCCAGACGCACATCAACCCCATCGGGATCACCGACCTGATCATCTACACCCTCGTCAACGTGGCGCCCCGATGGGTTGAGGCCGCCAGCACCGCCAGCGGCCTGGTCGAGGGCACCGGCATCACTGGCGGGATCGTGGAAGGTGCCTCGTTCAGCGTTGTCGTGATCGAAGGTTCCAGCAGCCTCTGACAAGGAGTCTCGATGGCCAGCAAGAACCAGGACGCACCTGAACCGATCATGCATACCGGCACCGACACTCCACCCGGACAGCGTGACCTCGCTGTCGGTGAGCAGATCGCGGTGGACGCCGGCCAGATTCCTGGGTCGGCCGGCGAGGCGACCCAGGAGCTGGAGATCACCGACACCGTCAGCGGCCAGGACCTGTAGGAGGCATCCGTGCGCGCCATGCTCGACCGTGAAACCAACCTCGCCCGCATCATCGGCTGGGGCTTCTACGAGCTGCTCGGCCCCGACGGCGAGCTGAAGCAGCGCGGCGAATTCGCCAATCTCGTGACCCAAGTTGGCGATCAATACTATGGGGACCGGGCCGCGCAGATCGTCGGGTCGACCGTGGCGATCACCGCGATCACCAACGCCACCTCTGCGGTGGTCACCACCGGGTCGGCGCACGGGTTCGGGGTTGGCGACTCGGTCCTCATCGCTGGGGTCACCCCGGCCGGCTACAACGGTCGCTGGGGCATCACCGCCGTCGGCTCCTCTACCACCTTCACCATCTACGTCGGGACCGCGCTCGGTGCTGGCTCGGCGTTCGGGACCGCGCAGGGCCTCACGCTCCCGAGCGCTTCGGGGATGCGCCTCGGGACCGGCGTGACCGCTGTCGCCAAGACCGGCGCTGGCGCCGCGATCGTCACCGTCGGGACCGGGACCAACAACTCCAAGGCGTTCGACTCCACCTGGCCACAGTCCTCGCTGTCCGGCTCGTCCCGGCGTATCCAGTACAAGACCACCTGGGCGGCTGGCGATGCCACCCAGAACAGCTTGGCTGAAGTGGTCATCACGACCGAGCAGCCACTCTCTCAGGTCGCCGGGACTGCGGCGAACACGACCAGCCGCGCGCTACTGTCCCCGACCGTCAACAAGGGCGCCTCCGACACCCTTGCGATCACTTGGAACCACGACCTGCTCGGTGCGTAGCCATGCGGCGGCGGGCGTTCCTCACCGGTTTGGCTGCAGCAGGGGCCGCTGCAATCCCGGCAGACTCGCGTGCCAAGCCGCCACACCCACCCCACCCACACGCCACCCCTACGACCTCGAGCGGCTCGACGACGAGTACGACGGAGCCAATGCCAACCACCACGACGGTCACCATCGGCACCACAGGCGTGCTCACCTGGCCACCCCCGGCCGGCTGGGCGGGCTTCCAAACCCAGGCCGTCCCCACCTCCGGTGGGACGATCAACCTGACCGCAGGGCAGGACTACCGCCTCGTCATGCCTGCCTCACCGGTTAACAAGCGGGTCCGGATCGTCGGTGGCCGCCACGTCGTCATCATCGGCGGTGAGGTCAACATCGACACCGACTGGGGCGGCAACGGCGACGACAACAACGCCCTGTGGTTCGACTCCCAAACCGGCACGATCCACATCGAAGGCGTCTGGATGCACGGCGCGTTCATCAACGACGGCGTGAAGGGCACCAGCTTCTGCCTCTGGCAGGTGCAGGGCTGCCGCATCGACGAGCTCCAAGGCACCCAGGCCGGCTACCACTGCGACTGCTTCCAACCCTTCGGCGGGTTCACCGAGCTCCGGGTCGACAAGGTCACCGGCTACTCCCAGTTCCAGGGGTTCATGCAGAAAGCCGACGCCAACCGGTGGCTCACCGTCGACATCCGCCGCCTCAACTTCGGCCAGTATTCGACGCCGGATTCGACGGCGCGGACGTGGAACTTCATCACCGGCGGGCCCAACCCGGACGGGTTCCCGTGGGTCGAGGGGCCGGTCCATCTGGGCAGCCAATGCTATCTGCAGCCCCGCACCACCGCGCTGTCCAGCTCGATCGCGCCGGCGGCGTGGTTCACGTTCTCCGGGACCGGGGGCAGCGAGATTGCGACCCCACTCCCGTCCGGATGGGTGGACACCAACCCGGGGCTGGTCATCGATGGGACGATCCAGGAGGGCCTCCCCCCCGGCGGTGACTACGTGCCCACGCCGGCCAGTGGCGGCAACGTCGGCCTCACCTACGTCTCCCCGGGGTACCTGACATGAGCGGCATCCAGGCCCTCAAGGGCACCAGCGTCACCGTGACCGAGACGTTCAGCGTGGATGGTTCGCCGACCGATCTCGACGCGGGCGTCCCCACCGTCCACGCGTTCTCCCCGAACGGCACCGAGCTCTCCCCGCAGCCGACCGCGTCCGGCGCGTGGACGGGCCGCACAACCGGCCAGTACCGGATCGTCCTGGACGCCCAAGCCGAGGTGACCTACCTGGATCCGATCACCTGGGTCGGCACCATCGGGGGAAAGCAACAGACCCTGTTCTCGCGGGTCGAGTGGGTCGGCGCGCTGCTGTTCAACCTCGCCGACCTCCGGGCCGTCAAGGTTGCCGGCGGCACCCCGTTCACCAGCACCACCGACTACCCCAACCAGACCCTGCTCGACCGCCGCGCACAGGTCACCGACGACTTCGAGGCCCGCACCGGATACAGCTTCATCCCCCGGTTCGCCCGCGAAACCTTCGACGGCGCCGGACAGACCTCCCTGATCCTCAGCAAGTACCTGTGCCAGCGGCTCCTGTCCATCACCATCGACGGGACCGCCCAGACCGCCACCGACTACGTGCTGGCCGACACGGGACTGCTGCAACGCAAGACCGGGGGGACATTCTCCTCCCTCGCACCCCAGAACGTGGTCGTTGAGTACGTGTACGGGTTCACCCGGCCGCCCGCGGAGATCAGCGAGGTCGGCCTGGCCCGCGCCGCCTCACTGCTCCTCCCATCCCAGGCCG
>Ga0070698_100002447_pt1 | contig 20474 bp, 18 predicted proteins | sample KBSK1502metaG_FD_65477 | JGI IMG/M metagenome (GOLD analysis project Ga0070698, IMG submission 65477) | Corn, switchgrass and miscanthus rhizosphere microbial communities from Kellogg Biological Station, Michigan, USA - KBS K1-50-2 metaG | ecosystem: Host-associated > Plants > Roots >...
CGAGCGAGGGGGAAGGGGTTAGAGGTAAGGGGGAAGGGGGAAGGGGGAAGGGGTTAGGGGGAAGGGGTTAGGGGTTAGGGGTTGCGAGCAGCGGATACGGATTGATCGCCTCGCCCTTCCACCACTTCTTGTCGGGACCAAGCCGGGAGATCTCGAAATGCAGGTGCGGTGCGCTGGCTGAGGCGTTACCGGTGCTGCCGACATAGCCGAGAAGCTGACCGCGCTCGACCGCCTGGTGCTCGCGCAATCCGCTCGCGTAGTGATCGAGGTGCGCGTAATAGTACGAGAACGCCTCCGTCGGATCGAACTGATAGATCGTCAGGCCGCCCGCTATGCTCGTGAACAGCTTCGCGATGGTGCCGTCGTCTGCGGCACGTACCTCAGTGCCGCGCGGCGCCATGATATCGATCGCGTCGTGCTTCCGGCCGATACCGCGGGTATCCGTGAACGTGTCGGAAAGCGCGTCACGCTTTATACCTTCGACCGGGATCCTGAGATCGTGTTTACGCAGCGATGAGATGGATTCAACCATCGACGGCGGCGCTGCCTGCACTGCCAGGGCGCGGGGAATGACGGCGGGCGACGAGAGTTCCTTTGTCACAGGTCCGCTCGTCGAGACCGGAGCAGGGTCGCCCCCTGTGGTCGGATCCACCAGCTGCAGATCGTCAAGACGATTCGCGCGCGCGATCAGCGCCGTCGCGACCAGGGCGCCAAGCGCGAAGTTCAGGCCGATGACGCGCACGCGGCCGCGTAGCCGATCGACACGCCGCCGGTCGATCCGCCTCACTGACGGAATACCACGCGCGTGCCCGGCTTCACCCATTGCGCCACGCGCTCGGCATCCCAGTTCGTCAGCCGCACGCACCCGTGCGATTCGACGTGGCCGATCTTCGAAGGCTCCGGCGTGCCGTGAATGCCGTAATGCGGCTTCGAGATGTCGATCCAGAGGACGCCGACGGGATTGTTTGGTCCTGGCGGAATCATCGCCTTGGAATCGCCGGGAGTCGCATCCCAGAACAGATCCGGGTTGTAGTGAAACTTCGGGTTGCGCTGGACTCCATTGACCTTCCATATGCCGATCGGCAGTGGATCGTGCTCGCTGCCGCTCGTGACGGGCGCATGAAGGAGCACGTGCCCGCCGGCATCTTCAATCGTGAGCGCGCTGCTGCTTTTCGTGACAAAGACCGTGATCGCCCCGGATGGCGCGCCTGCCGGCGCCGTGGCACCTACGTTCGGCACCATGATGCGCTCGCCGGTCCGCTGGAACGTCGCTCGAGGGTTCAGCCGCTGCAGCAGGGCCATGCTGCTGTGAACGCGCTCCGCGATCGCTTCGAGTGGCGAGCGGTAGTTGAGCGCATCGAGTGAGGCCTGCTCAGGTAGGGTCGGCGGGATGTTCGTCGTGAACGGTCCAGCGATATCAGCATCCGTTATCGCGTACTCGACCAGGGGCGGCTGCGCCCCGCCGCCGGCCTCCGTCAGTTGCTTCCAGGTTGCATCGTCCAACTGCCCCGTCGTGGGCAACTGGTGTTCCTTCTGGAACGCGGTGAGCGCGCGCTGAAGGTTCTGCCCGGACCGCCCGTCGATCTCGCCCGGCGAAAAGCCCGCGCGATCGAGTGCGACCTGCGCGGCAAGAACGTCGTTGACGACAGGCGCGGGCCCCGCCTGCAGCGTCGATGTAAAGCAGAGGAGACAGCACAGCAGCGGCAGAGATCTCATGGCGGCCAAGGCTGCAAATGATGGTCCTCCCCGTTATGCTGCACAGGTGAGCGCCTGCCGCGCTGAAGCGCAAGCATGAGCATGGTCGAGACACCGGCTCGAAAGCGGGTCTTTTCGCTGAGCATCCACGCCGACTATCGCTGCCGCCATTCCGGCGTCTGTTGCACGTCCGACTGGGATGTGCCCGTTGAGGTGCCGCTGTATCGCTCGCTGGACGAGGCGCTGAGCTCGGGCCGAATCGCTCCCTCGGGAATCCCGGACGAGGCTGATCCGCCGCTGATCGTCGAACAGGATCTGCCGGACGAGGCCGCGGCAATGGTGGCGCGAACGGCTACGGGCGATTGCGTCTTCTATCACCGTTACTCGGGCCTCTGCGTGATTCACCGCGATCTCGGAGAGCCGATGCTGCCGTCGACATGCCGGCACTTTCCACGGCTGGCGGTCCGCGACGCGCGCGGAACCTTCATCTCCCTGACGCATTACTGTCCGACCGCGGCGGCGTCGTTGTTCCGTGTCGATGTGCCGATCGAGATTGTCGAGAGTCCGCCTGCATTTCCGGAGGCCGAGTACGACGGCCTCGTCGTGAAGGCTGATGCGTGGCCGCCGCTGTTGCATCCGGGGATGCTCACCGATCTCGACGGGTATGCCGCCTGGGAGCGCCACATGGTGTCGAGGTGCGCCGACCCGGCGATCACGCCGGAAGGCGTGATCGCGACACTGGAGCGAGACGCCCGGCTCGTGCGGCGCGTCAAGGCCTCGGAAGGAGAGTCGATCGCGCTCGCGATCGAGATACTTCCGCGAGACGGTGTGTCGGCCGCGATCCCGGAGACCCTCGACGTGAGCCTGTCGCGGCACGCGGAAGTGATGGCGGCCGTGCCGGACGAATGGAAACCCGAGGCGGACGAACACGGCCTCGCGCAAGTCTTTGAGCGCAACGTCCGTCCGTGCTGGCAGGAATGGCACGCACCGTTGAAACGATATCTGGCGGCGAAGGCATTTGCCTCCTGGACCGCCTACCAGGGACGCGGCCTGCTGACGATCGTGCGAAGCCTCGACGCGGCGCTCGCGCTTGTCCGCGTCGAAGCCGCGCGCCAATGCCGTGATGCGAACCGGACGCTTGACGAAGCGCTCATGCGCGAGGCGTTCCGATATGCGGACTATTCGCTCAACCACCTGGCGAGTGGAGACGAACTCGCGGAGGCGTGGTCGAGCGCGGAGTCGTAGAGATCCCACGAATCGCCAAGGCGGACCCGTAAGGCGGGTCCTTTCGGAACCCGCCTAGAGATCGAATACAGCAACCACCGGACCGTGGTCGCTCGTACCCACCTCTCTTTGCACCACGCACGACGAGGCGTGCGTGGCGATCGGTTGCGCGGCGAGCACGTAGTCGAGCCGCCACCCGATATTGCGCTGCTTCATGTTGCGCCACGGCGCCCACCACGTGAACAGCTCCGCGTTATCGGGGTCGAGCGCGCGGTGCACGTCGACGAGCCCGCGGCTCACGATCCGCTCGATGAGCGCTCGCTCCTCCGGCAGTTGTCCGATGGCCCGCGGCTTCCGCTCTTTGGGATGCACGTCCATGTCGCTGCGCGCGACATTCAGATCTCCACACATGATGAGCGGCGTCCCCGAGGTCTGAAACTCGGCGGCGTAGGCATCCATCGCCTCGAGGAAGCGCATCTTGGCGGGGAAGTCCTTTCCTCCGTTCGGCACGTAGATCGACGCAACGGTCGCCTGGGGCAGCCGCACGGCCACGATCCGGTGCTCGTAGTCGAAGTCGGGATGATGAAACACGGGCCGTTCCGGGTATGTCGCCTTGCGCACGTGCAGGCCGACGCCCGAGTAGCCTTTCCCGCCGTGCCAGTAGCACCAATAACCTTCGAGCTCGCACAACCATACCGGCAGCTGATCGAGGCCGGCCTTGATCTCCTGCAGGCAGAGGGCATCCGGCTGCTCACGTTCGATGAATTCCTGCACTTCCGCCTGCCGCGCGCGAATGCCGTTCACGTTCCAAGTAGCGATCTTCATCGAGGGTAACAGGGTACATTGCGGGGCTTGTCGCGCCGTAGCAGGGGCGATGCACCCTGCGAAGGCGGACTATCATTGGCGTCGTCATGGTGAATCGCAAGGCGCGCGCCGCCGCGCTGGCCGTCCTGCTCGTCGTCTCGGGCTCGCGATGGACGCGCACGCAATCGCAAGTCGCCGCGGCCATCACCTCGCCCAGGGAGCAGTTCGGCGCCAACGTCGGCGACGACTACTTCCTCGCGAACTATACGCAGATCGAGGCGTACTGGAAAAAGCTCGACGGGCAGTCCGACCGCATGTCGCTCGTCGATATCGGCAGGACGGAAGAGGGTCGGACCCAGTGGATGGCGGTTGTCACCGCGCCCGAGAATTTCCGCGCGCTCGATCGGTACAAGGACATCTCCCGGCGCCTGGCGCGCGCGGAGGGACTGACCGACGATCAGGCACGCGCGCTCGCCGCGGAAGGCAGGGCGATCGTATGGATCGATGGCGGCCTCCATGCGAACGAGGTGCTCAGCACGCAGCAGTTGATCGAAACGGCGTACCAGCTTGTCAGCCGCAACGACGCCGAGACGATGCGCATCCTGCGCGACGACATCATTCTGCTGGTCAACTGCAATCCCGACGGGGAAGAGCTGACGGCCAATTGGTACATGCGCGATCCCGATCCGCTGAAACGGACGCTCAGCGGTCTGCCGCGCCTCTATCAGAAGTACACGGGACACGACGACAACCGCGACTTCTACATGTCGACGCAGGCGGAGACGATCAACATCAACCGCGTCTTGTACAGGGAGTGGTTCCCGCAGATTGTCTACAACCACCATCAGACCGGACCGGCGGGCACCGTGATGTTCGCACCGCCGTTCCGAGATCCGTTCAACTATGTTTTCGATCCGCTGATCCCCGCCGGCATCGATCTGCTGGGCGCGGCGATCCACGGCCGCTTCGCGGCTGAGGCGAAGCCGGGTGTCACCATGCGTAGCGGTTCGACATACTCCACATGGTGGAACGGCGGGCTGCGCACGACGGCATATTTTCACAACGAGCTGGGGTTGCTGACCGAGGCGATCGGCAACCCGACGCCGGTCGATATTCCCTACGTTGCCGAGCGGCAGCTGCCGCGCGCCGACCTGCCGTATCCCATCGCGCCCCAGCGCTGGCATTTCCGCCAGTCGATCGAGTACGAGTTGACCGCCAATCGAGCGGTCCTCGACGCGGCGTCGCGATATCGCGAAACGTTCCTCTTCAACATCTACCGGATGGGGAAGAATTCGATCGAGCGCGGCAGCCGCGATACGTGGACGGTGTCGCCCCATCGCATGGCCGCCACCGGCAGCGCGGCAGGCACGGCGGCGCGCCTCGATCGGGACAAGCTCCACGATCCGCAGCTCCGCGATCCGCGAGGCTACATCCTGCCGTCCGATCAGCCGGACTTTCCGACCGCAACGAAGTTCGTGAACGCGCTGTTGTTGAACGGCATCACGGTCTTGCGCGCGTCCGCGCCGTTTACGGTGAACGCCACCCGCTATCCCGCCGGTTCGTTCATCGTCAAGAGCAGCCAGGCGTTCCGGCCGCACGTGCTCGACATGTTCGAGCCTCAGGACCACCCGGACGACATTCCGTATCCCGGCGCACCTCCGACGCCGCCCTACGACAGCGCCGGATGGACGCTCGCGTTCCAGATGGGGGTGAAGTTCGACCGCATCCTCGAGGGATTCGATGGGCCGTTCGAGACAATCACCGGAGTGGCCAGACCGCTCGCAGGCCGCGTCGTCGCAACGGAAAACGTGACCGGATACCTGGTCGGGCAGCAACAGAACGACGCGTCGATTGTCGTCAATCGGCTCTTGAAGGCAGGCGAGGACGTGTACTGGCTCCGGGACCGGACGCTCGGCGGTGCGCCTGAGGCGACCGGCTCCATCTATATCGCGGCGAAGGCGACAACGCTGCCGATTCTGCAGAGGGCGGCGACCGATCTCGGATTGACGTTTACCGGCGTGTCATCGCGGCCCCCCGTTGACGGGATGAAGCTTCGCGCCGTCCGTATCGGTTTGTGGGATCGATACGGCGGGTCGGTCGAAAGCGGATGGACCCGGTGGTTACTGGAGCGATACGAATTTCCGTTCGGCATCGTGTACCCGCAGACGCTCGATGCAGGAAACCTCCGCGCCACGTACGACGTGTTGATTTTCCCGACCGAGGCAGTCCCGGAACGCGACGGGAACGAAGCGCAGTCGCCGGCGAATCTACCCGTTGAATATCGCGATCGCACGGGCAGCGTCACCGTGTCGCGCACGATTCCGCAACTGAGGGTGTTCGTCGAGCAGGGGGGCACCGTGCTGGCCATTGGGAGCTCGACGAGTCTCGCGAAGCATTTTGGCGTGCCGGTGACGAGCGCGCTCGTCGCAAGGAGCGCGGACGGTTCGACGCAGCCACTGCCGCGCAGCAGGTTCTACGTGCCCGGGTCGGTGCTGCGCGTGAGCGTCGACAACATGACGCCGCTCGCGTACGGGTTCGGGCGTCAGGTGGATGTGTTTTTCGACGATAGTCCCGCATTCGCCCTGGGGCCGAACGCCGTTGCCAGTGGTGTCTCCCCCGTGGCCTGGTACGAGAGCGACTCGCCGCTGCGCAGCGGATGGGCGTGGGGTCAGTCGTATCTGAAGGGAAGCGCCGCGGTCGTCGACGCGCCCCTCGGTAAGGGCCGCGTGCTGCTGTTCGGTCCCGAGATCACGTTCCGCGCGCAGTCGCACGGTACGTTCAAGTTCCTGTTCAACGGAATCTACTACGCGGGGCTCTCATCTGCCGATCGATGATCGATGAGCCACGCCAGCGCGCTTTCGCAGAGTGACTGAACATCCTTGGCCAGCGACGTGCTCAACGCCTCGGCGCCCGTCAGATCGCCAGCCGACCCCATCGATTCCAGCGTCCTCGCGGCTTCAACGGCGTCGGAGACGCCGAACGCCAGAAGGGACCCTCGCAGCCGGTGGGCCGCTGCACGCAGCGTGACGGCGTCGCCTGCAGCCACCGCCGTTCGGATGGCCTCCAGCTGAGAGGGTGTGGTGTCGACGAGCAGCTGCGCCAGCTCGCGCACGAGACCCTGATCGCCGTACTCCTCGAGGAGCGCTGCGGCGTTGAAACCAGGCACGTTGCAAATTATGACCGATAGCGCCCTTACCGAACTCGCGTCGCGCATGGCTTCCGCACGCCGTGTAACAGCAATAACGGGGGCCGGTGTGTCAGCGGCGAGCGGCGTGCCGACCTTTCGCGGCCCCGATGGTTTGTGGCGGCGCTACCGGCCGGAAGATCTTGCGACGCCGGGGGCGTTCGCGCGCGATCCCTCGCTCGTCTGGGAATGGTACGCCTGGCGGCGGGAAAGGGTGGCCGCCTGCCGTCCGAATGCGGCGCACGGCGTGCTGGCGCGGTGGTCACAGCACGACGGGTTCCGTCTCATTACGCAGAACGTCGACGACCTGCACGGTCGCGCAGGGACACGTGGCCTGGTTCGCCTCCACGGCTCGCTCTGGGAGCTCAAGTGTGTCAAGGCTTGCCCGAAGGGCGCGCGGCCGTGGCGCGACGAGCGCGTGCCGCTCCCGGAGCTGCCTCCGCTGTGTCCCCATTGCGGCGGCCAGGCCCGCCCCGCTGTCGTCTGGTTCGGAGAATCGCTGGACGGCGCGGATGTCGATCGGGCATTCGAGGCGACGACGTGCGATGTATTTCTGACGATCGGCACGTCCGCGGTCGTCTATCCGGCCGCCGGATTTGTCGACCAGGCGAGGGCGAGAGGGGCCTTCACCGTTGAAATCAACACGGAGAAGACGCCCGCCTCGTCGCGCGTCGATCTGTCGCTGCTCGGACCGGCCGAAGAGATCCTGCCGTCGATCGAACTGCTCCTCGCCGAACCGGAATAAGGAACGTTGGGATTTGGGTTTGGGATTTGGGATTTGGGATTTACCATCTCCTGATGCACAACCCGTTCGTTCCGGAAACGCTCGAAGGCTGGAGCGTTCTGCACCTGATGTACCGGGTGCGGTGGGATCGCATCCGCGGGCTGGCGACCGCCGATCGCCAGAGGATGGCGGAGCAAGCCGTCGGTGCGCTGGTCGTACCGGATGCCGGATCGACCGCCTTCGTCCAGGTGCTCGGCCACAAAGCCGATCTGATGCTCGTCTGCTTCCGACGCGGATTCGAGCAGCTTGCCCAGGCGCAGCTCAACTTCTCCCGCACTGCGCTGCACGATCTTCTCGAGCCCACATCGTCGTACGTCTCGGTCGTCGAGCTCGGGATGTACGAGATGACCGCGAAGATGCATGCGCAGGTAGGTGCCGCCCACAAGCCCGGCACCGACGCATTCGACCATGCATTCGACAGCGAGATGGAGACGCAGCGCCAACGCGTGATGAGCCGCCTCTTTCTCGATCTTCCGGGCGCGCGCTACGTCTGCTTCTATCCGATGAACAAGCGGCGCGGCGAAGCGGTCAACTGGTACTCTGAGACTTTCGAGCGGCGCGCGTCGATGATGCGCGAGCACGGTATGATCGGCCGCCACTATACCGGCAAGGTGACCCAGGTCATCTCGGGGTCGATCGGATTCGATGACTGGGAGTGGGGCGTCGACCTCTTCGCGCAGGATCCGCTCGTATTCAAGAAACTGATTTACGAGATGCGATTCGACGAGGCGAGCGCGAAGTTCGCGGAATTTGGTCCGTTCTACACCGGGCTGCAGTTCGCCCCCGGTCAGCTCGCGTCATTCCTGGATGGACAGGTTCCGACACTCTGACGATTTCACGTCACCCCGAAGCGTATTCACGTGGTGCCGGACCCTCACAGATCTGTGATCGAAATGGCGATTTTGTAGCGGCACTCGGGATCACAGAAAAGGTGTGCATACGCTAAATTGCACGCCCTGAACAGATAGCGCGCGAGCCCCTCGCGCGGTGGGCGGGCGCGCTAATTGCTGGGGTTAGCTGGTCACGGAGAACCAGAATGACCCCTCAGGAGACCTTCATTACCCGCCTTCGACGGCATCGCGAGCGAAACCGGATCTCCCTCGATGAAATCGTCAGCGCGACACGCATCAAGCGAGAGCAGCTCGAAGCCTTCGAGAGCGGCGACCTGACGGTTTGGCCTCGCGGCATCTACGCACGCGCGTGGATTCGCGGCTACGCTGGTGTCATCGGGCTTGACCCCAGCGATACGGTCGATGAGTTCTGCAGGCTGTTTCCGCAGGGCGATCGCCGCGCGGAAGGAACGTTCCGTGACATCGCGGCGATCGTCGCGCACCCATCCACGTACCAGGACCAGCTCGGACATCCCGAGGAGGGTGACCGCCGGCGCCCGTCGTCGCACGTGGATGCAATCGAGTCGCACGTCGATGCCGTCGAGAAGCCGCCGACGTGGCGCGCTCAACTGCTTCGCGTGATGCGCAATCTCCGCCCCGCACGGAGCGAGCGCGCGGTGCGCTCGGCCCACACCAACTAGAAACTCGGACGGGATCCCGGGATTCGGGATTCGGGATTTGGGATTCGGGATTCGGGTCGCCGAGCTCAGGGCAGCAGGGCCTGCGGCGCCTCGATGAAGCCATGATGGAGGATCTTCACGGCCTCCTCGGTCCGGTCGCGCGGCACCATCCACGTGATGCGGAATGACGAGGTCGAGATCATGGCGAACGTGATGCCCTTGCCTGCGAGGAGATTCGATCCCGCACGAACGTTCGCGTAGGTAGCGTTGATCCCCGCACCGACCACGCTGACGGCCCCGAGGCCGTCGATCAGCCGCGCGCGGCCGCCGAGCCGCGCGTGCAGCGCGTCGCGAAGCCGCTCTTCGTCATGCAGGTTCTCGCGCGAGATGGCGACATCGACGCGATCGTTGAAGACGTGAAGCTGTTTGCCGGCGACGCCGCGCTCGTCCAGCAGGGCGAGCAGCTCCGGCAGCTTCGCCTCGCTTTCGAGCAGTATGACCTCACGCTCGCTGGCGACACCGACGACCGTGCCGGGCATCCGTGGCGCCGATTTGCGGACGACCGTTCCGTCGCTGGAAGGATCGGCGCCCGGAAGCGGCCCGCTGGTCGCACGCGCATAGATCGCGATCCCTTTCTCCTTCGCAAATTCCACGGCCTGGGCGTTCAAGACCTTTGCGCCGGCCTCCGCCATCTCCTGCGTCTCTTCGTACGACAGCGTACCGATCCGTCGCGCCGGCCCCACGACACGCGGGTCGGCGGAGTACACACCGTCGACGTCCGAACAGATTTCGCAGTACTCGGCGTCGAGCGCCGCAGCCATCGCGACGGCGGTCGTGTCGCTGCCTCCACGTCCGAGCGTCGTGACCTCCTTCTTGTACGACACTCCTTGGTAGCCCGCGATCACCACGATCTTTCCGCGCGCAAGCTCGTCCTGCACCCGGAACGGGCGCACTTCGATGATGCGCGCGTCGACGTGGCGATCGTTGGTGATGATGCCCGACTGGCTGCCGGTGAAGCTGATCGCGTCGCCTCCAAGCTCGCGGATCGCGAGCGACAGGAGGGCCATCGAGATCCGCTCGCCCGCCGAGAGCAACATGTCCAGCTCGCGCCGCTCGGGATTCTGAGACACCTTCTTCGCCATTGCGAGGAGGTCGTCGGTGGTGTCACCCATCGCGGAAACCACGACGACGACCGAGTGCCCCTGGGAGCGGGTCCGCATCACCCGCTCGGCCACACGCCTGAGCTTGTCGACGTCGGCGACGCTGCTGCCGCCGTACTTCTGGACGACGATCGCCATCGCCAGAGCATAGCGCGGTAACATGGAAGTTGGAGGGAGAGTAATGACGCTGAAAACGTTGGTGCTGGTCGTAGCGATGACCGCCGCATCGGGCATGTCCGCAATCGCGCAGCAGGCCGCCGCGCCGCGGCGCGAGCCCGACGTCATCTTTGTCCCCACGCCTCCCGACGTTGTCGACGCGATGCTCAGGCTCGCGAAGGTCTCGGCGACTGATGTCGTTTACGACCTCGGGTCCGGCGATGGGCGGATCCCGATTGCCGCGGCGAAGACGTACGGCGCGCGCGGCGTCGGCATCGACATCGACCCGGAGCGCATCCGCGAAGCTACGGGGAACGCCCGCTCGAGCGGCGTCGCCGACAAGGTGACATTCCGCGCCGAGGATCTTTTCACCGCCGACATCAGTCCTGCGACCGTCGTCACCCTCTACCTGCTGCCGTCGCTCAATCTGAAGCTGGCTGGAAAACTGATGAAGGATCTCAAGCCGGGCACGCGCATCGTGTCGCACGCGTTCGACATGGGCGATTGGAAGCCCCAGCAGACACAAACGGTGAGCGGCCGTTCCATCTACCTCTGGACCATTCCGCAGCCTGCCCAGGGCCGGTAGCTCCTGAGACAGGCCACAGAGACACGAAGGCGCGGAGGAAGCCGATTGAGGCTCCGTGTCTCCGTGACTCCGTGGCTCATCTCACCGGTCAAATAGAGATTGACTTGATCCGACCAAACTGGTCGGGTTAGACTTCCTGCGACTCAATCTCATTTCGGAAAAGCCATGCTACAGGCCTTCGTCATCACGTTGCGGGAAGGGCTCGAGGCCTTTCTCATTGTCGCCATCAGCCTCGCCTACCTGCGGAAATCGGGGCGACGGGAACTGACGGGTGCCGTCCATCTCGGTATCGTCGCGGCGGTCGTCCTCAGCGCCCTCGGCGGTTATCTCCTCTACAACGCAGCAAACCAGGAGCTGTTCGAAGGGCCTCTGGCGTTGCTGGCGGCGGTGTCGGTCACGTGGATGGTGGTCCACATGTGGCGCGCGGGGCGCCACATGAAGCGCGACATCGAGGGGCGCCTGGCGTCGTCGACCGGCAAAGCCGCGGCGGGCGCGTTTGCCGGGGTGTTCCTCTTCACGGTGCTGATGGTGACGCGGGAGGGGATGGAGACAGCGCTGCTGCTGATGCAGCTTAAAGAGACGCTGAATCTTGTGATTGGCGCGGCGCTCGGCGTCGCGGGTGCCGCCGCTCTCGCCGCCCTCTGGTCCAAATACGGCCACCGCGTGAATCTCGGTTTGTTTTTCCAGGTCACCGCGATCTTTCTATTCGTCTTCGTTATCCAGCTCCTGATTTTCGGCGTCCACGAGATGTCCGAACAGAATCTGTTGCCGTTCAGCGGACCCATCCACGAAGCCACCGAATCGTGGGGACCCGACAGCGCCTTCGGTCACGCGCTGACCTACATGCTGGTGCTGCTGCCGACCGGATGGCTGGTGCTGAGAGGACTGCTCGCCCCGCATCACAAGTCGGGCCCGGCACACACCGCCACCGCACGCTGATCTACGATTTACGCGTCATGGCCGACGCGAAGCCGCCACTCGTCGCCGAGCTGGTGTGGTCCGACGGACTTCGGTTCGACGCGACGAGCGGCGCGAACGCGGCGGTCGTGGACGGCGACAGCAAGGCCGGGCCCTCGCCCACGCAATACGCCGCCATGGGTCTTGCGGGCTGCATGGCGGCTGATGTTGTCGACATCATCCGCAAAGGCCGGCATCCTTTGCGAGCGCTGCGCGTCACCTTCACGGGGACGCGCGCCGACACTCCTCCTCGCCGATTCCTCACGATCTCCCTTCGGTTTGCGATCCAAGGCGCGGTGCCGTCCGAGGCGGCGGAGCGGGCGATTGCACTCTCGCGGGAGAAGTACTGCTCGGTGTGGCACTCGTTCAGGCAGGACATCGAGCTTTCCACGACCTTCGACATCACTCCATGAACAGACGCGCGTACATCGACTGGCTGCGCGGCATCTCCGTGCTGATCATGATCGAGGCGCACACCCTTGACGCGTGGACCCGACTGTCGGAACGTGGAAACGCGCTCTACGGCTGGGCGATGATCGTCGGCGGCTTTGCTGCCCCCGCTTTTCTGTTTCTGGCGGGGCTCTCGATGGCGCTGGCGGCGGGCTCCAGGCTGCGGCGGGGAACGACCGTCGAGGAAACGGCTTCCCTGGCGACGCGCAGGAGCCTGCAGATTTTCGGACTCGCTTTCCTGTTCCGGTTGCAGTCCTGGTTGATCAGCGGCGGCGGGCCTGCCCAGGCCCTCCTCAAGGTCGACATCCTCAACGTCATGGGCCTGTCGATGCTGGCCGCGGCGGCTCTCTGGAGTCTCGGACGTGAGCGCCAGGAGCGCGCGGCATGGCTGATTGCCGGGACGGTCGTCATCGCGATGCTGACACCGATCATTCGTGCAGCGCCGCTGTTGACACCCCTGCCCGACCCGATCGAGTGGTATATCCGGCCGATTCCCGGGCGCGGGACGTTCACGCTGTTTCCGTGGGCGGCCTTTCTCCTGGCCGGAGGCGCCGTAGGAGTCTGGCTGGACGCCGCGAGGACGCCCCCCGAGGAGCGCCGCCTCAACATCATGCTCCTCGTGAGCGGTGTGACGCTGACGACCGCGGCCTACGCCGCGTCCTTCCTTCCCCCGATCTACGCGCAAACCAGTTTCTGGACGACGTCGCCGACGTTCTTTTTCCTGCGCCTGGGCATCCTGATGGCATCGCTGCCGATTGCCTACGCGTGGAACGCGTTCTGGACAGGGCGGTCAATGTTGCAGGAGTTCGGCCGCGCCTCGTTGTTTGTCTACTGGATTCACGTAGAGCTGGTCTACGGTGTGCTGAGTGGACCCCTGCACAAGAGCCTGACGCTGAATCAGGCTCTCGTCGCGTACGCGCTGTTCAGTGTCGCGATGTTCGGCGCTGCGAAGCTCAGGGACCGCGTAGTCGGTTGGTGGAACATCGGGCGCCTTCAGCCTTCCGGTGCTCTGTAGGACTCAAACTCCCAATTCCCAACTCCCAATTCCCAAGTCGACCGTGCCGAAGTCGCCGCTTCTTGGGAGTTGGAAGTTGGACGTTGGGAATTTCAGTGCGCCTTCGTCAGAAGGCGACCATATACGTCATTTTCGCGATGAGCGAACGATCTTGCATCAAGCCCGTGCGTTCGTCGCGGTGTTCGTTGTAGACGAAGAAGAAGTCACTGAGCGGCCGGTGGATGACGTTGAACCGGATGTTCGAGCTGAGCTGATGCGAGTCGGTGCTGTATTGCAGCAGCGCGTTCAGGAAGACCCTTGTGTTGAAGTTGTAGTTCACGCGCGTCGTTATTAGCGTCGACAGGTATGACACCGTCGGAAGCGCGATGTCGTTGAGTTGCACATTCAACGACGCATTGAGGTTCTCGTTCGGCCGGAACGTCGGTCCCCACGAATAGTTGCGCTTGTACCCGTCATAGAACTTTCCGATCGCGTACCGGGCGCTCGAGGAGAAACGCGCTGCGTCGTTGGCACTGTAGGTGATGAAGTACTCCGGGTACTCGTAACGTCCGTTGGCAACCCGCGCGCCGCGCGAGCTGTTCAATGCGAATGGCGTGCGAATGATCTCGAGGTTCGTGTTCTCACCGATTTCAAGGAAGGAGCCGTTCGCGAAGTTCGCCGGAAAGTGGAAGTCCTGCGCCCGCTGATCGAGCGCACCTCCATCCTGACGATTGAACTGAGCGAACACCCAGTGCGGCTGGAATTCGCGTATGGCGCGCGGAAGCCACTTCGGCCGGAGCGTCCGGTCAAACCGTCCGTATAGCTCGTGGACTCCGACACGCGGAATGAACCCGAGCTCGTCGTTGAATCGCCCTCCGACAGTCGTGAACCTCACGTTCGCCCGCCATTGCCGGTTCCGGTAGTCGAAGCTCCCGCGCGACGTGAGCTCCCCGCCCTTCGAGGCGATTGCGTTCGCGGGTGAGAACGTCCTTGCCGCGAAACCATTCACCTGCAGGTTTCCAAAGCGGAAGTTCGCATCCAGTCCGGCGAGGCGATTGAAAGCCGGCCCGTTGACTTCCTTGTCCAGCAGGACGGCTCCGACATCGGAGTTCGCGAGGATGTCGCGGCGCAGTCGCAACGCGCTGAAATTGGTGGCCGGAACCCCCTGGTCCTCGCGCTGCTGAATGTTCAGTACCCCAATCGAATAGGCACCCTGGCGTCCGCTCAGGCGCGTGCCGCCAAGAATCGGAAGCGCCTGGCCGGCGTCGGAGAGTCCAACGCGGCGCGTGAAGAACAGGCGCAGGTCCTGGGTCTGGTTCGTGCGGCCGGAGCGGAAGTTGACACCGCCACCACCGACTCCGGCGGCGTCCTGGCCAAAGTTGAAGATCCCCTGGTTCTCGAGAAAGAAATCGCGTTTCTCGGGAAAGAAGAGGTTGAATCGCGTCAGATTGACCTGCTGCTCGTCGGCCTCGACCTGCGCGAAATCTGTGTTGACTGTGAAATCCCAGACAAGGCCGGAGGTGACGCCGTACTTGACGTCGACGCCGCCCTGGAAGTCGCCCACCATGGGCTTCGCGGTGACCCGGCTGCCGCTGGTCAGCGCGTACGGCTTGACGCGGATGCTCTTGCCTGCGCGCAGCCCGCTCATCCCCTCGAGTGTGCCCGCCAGTGACACGCGCTGCGCATCGTAAATGCGCGGCAGCGGCGACCAGTAGCTGTCTTCATTGAGCCGGCGCAGCTTGCGCTCGAAGTTGATCCCCCACACCTGCGGATCTTCGTCGCCGAACTTGAGCGTGCGGAACGGAATCCAGATCTCCGCGAACCATCCGGTGTCGGTGATGCGCGTTTTGACGTCCCAGATGCCGTCCCAGTTCGAGTTGTTATCGCGGCCCTCGTTGGCCATCTGGGCGTCCCATTTCGCGCCGGACGGGTTGGTCGCGAACTGGTACGCGTTGAGGCCGTCATGAAACGTGTCAAGCACGATGCGGAAACCGTCGCTGCTGCCGGTGTTGTAGTCCTTCTTCAGGTCGCTGACGATGAGCTTCGAGGGCTCTTCATCTTTTGCCCAGACGCCGAAGTAGAGGGCGTCGTCTGTGTACAACACGCGCACTTCAGTGTCATACGTCGCCGGCGACCCTTCACGCGGGTCGTTCTGGATGAACCCGGTCGCAATCGGCGCGTCGCTCCAGGCCGGCTCGTCGAGCGCGCCATCGAGTGTGATGGGGAATGACGTCCGCGCCGCGATCACCCGGCGGGCCAGATGTACCGCGCTGGAGTCGACCTTCGGGGCGGGGAGGTTCTGGGCGATTGCCGGCAGCGGAAAGAAGAGGAGCGCCGCCGCCAGCATCGCTGGGACGCGGCGCGTCACTAGAACGCGACCATGTAGGTCATCTTCGCGATGAGCGAACGGTCCTGCAACAGGCCTGTATGCTCGTCGCGGTGTTCGTTGTAGACGAAGAAGAAGTCGCTGAGCGGCCGGTGGATGACGTTGAACCGGATATTGGAGCTCAGTTGATGCGAGTCGGTGCTGTATTGCAGTAGCGCGTTGACGAACACCTTCGTGTTGAAGTTGTAGTTCAGGCGAGTCGTGGTCAGCGTCGAGAGGTACGACACCGTCGGCAGCGTGATGTCATTCAGCTGCATGACGAGCGACATGTTCAGCTTCTCGTTGGGCCGGAAGGTTGGTCCCCACGCGTAGCTGCGCTTGTATCCATCATAGAATTTTCCAATTCCGTACCGAAGACCTGACGAGAAGATCGCCGCGTCGTTGGGCCGATACGTGACGAAGTACTCCGAGTACTCGTAACGTCCGTTTCCAACCTCCGATCCGCGCGCACTGTTCAGCTTGAATGGCGTGCGAATGACCTCGAGGTTGGTGTTTACACCGCCCTCGACGAACCCCCCGTTCGCGAAATTGATTGGAAAGTGGAAGTCCTGTACCCGCTGATCGAGCGCGCCTCCATCCTGACGATTGAACTGCGAGATCACCCAATGCGGTCCGAACTCGCGGATTGCGCGCGGGAGCCACTTTGGCCTCAGCGTCCGGTTGAGCTGTCCGTTCACTTCATTGACGCCCACGCGTGGAATGAAGCCGAGCTCGTCGTGGAAGCCCTCGCCGATGGTGGTGAACTTGCCATTCGCCCGCCATTGCCGATTCCGATAGTCGAAGCTGGCGCGGGACGTGAGCTCGCTGCCCTTCGAGGCGACCGCAGTCCCAGGTGAGAACGTTCTTGCCGCGAAACCGGTCAACTGCAGGTTTCCAAAGCGGAAGTTCGCGTCCATCCCGGCCAGACGATTGAAGCTCGGCCCGCTGACTTCCTTATCCAGCAGCACCGCTCCGATGTCCGAGTTGGCGAGTACGTCGCGGCGCAGCCGCAGCGCGCTGAAATTGGTGGCCGGAACGCCCTGGTCTTCGCGCTGCTGAATGTTCAGCACGCCGACCGAATAGGCGCCCTGCCGTCCGCTCAGGCGGGTGCCGCCCAGGATTGGAAGCGCCTGGCCCTCCTCCGAAAGTCCGATGCGGCGCGTGAAGAAAAGCCGCATATCCTGCGTCTGGTTCGTGCGGCCGGCGCCGAAGTTGCCACCGCCGCCGAAATTGTTTTCCTGGCCAAAGTTGAAGATCCCCTGGTTCTCGAGAAAGAAATCGCGTTTCTCGGGAAAGAACAGGTTGAATCGCGTCAGGTTGACCTGCTGCTCGTCCGCTTCGACCTGCGAGAAATCCGTGTTGACCGTGAAGTCCCAGACGAGACCGTTCGTGACGCCATACTTCACGTCCAGGCCGCCCTGAAAATCGCCCGCCAATGGTTTCGTGGTGACCCGGCTCCCGCTCGTCAACACATACGGCTTCACGCGGAGGCTCTTCCCCGCCTGCAACCCGCGCATTCCCTCCAGCGTTCCGGCCAGGGACACCCGTTGCGCGTCGTAAATGCGCGGGATCGGCGACCAGTAACTGTCTTCGTTCAGCCGTCGCAGCTTGCGCTCGAAATTGATTCCCCAGACCTGGGGATCGGCGTCACTGAACTTGAGCGAGCGAAATGGAATCCAGATCTCGGCGAACCATCCGGTCTCAGTGACGCGCGTCTTCACGTCCCAGATGCCGTCCCAGTTCGAGTTGTTGTCGCGCCCCTCGTTGGCCATCTGCGAGTCCCATTTCGCACCGGACGGGTTGGTCGCGAACTGGTAGGCGTTGCGGCCGTCATGAAACGTGTCGAGGACGATTCGGAAACCGTCGCTGCTGCCGGTGTTGTAATCCTTCTTCGTGTCACTGACGATGATTTTCGAGGGCTCTTCGTCCTTCGCCCAGACGCCGAAGTAGAGCGCGTCGTCGGTGTACAGCAGGCGCACTTCTGTGTCGTAGGTCGCGGCCGTACCTTCGCGCGGGTCGTTCTGGATGAACCCGTTCGCAATCGGCGCTGTGCTCCATGCCGGGTCGTCGAGCGCGCCGTCCATCATGATGGTGCCGCTGGCGCGCACGGCGGACAGACGTTTCTCCAGGTGAATCGTGTCGTAGTTGATGGCCTCAGCAGGTGGCAGTTCCGAACTGGGGCGGGCGGCACCATCCGGCCGACCTGCAGCCGGAAGGGTGACCGATCCGGTCGCAACGTTCTGGGAGTAGCCGGGAGCGGCGGCGAGCAGAGCAGTAGCGACAACGCAAGAGACGAATAATCTATGCATGAGAAGCCGCGATTATACCTTGTTAAGTGTCTGCTCAAAAGGACGTTCCGGGTGGTTGAGGCGATAAGACTGCGAAAAGAAATGCAAAAAATCATTGAGATTCGCGCGGGCAGATGACTACAATTCGCAGCTTTCCTAGACCAGTTGCTCCCGGTTCGGAGGGGAAACCCGAATGATCAACGTCGCTGCGATTCGAATGCAGCAGTTTGGCGTGCAGTTTTACCAGGCGTCTCTGACGGCCAGTGACATCGACAAGCTTGTCCGCTTCGAGGTCCTCAGCTACGGCGAGTCGGGTCAGCCACCCGTCCGCGGGGGCAAGAAGAAGATACCGTCGAAAGTGAACTGGGACCTGCTGGAGCGGCGCATCGCGTCGAGCGAGAAGGCGTACCAACGCCAGATCATCAGGCGAAAGATCGACGAACTGGTCCAGTATTACGAGCAGTGTCGCCAGGCACAGGATCTGCCGTCGATTCCAGGCGCCGTGATCATCTCCTGCGACGAGAAGCTCACGTTCGAGCCCGTTGAATCGGGTGCGGCGGTCGGCCGGCTCAAGGTTCCCGAGCGCGAGGGGATTCTGCGCGCCATCGACGGGCAGCACCGGCTGCTCGCGCTGCACGCTGACATCGAGAACATCAAGGATCATGACTTCACGGTGCCCGCGATCATCTTCGACCGCGTCCCGGAAGACCACATCGTGCAGATGTTTGTCACGATCAACGCCAAACACACCCGCTTGAACGCCTCGCACCTCGTGAGCCTGTCGGGCCGCCAGCTGTACCGGGACGACTCGCTGGCAGCGGCGCACGACGTTGTGCGCGCGCTCAACGACAAGGAAGACTCGCCGCTCCAAGGCGAAATCAAGCTCCTTGGCGTTGGACGCGGCCGCGTCGCGCAGGCGCCTCTCGCTCAGGAGCTCAAGAAGCTCTTTGCCAGCGACGCGTTCGGGGGGCCCCGCAAGGCGGCCGACTTCCGTGAGGACTCCAAGCGGTTCTTCGTGAACTATTTCAGACAGATCTCGGTGGTGTTCGGTGCCGCCTGGGGCGGCCGGAAGTACAGCATCAAGTCCGCCACCGCGCTGCGTGCGTTCATCAGGGTGGCGCCGGACGTCGTCCGCCGCCTCGACCAGGAGCACGCGGACCGAGGCGACTATCGTGCCATCGGGCGCGTCATCGCACCTTGGGGCCGCCGTATCGGAGACCTGCGCTTCGAGACCGAAGGCGCGTGGAAGCGCGCCGGCACGACGGTGGAGTCGCTGGCCCGTGAGCTGAAGCTGGCGTTGGAATATCCGGAAGGGGCGGGGGTTTAGACCAAAATTGAAACCGGAAAGGGCGCCCCGAAGGGCGCCCATTCCTGGAGTGTCAGCCTGGCTCCCCCCAGCATTTACGGCGCCCTGCCGTAAACCACAGGCCAACGGCTTCCCATAGGGCAACGGGTATGCCGCACGGGTTTCTTGGGAAAACCGACGATCCTGGGTTCCCGCGACCGGCAATAGTGTGGGAAGAATTACAAGGGTGTTCGTATCCAACGCATGCGAATCGACCTCAATGCTGACGTAGGCGAGGGGGTCGGGCAGGACCCCGCGCTGATGCCCCACATTACGTCCGCCAACGTCGCCTGCGGAGTCCACGCCGGGGGCCCGGCCGTGATGCGCGAGACGGTGCTCCTCGCGCGCGGGCACGGCGTCGCGGTAGGCGCGCATCCGTCGTTCCCCGATCGCGACGGATTCGGCCGCCGTGACCTCCAGCTCCCGCCGCAGCAGATCGAAGACATCGTCGTATCCCAAATCGAGGCGCTCGCGGCGATCGCTGCAGAGGAAGGCGTGCAGCTGCAGCACGTGAAGCCGCATGGAGCGCTGTTCAACGTCGCGGTCCGCGATCGCTCCGTGGCGGACGCGATCGCACGCGCCACGGCATTGGTCAACCCTGCGTTGATCCTGTTCGGCCTGCCGGCATCTGAGTTGATCGCAGCAGGCAAAGCGGCCGGTCTCCAAACCGCGTGCGAGGTGTTCGCCGATCGGGCGTATCGCCCCGACGGCACGCTCGTGCCGCGCACGCAGCCGGGCGCTGTGATTGATGATGCGGCGCAGGTCCTGTCCCGCGTCGCCGCCATAGCGCGCGAACACGCGGTGATCGCGATCGATGGAACGCGAGTGCCAATCACGCTGGACACGATCTGCGTGCATGGAGACACGCCCGGGGCCGCAGCGCTGGCCGCGCGGATCCGCGCGACGCTCGCCGCGAGCGGAATCGAGGTCAGGGCGATTGGATCCTGAGATTTACGAATTTACGAATTGATT
>Ga0070698_100002448_pt1 | contig 20474 bp, 17 predicted proteins | sample KBSK1502metaG_FD_65477 | JGI IMG/M metagenome (GOLD analysis project Ga0070698, IMG submission 65477) | Corn, switchgrass and miscanthus rhizosphere microbial communities from Kellogg Biological Station, Michigan, USA - KBS K1-50-2 metaG | ecosystem: Host-associated > Plants > Roots >...
CCCCAGTCACAACCGCGACCTTCCCCTCTAATGAGATTCGTTCAGTCATCTCGCTCTCCTCTTTCGACAATGTGTCAATGAGATAATTCGGCGTCATAATTTGGTCGCGCTTCATGTCGTATTTCCTCGTCTCCCCTGCTTGGAAACTGCCTTATTACGACACAGAGCCGGTGAGAAAGTACGACATCGAATTATCTTGGTAATTGACATGAATCTTCGAACAATTTTTGAGTTTGAGACGCTGTAGTGTTCGAAGATTCGCGTCAAAATTTTTGACATGAATCTTCGAACGAATTTCTACAGCTCAGCTTATTACGCATGTATCAATCACTCTTTTTATCTAAAAGTGTGAAAGGCGTGAAAGCGAAAGATAGTGTACTGATATATTTCTGTCTAGACCAGTAGGTATTTTTATGCCGGTTTTTCTGGTTGTTCGAAGATTGGTGTAAATGCGGCTTGAACCTGAGTTTGGCGCCGCTCTCAGGCGATGCGTTCAAAGTCTGCAATCCAGTTGGTTTCCCAGGTTCTGCCGCCATCGGCGGAAAACGCTTGCTCCCAGTGGAACGAGGTGGCGGTGATCTCCGACCAGATCACGCGGCGAAAAATGTACGTGCCCTCCCAGGGTTGGTGCGAATACCCCTCGACGCGCCCGTCCTTGCATGCGCCAATCGCTGGCCGCGGGTCGAAGCCGTTCCTGTTGTCTGCCTCATAGACGCTCCACTGCTGCGTTTGGGGATCGAAGAGACGCACCGCCATCCCTTCTGTGGCCCCAGACGCGTATTCCAGGGTGTATTCCTCGATATGGCCCAGTCCTCCCAGGATCTTGCGGGCCACCGACGTGCCTCCAAACTCTTCCCAGGACGTTGACCCCTTCAGCCACTCCCGCAGACACCGATTCCGGAACTTCCAGGAGCCAATGAAGAAATCAAAATCGGCTCGCCCATCCTGTTCCGGTTGCTTGACATTCGACTCGCTCATTCGCTTTTCTCCTCGCGTAGGGGCAGCCCTGGTCGCAGTAACCAGCTTGCACTGCTGACCCGGTGCTGCCGTGCCTTTCTTGAGTATACAGGCATATGCGGTCAGGATCAGTCCTGATTGAGGCGAGGTCTGCTGCAACCGATCAAATTGCCGAGGGTTGGTATCTGAAAGGCCACATCAGGTCAGGATGATGTGGGCGACTTCTGCCTGCTCGGCGCCAAACTCAGGTTCAATCCGCAGTAAATTGTTCGAAGGTTCATGTCAAAACGTTCGAAGATTGATGTCAACTACCAGACAGGGCAGTAAATGACTATGTGAAAAGGGGTCTTCATGATAGAGACCCGTTGTAATACAGGCATAACAATGGTATATTGACGGTATGAAACAAGAAACCACTACCATAAAAAAGAAGACCTTTTACCTGCCTGCTGACATTGACGAACGATTACGCCATTCAGCTAAAAGGAATCGGCGCTCATTGAACAGCGAGCTTGTATGGGCACTCCAACAGTATCTTGAACATCAAGAGCAAGAACAAGGCCATGGGAAGACTGAAAAATCCTGATCCTGCTCTCAGATTCAATGAGAGATTTCTTAAGGATGAAAGCGGCTGCTGGCTCTGGCAAGGCAAACTAAACGTGAACGGATATGCTGTATTTAAGATTAATGCAAGGACTGTTCATGTACACCGATGGGCGTATGAGACATTTAAAGCACCTCTACCTAAGGGCATGATAGTAGATCATTGCTGCGAACATCGCAGTTGCGTTAATCCAGACCACCTAGAAGCCGTCACAACAAAAGTGAACAATGCGCGTGCAAGAACACGCTGTCTTCAGGCGGGACATCCTCTTATAGCGGGAAACATCTACTTTACGAGCCAAGGGACTCGCATATGCCGCCTCTGCGATGAAGAACGTAAACGGAAATATCGAAAACATAGCGATCAATTCCGTAAAGGGGCACGAGAGTTAGAGCCGACCTCAGCTTCGATAATTATTGTTGTAGCTTCTGATACCTCCGATAATGGCTCTTTAATGCAAGAATTAGAACAACTGAAACAAAGCGGACTTATTCTTAACTTTTTCAGAGAGGTGTAGTTTGAGTGAAGAGCAAGAGCAGGGATCACGAGCACTGATTCCGATTGAACAGCAGACCATTCTATTTCGCAATCGGCCCCTGGTGGTTGTACGTTTACCAGATGGCCGCCCCGGTGTCGTCCTTCGTTGGATCTGCGAAAATCTCCGCATAGACCCGGCAGCGCAAGTCGCACGTATCAAGCGAACCGAAATCATAGCTGCTGACCTGGTCTATGTCCAGGTCCAGACGGAAGGCGGCTTTCAGACGATGCCGACACTTGTCCTTGATGCGGCTCCCTACTGGCTCGCTACGATTGATACAAAACGAGTCAAAGATACTGAGCAACGATTAGAAATCCTGCATTATCAGAAAGGAGCCGTCGCCGCGCTCTTCGCCTGGGCCTCCGCACAGAAAGCTGTAGCAGCTCCTACAAATCTAGTCCCCTCTGAGCCGATCATTGAGCCGACGAGGCCTGCCCCAGATGCATCGCTCGATGACTGGATTGAATATCACCGGCAGATGACCGCGGTACTCGAATGGCGACGAGACGTTGACGAGTGGCGTGGAGGCGTAGACAAGCGATTAGAGAGCCTGGAAACTGTCACGAGTACCATCCTGGAGCGTCTGGGACCACCAACACTTACACCAGCGCATCAGTCTCTCGTCCAATATTACGTCAATCAACTCCACGAAGCCACCGACAAAACACATGCCTCTATCCAGAGTAATCTACGGCTGGCCTTTAGCGTTCCCAGCTATAAAGATATTCCAGAATCCGAGTGGGGAAAAGTCGTCAACTGGTTTCGCGTCCAAATGGAACGAGCACACAAAAAGCTGCACGAGCGAGCTCCGCAGCCATCTCTCTTCGACGAGCCGAGGGAATCATAAGAGACCCAGTAAAAGAGCATTCAGGAGCTGCAACGCGAAGAGCAAAAGCGGCTCAAGCAAGGCGACCAGCAGCAGCCCTCGCTCCTCGACGACATGGACAACCAGGGGTTCGGGTAGCAAGTGGACAGGAAGCAACGTTAAGAGTATAAAACTGCTTGTAAAGCGGATGCAGGCCATTAAGTGAAGCCTTGTCAGGCAACTGAGAAGGCTGGTCATGAGTGCTTGTTTTGCAGGGAAAACGTTGATCAACTGCTGGTGCATGTATGAAAATGCGTGAAATAGAGAACTGATTATACCAGGCAAGATCTTACCGGGTACGACCCCATTAACTGGTGAAAAGGTCAGGAGGGCTTGAAAAAATGGCCCTTGAGTATGAACGGAACGAAAAACAACGCTAAGGAATTAGATCGGGGAATGCAGATTGATCAGGCGTTTATGAGGTAGGCCCAGGAAAAGCAACTTGCTATTCAAGCGTGGATGATCTTGCACGAAGCAGGAGCGCTAGATTTTAGGCTCTCGGATGCGCGTGATATCAAAGCAAGAACCACGTTCCCGCACAATTGCGCTCTGGGATGTTACGCTAGCTGCTGCCCATCGGCATAGCGCAGTTCTCAAAGAGACATTACGCAGAGCCTGATCGCCGGCCTTCCGAAGGCGGGCTACCGCGTGACGGCTTCATCTGCTCCCTCTCTTCTCCCCTGCCACCTTGGGGATCCCGCCTTCCACACAGGCGCGTTGAGCGTCGCCCCCAGCGCTAGCAGGACCAGGCAGGCCGCGAACAGCGCAATTGTCCAGAAAGGCCCCACCGACTGCAACAGGTAGCCCGTCAGCACGTTACCCAGCGCAATCAGACTGTAGATAACCACCCGGTAAGCGCTATTGACACGCCCCTGTAGGGCATCCGGTACCTGCGCTCGCCGGTAGCTGATCTGCACCACATCGTAGATTTCATCGATCAGCCAGAAGCAAGCCAGGATGACCCCGATGACAAACGGCGAGGGAGCCAGAGCGTACAGCGGCCAGATCAGTGCGAAAGCCCAGAAGGCCCCGATGACGACCCTTCCGAAACTCAAGCGCCGCTGTACCTGCGCCCCCAGCAGCGCACCGACTATGCCGCCAATCCCGCCCATGCCAAAAATCAAACCGATCGTCAGAGACGAGGCTCCCTGGTGTTGCGCCAGCACAATGACGATCAGCCTCATGCCGTCGTCGACAAAAACCAGCCCCCCCATGAGCAGCGCAATAGAGCGAAACACAGGGTGACGCCACAGCCATATCATGCCAGCCGCAATCTCCATGTGCAACTTGCCGGGTGGAGTGGAACGCATCTCCTGCAGCGGCGTCCTGACAAACACTAACGAACAGACCGAGGCAACATAGGAAATGGCGTCGGCCAGAAAAGGCAGCGACCGCGCAAGGCCGTATAATGCTCCACCCAGTGACGGTCCCAGCAGCGTGACCACCCCTCCAGTGACTTCCTGCTGGGCGATAGCAGCAGGCAGTTGCTCCTTGCGCACCACACGCGGGATACTAGCAGCCTGCGCCAGATCGAAGAACGTCGCCAGCACGCCTTCTAGCATTGCCACCAAGTAAAGTTGTGCTGCCATCAGGTGACCGAGGGCGAGCGCAAGAGGAATGCTGGCAAGGGCGACCACTCGCCCCGTATCACACCACATCATCGTGTACTTGCGGTTCCAGCGATCAACCAGCGCCCCGGCAGGCAAATTCGTCAGCAGAATCGCGACCGTGTGCAGCGCGCCCACCAGGCCTGCCTGCACGGGTGAGTGCGTCAAGGACAGAATCAGCAGCGGCAGGGCAAGTTCAGAGGCATTGCTACCCATCGTGGAAATGGCCTGCCCGCACCACAACATGAGATAATCGCGGTTCTGCCAAAGTCGGCGGGCGTGCTGCTCCGGCGCGACGAATCCTAACTTCCTGTTAGATAGCGACATAGATTCCTACTTTCATGAAACAAAAAATGATAGTATAAACATGACGGTATAAGGGGGAGATCCGATGAGAGTGCAGGTAGTTTTAGGACTGAGAACAATTTGCAAGAGTGCTCTCAGGTTTAGCTGACGAGATAGGCTCGTTCTTCTCTGCTCAGTGCAATCCGTGTTCCCATGGTTCACAGGGACTGAGTTGCCAACGAATGGAATCGGCATGGCGCACGAGCCGTTCGAAGATATTGCGCCGCAGGCGATAGATTTCCTGCACATCGCTCCACTCCTGCGGACAGAAGCGTACAATCTCCCTGGGCTTAAGCCCACAGTGATAGAGCAAATAGGCCAGGCGCCGCTCACGCGCGCTAGACAGCATGGTCTGGATGGCCTCCCAGACCTCGTTGCCGTCGGCCTGGTCTTCCATGTAGGGCTGGCCCGACTCCCCTGGCTCCGGTAACGAAACTTCTCTTGGTCGGTAGTAGGTCCGCAGGGTGTCCAGGATGGCTCCATGCAGACTCGCACGCAGGTAGGTCAGCGCTCCACCCAGCGTCCTGAAGGAAACTTGTTGCTGAATGGTGGCCTGCCAGAACCGCTCAAAGGCCAGCGCCACATAGGTCTCCTCACGCTCCAGATGACAGCCTCTCACGAGCTCGCCAAAGCACAGTTGGACCCCACTCCAGGCATCCTGATCGCCTTGCACGATCGCACGGCTCAACAACTCGAGGCCATACGCCTCGTTGGAGGGCTCGCCCCGACGATAGGCCACGATCTCCCGTTGACACTGCTCCACCAGGGCAGATACGCTCAGCGCAGGCGCCGCAGCATGGGACCCGACATAGACTGGGGATGATTCTGCAGGAGGAAGCCCCTGTTGAGCAACCAGTAGTTCTCCCCCGTTGAGAGCGGGGGTCTCGATGACATCTTGACTCATACTCATACTCCTCGTATTCAATCCACCGCTTTGTTCCCCAGCGGTTCTCTCGTAGAAGGCTCTCTACCAGGACAGCGAGCAGCTATCCTCCTGCTCATCCGTTGTTCTGCTCCAGGCGCGAGGACCTTCTGCTGCTAGTCTACCCGGACGCAGGCGAAAGCACATCGGGAGAAGAACGTCTTTTCATGACGTATTTCTCGAGAACGATTGGCCCCCTATCGGGAGGGCGACTACGTAGAATGACGTAGCCACCGCTCCCTCTTCTGATGACGGTGATGCGGGGATGTTCTGAAGGCAGGTATGGCGGGTGCATACCTGGAGGCTGACGAAAGGATCAGCAGGGCAGTGACCCTACCTGATCAGACCAGGTGGTGCTCGATGGCGTAGCGCGTGGCGGCACTACGTGAGGACACCTGAATCTTACCGTAGATCGACGTAAGGTGCGTATTGACGGTGCGGGGGCTGATGACCAACTGCTCAGCCACCTGCTCATTGGTCATCCCCTGGGCCACCAGACGCAGTACCTCCACCTCGCGTGCCGAGAGCCCTGCGGGATAGGGTGGTGACTTCATCGGGGGAGTTGCTGTGGATCCTGAGGGCATTGGTGTGGGTGCCCTCGCCTGTGCAGCCAGGGCTTGCTCCGGTGTCATCAGCCGTCCCTCGGTCCAGGCGGCGGCAAAGGCCTTCTCGCCAAGTTGTGTGCGGGCGGCAGCCACCGAACGATCATAGTCAGCACGATAGACAGGCGGGATGGGCGCTCCCATTGCTTCGCGCAGGGCCTCTGCCGCTCCCCAGAGCCGTGCTGCCCACGCCGGGTCTCCCTGCACTGCGACCATGTCCGCCAATCCTTCCAGGGAGAAGCCAATGCTCAGGTTGTCGCCCACTTCTCTCCCGATCGCCACACTCTCCTCATAGCAGGCACGTGCTGCTGCGTAATCACCCGCGAGAGCCTCCATTCTTCCTAAAACACAGAGCGATTCGGCTGTACTGTGCCTGTGTCCAATCTCCCTGGAGAGCGCCACACTCTCCTCCAGCAGCGAGCGCGCTTTGACAGCGTCGCCTTCCTGGAGGAACACTTCACCGAGGTGATCGAGTGCCCAGGCAATCCCCAGCTTGTGCCCCACCTCTCTAGAGAGTGCAAGACCCTCCTCGAGCAACGTGTGTACTCTGACGGAATCGCCTTGAGAGAGAAAGAGCACGCGTGCCAATCCAAAAAGTGACCAGGCGATGCCCTCAACGTCCCCCACCGCTCTGCAGAGCGCCAGACTCTCTGCGTTGAGCGAGATGGCTCTGGCATAGTCCCCTCGCTGGCTGACGATCCCCGCTAAGTTGATGAGCGACCAGGCGATGCCCTGCTTGTCTCCCACCTCTTTGAAGAGTGTCAGGCTCTCCTTGTTGAGCGAGATGGCTCTGGCATAGTTCCCCTGCTGTCTGACGATATCTGCTAAGTTGGTGAGCGACCAGGCGATACCCTGCTTGTCCCTCACCTCTCTGAAGAGTGCTAAGGCCTCCTCTGTCCGTGTGTATGCCACCGCAAAATTGCCCCTCCTCCCAGCCATCTCCCCCAACTGACTGAGAGAAAGAGCAATGCCTGCCGTGTCTCCGAGTGCTCGGTACAGTACCAGGCTCTCCTCGTACAGCGCTTCTGCCCGATCAGTGTCGTTCTCGAGGTGATCCAACAAGTATGCAGCGGCCATGAGCACCTTCACCTGCGCAGGCACTGCAACTCCTTTGCTCTCGGCTCTGGCCCATTCGAGAAAGTTCCACCCCTCACTCCAGTGACCACGGACTTCCCAGAAACGCAGAAGCGCTCCCCCCAATTGCAAGGCCATCTCTCTCCTCTGTTCGGTCCCTTCCTGCTCTAACAACCACTGCATGGCTGCCCGCAGGTTGTCGTGCTCCCGCTCCAACCGCTCCAACCACATCGCTTGCCGTGGGCCTGCGAGTTCCGGCTCCGCCTCCTCTGCGAGCGCCAGGTAGTAGGCAGCGTGAGCGTGCTGGGTCGTCTCCATCTCCCCGGACGCCTCGAGCACCTCCAGTCCAAACTCCCGGATCGTCTCCAGCATCAGGAGGCGTGGCTCCTCTCCCTCTTGCTCGGTCTGTTGCAGCAAGCTCTGGTCAAGGAGGGAAGCCACTCCCTCTAACACCCGTCCCGCTTCACCATCAAGAGCCGCACCGATCGCCTCTGTAGCCTGCAGTGTGCAACCATCGATAAAGACGGAGAGTCGTCGGAAGAGCCGTTGCGCCTCGGCATCTAAGAGCTGATAGCTCCAGATGATGGTATTGCGTAAGGTTTGCTGTCGCTCTGGCACATCCCGTGCGCCGCCGGTCAAGACGGTCAAGCGAGGCGTCAGCCGGGTCAGGAGTGCCTGTGGTGGGAGCAGTTTGATGCGAGCGGCGGCCAACTCGATCGCCAACGGCAACCCATCCAGGTGCCTACAGATCTCGGCGACCGCTCGTGCGTTTGCATTGCTCAGCTGGAACTCGGGCCTCGCCGCCTGGGCCCGCTGGATGAAGAGCGCCAGCGCCTCATACTGTGCCAGCTCCACCATCTCGGGCAGGTGCCTCAGATCGGGCACAGAGAGCGCTGGGACGGCAAACTCCTGTTCGGCCTGCACATGCAGCACCATGCGACTGGTCACCAGCACTTTGAGCGGTGGACAGGCCGCGAGGAGCTCTGCCACCTGGATGGCTGCACTCACGACCTGTTCAAAGTTGTCCAGCAGCAGCAAGAGCCGCTTCTCACGGAGAAACGCTTTCAACAGGTCGAGCAATGATTGCCCAGCGAGCTCTTTGACGTCGAGCGCCTGAGCGATGGTCGGCACAACGAACCCGGGATCGCGAATGGGAGCCAGGTACACGAAATACACCCCATCGGGGAACACCTCACTGAGGTCGGCGGCCACCTGCAGCGCCAGCCGTGTTTTGCCAATGCCTCCGGGACCCGTCAGGGTGAGCAAGCGCACCTCTTCCCGACGCAGCAGCTGCTCGCAAGCCTCCATTTCCTGCTCGCGTCCGATGAACGGTGTGGGCTGGACGGGCAAGTTATTCGGATGGGTATCGAGGGTCAAGAGGGGTGGGAAATCAGCGGGCAAACCCGCGATGATGAGCTGAAAGAGATGGCTCTTCTGCTGTAAGTCCTTGAGGCGGTGCGCTCCCAGATCCCGCAGGCTCACGCCTTCCGGCAGGTCATGTTCCACCAGGTCCCGTGTAGTCTGCGAGAGCAGCACCTGCCCTCCGTGCCCAGCGCTCATGATGCGCGCGGCGCGATGCACGTCCAGGCCCACATAGCCCTCAGCGGAAAGCTGCGGTTCGCCCGTATGCACACCCATGCGCACGCGCACAATCACCCCATCGGGCCAGGCATGGCGAGCAAGAGCGTGTTGGGCGTCGACCGCAGCTGCGGGGGCATCGGTCGCACGCGCAAAGGCCACGAAGAGACTATCTCCTTGCGTGTCCACCTCGTGCCCGTGCCACCGGTGGCATGCGGCGCGCAGGAGGCGGCGGCACTCGCCGAGTACCTGTGGGTAGCGCTCGCCCAGCTGGTGGAGCAGGGAGGTGGACCCCTCAATGTCGATGAAGAGCAGGGTCACGGTGCCCCTGGGAAGGTGATGTATGGAGGCTGCCCTTCGTCCGGCTTCGGCTGGGTCTCCCGAGGCAAGGACCGGAAGCGTTTGTCTAGATGCATCTTCACGGCTTCCCTCTTCCAACGCCAGGGCAAAGGCCTGTACACTGGGAAAGCGGAGCTGTGGGTCTTTGGACAGGGCTTGCAGCACGACCTGTTCCACCGTCGATGGGAGGGTTGGCACCTTCTCGGATAAGGCTGGCGGGGGAGCCAGGGCTTGCTTGACAGCCAGCTCTGTCACTGGCCCGGAAAAGGGGCGCTCGCCAGCTAGCCATTCGTAGACCAGCACGCCCAGGGCATACTGATCGCTGGCGGGAGTGGGATGGCCCTGCAACTGCTCCGGGGCCATATAGGCCAGCGTGCCGGCGGTCTGCTGGAAGGACTGCGAGCGGGCGCTGTGGGCCACGAGGGCTAGGCCAAAATCCGAGAGCCAGATCTCCTGGTCGGGTCCGAGCAGCAGATTCTACGGCTTGAGGTCGCGGTGAATCAGTCGCTGCTCGTGGGCATATTGCAGGGCGGAAGACACCTGCTTGACGTAGGAGACGACGGTCTGGAGGGGCAGCCGCGACCCCTTGGGGTGGCGCTGCCGTAGGGTGCCCCCCGGCGCATACTCCAGGACCAAGAACGGCGTGCCCTCCTGCACACCAAAGTCCAGCACCCGCACGATATGCGGATGCCGGAGGCGGGCGAGCGTGCGGGCCTCGCCCAGAAAGCCGTCCACCTCACTGTCGGCCCACGGCCCATGCAGTACTTTGATGGCCGCCTGGGTGTGCAAATGCCGATGCTCTGCCAGATAGACAGAAGCCCAGTGCCCCTGTCCCAGCAACTGGATGAGCTGATAGTGGCCCAAGTGCTGGCCGACGCGGTCGGTCATCGCCACACCTCCTCTGCGTAGTGGCACGTCATGTTCGCCCGGTTCTTTCTGCTCCCAACGGGCCAGGCGTGGGTCGTCTCTGTCGGGCCCTCCTTATCAGGAGGAGGGCTGCTGCCGCCGCCACGCTCGTACCTCAGCATCTGCTGTACTATCAGCTTGTTCGGCATAGCGTAACGTGGTTTGCAAGTTCTTATGCCCCAGCCGTTTGCGAATAGTTGGTAAACTGACTCCACCGTTGATGAGCTCAGTCGCGTGCGTATGTCGAAGCTGGTGGAGCGTGCAGACGACCCCCGCTTGCGAGCAGTAGTTCTCCCAGCGTTCCTGCATCGATTGGTAGCGCAATGGCCCGCCTCGCCCGTTCTTCTCTGCGCGAAACAGCGGCCCATGTTGGTAGCCCATGCGTTTCAAATAGGTCCGGAGCTGCTGCACGAGGCGGTGGTCGTCGAGCAAGACCGTCCGCCTTTTGCCGCCTTTTCCCACGACGGTCACATGCTCATTGTCGAGTGAGAGATCGAGATCCTCCACATACAGGGAAAGCCCCTCGCTGACCCGCAAGCCAGTTTCCAAGAGCAGACGGAAGAAGAGCTGGTCACGCTGACACGCGGCGGGAATGGCTTTGAGAATGCGTTCAATCTGGGAGCGCTCCACTCCACGCGGCTGTGGCGGATCGAGTTTCACCCGCTCAATCTTGAGCATGGGGTTGCTGTCGAGCAGTTCGTGCTGATGCGCCCAGGTGAGGAAGCGGGCTACTGCCGCTTGCTTACGTGCTCTAGTGGCTGGACTCAAATGGAGGTGCATCCCAAAAAAGTTCCGCAACACCTCTACCGTAATGGCTTGTACTGGCCCCGGATAAAACGCACACAATTGCGCTAAGTCTGCTGCGTAGGCATGGCGGGTATTTGGAGAGCGGTTGGCATGGGCAAGGTCAGTGAGGAACGCAGCCACGAGTTCGTCCAGCGGTTGCTCTTTCAGCATGGTTTGCTCCATATGCCTGCTCCCGATTCCTGTGATAATACTGAAAATTGTTCGACTGAAACCGGGTCTCACCGAGCTTCCGATCGTGCCAGTTTTCAGTTATTCCTGAAATAAATATCATTCTAGCAGGAATCTGCTGCATTTGGAAGAGTAAAACACCGGTATTTTACCCAATAGTCCAGGCATCCTCATCTTTGCGATTGCTTCTCGTTCGTTGGAAGGAAGAACTCTGCTTGATAGAGAGAAAGACGAGGAATGCATGATGCCTGTAGATTACCTGACCGAGGAACAAGAGCAGCGGTATGGCCGCTATGTTGGCGAACCGACAAGAGAGCAACTGGCCCGCTATTTTCATCTGGATGATGCGGATCGCACCCTCATTGCCCAGCGCCGTGGCGACCATAATCGTCTGGGCTTTGGAGTCCAGATCGGGACACTCCGGTTCTTGGGCACCTTTCTCCCAGATCCGGTGAATGTACCCATTGGGGTCATAGCCTATGTCGCTTCCCAACTGGGGATTGCCGATCCACAGTGCATCAGGCAGTATGCTGAGCGAGTCCAGACCCAGCAAGAGCATGCCCAGGAAATCCGGCAACACTCTGGCTACAAAGAGTTTTCGAAGCGAAGTGGAGGTTTTGCCTTGATGCGTTTCCTCTATGCGCGTGTCTGGGTCGGCACCGAGCGACCCAGTGTGCTCTTTGACCTAGCAACAGCCTGGTTACTCGACAAAAAAGTGCTGTTGCCAGGAGTGACCACGCTCACGCGCCTGATCTCCACCATTCGGGAACGCGTCGCTGAGCGCTTGTGGCAACGGTTGAACGCAGCCGTTTCGCCTGAACAACGAACCGACCTGGAGGGATTGCTCGCACGAGCTGGTGCGTCCCGCATCACCAACCTCGAACGCCTCCGCCGTGCTCCCTCTCATGCGAGCGCGCCTGTCCTGGTGCAGGCGCTGGCCCGCCTGACAGAAGTGCGCCAGCTGGATGTTGGTCCCCTGGACCTAGTGAACGTTCCAGCCAGCCGGATCAAAGCCCTGGCGCAATACGCCGTGACCATCAAAGCCCAGAGTATTGCCAAGTTGACCGAGCAGCGTCGTACCGCCACGCTGGTTTCCTTTACCCGCCAACTGTCGGTCACGGCCCAGGATGATTCGCTGGATGTGCTGGATATGCTCATGCGAGATCTGCTGGCACGTTCTACAAGCGACGGAAAGAAAGCACGCCTGCGGACCTTGCGTGACCTGGACGCGGCCGCCTTGTCGCTGGCTGAGATTAGCGAGAAAGTCATCACTCCAGAATGGACTGATGACCAGATACGAGCGTTTCTCAGGGAAAAGCAGGCCAAGATCACCGAGGCTGTCGCCACCATTTACAAGCTGGCGCGTCCAGCAGATGACAACTACTACCAGGAAATCGTGGCGCGTTATGCCTCGGTGCGTCGCTTTTTCCCGGCTCTCCTACGCACGATCGAGTTTGCGAGCAACGAGGCCGGCAAACCGGTGCTCAAGGCTCTCACGTTCCTGCGTGACCTGGAAGGGCAAAAACACCCCGATCTTTCGCAGGCGCCGATAGAGGTCGTTCCCGCAAGTTGGAAACGCCACGTCGCCCCCACAGGGAAGCCCATCGATCGTCGCTACTACACCTTCTGTGTGTTGGAACGGCTCCACGAGGCGCTGCGCCGCCATGATGTGTTTGTGGATGAGAGCACCCGCTGGGGCGATCCACGAGCCAAGTTACTCTCCGGGGAGCACTGGGAGCGGGTCCGACCCACCATTTGCCAATCATTAGGAAGAAAGGCTGAGCCAAAGATGGAACTCGATGAACTCGCACGCCGACTCGATAAGGCGTATCGCGCCACCGCCGCCAGGTTTCCCCAGCCAGGTGTTCGCATCGAGAAGGTCAAGAACCGGGCCGGGCAAGAGCAGGATACGCTGATCCTCACGGGTCTGGACAAGGTAGAGGAACCAGAGAGCCTGCAGCTCCTGCGTCACCGCGTGGCACGACGCCAACCCCTGGTGGATTTGCCAGAACTGCTGTTGGAAATCCAGGCGCGCACCGGCTTTGCCTCCGAGTTTGCTCATATCAGTGAAGGGCGCTCTCGCCTGGACGACCTGCCCACGTCCATCTGCGCCGTCCTGCTTGCTGAAGCCTGCAACGTGGGACTCACACCCCTGGTGCGCAAAGGGATCCCTGCGCTGGAGCGCGATCGGTTGCTCTATGTCCAACAGAATTACATCCGACCCGATACGCTTTCCCGCGCCAATGCGCGGCTGGTGGACTATCAAGCAACCATCCCTCTGGCCCAGGCGTGGGGTGGTGGGGAAGTCGCCAGCGCCGATGGCTTGCGCTTTATTGTTCCACTGAGAACCTTGAACGCCGGTCCCAACCCCAAATACTTTGGCACCGGGCGCGGCATCACGCTCGTCAACTACACAAGTGACCAGTTTAGCGGCTTCAAAAATATCGTCGTCACAGGTACGCTGCGTGATTCACTGGTCGTCCTGGAAGGGCTGCTCAATCAAGAAACAGGGCTGCACCTCAAGGAGTTGATGACCGATACGGCCTCGTACTCCGACGTTATATTCGGGTTATTCCATCTGTTGGGCTATCAATTCAGTCCGCGGCTGGCCGATGTGGGGGAGTCTCGCTTCTGGCGCATCGATGCCTCGGCTGACTACGGCGCATTGAATGGCCTGGCGCGTCAGACCATCAATCGGAACCTGATCACAGAGAACTGGGATGATCTGTTGCGCGTCGCTGGCTCCCTCAAACTGGGCACGGTCAATGTCACCGAGTTGTTGCGAGCACTCCAGGGAAATGGGCATCCTTCCACCCTGGCGAAGGCCATTGCAGAATTGGGACGGATAGCCAAAACGCTCTATCTGCTCTCGTACATTGATGACCCTGCGTACAGGCGACGCATCTTGATCCAGTTAAACAAAGGCGAAAGTCGCCATAGCCTGGCACGAGCCACCTATTTCGGACACAAGGGGGAGGTGCGCCAACGCTATCGCGAAGGACAGGAAGAGCAACTGGGAGCCCTGGGGCTGGTCGTCAATGCCATGGTGCTCTGGAATACGTTGTATATGGATCGAGTGTTGGAGGAGATGCGAGGACGAGGCATGGAGATCGCGCCAGAGGATGTTGAACGCCTCTCTCCACTGGGCTATGATCATATCAACCTGCTGGGCCGGTACACGTTCTCGCTTTCTGATGAGATCCGTCAGGGAGCCTTCCATCCGTTGCGTGAGCTGGAAGAGACAGAGCAAGATCCAGAGGAGTCGGTTGAAAGCGCAAAGGCGCTGAGAGAAGCATAGAACCCTTTCCCTTTGAAACAACCTGCAAGCTGGTCAAGCCGAAAATGCATTGGCCAGCCACTCGCCGCAACTTCCTCCCATCCTCCGCAATACACTGCCCTCTGAGTGGCTCCAGTAGCATCACACACATCTGGTCCAAACCTCGCCACGCATCGTTTACACATCCTGGCAGTGCTGCTGCCAGGCGGAAGAGGAACCACTGCAACCCCTCTCTACAGAAGACAATCCATCGTCTCGCCATGCTCCAAGAGATCGTCCGGGTTACCAGCAGTCACCCTGGCCGCTTCCTATGCGACATACTCTCAACGTAGCCTGGACATTGCCGTACACTTCCCAGTGTCACAACATCCAGGTTCACTGTGCATCCAGCAAGCAGAACTTACCCTACCACTTGCAACAGGACACGATTAGTCGGATCAACTGTCCCAGGCGCCTTAAATGAACCGATCTGTTTGCCATCCGATGCCCGCAAAATCTGAATCACATTGCCTGGCAGGCTCAGGTACACCTGATCGTTATCTGCCGTGGGAGGATACTCAACGGTCCAAGCATCGTGGAAATGGTACGTCCAGCGTACCTTACCACTGGCCGTATCGAGTGCAACGAGCGTCTGTCCAGCATAGCGATTGATGTACACCCCATGCTCTGTCACCATCGGATAGGAGCTACCCGTATCCTGATACCGCCAGATCAGCGCCCCATCCTTGGCAGAGAAGGCATAGACACTAGTTCCTGGATGCTGTCCCGGGCGACTAGTGCTCAGGTAAATGACACTATTCAAGACCGTTGAACCAAACAGCTGCGGCCCACCATCAAGCTGCTTGCTCCAGAGCTGTTCACCGCTCGCTGCATCGTAGCCCAGAAGGAAGCCCTGCGGCTGCATGTCATCACTCAATTTTGCCACACACAGCACGCCGTCGACCACGAAACCCTGATCTATAGCAACCAAGTTAGCAATCTCCTCAGTCTTCTGCCACAGCAGCGTGCCATCCTGGGCGCTCAAAGCAAAGCGCAGCCCGCTGTTTTTGCCATGCTTCGGTGAAATCAACTCGCCATACACGGCCTTATCCGATGCGGCAATCAGGGTTACATAAGGGAGCGCACTCTGGCTCTCGACCAGCTTATTGCCCAGATGATGCTCCCATTTCTTTGCGCCGCTGGTGCTATCCAGCGCTTCCACCGTCAGATAACCATCCTTTTGCCCAGAGACGTACACGGTCGTGCCGGACACCTGCACGCGGAAAGAGGAAGCTACCTGCCAGCGCACCTTCCCGCTTGCTACATCCAGCGCGTACAACGTCACCCCATTACGGCTCAGACCTACGAGGTAATAGGTATCATTCACCACCTGTCCACGGGATAGAATAATGCCGGGATGGCCAACGGCCGCTGCAGGCACCTGAAACTGCCAGAGCACCTGGTGCGTCTTCGTATCCAGTCGGTAGAGCGTACTATTGACCAGTGCAAACATCTCCTTCTCCATTGGCCGCCCGGATACGACGCTATGTCCATTGAGGGTCAGTCGGAACACCACAACCATGCTGCCTACCAGCAGTGTGACAAACATCACGGCGACCACCAGGCCGAGACGACGTGCCAGCGAGTCACCGCGCATCTGGCGAGAGCTTCCAGCTCCTTGCTTCATGCGGTCTCTCCTCTCCTGTTGGGCTGTCGCGCGAGGCTGTGCCCGCTCGCGAGGGCGCAGAGTAGCTCGTCGTTGCTCAAAGCGTTGCCAGACGCGCTGCAACGCGGCATCCTGCTCAGCGGGAGCGAAGTGCCGCTGCAGAGCTTGAACGGTATCCTGCGCAGCTGGATCCAGTGACTGCTTATGCAGCGGAGATGGAGCCAGATACTCATCTATCTGCTCATCTACTTCTTGGGGAAGAAAAACTTCCTGCTCACGTTCGGCCATCAGTGTTCTCCTTTGTCCGTCTGCGCATAGAAGCCGCGCAATGTATTTAAGGCACGCGAAAGCATCGTCCGAATCGCGCCTTCCTGCTTATGCAGCGCGCGAGCAATCTCCGCACAACGTAACCCACAAGTAAAGCGTAACTGCAGCACCTCCTGCTGAGTTGCGGACAAGCGCTGCAAGTATAAGCGGAGGCGATCCTGTTCTTCATCGCGGACAACCACTTCTTCAGGCATCTGCTCCTCACCAGCCAGCGTGCCCTTTGCCTTCTCCAGAGGCAAAAAGCGCCGCCGACCTGCCCATCGATGCTGATCGATCATCTTGTTGCGCGCCACTGTCGCCAGCCAGGCGCGATGTTCATCCTCGGTCAGAGCCGCCAGAAGCGGCTCATATTCCAGCGCAGCGAGAAAAACTTCGAGGAGGAGATCTTCCGCATCCTCCTGCGTTGGCAGATGTCGCCGCAGATACGCCAGAATGCCGGGCGCATAGCGCCGATAAAGATGGGCACACAGGGAATCATCTTCCCAGGGACCATCGGCAGTGGAAACGTCTGTAGTTCCTCGATCGCGCAACAGCTCTTCCTCAGCAATCTTTCTCTGGTGCCACGGTGAGTGAGATATCTCAACTAGTGCAACGTCCAAAGCCAAAAAATGTTACATCCATCTGCGATTTTATGCGCAATATGCGGCAAGTCATCGTGGCCTCTCCTCTGAAAAAGCCCTGTTTCATGCTCGGTAGTGTACCCTACATGACGGTCTCTTGTGGAGAAACATCTTACTACTTGAGCGGAAGCTCATTGTAGCATCTGGTTTTTCCATAGGAGAGGAGATACCGGAACTGTTCAGCTTCTAGCTGTCAGCGTCACTGCCGGGATGTGTAAACGATGCGTGGCGAGGTTTGTCTGGTCAATGCGTACTCTCTGTTCCAATTCCTTAGCGTTGTTTTTCGTTCCATTACTACTCAAGGGCCTGGTACTGCTGTTGATAGCTTTGGAGGCTGCATCCGGTTTCCTCAATATAGGCTCCAGCCTGGTCAAGGGCAAGTGGCAGGTCGCCGAGTTCTTGACTGATCTGACGAGCTAGGACCGTTGTCGCTTCTTCCAATGTCTGCGGTTTAGAAAGAATACCTGCTCGCCGCAAGAGGAGTAAGGCTCCCTCTTCATTTGGCAACACAGAGACATCCAGGTGATGAGCAAGGCGCCCTGATACCTGATTGCGTGTGGTCAAGAGAACGTGCCCACCGTGAATTGGCGGAAGCAACGACTGGATCGATTTGAGATCATCCACGTTATCGAGAATGAGCAACCAAGCCTGATGGTTTTTGAGCCACCACTTGATGGTCTCGATGACGACTTGCTGATCGTGTTCGTTCTTCAAGGGAAGCTTCAAATCCCTGGCCAGCCTGGTATAGTCAGCAATCAGCGTTTCCGGCGTTTCAGCGTTGACCCACAAGACAATTTGGTACCGGGAGGCGTTGCGAAAGGCGTACTCGACTGCCAGTTGGGTCTTGCCAACGCCTCCCAGACCGCTTACAGCCTGCGTTTGTGGTTGTGCCTGGGTGGCTGTTTTCTTTGTGAGGAGCAAATCTTGCAGTTCTTTCAGGAGGTCCTCGCGTCCAGTGAACATAGGATTGCGTGGATAGGGAATTTGCCAGATCTTTGGGAAGTGTGTCGATGGTGCAGCAATGGTCAACTGCTGCAATTTTTTCAGGGTTGCCTCAATCTCTCTGGCCACTTGGGTAAACGCGGCATCGCGGTTGCGCCAGGATGTAATGGGGACGTGATTGCGCGGGAGCACTTGGAGATTGGCAAACGGTGCATACTCCCAGATGCAGGGGCGGAGGAGAATGGGAATGACACGAGCCTCATTGGCCTCGTGACGCTCCATTGCACGTTGCAACTCGACGTATTGGTAGTCGGAGTGAAAAAAGTCAGCACTGATGAGCAGGAGAATGATCGAAGCGGTTTCAAAATGATGATCCAGTTCTTCTTTCCAGTTTGTGCCTGCGGTGATGTGGAGTTTGTGCCAGGGATTGATCAGGCCCGCTCGTTGCAACACGCTTAAATGCTTCTCTAGCTGACTCAGCAGAGAACCGTCGGTCTCTGTGTAGGAATAAAATACCTCAGCGGGAGTGAATGGCATCTTCATGAACATTGCACTTCCTTGTTCTATGGTAGAATGGGCAAACTGTGCATAATAAATCTTCCTGGATATGTGATATCCTCCTTTAGTAGGACGATATCACATATCTAATATGATTGTCTCTCATCTCTGACTAGTGGGCTGTCAAGGTTCAATTGACGGGTAGAGATGCTTGAGCTTAATGCGAGCATCCTCCGTCGTAAAGCGCCAATCCACGGTGACCGCCTTCTGATTGCGTCGCTGTTGCCAGGTTTCGACCTGCCTGTGGAGCTCGGTCTGATCCCCAATGCGCTGGCTTAAGGGATGTTGGCTCAGCACACTCAGTTCGATCTCAGCCATATTTAACCAACTGCCATGTTTGGGCGTGTAATGGAGTTCCAGCTTCTCCATCAGACGCCGTGCCTCGGCTGGCGGGAACACTTCGTACAAGGCCGCTGGCGTATGGGTGTTCAAGTTATCCAGCACCAGCACAACCTTCTCGGCGCCCGCATAGTGAACATCGACCACCTCACGGATGAAGCGCGCCCAATCCACTTTGGTGCGCTGGGTCGTGACTTTCGTATAGCGCTTGCCGGAGAGCGGCTCACAGGCCAGAAAGATGTTGCAGACGCCATGCCGCTCGTACTCGTAATCCTGCCGCTCAGGATGGCCTGGTTCCATGGGGAGTGCGGGCCGCTTCTCACCAAGGAGTTGCTTGCTGACCTCATCCATGCACACCTGTGGAAAGTGCGGGTCATACGGGCGGACATAGACCGCCAGTACATCCTCCATATGGGCCACAAAGTCGGCATTAGCTTTGGGTGGGATACATCACTGCTCTTTTAGCCACGGCTTGAGCTTGTTTTTTTAAGCACCTGCCGCACCGTTTCATGACTCACCTGCTCCACTTCCCCCACTTTGACCAGCTTCTCTGCCAGCAGTCGTAAACTCCAACGTCCCTCTCCCTCCGGCTTCTCTACGCACGTCGAGGCGATGAGATGGGCTTCCTTCTCTCCATCGAAGATGCGCTTGCTGGGCCGTTCCGTCTGCGGACGGCGCTGGAGGGCATCGTCTACACCTTATTCGCTGTACAGTTGGTCAACGCACACCTGCTGCGAAGCCGACGTCCAGAACCCAGTGATGGAACCTGCGCATGGCTGGTTTCACTCGACGTCACACGTCTTCTGAAGAACCCCACTGATCGCTCCTTATCTAATCTACTGGATGGGTAGCCCGAGAGACCTTCTCGCCTCATGCTCTATAACGATCTTGCTGCCCGATGATGCCAACCTCCGCGTAACGGTGGCCGCGTTTCAGCGTGTGCAGGTGCAGCGGCAACGCACGGAGCCGTGTTACAACAGCGACAAGCCACTGAGTGGACTCGCGTTGCATCATGCGATGTATGTCCAGCTCACCGGATAGGCCAGCAGGGGCTTGTCACTTTTCTTGTTTGACAATCGAAAATAGAGAATATTATCCACTAATACTAACGAGAGTGAGAATGAAGCGTAACTTTTCACGAGTACTTAAAGGCTTGTCCAGCAAGCCAGAAGCGAGTCCAGGAGGAACATGGGAGCTGAAGAGGAACTGGTTTCCCTGCGACAAGAAAAAGGGCACCTGCAAGAGCAGCTTGCTCAACGAGATGAGTTGATCGCCCAGATGTAGCAAGAGATCGTGCGGATTGCAAATCGTTCATCCTTACCGTCTCCACGGTTCTGTGCCGCTCAACCGACCTATTCATTGGCTTAGCGTATAGTTTTCAGGATTGGATATGCTGACCCCACCTTTGGAAATGGCCGCTGCGTATTCAGATGAGCGATCTCGGCTCACTATTT
>Ga0070698_100002450_pt1 | contig 20469 bp, 13 predicted proteins | sample KBSK1502metaG_FD_65477 | JGI IMG/M metagenome (GOLD analysis project Ga0070698, IMG submission 65477) | Corn, switchgrass and miscanthus rhizosphere microbial communities from Kellogg Biological Station, Michigan, USA - KBS K1-50-2 metaG | ecosystem: Host-associated > Plants > Roots >...
GAATTGGCGGCAAGGTCGGCACGTTTGTGCTCCAGAGGACCGGCGTATTCGAAGACGGCCAGGCGAAGGAGGCTTACGTGGTCGTCCCCGGGTCGGGAACGGGTGACCTACTTGGACTCGAGGGCGAAGGTAGTTCCGGGGTAGGGCATGGCCTGGAGCATCCGTTCGAGCTGCACTTCAAGCTTGGTTAGTGGCCCAGCTTGGTGTCGCCTAACTGGGGTTGCGGCTGGCCACTAGCCCTTGCATGCGCGCAGGCGGTTCCAGCGCAGCTGACTCCTATCCGTTAGGCAGTAGTGCGGCCCCCGATTGTGGATTACCCGGGCACTGTGTAACCGTACGTCCTCTTTGCCTCCGGTCTTGTGATGTCACGACGTGTTGCTCTCCTTGCGTCACTTGTTCTCAGCGCCGCGTGTGCTGGAGACGCCGTTGCACCGCCGAATAGCGTCATAGGCCAGTTTGGTGGTCGCGCCACGAAGCTCGTTGCTTCTGCTGACCGGGTGCGGGTGGAATTCGTTTGTGGCTTTGCTGTCTTTGGGCAGCCGCTCGTTCCGGCAGAGGATGGCCGGTTTTCGCTGGCGCCAGTGCTGGTGACGTCCCGGACCGGGACGACCGCACTCGCGATCAAAGGTGTCGTCACCTCTGGCCAGATCGCATTCGACGCCGTCTCATTGTCCTCGTCCGGCGAAGTCGCCACGACACATTTTGTGGTGCACCTGAACCAGGATGCTGACTACTCAGGCCTGGCCTGCGCGGCCGGCGAAAACTAGCGTCTAACAAGCAATTCAGATCTCAGGAGCCGCTATGTCTGGGATTAACGTGCGCCGCGTGATTGTTGGCGGATTCGTTGCGGGACTTGTCTCGAACGCGTTCGATTTCATCATTACGCAGTTCTTGATGGCGACGGAGTTTGCGGCAATGCTGGCGCGCCTGAATGTGAGCGAGTCGGCGGCACAGTCCTGGATCCCCATTTTTGCTGCCGCGGACTTCCTGTGGGGCTTCTTACTTGTATTCACGTACGCGTCGATCCGACCTCGGTTTGGCCCGGGTCCAAAAACCGCGATCATTGGTGGCGTCTTGCTTTGGCTGGCATTCGCGATCGCTGTGCTGATTCTGATGGCGATTGGTCTGCACACGTTTCAGTCGTACCTCAAGAGCTCGGTGCTGTACCTCATTTCGGCACTCGTGTCGAGCATGGCCGGCGCGGCATTGTACAAGGAGGGTACGAGAGAGGCGCTGCCCACTCCAGCCTAACGACGAGTGACGGTCAGCCCAGCAGGTACGCGACGTGGATGTAGTCACGGATGCGCGCGACCTTCCCATTCTGCCACCAGAGCCGGATCGCTGCGTGCCGGCGCCACTCGCCCCCGTCGCGCTTCCAATGGATGATCACCGGGACGCCATCCACGACGCCCGGCTCGAGTCGCCACTCCCATGGAAGCGACGTATAGTTGGTCGAGTACGTGGCGCCCAGTCCTGACATCACACCGGCCGTCGCGCCGACGATCTCCAGCCGGGCATCGGCGCGCACGAGTTCCTTGAGCGCATCCCAGTCGCGGCGATTGAAGACCTCGGCGTACGCCTGAAAAAGCTGCCGCTGCTCGTTGTCCATCTCCGTCACTGCCGGCGACGGGGTCGTAGCCCGCAACTTGGCTCGCGCGCGATGAAGCGCGGACTTCACTCCTCCAACCGTCGAGTCAGTGATGTCCGCAACTTCGGCGATCGGATGGTCGAGCACGTCCTTCAATAACACGGCCGCGCGCTCCATCGGCGGCAACTGGCTGACGAGCTTCGCCAACGCGTCGTCGATTGGCGAGTCGTCGGAAAGGTTCACTTCAACGGCAGTCGACGAGTCATGTTCTTCCTCGAATGGCACGTCGTCGTCGTGACGTTTATCGCGCCGGAGAAAGTCGATGCACTTGTGGTAGGCGATGCGAAAGAGCCAGGGCTCGAAGCGCGACGCGTCCTTCAGCGCCGGAAGATTGTAGAACGCTTCGGCCAGGGTCTCCTGGACGAGATCTTCGCCGTCGAAGGTCGACCCGCACATGCGGGCGCAGAAGCGGTGGAGCCGGGGGCGCGCGGCGCCAGCGGCAGCCACAAATTGGCGCCGCGACTGGAGTACCGCGTCGCGGACAGCCGGGGTCAAGTCGGGCTGGCTCTCTACCGGAGGGGGCATGTGTGGATGACGGAAGCGGCCTGCCCAAAGGATACGCCGTCGAACCCTGCAACGGCGGACGTATCCTTTCGCCGGCAGAATCCGACATAAGAATAGACCGCGACGATACGCCACCAATCTTGAGACAACGCGATGAGCGACCAGTCCCGGCTCCATCTCTTCCAGAAGTTCCTGGCCATCTATGGATGGCTGTCACTGGCCCTTTTCGGGGGGCTGATGATCGGATTCATCGTGCAGCCGGCGTCATGGGACGTCGGCGGGCGGTGGCACTGGCTGATCTGGGATAGCATCGAGGATCGCGTGGCGCAAATGCTGCTCGCGGTCTACGTGGTCTGGTCGATCTTCATCATCCGGGCCGCCCGCGACCCGGTGGCCAACAAGACATTTATCGACTTCACAGTCTGGGCGAACATCGCCCACGGCCTGTCGATGATTCCTCACGCCCTGATGGGACCCGAATACCGGATGAAGCTCCTGACCGACATTCCCTGGGTGTTCCTGCCGGCGATCGCGCTGGTGGTGCTGCGCCCCTCATTCACAGCGAGGAAGACCGCATGAGACAGATCATGGTTCGCTACACCTGTCGCGCTGACCGGGCCGAGGAAAACGCTGCGTTGATCGGCGCGGTGTTCGAGAGCCTGAAGGACACGGCGCCGCCCGGGATCACGTACGCGTCGTACCGGCTCGACGACCGCGTGAGCTTCGTCCACATCGCATCGATGGACGACGCCGCGAACAATCCGCTCCAGGCACTGCCTGCGTTCAAGGCATTCACCGCCGGGATCAAGGACCGGTGCGACGCGCCGCCCGTGACAACGGTGCTCCACGAGGTGGGTAGCTACGCAGGCAGTCATCGATGATCAGCGCCTGCCTTGAACGCCAGCCGTTAGGCGACCGGCTGAGTTATGACCCTACGCAGCCTGTTCTCGCGAAATCGGCAGGTTGCGGGTGAAGTGGGGAACCTGGCCAAGCAATCGCTGGATGACCGTCAGCTGTGCCCGGTGCTGCAGTTCATGCTCCTTGGTACCGAGCAGCATCTCGAAGCGGCTCTGCGACGTTCCATCGGGTTGCCTGACCTGCTCCGCGAGGAACGTCTCGGGTAGCTGCTCAATCCACTGTATCCACCGCTCGCCTTCTGTACGCAGGAGCTCGATGATCTCGGCCTTCGAGCGATCGCGCGATTCCTCGACCTCCGACGTGGCCAGAAACGCGCCAAAGTCGAACCCGTCGAATGAGGTGAGCTGTTTTTCAACGTGCAGGAAATGATCAGCATCCGTAAGCCACGCCATGTGGACCAGCGTTTCGGCGACGGAGCGACTCCCTGGGGCCGGACGGTACTGATAGTCCTCCTCCGAAATCTCCTCGGCGATCTGGATCGTGTTCCTGCGAACGGTTCGGACGCTGTCAGTTAGTTGACGAATGCCATAGAGCGACATGTGGTCCTCGCGTGTGATGATGTTCAACCAGACGGTTGAAGGTTATCACCGGTCGCTCAAATGTCAACCATCTGGTTGAATGAGTCTGATCGCTATTTAGCGCCTGCCGAGACTGGCGCGATGTTCTGGTTGAGCCTGAACAGGTTGGTCGGGTCGTATGTCGACTTCACTCTCGCCAGGCGATCCCATGTTGCCCCGGGATACGCCGAGCGGATGCGTTCCCGGCCGTCGTCGGTGAGGAAGCCGACGTAGGCGCCGACGTCCCGTGGTTGAATCGCGGCGGCGAACTCCTTCACCCACACGCGGCGCACCTCACGGTCCGCGTCCCCCTGATAAAATGCGGCGACATTCACCAGCATTGGCTTCGCGCGATGGGCGAACGCCGTGGCATCCGCCGGAACGCGAGCCATCGCGCCGCCGAGGGCGCGCAATTGCGCGACGCGCATCGTGGCATCCGACTTCGTCAGGTAATCATGAATTGTCCTGGCCATCTCGATGTCGACGGCATCCACGAACATCGTGCGAGCGACCGCGGTTGGCCGATAGCTGGGGTCTTCGGGCGGATACATCGCGACATACGGACCCGGCTTCACCATGTCGGCGAGCGGCGTCGCGAGCGCACGGAACGGGGCGATCGCTCGCTGGGCCGCGTCGTCGTCGCCGGCGAACGCGATGAAGGCCATGATGACCAGGCGTCCGTGAACCTCCGCCGGCAGGAATGGCATCGGCGGAGCGGGCATAACGTTGCAAATCGTCGAGAGCTCTTCCGGCGCGGTCAGCGATGCCGCCGCAAATCCTGCGATCGTCTCGGGGGTGGCGGGTAGGATGAGGATACCGCCCGTGAAGTTCGGCAGCGGGTTGAGACGGAACTGGATCCGGGTGACCACGCCGAAGTTGCCGCCACCACCGCGAATCGCCCAGAACAGCTCGGGCTCATGGCCCGCATCAACGCGCAGGTCGCGGCCATCCGCGGTCACGACCTCGGCGGCCAACACCGAATCGATCGTCATCCCGAACTTTCGTACAAGAAACCCTATGCCGCCCCCGAGCGTGATGCCGCCGACGCCGACGGAGCCGGAGTCTCCAAAGCCGATCGCGAGCCCGTGCGGTGACAACGCCGCGGTGACTTCAGATGCCGTCGCGCCCGTCTCGACCCACGCCGTGCGCTTCTCGCGATCGATGTCAATCCCAGCCATGTCGCGCAGGTCGATCACGAGTCCGCCGTCGGTCGTGCTGTGGCCGGCGATGCTGTGGCCGCCGCTCCGGACCGCGAGCTCCAGGCCTTCGGTTTTCGCCGTCTCGATGACGCGGCGCACATCGTCAACATTGGTGACACGAACGATGGCTGACGGTCGCTTGTCGATGCCGCCGTAAAAGACGATGCGAGTCTTGTCGTAAGCCGGGTCATCGGGAGTAACGACGCGTCCGGCAATGCCTGCGAGGGCGTTTAACGACGTGGGCAGTGTATTGACTGACATGATCTGATTCCTCTGTGAAGTCTTCTCTCTTGCGTCGAACGGACCCCGCCCGGATCGACATCGGCGATTCGCTTATCGCGATCGGCCGTTTTGGCGACGGCTCCCGACGAATGCTGAGAGGTGTTTGCCGGTCAGCGTCGACTGCTTCGCCACCAGGTCGGCCGGAGTGCCTTCGAATACGATCCGCCCGCCGTCGTGCCCGGCACCCGGCCCGAGGTCGATGATCCAGTCGGCATGAGCCATCACCGACAAGTGGTGCTCGATCACGATGACCGACTTTCCGGAGTCGACGAGCTGGTCCAATAACGCAAGCAATTGCTTGAGGTCCGCGAGGTGAAGCCCTGAGGTCGGCTCGTCGAGCACGTAGATGCCACCGTCCTCGCCCATGTGCGTGGCGAGCTTGAGCCGTTGCCGCTCGCCACCCGACAGCGTGGGGAGTGGTTGGCCGAGCCGGAGGTAGCCGAGTCCCACGTCCGCCATGCGCTGCAGGATCGCTTGCGCGGCGGGGGTGTGCGTCTTGCCGGCGCCAAAAAAGACCAACGCGTCGGCGACCGGCAGGTCGAGCACCTCGGCGATGTTGAGCCCGCCTAACGTGTATTCCAGAACCGAGGCCTGGAACCGCTTGCCCTCACAATCTTCGCAAACCGTGGTGACACCTGCCATGACGCCCAGGTCGGTGTAGATCACCCCGGCGCCGTTGCAGGTCGGACAGGCGCCCTCGGAGTTGGGACTGAACAGCGCGGGTTTGACGCCGTTGCTCTTCGCGAACGCCTTGCGGATTGGCTCGAGCAGGTCGGTGTACGTCGCCGGGTTGCTCCGCCGTGAGCCATGGATTGCCGTCTGGTCGATCGACACCACCCCATCCCGTCCAGACACCGAGCCATCGATCAGTGAACTCTTGCCCGAGCCAGCGATGCCGGTCATCGTTACCAGGACGCCTAACGGGATGTCGACGTTGACGTTCTGCAGGTTGTTTGTGCGCGCGCCGCGCACTTTCAGTACGCCCGACGGCTTCCGCACCGAAGGCTTCAGGGACGCTCGGTCGTTCAGGTGACGTCCGGTGAGTGTGCCACTCGCTCGTAACTCCTCGACGCCGCCCTCGAAGACCACCTGGCCGCCGGACGTTCCAGCGCCGGGGCCGAGATCGACGACATGGTCGGCGATCGCGATGACCTCCGGCTTGTGCTCGACTACGAGAACGGTGTTGCCCTTGTCACGCAGCCGGAGCAACAGCTCGTTCATGCGCTGGATGTCATGAGGGTGCAGCCCGATCGTCGGCTCGTCAAAGACGTAGGTCACGTCGGTGAGCGACGACCCGAGGTGACGGATCATTCTGGTGCGTTGCGACTCACCGCCCGACAGGGTGCCCGACGGCCGTTCGAGGCTGAGGTAGCCGAGTCCGATCTCCACGAACGAGTCGAGCGTATGCCGGAGCGCTCCCAGCAGCGGCGTCACGGATGGCGCGTCCACCGCGCGCAGCCACTCGGCCAGGTCGTTGATCTGCATCGCGCAGACGTCGGCGATGTTCTTTCCCTTGATCTTCGAGGATCGGGCGGCCTCGTTGAGCCGCGTTCCGTCGCACTCGGGACAGGTCTGGAACCTGACCGCGCGCTCCACGAACGCCCGGATGTGCGGCTGCAGCGCGTCGACGTCCTTGGACAGGAACGACTTCTTGATCCGCGGGACCAGCCCCTCGTAGGTGAGATTGATCTTCTCCACCTTCACCTTGCTCGGTTCCTTGTACAGGAAGTCGTGCAGTTCCTTCTTGGTGTACTTGCGAATCGGCTTGTCAGGATCGATGCCCGCGGCCGCGAAGATGCGCACGTGCCAGCCGTCGGCTGTGTAGCCGGGGATGGTGAGGGCGCCCTCGTTGAGCGATTTGCTGTCGTCGTAGAGCTGCGTCACGTCGATATCGCTGACCGAGCCCATGCCCTCGCAGCGCGGGCACATGCCGCCGTGGTAGACGACGTCACGCACCACGATCCGCTCTCCTTTGCCCTTCTCGACAGTCATCGCCCCGCTCGCTTTCCGCGTCGGTACGTTGAACGAGTAGGCCGTAGGGGGCCCGATGTACGGCTTTCCCAGCCGGCTGAAAAGGATGCGGAGCATGGCGTTCGCGTCGGTGGCTGTGCCGACGGTGGAGCGCACGTTGGCGCCCATTCGCTCCTGATCGACGATGATGGCTGTCGTTAGGCCTTCAAGCACATCGACGTCGGGCCGGGACAGGGTCGGCATGAACCCCTGCACGAACGCGCTGTAGGTCTCGTTGATCAGTCGCTGCGACTCGGCCGCGATGGTGCTGAATACGAGCGAACTCTTGCCCGAGCCGGAGACACCGGTGAACACCGTCAGCCGCCGCTTCGGGATCTCGACGTTGACGTCCTTGAGGTTGTTCTCCCGGGCGCCCTGGACGCGGATCAGGTCGTGGCGGTCGGCGGAATGCGTCTTGCCTGCCATCGTGCTCAGCTCACCGCTTTCTTCACCAGCGCTGCGATTCTCGCCTCCGCGGCGGCAGTCAATTCCTTCACCGCGAACTCGGTCGGCCACACGGCGCCGTCGTCGAGGTTTGCCTTGTCGCTGAAGCCCAACGTCGCGTACCTGGCCTTGAACTTTTCGCCGGGCTTGAAGAAGCAGACGACCTTGTCGTCCTTGGCATACGCTGGCATTCCATACCAGGTCCTCGACGAGAGCTCAGGCGCGCTCTTTGTGATGATGGCATGGATCCGCCTGGCCATCGTGCGATCCGGCTCCGACATCTCGGCGATCTTCGCGAGCAGGTCGCTTTCACCGTCCGCGTTGTTCGCCTTCAGCTCCTTGACGCGTTCCTTCATGGCGGCGCGCTCGTCGGTGGTGAATTCGGCGACCTTTTTGCCATTCGAGGCGCTGCGCGTCTTTGCGTTCTGTGTGCGTGTCTTGGTGGTCATGACAACATCCTCAGGTCAGGAGGTAGGAACATTCTGTCGGCTGCGCCACTTCGCTCTGTAGGGCAGCACGAACATGTACAGGCCGGAGAGCAGGAGCAGCGCCAGCGGGAACAGGGGGGAATAGGTAATCAACGCGGGAGGCTGCTGTCCGTTTCCCACGCCCAATGCAACGAAGTTGGCAATGACGGTCAGGGTAAAAGCAATGGCCAACCAGCGATGGGTCTGCCGAATCCAGTGATTCCAGTTCATGGCATCCTCGTGAGTAAGTCGACAAGCCTTCCGCCCATCATTCTCCAGCCGTAGCGTGCGCCGCCGAAGTTTTTCTTCTGGTCCGGCCTGAAGCCCGACTGAACGAGCAAGAGGTGCGTGCCTGACGAGGTTGGCGTAATCGTGAATGTCACGACGGTATCGATGAAGTCGCCGACCACCCAGGTGTAGCTCAGTTTCCGACTTGCTTCGATCTCGAGGAATCGGCAGTTGACGGTGCCGTCCCAACCGCCCGTCGGTGGCGCCTTCAGCGTGAACGCGGCTCCGCGTTCGAACGTGAGACCGACAACGGGCAGGAGCCATTCCGAAAGCAGTACGGGGTCCGTGAGCGCGCGCCACACCTTCTCTGGCGCGTGAGGCAGATCGAACTCGAACGAAATGGCTTCGCTCTGTGATCGTTCGGTGGTGTCGACGGCGGTCATGCGTCCATCTTCTCCAGAAGTCGTTCCAGGCGCTCGACGCGCTCCGGCCAGAACGCGCGGTAGTGTGCGATCCAGTTGATGAGCGGCTTCATTCCGTTCGGCTCCACGCGATAGTAGACCAGTCGCCCCTCGCGCCGCGCGTTTACCAGACCCGCTTCTTTCAGGGCGGCAAGATGTTGCGAGACCGCCGGCTGCGAGATGTCGAAGCGTGCGGTGAGCTCCTTGACCGGCGATTCACGACGCGCGAGTGCCGCGAAAATCGCCCGGCGACTGGGGTCCGCCAGCACCTGGAAGATCCTGTTTTCGGCCGCGGTTCCGCTCTGCATGTCTTAACATATAAGCCGTTACTTATGGATTGTCAAGTGCGCCCTGGTCCCTGGTATCGGGCCGGGGAAGGGGGTCCTCCGTGCCCCGGACGGCTCTCAACTGAACGCTCCGTAGATGGCGTGGTTCAATTGCAGCGGTGTCAAGACTGACGTTCCTTGAGGACCTCGACGCTGGCGTTAGGCGAGCGCGTCCTTGCGAGCGCCCATTGCGGTACGCTGATGGCTTTTCCGGGAGTGGCCCACATGACCTGCAGGAACGCCTGCGTAATGCGTTGGGTAATCGAGTCATGAACGGCAAAGATCGGCTCGGTCCGCACATCAAGTAGATTGCATGCGTGAGTTTGCCCCGACTGGACGTCACGTTGCAGCACGCTCGAGCCCCGGGACCCGGGCGGCTGGAGGAGGAAGTCGGAACGCCTCCTCCCGGCCGGCGATTCCCCATGAGCGCCTCACGGTAATGTCGTGAGAGGATGATCGCGCGCGCTGAGCGCTTCCGTTCCAAGGTCTCCGAGGAGCCGCTTGTAGGTCCAATCCAGGGGGAACTCCTCGGTGCGGATCGTCTTGCGGCCCAGGCACGTGTCGTGGCGCGAGAGCGGCGCCTGGCGGCTGGACGGCTCCCGCTGCGTCCGGCACGACTGTTGGCGCGTCTCGAGGAAACACGGCGTCTCCTGCGGAATGCTCATGCTCAGTTGACTGAGGCGGCTGCTGCAGGTGTCGATGCCGGACCTGCTGCCGAGTGGTTTCTCGACAACTACTACGTCGTTCAGGACCACCTTCAGGAGGTCCGCGCCACACTCCCGCGCGGGTACTATCGCGAGCTGCCTGAACTGGCCAGTGGGCCGCTGGCTGGTTATCCGCGGGTTTACGAGATCGCGATTTCGCTGATCTCGCATGCCGAAGCACAGGTCGACCTCGAGAATGTCGACTTGTACGTCGAGGCGTTCCAGAGCGTCACGGCGCTCACGGTCCGGGAACTGTGGGCCATGCCGGCTATGTTGCGGCTCGGCCTGATCGAGAGCGTCCGCCGGATGACGCTGCGGACGGTGCACCGGCTGGATGATCTTGCGCTGGCTACGAGCTGGGCTGATCGCATCGTCAACGCGTCTTCGGGCAGCGGCGCGGAGATGAGAGCGACGCTGCGGGACTTCGTCCAGGGCGGTCATGCGCTCTCGCCCGATTTTGTCTCGCGGTTCCTTCAGTCCCTGCGCCAGGCGGAAGGTGCATCAGCACCGCTGGCCTGGCTCGAGCATTGGATGCGCGAGGTCGGTCTCAGTCCGGAGCAGGCGATGGCCCAGGCAACTCAACGACTGGCGCTGACGCAGATCGTGATGGCGAACAGCATCAACAGCCTGCGCGATATCGGACGGCGGGACTGGCGCATGTTTGTCGAGAAACAGAGCGCGATGGAAGCCGTGCTTCGGGAGGACCCCTCCGGCTTCTACCCGCAAATGACTTTCGCCACGCGCGATCGGTACCGGCACGTTGTCGAAGGCATCGCCAAACGCACGGAGCATTCGGAACCGGTGGTAGCGCGTTGGGCCATTGACCTGGCCCGGCACGAACTGCCGGCCGCAGACGTCGCGATCGATCGGCGCCGATCGCACGTCGGGTTCTACCTCGTCGACGACGGATTGGCCGAGCTGGAGCGCGTTGCCGGATACGCGCCCCCGCCTCGTGTGCGTCTCGAGCGGCTGGTGCGGTTGCATCCCGAAGCCGTCTACTTTGGCGGACTGTCATTGCTGGTCGTTCTCGTCGTGTTCACGATGACACTCGTGACCGGTGTGGGCGCGCCTAACGTCTGGTGGCTCATGCTGCCGCTCGTGTTCCTGCCGGCACTCGACGTCGCGGTAACCATCTTCCACCAGCTGGTGTCGGTCTTGATGCCCCCGCGCACACTGTCGCGGCTGGATCTGAAGGAGCACAACCCCGGCGCTGAGTATCGCACAGCGGTGGTGATCCCGACGTTGTTCGCCGACGTGGAAGACGTCCACGCCGCGCTCGAGAACCTCGAGGTGCAATTCCTCGCGAATCGCGATGCGCGCTTGCGCTACGCGATCCTCAGCGATTTCACGGATGCGCCGGCGGAGCACATGGCCGGCGACGACGAGATCGTCGCGGCCGCGCTCGAAGGGGTGCGGGCGCTCAACGAGCGCTACGCGCCTGACGAGTTCTACCTGCTGCATCGCCCTCGACGCTGGAACGAGCGAGAGGGCGCCTGGATGGGATGGGAGCGCAAGCGCGGCAAGCTGTCGGAGTTCAACCGACTGCTCCGCGGCGGGTCAGCGGAGGCGTTTTCCGTCATGATCGGCGACACCGCGAAGCTGCAGGATGTGCGCTACGTCATTACGCTGGATTCGGACACATTGCTTCCCCCGGACGCGGCCACGTCACTCATCGGTGCACTCGCTCACCCTCTCAATCGCGCCGTGTACGACGTGGAGCGTGGGCGAGTCATGCATGGCTATGGGATTCTGCAGCCGCGCGTGGGCGTGTCGTTACCCAGCGCCCATCGCTCGCGGTTCGCGGCAATTTCGTCGGGGCACCCTGGCGTGGATCCGTATACAACGGCGGTCTCCGACGTGTACCAGGATCTCTTTGCCGAAGGAAGCTTCACCGGGAAGGGCATCTACGACGTGGACGCGTTCCAGCTGGCCATGCACGGCCGCTTCCCCGAAAACACGTTGTTGTCACACGACCTGATCGAGGGCAACTACGCGCGAGCCGGACTCGCCACTGACGTAATTGTCTACGATGAATACCCATCGAGTTACGTCGCGGACGCGAAGCGCAAACACCGCTGGATTCGCGGTGATTGGCAACTGCTTCCCTGGCTGCGTCTTCTCGTGCCTGGGCCCGATGGTCCGGAGCGCAATCGGCTGTCGATCCTTTCGCAGTGGAAGATCCTCGACAACCTGCGCCGCAGCCTCAGAGAGATTTCCCAGTTGCTCCTCCTGGTCGCCGGCTGGACCGTGCTGCCGGGTTCTCCATGGCGGTGGACACTGATCAGTCTTGGTGTGCTCGCGGCACCCTGGGTTACCGCGATGGTGCTGGCCCTGGTCCGTCCACCCCGAGATGGTTCGTGGAGCGCGTATTACGGAGAAGTGTGGCAGGACGCGTCCCTCTACGTGCAGCAGTTCGCGATCACGTTGGCAACCTTACCGCACCAGGCTGCCATATCTGGTGACGCCATCGTGCGAACGCTTCATCGCCTGTTCGTGTCCGGCCGGCGATTACTGGAGTGGCAAACGGCGTCCTTTGTTGAGCGCACCGTTTCCAATCTGGCGGCCGACACCTGGCGTTCGATGCGCGCCTCGGTGTGGATGGTGGCCGTCGGCATGGTTGGGTTCGCATACGCCGCGGTGCGGAAGAACGAGTCGAATGCCCTGACGCCAGGCTGGCCGATCGCGTTCGTGGTGCTCGTGGAAGCCGTGATGCTCCTGTGGTTGTCGGCGCCCCTGCTCTTTATGCAACTGAGCCGCGTCGCCGTCTCGACGCCGCGGAGCCTTTCCACTTCGGAGCGCGCGACCGCGAAACGATTCGCCACACATCATTGGCGATTCTTCGAACGCCACGTCACGGAGGCAACCGCCTGGTTGGCGCCGGACAACTTCCAGACAAGTCCACAGCCCGAAGTGGCGATGCGCACGTCGCCAACCAATATCGGCCTGCAGCTGATGGCCACCGTGAGCGCGCGGGATCTTGGCCTTATCACGGCGGATGAAATGACGTACCGCCTGGAGCAGGCCTTCGCGACCCTGGAGATCATGCCGCGATATCGCGGCCATTTCTACAACTGGTATGGTTTGCCCACCCTGCGTGTCCTCGAGCCACCCTATATCAGCGTGGTGGATAGCGGGAACCTCGCGGGATACCTGATCGCTCTGTATCAGGCCTGCCTCGAGATGTCCGGTGAGGAGCCGAAGGTAGCGCAGCGACTGCAGGCGCTGGCGATCCAGGCGTATCAGTTCATGTCGGAGATGGATTTCTCCTTCCTGTACGATCGCGCGCGCAAGCTGTTCACGATCGGATACCACCCGGAGTCCTTCACCCCGGATGCCGCCTACTACGACCTGCTGGCATCGGAAGCGCGCCTGGCCAGCTTCATTGCTATCGCGAAGAACGATGTTCCCGTGGAGCACTGGTTCAGGCTGTCGCGTGCACTGAACCGCACCGGCGGCGCGACGGCCTTGCTCTCGTGGAGCGGGAGCTTGTTCGAATATCTGCTGCCGGCGCTCGTTATGCGCCCGCTCCCCTACACGCTGCTGGACCAGACGTATCGCGGTGCGCTGGACCGCCATATGGCCTTCGGGCGCGACCGCGGAGTTCCGTGGGGCGTGAGCGAGAGCGCATACAACTTCCGGGATCACCACCAGACGTACCAGTATCGCGGGTTCGGCGTGCCCGATCTCGCCCTCAAGCGCGGGCTTGGCCGTGACCTGGTGATTGCGCCGTATGCGAGCGCACTGGCGGCCATGGTCGACGCGCCGCGGGCCCTGTCGAACCTCCAGGCACTCGAGGGCATGGGGGTTCTTGCCGAGGATGGTTTCTATGACGCGGTGGACTACACGCGCCCTGACGGAGGCCCGTTCGCGGTCGTGCAAACGCACATGGCCCATCACGTCGGGATGACGCTGGTGGCGTTCACCAACGTGTTGCGGGACAACGTCTGGCAGAAGCGTTTTCACGCCGACCCGCTCGTCAAGGCGGTGGAGCTCCTCCTCCACGAACGCGTGCCACGCCGCCTCGTATTGCGGAAGTCGCAGCCGGCGCAACCAGAGGACGGGCGCCCGGAATCCGACGGTCAGGTGCCCGTTATCCGGGAAGTGAACACGGCCAAGCCAGCCGGACCGCGCGTCGCGCTGTTAGGCACCGTGCCGTACACCGTGATGCTGAACCACAATGGGAGCGGGTATAGCCGGTACGAGGACCTGGCCGTTACGCGATGGCGCTCTGACCGGTCGCAGGATGACACCGGTCAATTCTGCTTTGTGAAGGACCTGGCAAGCGGTCGCGTCTGGTCAACCGGGGTTCAGCCTGTGGGCGCGGCCGCCGAGCGGAGCCGCGCCTATCTCGCGCCGGATCGCGTGACCCTGCATCGGTTCGACCGGGACATCGAAACGAAGACGGAGATCTCCGTGGTGCCCGGAGACTCCGCCGAGGTGAGGCGCGTGACACTGACGAACGCCTCATCGGAAACTCGTGAGATCGAGCTGACGAGTTACAGCGAGGTCGTGATGGCTCCGCCAGCCGCCGATCACGCACACCCGGCGTTCTCCAAGTTGTTCGTGGAAACCGAGTGGCACGCCTGGTGTTCGGCGATCACGGCCGCCCGGCGTCCTCGCGACCCGGGAGACCGCTTACTGTGGTGTGTACACGTCGTAGACGTCGGGCACGATCGTGTCGGCGATGTGAGTTGCGAGACGGACCGGGCGCGCTTCCTCGGCCGCGGCCGCACGTTGCGCAATCCGGCGGCGATGGATTCGGACGGTAACCTCTCGGGAACGACCGGTGCGGTGCTCGACCCGATCGTTTCCCTGCGAACACGCGTGCGCCTCGGGCCGGGCCAGTCCACGTCGGTTTCCTTTACGACACTCGTCGCCACGACACGGGAGGAGGCATTTGTGCTCGCGGACCGATACCACGATTCGCGAGCCGCGCAACGCGCCTTCGACGTCTCATCGACGACGACCGATCTCGAGATGCGGGAACTCGGGATCACGCCGGCGAAGGCGGCGTTGTTCCAGGATCTGGCCACCCAGGTCCTGTATGGCGGCGGATCGCTCGCTCCGCCGCCTGACGAGTTGCAGCGCAATCGCGGATCGCAGGAGCGGCTCTGGCCGCACGGAATATCAGGCGACATTCCGATCGTGCTCGCCCGCATCGACTCCCTCGATGGCCTGTCCACGCTGCGCGAGTTGCTGGCCGCGCACCGGTACTGGCGGCGGCGCGGACTCACGGTCGACCTCGTCGTGGTCAACGCGCACCCCCATGACTACTTGCAGGAGTTGCGCGATGGCATCATGGAGGCGGTGGCCGCCGCCCATGACGCGACGCTGGTTGACCAGCGGGGGGGCATCATGATTCGGCGGAGGGAAGTGTTCCAGCCGGATGAATACCTCATGCTGTCCGCTACGGCGCGGATCCATATCCCGTGTGACGGACGCTCGCTGTCGCGAGCCCTGGCTGTGGCCGAAGCGCTCAAGTACCGGTCGGCGCTGGAACGCGCAGGTCTCGAGGCGGGCTGGATCGATGCCGCGACTCCACCCGGCGCAACACCGGCGGCAGATCGCGGCGGCGCATTGGGCTCGATCGCGACTGCCCTACGGCCGCTGGTGGCGCCGCTGCTGCCGAGTACGTGGCGGGCGCGTGATGTCGGTGAAGAGCGGTCGCCGGAATCGAATGAGTTGCGGTTTTTCAACGGCATTGGCGGAATTGACGACGACGGTGATTACCAGATGATCGTCGACGACGGACTCCTGCCGCCGGCGCCGTGGATCAATGTGATCGCCAACCCGCTCGGCGGATTCATCGTGTCAGAGCGGGGGGCCGGGTTCAGTTGGGCGGAGAACGCCCAGTTCTATCGACTGACGCCATGGCATAACGACCCGGTCACCGATCCCATCAGCGATATCCTCTTCGTGAAGGACCGCGAGACGGGTGATTTGTGGAGTCCCACACCGGCGCCGATCGCGGACGGGCAGTACCACGTCCGACACAGCCCGGGCAGCACCACCTTCGAGCACGAACACGACGGCGTCCGGAGCGAACTGCTGCTCTGCATGGCTGACGACGCGGCGGTCAAGGTATCGCTCCTGCGCCTTCGCAATCAGTCCGACAAGAAACGTCGTCTCACGCTCACCGCGTATGTGGATTGGACGCTCGGCACCAGAAGGGAAGACACGCAATACCAGGTCCGCACGCAATTCGAGTCGGAGCTGAGCGCGATACTGGCGCGTAATCACTTCGACTCCACGTTCAGCAACTGGACGGCATTCCTCGCCACCAATGAGGAGGTGACGAGTTACACCGCGGATCGGCAGGCATTCATCGGCCCGAACGGGAGCCTCGCTGATCCGCGGGCATTGCGTCAAAAGGCACTGAACGGCGAGACCGGTGTTGGACTGGATCCGTGCGGTGCGCTGCAGATCGAGCTCACGCTAGCGCCGGGCGAGTCGCGCGACGTCACCGTGCTGCTGGGGGCGGCGCGAAACGACGACGAAGCACGACAAATGGTGCAGCGCCTGCGAACAACCGGGCACGCGAGCCGCGCGATCACCCGATCGTTGGACTCATGGGCTGAGCGCCTCAGTGTGGTCGCCGTACGCACTCCGGACGCGACGTTCGACGTGATGCTCAACCGATGGACCCTGTATCAGGCTCTGGCCAGTCGCATGTGGGCGCGGACCGGCCTGTATCAGAGCAGCGGCGCATATGGCTTCCGTGATCAATTGCAGGACGTCCTGGCATTTGTGTATGCGGAACCAGGCGTGGCACGGCGCCACATTTTGCGGTCCGCGGCGCGGCAGTTCATCGAGGGAGACGTGCAGCACTGGTGGCACGCGCACAGTGGGCGGGGCGTGCGCACACGATTTTCGGACGACCTCGTCTGGCTTCCGTACGTCGTGGACCGGTACGTTCGCGTGACGGGCGACGCGTCTGTCCTCGATGAGGAGGTCCCCTTCCTCTCCATGCGCGCACTCCAGCCTGACGAGCACGAAGTGTACGACCTGCCCCGGGTGGCGGATGAACGTGCCAGCGTTTACGAACACTGCCGGCGCGCGTTGCGGCACGGGTGTACGGCCGGAGAGCACGGACTGCCGTTGATAGGCACGGGCGACTGGAACGACGGCATGAACCGCGTCGGGGCCCAGGGCCGCGGCGAGAGCGTGTGGTTGGCGTGGTTCCTGATTGCGACATTGCGTTCGTTTGCCGAGCATGCTGACGCCCGTGGGGATCACGTGGAATCAACCTGGATGCGACAGCGTGCGGACTCGTATGCGCAGGCCGCTGAGACCAGCGCGTGGGACGGCCAGTGGTATCGAAGGGCGTATTACGACGATGGCACGCCATTGGGATCGGCGGAGAGCGACGAGTGCCGGATCGATTCCATCGCGCAGAGCTGGAGCGTGATATCCGGAGCCGCCAGCGCCGAGCGACAACAGGCTGCTATGGTCGCCCTCGACCAGCACCTGGTTCGCGAGGATGCGCAGTTGATCCTGCTGCTGACGCCACCATTCGACCATGGCACGCACGATCCTGGCTACATCATGGGATATCTGCCGGGCGTTCGTGAGAATGGGGCGCAATACACGCATGCCGCGTTGTGGGCCGTCATGGCGACGGCGCGTCAGGGCGATGGCGATCGCGCCTTCGAGTTGTTCCAGATGATCAACCCGCTCAATCGCACCACGAACGCGGAAGGCGTGCAGCGCTACAAGGTGGAGCCGTACGTCGTGGCAGCGGATGTGTATTCAACGCCGGCGCACCTCGGTCGCGGCGGATGGACATGGTACACAGGGTCGGCGAGCTGGATGTACCGGATCGGTCTCGAGGAGATACTTGGTTTCCGCAAAGTGGGCGACGCGCTGCGCATCGAACCGTGCGTGCCTAACGGCTGGACTGCATACGAAATCGTCTATCGCTTCAAGAGCGCGACATACGAGATTGCGGTGCGTGACCCGGCCGGAGCACGTCGGCACGGAGCGGAGGTCACGGTGGATGGCGCACGGAATCGCGAGGGGATCATCCCGCTCGTGGACGACGGTCGGCGACATACCGTGGTTGTGGCGCCTTTGACAGACGGCTGATCAAACCCAGACGGAGACATCCATGTCGCCTTCACTCATCCGAGCAGTGACCCTGACGATTGCCGTTCTCGGGTCGATGTCATGCGGCGCCTTGAGGGCAGTTCAACGAACTCCGGACGCCATCGAGTCCAATACCGGCGTGTTGCGCGGCGTGGAGCGTTCCATAACCGAGCTCACGCCGGCCCTGCAACGCGTCTCGGCGTTGGAAGGACCTCTGAACGAGGTGTCCAGCCTGGATTCCACGCTGGAGCGCGTGGCGGGACTCCGGACCTCTCTCGTCGGTGTCGCCGACCTCGGCACGGTGCTGGAGAGGGTCGCGGGGTTACGACAACCACTGGTGGACGTCGGCGCGTTGCGGCCGGCGCTGGAGAAGACATCAGCGTTAGGCACTCAGCTGGCCAGGGTTGCCGCTCTGGCCGGGAGCCTGGAGAAGGTGGCGGCGCTCCAGCCGGTACTGGACAGCGTGGCCCAGCTTCGGTCGACGCTGGCATCGGTCGCGGCACTTCGTGAGCCCCTGGAGTCGCTTGGCCGGCTGGAGCCGCCCCTGACGGCACTGGCCGGTGCGGCAAGCCTCATCGATCACCCGATGCGCATCGTCATCGGTGCCGTGGTCGCTCTCCTGGCCTGGGGAGTCGTGACGTTTGCTGCGGTCCGACTGGCGATCGGTGGGGCGCTCGCGCGAAGCGCGCGGTGAGTACGAGGGATGAGGGCAGCACTCTCGCCCTCATCCTGTCTATACAGGCGTCGGAGTTCGATTTATTCCGAGCCTGCCTCCCGCGGCGTCCTCGACCTCTCGCTGTGCCTCTGCGAGCCGGCTCATATCTTCGCCGATGAGTCGCACGGCGTCCATCAGCGTCGTGAGCGGCGCGAGATCGCCGGCGCCTGCGTGCAGGCGTAGCAGGTCGAGACGAATTCCCTCGAGTGCAGCGACGCTGTCGGCGAGCCGCGTTTGCGCGGCCTGGCGCCGCCCAGCCAGGATCTCGGCGTCGACCGACCCGGGGGCCAGTGCCGAGACCACGTCGATCTCTGCGCGCGCCTCTGCGGCGCGAGCCTCCAGAGCTGCGACGGTCGCCGGAAGTTCGTCGAGTTGATCCCGCCATGCTTCCGGCAGCGCGGCGAAGAGCTCCGACGCGGCGACGCCGAGCGCCGCCTCCGTCGCGCGAAACGCTGACGCCCCCGCGAGCTGCGATCGCTCCGGAGCGCGTAACCGCCGAGCGAGCCATTCCCCAATGCGACTGTTCCAGAGGCGTTCACGAATCCCCGACTGCCACCAGCGCCGGATCCTGTCAGGAATGAACTGTACGTCGAGCGCGTTGCTTATCGCGCCGAGCAGCATGGTCGTCCCTACTGGGGTGAGGAAGACCCACATGCTGATCCTGTTTTCGTGAATCACCCCGGAGGCAAGCAGGCCGACGGTCACTGCGAGCCAACTTGCGGAAGCGATCGTTGAGAATCGCAGCACTCGATGCGCAGGGGTCTCAGCTTCATCGCGAACGAGCGCGTCGCTCTCTTCGCGCTCGCGACGCGCGACGTCGAGTGCCGTCCGCAGGTCGGCTAACGTGTGTCCAGCTCGAAACTGCCGGAACCCCTGGTAGATGTGAAACCCGACAATGGGCCCAATCGGCAACGCTGCGATCGCGGCGAGGAGTGCGATGTCCGCCGGGCCATCCGGACGCTTTCCTGCCAGCCACACGAAGAGATTCATCGAGGTCAGGAAGCTGAAGGCTCCGGACCACGCCATGTACGGGACGAGCAGTGGGTTCCGCGCAGCGAGCCAGGTGCGCAGCGTGGGCGGAAGCGCCGGCCTCGCGTCCTGCGCTGGGACGAGCGCTTCAGCCATCGCCTCGCCATCGGCGAACCGTTCGGCTGGATCGCGCGCGAGGCAGCGATCGATCGCCGCGCCGAGGGCAGGGGGCAGGCCAGGCGCGGCACGCATTACGCTCGGCGCCTCCTCGGTCGCCTGGCGTACCAGCAGAGCAGGAAGGTTTTGCGACTCGAACGGCAGACGTCCGCTGACCGCGAGATAGCCGACGACGCCGAGGGCATAGATGTCGCTCCGCCCATCGATGTCCTGGCCGGCAGCCTGCTCAGGGCTCATGAAGTTTGCGGTCCCCATGATCTTCCCCGGATCGGTCACGATGCCTGGGTCATTGCCACCATGCGCGATGCCGAAGTCGGTCACCAATGCGCGGCCCGTGCCCGCTTCAAGCAGGATGTTGTCGGGCTTCACGTCGCGATGCACGATGCCGCGTCCATGCGCATAGGCGAGTGCCCACGCCACCTCGCGCATAACGCGAGTGGCGTCGGCCGGGGGAAGGGGACCGCGCGTGCGGAGTCGTTCGCCGAGCGTCTCGCCATCCACATAACTCATGACGAAGAACACGAATCCGCCGGCTTCGCTGACGCGGTGTATCGGAACGATGTTCGGGTGCGAGAGGCCGGCCGCCATGCGGGCCTCTCGCAGGAACCGTTCGCGCGCTTCCGGTGTTTGGGCGAGGTGGGTCGGCAAGACCTTGATGGCGACGTCACGATCGAGCTGCACGTCGCGGGCGAGATAGACGATCCCCATGCCGCCCCGGCCCAGCTCGCGTTGAAGCGAGTACTCACCGGCCAGGGCGGCCTGCAGGTCGAGGAAT
>Ga0070698_100002451_pt1 | contig 20468 bp, 22 predicted proteins | sample KBSK1502metaG_FD_65477 | JGI IMG/M metagenome (GOLD analysis project Ga0070698, IMG submission 65477) | Corn, switchgrass and miscanthus rhizosphere microbial communities from Kellogg Biological Station, Michigan, USA - KBS K1-50-2 metaG | ecosystem: Host-associated > Plants > Roots >...
AGCGGAGGGTGCCCGGACATGAGTCGCGAGCCTGATGAGGCGCTCGAGGTGCTCCGCGGGGTGTGGAGTGCGCAGGGCCAGACCGGCGCGGACCTCGGCGGGCTCGCCGGCCACGGCAAGGCCTGCAAGCGGATGGCCGGCGTCGGTTTCGAGGGCGTCCCCGGCGACGACGAGGACCTGCGGGCCGCGTGGCGGGACAAGCTGCGGCGCGAGGGCAAGCTGCGGCCCGGGAGCGAGAGCGTCCGGGACCTGGTGCTCGGGTCCGCCGAGCCCGTCGCAGGAGGATCAGGCGGCGAGAAGAGTTCCGCGTGGATTACCCGCAGACCGTCGGCGAGCTGACCGAGGTCCTGCGCCGGGGTAGCTACCTGGCTGACCGGGGGCTCGCGACGGCGCTGCTCGTCGCGCTGTCGCTGCGGCGGCCCATCCTGCTCGAGGGCGAGGTGGGGGTGGGCAAGACCGAGGTCGCCAAGGTGCTGGCGTCGGTCTTCGGCCGCAAGCTGATCCGGTTGCAGTGCTACGAGGGCATCGACACCAACCAGGCGCTGTACGAGTGGGACTACGCCCGGCAGATGCTGTACATCCGGGCGCTGTCCGAGCGCCAGCTCGCTGACGACGACGCCGTGGACAAGGTGTTCGGGCCGAAGTTCCTGCTGGAGCGGCCGTTGCTGGAGGCGGTGCGCGCCGGTGACCAGGCCGTCCTGCTGATCGACGAGGTGGACCGCGCCGACGACGAGTTCGAGGCGTTCCTGCTCGAGGTGCTGTCCGACTTCCAGATCAGCATCCCGGAGGTCGGCACCGTCAAGGCGGAGAGCCCGCCGCTGGTCGTGCTCACCTCCAACCGCACCCGCGAGCTGCACGACGCGCTGAAGCGGCGCTGCCTGTACCACTGGATCGGCTACCCGAGCGCCGAGCGCGAGCTGGAGATCGTGCTGGTGCGCGAGCCCGGGGTGCCGGCGGCGCTCGCCCGCAAGGTGGTCGCCGCGGTGCACCGGCTGCGCGAGCTCGAGCTGGCCAAACCGCCCGGCGTCGCCGAGACGATCGACTGGGCGCGGGCGCTCGACTTCCTGGGCGCGACCGGCCTGGGCGCGACCGGCCTGGACCGGCGGGCCGCCGAGGACACGCTCGGCGCCGTGGTGAAGGAGCGCGACGACCTCGACCTGGTCCAGGAGAACCTGGAAGAGATCACGTCCGGTGCCTGACGGGACCGCGTTCACCAGGGTGCTGGTGAGCTTCGTGCGCGAGCTGCGCGCCGCGGGCCTGGCGGCCGGCACGGGGGACGCGGCCGATTACTGCGCCGCGATGACCGCGCTGGACCCGACCGACCTGGCCGACCTGTACTGGGCCGGGCGCACCACGCTGGTCAGCAGGCGCGACGCGATCCCCGTCTACGACGAGGTGTTCCGCCGGTACTTCCTGGACGCCGGGAGCCCGGCCGCCGAGCTGCTCACGCTCAAGGCCCGGGTGGGCGCGGAGGACGAGGCCGTGCTCAACATCCCGGCCGCCGGCCCGGTGGAGCCGGGGCATGAGGAGGAGGCCGTGCTCGGCTGGATGGCCTCCGACGTGGAGAGCCTCAAGCGCAAGTCGTTCGCCGCCTGCACCCCCGAGGAGCTGGCCGCGCTGCGCCGGATCATGTCCCGGATCCGGCTGACGCCGCCGCGCCGGCGCACCCGGCGCACCGCGCCGGCCCGCGCCGGGCGGGCGCCGGATCTGCGCCGCACCCTGCGCGAGTCGATGCGGCTGCACGGCGAGCCCGCCGCGCTGCTGTGGCGGCAGCGCCGGGTGCGCCTGCGGCCGCTGATCTTCATTCTTGACATCTCCGGCTCGATGGCCGACTACTCGAGGAACCTGCTGCAGTTCGCGTACTGCGCCAACCGCGCGGCGGCGCGGGTGGAGGTGTTCTGCTTCGGCACCCGGCTCAGCCGCATCACCCGGGCGCTGGCGAGCCGGAACCCGGACGTCGCGCTGCAGCGGGCCGCCGCGGAGGTGTTCGACTGGGAGGGCGGCACCCGGATCGGCGAGTCGCTGGACGCGTTCGTCCGCTCCTTCGGCCGCCGCGGGCTCTGCCGCGGAGGGGTGGTGCTGATCTGCTCGGACGGCCTGGACCGGGGCGACCCCGACGTGCTTGCCACCGCGATGCAGCGGCTGTCCCGGCTCTGCCACACGCTGCTGTGGGTGAACCCGCACATGGGCGACGACCGGGACTTCCGGCCGGCCACGCTTGGCATGATGGTGGCGGCGCCGCACATCGACCAGATGCTGTCCGGGCACGACCTGCGCAGCCTGGAAGAGCTCGCGGCCCTGCTGCCGACGCTGGGCTGACAGGCACTGTGGTGACAGCGGCGGGTTAGGTGGCGGTTTGGTGTTCACCGGTGAACACCAAACCGCTATGTTTCCGCGCGGCGAGGCCCGCGGCGAGGCCCCGGCGAGGCCCCGGCGAGGGCCACGGCGAGAGCCACGGCGAGGCGATCGGCTAGGAGGAGGACTCGGCCGGATGATCAGGCTCGGCTCGCTGGCCGGCTACCCGTTCGAGGGGCCGCGGCTGCTCGGCGGCTGGACCCCGCCCGCGCGCCCCGCGGTCTATGCGGTCGTCTACAAGCCGGAGCCCGACAGCAGGGCCGAGCGGTACGCGGTCATCTACGTGGGCCACTCCGACGACCTGTCGGCCGAGCGGTTCCCGTTCCAGCACCCGCGGGCGCACTGCTGGGTGCGCCGGGCCGGCTCGAAGTGGAAGGTGTACATCTGCACGTACGAGGTGCCCGGCGGCGGCCGCGGTCACCGCGAGCAGATCGCCCGCGAGCTCACCGCCGTCTACCGGCCGCGGTGCAACGCCGAGCAGTTCGACCACGCGTGGAAGGACGAGTGGATCGGCGGCTATTCGGCCCCCACCACCGGCCCGCTGGCCGAGCGCGGCCCGGACGCGCGCGCCGACTGACCCACCAGCCCGCAGCCCTCAGGCGTCAGCCCCGGCCCGGTCAGCCGCCGGGCTTGGGCAGCGGGGCCAGCGAGTTGCCCGGCGTGATCGACGAGCACCCGTTCGGCGCCGACAGCCCGAGGAACAGGTTCTCCAGGAAGGTGAGCGCGTGCGTCTCGAACGGCGCCGCCGCGTCGGTGTGCGGCAGGCCGGTGTACGTGTCGAACGTGACCTGCACGCCCCGCTGGCAGTACTCGTAGGCCAGTTCCTGCACGTCGCCGGCGATCATGATCCCGTCACCGGTGCCGTCCGCGTTGCCCACGCCGAGCAGCAGCGGCTCCGCCGGGTGGCCCGGCGAGGTGCCCATGATCAGCTTGTTCAGGATCCTGACCAGCACCGGGACCGTGAACACGTCCTGGTACTGCGGCTTGACCAGCTGCTGGATCGTCAGCCCGGGGTAGGCGGCGGCGAAGTCGGCGATGCACTTCCCCGCGACCTGCGCGGTGACCTGCTTGCCGTACGCGGACAGGTACTTGGTGATGTCGACCCCGAACGCGTGCCCCAGCGACAGCAGCACCGCGGGGATGACGCCCGCCCAGCTGGTGTCGCCGTTGATGTAGGTGAGGTTGTGCGCGAAGTCGACCGGCACGCCGCCGGACGCGGCGCCGACGATGTGAAGCTCCGGCGCGTACCTGGGCGTCAGCTCGCTGGCCCACTCCGTCGCGATCGACCCGCCCGAGTACCCCAGCATGCCGGCCGGCGTGGACGCGGGAACCCGCAGGTAGTTCTCGGTGGCGCGGATCCCGTCGAGCGTGCCGTAGCCGGACTCCTGGCCCGCGCCCCAGTCCAGGCTCGTGCCCTCGTAGTCGGGCACGGTGACCGTGAAGCCGGCCGTCACGTACGTGGCGATGATCGCGGCCTCGGCCTGCGCGGTGCTGTTGCCGGGGTTGCCGCCCTGCAGGGTGTAGGACGGGTCGCACTGCGATCCCAGCGCGTCGTAGGCGGTCTGGTACGAGACGATCTTCGTGCCCACCGCCGCCAGCGGCTGGATGATCGTCGTCACCGTCACCGTCGGCTGGCCGAGCTCGCCGGTCGTGCGGTACAGCACCTGCTCGGCCGCGTACGGCACGGTCAGGCTGGCGATCACGAGGGTGACCTGCCGCTGGTTGAGGACCGTGCCCGGTGGAATCTGGCTGAGCGGCGCCGACCCGCTGTAGGTGTAGAACGGGTCCTGCGACGGCCGTACCGGCACCGTCGCCGGAGCAGCCGTATCGGCCGCCCGAACGGCGCTGCCGGAAGCCAGCATCGCCACGGCGCAGGCCGCGGCGGCGAGCCCGCGCAGGAGCCCGGGAAGCGTGAGACGTGCGCGAGGCGAGGGCTTTCGCATGCTGGCTCCCATCGGCGTGGCGGCTGCGATCGGTGGTGCGGCGCGCGTGAGCTGCGCCGAACGCCGTTCGGATCCATATTCTTGGAAATCTGTACAGATCTGTCAACGGTCCGCACGCCTGTGACCCCATGCCGCGGGAGTCCGCCAACCGCCGGGCGCGGCGGCGATTGTCCCCTAGATTGCGGGTAGCTGTCCGGAACTGACGCGGAAGGGCGGGCATGTTCGGAGCACTCCTGCTGGCGGGGCTGGTGTCCGCGCCGCTGAGCACGATCGCGCTGCTGGTGCGGGCCAGGCGGCCCGCCCGCACGACCGGCGCGTGGCCCACGACGCGGCGGTTCGCGCTCGCGATCGCGGGCACCGCGGTGCTGGGCGGGATCGTCTACGGCGTGCTGCGGGCGCTGGGCGAGTCCGGGCACAACGAGATCGCCGGCGTGGCCGGCATCGTTGCCGGCAGCCTGGTCTGGCTGCCGGTGACCCGGCGCTGGACCGCCCGCGCGCACCTGGCCTGGTCCGCGAGCATCTTCCTGTTCGTGATCTACCTCGCGTTCGTGCTGGACTGGATCATCGCCAGCGACCTCGGCCCGGCCAGCACGATCGGCGGCCTGCTGCTGTGGCTCGGCCAGGTCTTCGCGGCGTTCCTGGCCTGCGCCTACCTGTGGGAGATCTGCGACGCGCTCGGCTCGGAACGGTGGGGCAGGCGGGTCACCGCCACCACGGTGCTGCCGGCCGTCGGCTCCGACCCCCCGTTCGTCAGCCTGCACGTGCCGGCGCACAACGAGCCGCCCGACATGGTCATCGACACGCTGCGCAAGCTGCTGTGGCTGGACTACCCACGCTACGAGGTCATCGTCATCGACGACAACACCGACGACGAGGCGCTGTGGCGGCCGGTCGAGCGGTGGTGCCTGCGACACGGGGTGAAGTTCGCGCACCTGCAGGACTGGCCCGGCTACAAGTCGGGCGCGCTGAACTACGCGCTGCGCCAGATGACCGACCCGCGCGCCGAGCTCATCGGCGTCGTCGACTCCGACTACCAGCTCGATCCGGGGTTCCTGCGCCGCTGCGCGCCGCTGTTCGCGGACACCTGGATCGGCTTCGTGCAGGCCCCGCAGGACTACCGGGGCTGGCGGCACGCGCCGTACTACCGGCGGCTGTACTACTCCTACCAGTACTTCTTCGCGGTCTCCCAGCCGTCGCGCAACGAGCGCGACGGGGCGATCTTCGCCGGCACGATGGGGCTGATCCGCCGGGTGGCGCTGGACGAGCTGGGCGGCTGGGACGAGTGGTGCATCACCGAGGACGCCGAGCTCTCGCTGCGGCTGCTCCGGGCCGGCTGGCACGGCCTGCACGTCGATCAGTCGTGGGGCAAGGGCGTGATGCCGCTGACGTTCGAGGCGCTGAAGGGCCAGCGGTACCGCTGGTGCTTCGGCGGCATCCAGATCCTGCGGATGCACTGGCGCTCGCTCCTTCCCGGCCGGCCGTCGCCGCAGAACCGGATGACCCTGGGCCAGCGGTGGGCCTACCTGTCGGGCGCGGTGCAGTGGTACGGCGACTTGCTCGGCCTGGTGTTCCTGGTGTTCCTGCTGGCCGGCGCGGAGAACCTGGCCACCGGCGGCGGCGCGCTGTTCATCAAGCTCAGCACGTTCCTGGTGGCGACGATCCCGGTGCTGGTGCTGCTCGGGCTGGTCCGGGCGGTGGCGCTGCTGCGCCGCGGGACCGGCGCGACGTGGCGGGAGGCGCTCGGCGCGTTCTTCATCTGGCAGTCCACGGCGCTGGTGGTCGCGCGGGCGTCGGTGCTGGCGCTGTTCGCCCGCAAGGCGGCCTTCCTGCGCACCCCCAAGACCAGCGAGAAGGCCAAGTGGTGGGAGGCGCTGCGGGCGAACTGGGCAGAGACGACGCTGGCGCTGCTCGGTGTGGCGGGCATCGCCGGCGCGCTGACCAAGTACTACGAGACGCCCGGCCCGCTGCTGGCCGCGCTGCTGTTCTTCCCGACGCTCGGCATGGCCGCCGCGCCGATCAACAGTTGGGCCGCGCAGCGCGCGGCGCTGCCGCCGGATCTGGTCGCCCGGCGCACCAGCGAGTGGCGGCGGACCGACCGCCGGGGGTTGGCCCGCAGCGCGGCGGCGGCCGGCGGGGTGGTCGCGGTCGGGGGCGTGATCGTCGCGGCGGTGGCGCTGCTGCTGACGCCGAGCCCGCACCGGGTGCAGCCGCCCCCGCTGGTCGGCGCGCCCGGCACGTCGTCGCCGGCGCCGTCGCGGACGTCCCCGTCGCCGTCCGCCACCCCGTCCGCCACGCCGACGACGTCCAGCCCGAGCCCGACGCCCACCCCGAGCACCAGCTCACCCACTCCCACGCCGACGCCCACCACGAGCTCGCCCGCGCCGACGTCGCCGGGCCCGACCACGTCGGCGACCGGGACCGGCTGAGCCGGCCTCCCCCGGCGGCAGGTCCCTCGACCCGCCGCGGTGACCGGTCAGCCTGCCCCGCTGGCGGGCGGTGCGGGCGCGAGATCCCGGCAATCGCGGATGAGCTGCCGGTACCAGCGCGCGCTGGTCTTGGGTATGCGGGCCTGGGTGCGGTAGTCCACGTAGACCAGGCCGAACCGGCGGCTGTAGCCATCGGCCCACTCAAAGTTGTCCAGCAGCGACCAGACGTAATAGCCGCGCACGTCGACCCCGGCGGCGATCGCCGCGCTGGTCTCGGTGAAGTGGTCGCGCAAGTAGGCGGCGCGTTCCGGGTCGTTGACGTTGCCCTCGGGATCGACGTAGTCGTGGAACGCCGCTCCGCTCTCGGTGATGTAGATCGGCAGCGCGGGGGAGTACCCGTGGACGCGGCGCAGGATGCGGCCGAGGCCGGCCGGGCGGACGTCGAGCCCGCCCGCGGTGACCGCGCCGCTGGCCGGTATCTCCCGGGCCTGGTGGACGGGCTCGGCCGGGTCGGCCGCGACGGTCTTGGTCTCGTAGTAGTTCACGCCGAGGAAGTCGATGGCGCCGCTGATGACCCTCAGGTCGCCGTCGAGGATGAAGTCGATCGGCGTGCGGGCGCCGTACCAGTCCAGCATGTCCGCCGGGTAGCCGCCGGCGAGCACGGGATCGAGAAACCAGCGGTTCTCGTACCCGTCCAGGCGGGCTGTCGCCGCCCGGTCGTCGCTGGCCTCGGTGGCGGGGGCGATGTCGGACAGATTGAGGGTTATTCCTGCCTGGGCGCCGGGCGCGCCGCGATGGATGATCTCGGCGGCGTATCCGTGCCCGAGCAGAACGTGGTGGGAGGCGGCGAGCGCGGCGGCGAGGTTCGTGCAGCCGGGCGCGTGCCGTCCCTGCAGGTGCCCCACCATGCCTGAGCAGAAAGGCTCGTTGACGGTGACCCAGAGCGGGACGCTGTCGCCGAGCGCGTCGACCACGACCTGGGTGTAGTCGGCCAGCCGTGCCGCGGTGTCGCGGTTGGTCCAGCCGCCGGCGTCCTGGAGCGGCTGGGGCAGGTCCCAGTGATACACGGTGGCCATCGGCGTGACGCCGCGCTCGTGCAGCCCGTCGACGACGCGTTTGTAGAAGTCGAGTCCCTTCTGGTTCACCGCGCCCGCGCCCGCCGGGAGAATCCGGGGCCACGCCAGGGAGAACCGGTAGGAGCCCAGCCCGAGTCCGGCGATCACGTCCAGGTCGGCAGGGAGGCGGTGGTAGTGGTCGCAGGCGATGTCACCGGTATCGCCGTGGTGTACCTTGCCCGGCGTGTGGCTGAAGGTGTCCCAGATCGAGGGGCCGCGGCCGTCTTCGTCTACGGCGCCTTCGATCTGGTAGGCGGCCGACGCGGCGCCGAACAGGAACCCTTCGGGGAAGCGCAGCGGCATGGGCACTGTCTCCTCGCGGCGGGTGACGCCGTGATCATCGGGCGCTGTCGTCATGGGCCCCGTGGTCATGGGCCCCGTGGTCATGGGCGCTGTCCTCGTCGCCGCCGGGTGACCGCGTCGATGCACACGGCCAGGACGAGGATGATTCCGGTGGCGATGTTCTTCGTCGCGGCGGACTGCCCGAGCAGGTCGAGGCCGTTCTCGATGCTGACGATGACCAGCGCTCCGAGCAGCGCGTGGTAGACGCGGCCGCGGCCGCCGAACAAGCTGGTGCCGCCGATGACGGCCGCCGCGATCGCTTCCAGCAGCAGGGTGCCGCCGCCGAGGCTGGAGTCGACCGAGTACAGCCGCGACGCGGTGACGATGCCGGCGAGCCCGGCCAGGAGTCCGCTGAGGGCGAGCACCGACACCCGGATCGCCGCGACCTTGACGCCGGCCCGGCGTGCGCCCTCGGCGTTGCCGCCGACGGCGTACAGGTGGCGGCCGTAGACGGTGCGCCGGGTGACCCAGCCGAGCAGGGTGATCAGCCCGAGCAGGATGACCAGCAGGTAGGAGGCGCCGAGGTAGCGGTTGAGGTAAGCGACCAGCGCGATCAGGGCCGCGACCGGGGCGACGACGGCGAGGGCGCTGCGCCACGCTGGGGGCGGCTTTACCCCGGCGGCGATCCAGGCTCGCCGCCGCGCGACCGCTACGCCGGCCAGCATGGCTGCGATCACCGCGACGCCGGTCCAGGAAACCGCGGCGCCGACGTAGTCGTTCGCGATGGCCAGCACGCTCGGATCGTTGATGGGTATCTGGCCGGCGCTGCCGACCAGGGCGAGCTGCAGGCCGAAGAAGGCGAGGAACCCGCCCAGGGTGACCAGGAAGGACGGGACGCCGACGAGCACCGTGACCACGCCCTGCAGGAGCCCGGCGCACAGCCCGAATCCGAGCGTGACGATGATCGCGGCCCAGGCCGGCCAGCCGTGCTGGGTCAGCAGCACGCCCAGCAGCGCTGCCCCGGCCCCGGCCACCGAGCCGAGGGACAGGTCGATCTCGCCTGCGATCAGGACCATGACGACACCGATCGCCAGGATGCCGGTGGCCGCCATCTGCAGCGTCAGGTTCGAGAGGTTCCGCACCGACAGGTAGTTGGCATTCTGGGACTGGAAGACGATCCAGATCAGCACGATCCCCGCGATGACCGCGAACGGCCCGAGGTCACGCTGGGTGATGCGGCGCCAGCTCCCGACCGCGTGCGGCTGAGGTTCCTGCGCCGCGGCGGGCGGCGAGTCGGTGGGTGCGTGCCCGACGCTCACATCGCCCCTCGCAGGGTCGTGCCGCCGGTGATCGCCGAGACGATCTCTTCCGGGGTGGTCCGGTGGCGGTCGAACACCCCGGCGTTGGTTCCCAGGCGCAGCACCCAGATCCGGTCAGCCACGGCAAACACGTCCGGCAGGCTGTGCGAGATGACCAGGATGGACAGCCCGCGCGCGGCGAGGTCGCGGATCATGCGCAGCACCTGCGCGGTCTGCTCGACACCGAGGGCGGCGGTCGGCTCGTCCAGCAGCGCGAGCCGCGACCCCCACAGGACCGCCCGGCCGACGGCCACGGCCTGGCGCTGACCGCCGGACAGCGTCGCGACCTGCGCGGTCAGCGACGGGATCCGGATCGAGAGCCCGTCGAGGGTCTGCTGCGCGAGCTGATGCATCCGCGGCTCGCGCAGCCGGCGCAGCGGCCCGGGAAGCGGCCCTGCGGCGTTCTCCCGGCCGAGGAACAGGTTGGCGACGACGTCGAGGTTCTCGCACAGGCCGAGGTCCTGGTACACGGTCGCGATGCCCAGCGCGGCCGAGGCGCTGGGGTTGCCGAGCCGCACCGGGTGCCCGTCGAACTCGAAGTGGCCCTCGTCGGCGCGCACGCTGCCGGCGAGGATCTTGACCAGGGTGGACTTGCCGGCTCCGTTGTCACCGACGAGCGCGGCCACTTCGCCGGGCGCGACATCGAGGTCCACGCCGCGAAGCGCCTCGACCGGCCCGTAGGACTTGCGCACGCCCGTCACCTGCAGCACCGGAGCTCGGGTCCGGGCGGGCTCGGTGACCGCCGTCATGAGCCCGGGCAGTCAGCGGCGGGAATGCCCGCGCACACCGCGCTCCAGGTCGCGCCTCCGTCCTTCACCACGATGCTGACGCTGGACTTGGTGATCACCTGGGGCTGCAGCAGCAGGGACGGCACGTTGCCGGCCCCATTGTTGACGGTCGTCTTCGCGACGCTGCTCACCGCGTTGGCCTTGCCCTGAATCAGGCCCACGGCCACCTCGGCCGCGGTCTGCGCCTCCTGCGGGATCGACTTGTAGACCGTCATCGTCTGCGTACCGGTGAGGATGCGCTGCAGCCCAGCGACGGTGGCGTCCTGCCCGGTGACGACGACCTTCCCGGCCAGGTGCTGTGCCGTCAGCGCGGCTACGACGCCGGCGGCCATGCCATCGTTGGCCACGAGCACGCCGCCGACCTTGTCGGAAAGCTTCGTCAGCGCCGCTTCCATCTCCTGCTGGGCTTTGCTCGGGTCGAACAGCGCGGTGTCGGCCGTGTAGGCAAGCTTAAGCGCCCCGGAATGGAAGGCGGGATTGAGGGCATCGAGAGCGCCCTGCTTGAAGTGCCGGCCGGTGTCGGCGGTCTGGTCGCCGTTGATCATGACGATGTTCGATCCCTTGGGCGCGTGAGCGCTGATGAACTGGCCCTGCATCTTGCCGACCAGAGTGGGATCAAAAGACACGTAAAAGTTGATCTTTGCCCCGGTCAGCAGGCCGTCGTAGGCGATGACCGGGATCTTGGCAGCTGCCGCCTTCGCGACGATCGCCTTGCCGGTCGTCTCGTCCAGCGGCGAGATGACGATGACCTTCGCGCCGTTGGTGATCGCATCCTCTGCTTGCGAGATCTGCGTCGCGTCCGACCCCTGCGCGTTGTTCGCGATCACCTGGATCGACGGATCCAGTTTGTGGACCGCCTTGATAAAGTCCGGCTTGTCCTGCGTCTCGAAGCGCGCGGCGCACGTGGAGCAAGGCATCAGGAAAGCGATCTTGCCCGCTACGGTGCTGCCCGCACCCGTCTTGGACGGACTGGCAGTGCTGCTGCAGGCACTGGCTGCGATGATCACCATCGCGCCTGCCAGCGCAGTCCACATCCGGATCTTGTTGACCATCACGGCATCCTCTCTAATGCGAAAGCCTGGCCTGCTGGGCGGCGCATGGCGATGCGCTAGCCGCGTCCCGAGCCAGATACGGGTTGGCTGATGACGGCCCGCTGGCCGCCGCGTGCGAGCAGTTCCTCCACCACGAGCGTTGCCGCGCCGAGCGCTGTGGCATCGGCGCCGAGCCGGGCAAGCTTGATCTCGACGTTGCCGGCCGTGTACGTCAGTGCCTGCCCGGCCACGACCTCGCGGACGCGGGCGAGCATCTGCTCGCCGAGCAGCAAGGCCGCCCATCCGCCGATCACGATTCGTTCCGGGTTCAGCAGGTTGACCAGGCTGGCGATCGCGACACCCAGATAGTGCACGGTCTCATCGACGACCTGGCGCGCAGTCTTGCTTCGGCCCTGGGCTGCGAGCATCTGCTCGAGGGCCGACTCCTCGTCGAGGGGCGTCCTGGCCGTGCCCCTGCTCAGCTTCTGCCACCGCTCGATGATCGCCCACGCGCCGACGTAGGCCTCCAGGCAGCCCGCCGCGCCACAGCGGCAACGGCGGCCGTCGACGACCAGGTTGGTGTGCCCCCACTCGCCGGCGCTCGATGCAGCGCCCCGGTACAGCACGCCGTCGGCGAAGATCGCGGCACCGATGCCGGTGCCGAGCAGGACGACGGCCGCGTGGCGTGCGCCGCGGCCGGCGCCGAACCACATCTCGGCCTGCCCGAGCGTCTTGGCGCCGTTGTCGATCCGGACCTGTACCCCGAGGCGGGTCGAGAGCATCGAAGCCAGCGGGACCGATTGCCAGCCGAAGGCCTGGGCGTGGACCCGGACGTCATCCACCTCTTCAACCACCCCAGGCACACCGACCCCCATGCCGACGATTCGGCCCGGGGCGACACCGGCCTCGGCGACGACCGCGTCAAATCCCGCCACCACCAGGTCAGTGACCGTGTCCGGCTCATGATGGTGCGGCTTCAGCGCCGTCACGGACACGGCAACGGCTTCCATTGCGAGGTCAAACAGGTCGACCTTGATCCGCGTCTCGCCGACCTCGACGCCGGCGAAATAGCCGAATGCGGGGTCGATCTTCAGCAATGCGGGCGGACGCCCGCCATCCGGAGCGATCAGGCCGGCTTCCACCACCAGGCCATCCTGGATCAGGTCAGCGACGACGTTCGTGACGGTCGCGCCGCTCAAGCCGGTGTATCGCTGCAGGTCAGTCCGGCTCACGGCCGCATCGAAGAACAAGGCGCGCAGCACGGCTGCCCGGTTCGAGCGGCGCAGGTCACGCACTGTCGAGCTGCTGCGCGGCATATCGGATCCCTTCGAGTGATGCTTAGCCTAAGACGTAAAAAAAGTCTGTCAAGGGGCTCCACGCAAGTTGTCCCAACGAATGCCCCGGCCGACCCGGGGCGCGGTGGGCGGGCACCGCGCACACCCCGGCCGGCCCATGGTTACCGCTGGCCGGGCTGGCCGGCGCCGACCGGTTCCCCCGCCTGCGGCGGCGCCGCCACGGCCGGGGCGGCGGCTCTGGGCTTGCGCGGCGTCAGGCTCAGCATCGCCGCCCGGTTCGCGGCGTTCAGCCGGGGATCAGGGACACCCCGGCGACGACCGCCCCCACGAACACGCCGACCAGGGCGACGACCAGCTACGCCACGAAGGAAGAAGTGGCTTTCATGACAGTGTCCCTCCTACCTGGTCCCTCCTACCTGTGCGGGGCGAACCCGACGGCCTCGTGCAGCCGCGACCGCCGGGTGCCGGACGCGGGACGGACCACGGGAGCGACCTCGGGCTCCGGCTCGCGCGGGGTGACCCCGGCGACGATGCCCTCGGCCATCCCGTACAGCAGCGGCAGCGCGCCGGCGACCACGCCGCCGGTCTCGTTGATGTGCTCCACGCCGGGTCCGATGAGCTCGGCGTGCCGCACGATCGTGCGCACGAGCTCGGCGCACTCCTCGAGGTTGGTGGCGATCCGGGCGAGCAGCGACCCGGCCCAGAACAGGTAGAACGCGAGGCCGGCGATCAGCAGGACGATGTCGACAACGGTGAGGACGACCAGCAGCGTCATGTTCTTACCTTTCCGAGCACGCGGCCGAGGAACAGGTGGTGCTGCAGGCCCTCGGCCAGCACCGCCTCCACCCCGTCCGCGACCTGCGGGATGAGCGAGGTGTTCGAGGTGTTCTCCGCCGCCGCCTTCAGCGTGTCGCGCACCGCGGCCACCCGGCGGTCGATGACCTTGACCAGGTAGATCAGCAGGCTGAGCAGCGCCGCGACCGCCAGTATCACGACGAAGCCGACGATGATCGCGGTCAGCCACAGCGTGTGCTCGGTGGAGTTCATGGCGAGGGAGCTCATGGCGAGCGTGTGCGGTCCCATCGTCAGCCTCCCAGCCTCTCCCGGCCGCGCTTCAGCCCCGCGATGATGATCGTCGCGTGCTCGATGGTGGTGCGCAGCGCGGCCAGCGGCGCGGTGTTGCGCACCGCCTGACCGAGCGTGTCGTTGATCGTTCCGGCCTGATCGCCGATCCGGCGCGCCAGCACCAGGATGGGGATGACCAGCGCGAGCACGATGAGGACGACCAGGGCGCCGAGGCTGTAGCCCAGCGACCAGCCGAGGGTGCTCACCCCGGCGGCGAGCGCGTGTCGGGTCATTGCTTCATTCCTTCCGAACGGCCGCTCAGACTGTTTCGGCGAAGTCGCGGACCGGCTTCAGGTTGTCGTTCACCGAGGTGAGCCGCGCCGGCACGGTACTGGTCCGGTCGGCGACCACCTGGACGCCGCCGATCACCGCGCCGAGCGTCTGGTGCACGGCTCTCAAGTGGAGCAGGACCCGGAGCAGGGCCACCGCGGTGATCAGGATGATCACCGCCGAAACGATCAGCGTCATCCATGCGGCCGCAGGCATAACGGTGTCCTCTCTGCCTAGCCGAGCAGGCGGGCGACGGAGCCGGCGTAGCGGACCGCGCCGACCTTCACTTCCTCGATGGTCTTGTCGGTCACCGCCAGCGCCTCGGGCACGCCGTCGAGCTCGCCGACGAGCGCGACGCCGCCGGCCAGGATGTCGTCGGTGGCGCCGCGGATCCGCTCGACCGCGGCGAGCACGCGGTTGAGCAGCCAGATCACCACCGGAAGCACGACGGCCAGCAGGATCGCGTTGCCGATCCACCACAGCACCATGGCTCGTTCTCCTTCGGCCTCAGGCCGCTAGGTCGGGTTGGCCCGGTAGGGCAGGAAGAACCGGCGGAACACCCGGCTCAGCGCCATCAGCGCGGCCCGCAGCCCCAGCGTGAGGCCGCTGGCCGGGCGGGCCGCGGTGGCCGCCGCCGTCCCGTCGCCGGTGATCCGGGCCTGCAGGTTGGCGGAAAAGTCGCGCATGAGGACCGACGAGACGTCGGAGATCATCCCGCGGCCGTACTGCGCGGCGGCGCCAGACAGCTGCAGATCCTGGGCGACGCCGACCCTGGTGCCGCGCCCGGCCCTGGCCAGCGTCGCGGTGACCACCATGCTGGCCTGGCCGCGGCCCCTGGCCTCGCTGCCGGTCGCGTCCACGACGATGCGGTGCGCGGCCTCGTCCCGCTCGGTGATGTGCGCGGTGCCGCCGAACGAGAGCTTGACCGGCCCCATCCGGATCGCCACCCGGCCCTCGTACCTGTCGTCGCCCAGGTCGGCGGTCAGCTCGGTGCCCGGCAGGCAGGACGCCACCTGCGGGATGTCGCCGAAGAACGCCCAGACCTTTTCGACCGGCGCCGCTACCTCGAACTCGTTCTTGATAAGCATCGCGACTCTTTCCTGGCGTAGGCCGCCGGATCCTGCTCGAACGCGTCCCGGCACCCGGTGCAGCAGAAGTAGTACGTCTGTCCCTCGTGCTCAAGATGCCGGCTCGCGGGCCCGGCCGTCACGGTCATCCCGCACACCGGGTCGACGGCCTCTTCAGATTCCCGAACGGCTGCCGCCGAGGCAGCGTCGCCGGCCACGCCCAGCGCTCCCGACGCCCGCAGCCGCACCAGCTCGGCCAGGATCGCGACCGCGATCTCCTGGTGCCGGATCCTCCCGAGGTCCAGCCCCGCGGGGACGGCGACCCGGCCGAGCAGTTCATCAGGGAGGCCCCGTTCGGCGAGATAACCCAGGATCGCGGCGCCGCGCCGGCGGGATCCCACCAGCCCGAGGTAGGCGGGGCGGGCCAGCACCGCCTGCTCGGTCGCCTCCTCGTCGCCGTGGCCCTGGGTGGCGACCACGACCATCGAGCGCTCGGTCGCCGCCGCCGCGGTGAAGTCCGGGCCGGCGATCAACTCGGCCCGCCAGCCCAGCGTGCCGGCCAGCGCGGCCAGCGTCTTCGCCATCGGCGAGTCGCCCACCACCACCAGGTGCGGAACCGGCAGCACCGGCTCGATGTAGACCTCCAGCGCGCCTTCGCTCTGGCAGGAGATCGGCACGACCATCATGCCGTTGGGCACCGCCCCGCCGAACTGGTCCGGGCTGCCGAGCAGCAGCAGCCGCGGCGTCCCCTCGGCGATCACCGCGCGCGCCTCACGGACGACCGTCGGCTGCGCGCAGGCGCCGCCGATCCAGCCGTGGAACTCCCCGTCGGCCGTGATGATCGCCCGGGAGCCCTGCTGGCTGGATGACGGACCCTGCCGCCAGACCACTGTGGCCAGCGCGAACGACTCCCCGGCGCGGGCCAGCTCACCGGCGCGCGCCAGCACGCCCCAGCCGTCCACCGGCGGGGCCGCCTCACTCATCGGACCGCACCGGGGGCGCGCCGGAGACATCGCGGCGGTAGGTGAGCGCCTCCCACACCCGGTCCGGCAGCAGCGGCATGTCGATGTTGCGCACGCCGGTGTCGGAGATCGCGTCCATCACCGCGTTGACGAACGCCGCGGGGCCGCCGACCGCCGCGCACTCTCCGACGCCCTTGGCGCCGATCGGGTGGTGCGGGCACGGCGTCATGACCTCGCTGTGCAGCTCGTATCCCGGCGTCTCCCACGCGGTCGGCAGCAGGTAGTCCATGTAGTTCGAGCCGACGCAGTTGCCCTCGGCGTCGAAGGTGATGAACTGCATGTTCGCCATCGCGTACGCCTCGGTCAGCCCGCCCATGATCTGCCCTTCGACGATCATGGGGTTGATCCGGACGCCGCAGTCGTCGACCGCGACCATGTTCGTCACGTCCCACACCCCGCTGGCCGGGTCCACCTCGACCGTGACGATGTAGCAGGCGAACGGCCAGGTCAGGTTCGGCGGGTCGTAGAACGACTGGTTCTGCAGGCCCGGCTCCATGCCGTCCGGCATGTTGCTGTAGGCGGCCATCGCGCACTCCTGGATGGTCACCCCGCGGCCCGGGGCGCTGCGCACGTAGAACCGGCCGAGCTCCCACTCGACGTCTTCCTCCGACACCTCGAGCAGGTGCGCGGCCAGTCGGCGCGCCTTGGCCCGGATCTTGCGCGCCGCCATCGCCACCGCGGCCCCGGCGACCGGGGTGCTGCGGGAGGCGTACGTGCCCATCCCGAACGGCGCGGTGTCGGTGTCACCCTCCTCGACCACGATGTCGTCGGCAGGGATGCCGAGCTCGTGGCTGACGATCTGCGCCCAGGTGGTCTCGTGCCCCTGGCCCTGGCCCCGCGCGCCGGTCCGCACCATCGCCTTGCCGGTCATGTGCACCCGGATCTCGGCCGAGTCGAACATCTTGATGCCGAGGATGTCGTACTCGCGGCTGTTCCCGGCGCCGAGCGGCTCGGTCATCGTCGAGATGCCGATGCCGAGCAGCCTTCCCCTGGCCTTGGCCGCCTCCTTCTGCCGCAGGAAGTCGTGGTAGCCGACCGCCTGCAGGCCCACGTCGAGGCACGCCGCGTACTGGCCGGAGTCGGTCAGGAATCCGAACGGTGTCCGGTGCGGGAAGTCGTCGTCGCGGACGAAGTTGATCCGGCGGAACTCCGCCTGGTCCATGCCCAGGTCGGCCGCTGCCGCCTGCATCATCCGCTCCTGGAAGAACATCGCCTCGGTGACCCGGAACGAGCACCGGTAGGCGACCCCGCCGGGCGCCTTGTTCGTGTAGTAGCCGCGGTTGGACAGGTGCGCGTACGGGATGTCGTAGCAGGCGAACGCCGAGTGCAGCAGGCCGATCTTGAACTTGCTCGGCTGCGCGTCGGAGAAGAACGCGCCGTGGTCGGACTCGGTGCGCAGCCGGACCGCGAGGATCTTGCCGTCCCGGCGCAGCGCCATCTCGCCGTCCAGGTAGATGTCCCGGGCGAAGCCGGTGGAGATCAGGTTGCCGCTCTTGTCCTCGATCCACTTCACCGGGCGCTCGAGCAGGATCGACGCGAGGATCGAGCACACGTAGCCGGGGTAGACCGGCACCTTGTTGCCGAACCCGCCGCCGATGTCCGGCGAGACGATCCGGATCATGTGCTCGGGCAGCTCGGCCACCAGCGCGACCGCGGCGCGGATGATGTGCGGCGCCTGCGTCGTCATGTACACGGTGAGCTTGTCGGTGGCCCGGTTGAAGTCGGCGACCGACCCGCAGCACTCGATCGGCGACGGGTGGCTGCGCGGGTAGTGCAGCCGCAGCCTGGACACGACGTCGGCCTGGGCGAACGCTCGCTCGGTGCCCTCGGCGTCGCCGACCTCCCACGTGAAGATCAGGTTGTCGGCCTGGTTCTCCTTGTCGTCCCTGATCACCGGCGCGCCCTCGGCCCTGGCCTGGCCGGGGTTGACGATGACCGGCAGCGCCTCGTACTCGACGTCGATCGCCTCGCACGCGTCCTTGGCGATGTACGGGTCATCCGCGATCACGCAGGCGACCTCCTGGCCCTGGAAGCGCACCTTGTCGGTCGCGAGCACCGCCTGCGTGTCGTACGACAGCGTCGGCATCCAGGCCAGGTTGCGGGTGGCCATCATCTCGCCGGTCATCACCAGGTGCACGCCGGGGATCTGCCACGCCCGGCTCGTGTCGATCGACTTGATCCTCGCGTGCGCCAGCGGGCTGCGCAGGATCTCCATGTGCAGCATGCCGGGCAGCACGACGTCGTCGAGGTAGTTGCCCTTGCCGCGGATGAACCGGTTGTCCTCGACCCGCTTGCGGCTCGCGCCCAGCCCGCCGATCTTGATCTCGTCCAGTGCCTGGGTCATGTCAGGCCTCCCCTCCGCCGTCGGGTGTCTGTCCGGCCGAGGAAGCTCCGCCGTCGGGTGTCTGTCCGGCCGAGGAGGCTCCGCCGTCGGGTGTCTGTCCGGCCGAGGAGGCACCGCCGTCGGGTGTCTGTCCGGCCGAGGAGGCACCGCCGTCGGGTGTCTTTCCGGCCGAGGAGGCACCGCCGTCGGGTGTCTTTCCGGCCGAGGAGGCACCGAGCTTCTCGGCGGCCCACAGCACCGACTTGACGATGTTCTGGTAGCCGGTGCAGCGGCACAGGTTGCCGGACAGCGCCCAGCGGACGTCTTCCTCGGTCGGGTCGGGATTGCGGTCGAGCAGCGCCTTGGCGGCGAGCATCATGCCCGGGGTGCAGAAGCCGCACTGCAGCCCGTGCGCCTCCTTGAAGCCCTCCTGCAGCGGGTGCAGCTCGCTGGCCGTGGCCAGCCCCTCGACCGTGGTGATCTCGTGGCCGTCGGCCTGCACCGCCAGCATCGTGCAGGACTTGACCGTCGCGCCGTCCACCAGCACGGTGCACGCGCCGCAGTTGGTGGTGTCGCAGCCCATGTGCGTGCCGGTCAGCCCCAGGCCGCGGCGGAGCAGGTGGGCCAGCAGCAGCCGCGGCTCCACCTCCGCGACCGTGCGCGCGCCGTTGACCGAGAACGTGATCCGGCGCAGCGGCACGTCGCCCGGGCCAACGCCCGGGCCGGCGTCGCTGATGTCATCATGCAGCGTTGTCATGTCAGGCTGCCCTCTCCGCGGTCCCGTTGACGCCGCCGAGCAGGCGCACGACGAACGTGCGCACCATGTGCCGCTTGTACTCGGCGCTGCCGCGGTGGTCGGTCCGCGGCTGGGCCGCCTCGGCGGCCAGCTGCCCGGCGAGCTCGATCTTCTGGTCGGTCAGCGGCCCGCCCACCAGCGCCTCCGCCGCGGCGGTGGCGCCGATCGTGGACCCGCCGACCCCGGTCAGCGCGATCCCGGCCGTGCTCACCGAGTCGCCGCTGGTCTGCAGCGCCACCGCGACCCCCACGGTCGCGAAGTCGCCGACCCGGCGCTCCAGCTTGAGGTAGCCGCCGGCCCGGGTTCCCCGCGCCGACGGGACGACCGCCTCCACCGCGATCTCGTCCGGATCCAGCACGTTCTGGAACGGGCCGGTGACGAAGTCCGCGACCGGGATCACGCGCCGGCCGCGCGGGCCTTGCGCGATCACCGAGCCGCCGAGCGCCAGCATCACCGAGGCCCAGTCGCCCTGCGGGTCGGCGTGGCAGAGCGAGCCGACCAGCGTGCCGCGGTTGCGCACGATCGGGTCGGCGATCAGCGGCGCGGCGCCAGCCATCGTGGGCTGCTTGGCCCGCAGCAGCTCCGACCGCTCCAGGTCGGCGTGCCGGCACAGCGCTCCGATCCGCAGCGTGCCGTCCGGGTCCTCGCGCAGGTAGTCCAGGCCGGGGATGTTGTTGATGTCCACGACCAGGTCCGGCGACGCGAAGCGCAGCTTCATGAGCGGGACCAGGCTCTGGCCGCCGGCCAGCACCTTCGCGTCGTCGCCCGCGTCGCGCAGCAGGCCGATCGCCTCGTCGAGGCTGTGCGGTGCCTCGTAGCGGAACCGAGATGGGTACATGAGTTCCTCGCAGCCAGTCAGTGGCCGTCGGGCTGGTCGCTGTCGGCGACGGCCACCGGGAGCGAGTCCTCCTCCGGGTCCGGCCGCGGCTGCTGGTGCGGCGGCCACGGCCCCGGCACCGGCTGGCCGGCGATCTTGAGGTAGTCGATCAGCTCGGGCCAGGCCCACACGGTGGGGCTCTTCCCGGTCTTCGGCGCGTGCTCGATCAGCTCGTACAGGCGGGGGTTGCCCCGGCTGTGCCCGTCGGACTCGATCCGCATCGGCCACGCTCCTCGTGCTAGGCAGGCAAGCCTGGCGCCGTATGGACGGCGGCGCAACACGATCATTCACGCAGCCGGCGCGGCGGGCAATCCGCGAATAACCTCTTGCTTAACTGCGCGGATTCGGCGAGACATGACGGTATGGAGGGCTTCGTGACCTGCGGACTGCCGCCC
>Ga0070698_100002452_pt1 | contig 20465 bp, 18 predicted proteins | sample KBSK1502metaG_FD_65477 | JGI IMG/M metagenome (GOLD analysis project Ga0070698, IMG submission 65477) | Corn, switchgrass and miscanthus rhizosphere microbial communities from Kellogg Biological Station, Michigan, USA - KBS K1-50-2 metaG | ecosystem: Host-associated > Plants > Roots >...
AGCGTGTCGCTTCGTGGTTGGGCGCCCGCCATCGTCCCGGTTCCGGTCCCTCCCTTCAACAAGCTTCCGATAACCGCGAGCTGTGCGCACACCATCGAACGCTTCCAGCCGGGTTCCGGCCCATGAGGGGCTCACAGTCGGGCCAAGCGCTGGTCGAGTGGGCTGCGGCTGCCTTCGTGCTCCTGCTGTTCGCACTCGGCCTGGTGGCCATCGGCCAGATCGTGGGCGAGTACATGGCCGTCCGGAGCGCGGCCAGCCAGGCTGCGTTTGCCGCCGCTCGAGCTCCCAGCGCCCCCGATGCCTTTGCGGTTGGTCAGAACGCCGCCCGCGAGGCGATCGGGCATAGTCAGCTGGAGTCGTTCACCGTGAAAATCGACGTCGGGACCTTTAAACGGGGAGGCATTTTGACAGCGCGTGCCGAAGCCTTCGTCAGCCTGGCTCCCTTTCCCATCGTCAGGCAGCTCCTCGGTCAACGGTTCCACCTCGCATGGGAAGCGTCAGCCCTCGTCGAGCCCTATCGGAGCAGAGCACCGTGAAAAGGACCCGCGGAAGAGGCGAGCAGGGACAGATCCTGCTTTTGGCGGCGCTGCTCTTATCGTTCCTGTTCATCCCGCTCAGCGTCTTCGTCATTGACACGGGCCTGGTCGAGGCTGGGTACGCCCAGCTGAATGAGACCGTCCAGGCCGCAGCCGAAGACGGCGCCTCCATGCTGAACGCGGACCTGTACCGCTCCAGCGACGGCCGGTCGGTCGAGCTCGACCCGCTTCTGGCGCGCCAGGTGACAGACCGAGCCCTTGCGGTCAGCCGTTTGCCCGGACTGACCTCCTGGCAGATCGACGTCCAAGGAACGACGGTCACCGTGACGGCAAACCTCACGGTCCGGCTGTTCGTGTTAGGCGGAGCAAGTCTCAGAACAAAGAAATCGGCACGTCTTAGCTATGGACCGTAAAAGCGCCCTGCAGCCCTGTCGCGGAAGTCTCGCGGTTTCGACTTCGACCCTGGCGGTCGCCGTCCTATTGTCGATCGTGTCCTGGCGGCTCGGCTTGAACGGCCAGCCTCTGGTCCGTGCAATGGCAGAGGGCAGCCTTCCGCTCGGCTTGGCAGCGGGAATTTTGCTCGTGGTCGCGGCAGCCACAGTCGCCATTCATATGTCGGTGAGGGCGCCTTCCCCGTCCGTGTCCGTGGAGGAACCTCTGGTGGCCGCTCCGCGTGTGCCTGCAATCCGTCGAAATTCGCCGTTTATCGTCGTGCTTGGCGTCACGCCGAAATCCGGTGCCAGCACGCTGGCATGCGGGCTGGCGTTCGTGCTGGCGACGCAAGGACGGATCGCCAAAGAGCCGGATCGACGTCTCAGGCCACTGTGCCTGTTAAGGAGTGACGATGTCCCTAGCGGAGTATCGCTCGACAGCCAGGCGCTCGAGGCCTATCTTCGCGCCCAATCCTCGGCGGTGGACGACGATGTCGTCGACCTGGCGGGCCGTCATCCGGAAGGCATTGAGTTCTTAGCGATGGGGCGCGAGAAACCGAGCGCTTCCCAACTTCGACAGCTCCTCCCAGTGCTTCGAGATCACTACGACGCGGTCATCCTGGACATTCCCGCCGACGACCGCTGGCTCGCGACCGTGTCCGCGGAGCTTGCCGATGCCGTCTTCTTGATGTGGGCTCCGCCCACTGTGGATGGAACGCTCCAGCGTTGGGTGGACCGGCTCTGGGGCCTCGGTCTTGAGGGGAAGACGATTCTGACCATCGGTCGGCGGCGAGCGGCCGACCCGTCACTTCCAAAACAGGCTTCTCAGTTTGTGCTGGAGATCCCTGAAGACAGCGCCATTCGTGACCGCGGAGACAGCGACATGGCATGGGCCGTAGCCAACGCGAGCGCGGCGGGACGGCAACTCCGCCAGGCAGCTCGGAGTCTCCTTCCGGACCTCTTTCCCCAGGGAGCCGACGCATGGTGATCACGGTGAGCCTGCTGGCGATCTGGCTACTTTTCGTGCTGCTGGCACCGAAGCGGGCGGTCAACTCGTTGGCTGAGCGCCTCCGCGCAACTGTCTCGGGCCATCGCGTCTTCGTCTTCGCACCTCCGGCAGATCTCGGGCGAGGCTTGGCTATGAGTGGTCTTGGCGAAGGCGTCAGGCTGATCCAGGTAGGCCTGCCCGTCTACTTACTGTGCCTGTGGGTGGAGGCGCGTGGTCGCCGAAGCCGGATAGCGATGCCTCCGAGCACGACCTCCCCGCTTCCGCCGGCGCCGAAGGCACATCCGCCCGTGCGGCGGCAGTACGTCCTGCCAGCCATGATTTGGCGGCGGGAATGGGAGGCAGCCCTCCTTTCGAGGCGTGATCAGGCTGGCGAGCAGGTTCTGTCGGCGGCCGCGGCGCCAGCCTCGGAACTACCGCGGCCATCTTCCAGCGCGTTGACGATTCGGTCCCTTGGCACTCTTCAGCTGGTGTGTGCCGGCGAAGATCTGACCTCGAGGCTGTTGCGGGCCCCGACCCTCAGCTTCATCTGGCTCTTCCTGCTCACGCATGCCGCCGCGCGTCCTCGTGCAACGGTTCACCGACAGATGCTGGCCGAGGAAGTCTTTCCCGGAATCGACCCCGAGCAGCAGCGAGGTCGACTTCGTGGCCGCCTGAGCGACCTCCAGCACGATCTTCCCGCCGTGCTGGCAGATCGGGTCAAGGTAGACGGGGATCTGCTTCGACTCGACCTGGAGACGGCTGAGTTTGACGTCGCCAGACTCCGGAGCACGGCGGACGACCTAGCGGCTGGCACTGGCCTTCTAACTGAGGCAGGGATGAAGGCAATCGCGGTCGCGATCGCCAACTACGGCGGCCAGTACCTTCCCGTTTGGGACGAAGTCGAAAGGCAAACGACGAGCGGCCGCGGATCGGCGGGGGACCTTATTCGAGCCGTCCGCACGCTTGCGGATGATCTCCACACGCAACTGCTAGTCCGTCTCGCCCGCCATCACGAGGCACAGCATGACAGCCCGCAGACGATACCCCTCCTTGAAGAGGTTCTCCGCAGGCAACCCGAACGTGAAGATGTCGCCCAAATCCTCACCGCCGCGTATCGGGACACAGGGCAAATGATTCGCGCCCGCCAACTCGAGACGACGTATCGATCGGAGCTCGTTCAGCCGCAGCGGAAGCCGGAGATCGAGTAATAGCAAACATAGGTCAGGTTAGGAGGGAGCCATGGAGGGACGGCGAGATGGTCAAGCGATGGTTGAGTACGCCTTGATTCTGGTGCTGATTGCAGTGGTCGTCATCGGCGCGTTGCTCCTTTTGGGAGGTCAGATCAAAAGTATCTTCAGTAACATCCTTGGAGCGCTTGCTGGGCGATAGCCCGCTGGCACGGAGGACACCACAATATGAACTATTGCACTTGGTGCAACGGCTACGGCTCCAGCCTCAAGGACCCTGAGGGGGTCGATCGCTGCACCCGCTGTGGCGGATCAGGTATCGAACGTACTCCGGCAGCGCCGCACAACGAGCAACCGCTCGGCCTCGATTACGAGCGTCACGTCTGCCGGCCCAATCCGATCGAATGCACCTTTTGCCACGGGGACGGGACAGGTGGCTTGCCAGCATGATTAGCCAGGCTCTTACCGAAACCTAGCCCATGGCTCGAGAAGGGATCGATGAGAAAGTGCTCGAGGTTGTCCGAGACTACGGACGGCCTGTCCGTTTTGCCCAGATAGCGAAGGCACTGGAGGAGCAAGGCGCATCACGAAGTCAGGTGCACAACGCACTCTATCGGCTCGGACGGAAGGGCCGGCTCCGGCGATCGGGCGCAGGCACTGCCATGACCTACACGCCTGAATCTGCCCAGTGATAACTACACGAACGCCACCCACCGCGCCGGCGTTCGCGCGATGTGGCGTTGTAAAAGCCATTGGTCGGGCGATATTCTTCCATCCTTAATCTACGCCGCACCGCCTAATAGCCGAAGAGCAACACGCCCCTAAAGGGAAGAACTAGCCGCCTGCTTTCGTATATAGCGGCGATCGTGCTGACGCTATCCTTGTAACTTTCCACATTGACCTCACGGGTCGCGCCGTACTTGTAGTTTCTCATCACACCGAGCACGAAGTAGTCCGCATCGGCGATCAGGGATGTCCGGATAAGATCACGGTAGACGGCATTGCCGCGTGCGCTGCGGCCGGCTTCGACCTCTAGAAGTGCCCTGTTATCCGGGTGCCATCCGTCAACCTGGTACTCCACCCTCGCCCGGCCCTGGGGCCCGAATAGTACCGGGCGCCGGATCTTCCCTCCGTGGGTGTGACCCGTCTCGATCTCGTAACCAAGCTTCTGGAGACTCGGTCGTAGACTCGCGAGAACCTTGTCGCTAGTCAGCCCAGTCACGGTGCCTGAGTCGATCGAAGCGCGGGCGGCCGCTATCACGCCGACTAGTGGCGCTACCCAGTCCGGCGGACTTGTCCATGCTGGGAAATAGAACCACTCTGGATAGGGGCCCGACATCGTTACCTTCGGTCGCAGGGCCAATCTAAGTAGGCACCTGCCGAAGCGGTGACTCTGAATATGCTGCACGAGAATTGGCGATGACCCTCAGCCACCTTTGCCTCTAAGCAATCACTGCTTACGCAATTCGTCAGCCCGAAGAGCCTCTCGCCTTAAGAGATCCCAAATTGAGCCAGGTTCTTCCGCGATCGCTCGAACGTCATCACCGTTGAAACGGATGATCGTATAGGGCGAGCGACGGAGGATGTCGTCCACATAGTTCTGCGCTGCTGCCGTGAACTCTCCAGTCGTAACGAGCAGTATTGTCGTCGATCGTTGTCGGACGGCGATGCCGACTTCCTTGGCAGCATCCTCAACGTCTAGTAGCGCCGTATTCTTACACTGCACTTGCCAACGCGAGTGCACCGGTGCAAATCCGACCGCCATGCCATCGATCTCCTCGGCGTTGGCAGGACGCGCCCTCCATTTGATGTCTCGCAGTCCTAGTCGTAGGAGAAGTCGCAGAGCAAACTGCTCGAGCGCTTTTCCCTTTATAGCCTTATCCTCGCTTCGCATCCGCTGCACAAGTTCGGGAAGGGGAACTTGAAGAGCGGGCTCATCAATAACCGTGCCGGCATCTCGTGCCTGCTCAATAATCCGTTGGACTACTTCTTGTCGGAAAAGAACGGTTCCTTCAAACTGGGTCGGACGTCCACCCCGCCCGGCGGTAGCCCTGCGCTGTGTGATGAATCCAGCCTTTTCGAGGGGGTCCAGGTGCATCTTTTTGAATTGCGCGGCATTGATTTGGAGCTCCGGTCGGCCCGCTAACCGGCGCTGCATGACACTACTGTCGGATGTGAATCCAGGGCACTGCGCCAACTCCTGGAGGATCGCCTGACCGACAGCATCCAGGGCACCGGCTGCTGTGACAACTGCGGGCGCAACCCCGGCGAGTTCCGCGAATAGGGCGTCGTTTAAGGCGTAGCCGGACGTTCCCTTGTAGACGCCGGCTTTCCTTAGCCAACCCGCAATCTGATTTATGTCGGTGCCGTCAGGATTGGAGTAGAGTCCGTTGTCCTTGAGACGCTTTGCCAGCGCAATTTTGTCTGGGACTTTCGCCTCCGAACGACGAATCGTTTCGATCTTGGCCACCATCTCCGCTGCATGCAGCTTCGTCAGCAGGTGGATCGCCAGGAACCGGTAGCGTTCGACCTCATTCTTAGCCTTCCGTAGCTGCTCGCCAAAAGCAGTGAGCTTGTAGGAATCATCGATGATGCCGTAATGTCTTGCAGACAGGACGGCGTTATAAGCCATCGTTTCATGTTGCTTCAGGGGCCCTCCCGGCCAGAAACGTGACCGGACTGCGGCCTCAAGCCGATTCTTGTCCCCACCCTGCGAGTGGCAGATCTCTAAGAAATCTTCGAGTGAAATCTGTTCTGGCGAGAACTGCTTTGAGAACGGGAGGGTCGGCTGGCCCTGTGCAGCCTTTCGGACGGGCAGGCTTCCGCTAGTCACAAGTCTCGCTCAAAGGGACAGCCTCCATTGACCCAACCGGCCACCACAAGCCGCTAGCGTTTCAAGGGACTCGGCTTCCTGGGCTCGTGGGGTGCCTTCGCCGTAGCGGAGCCGACACCGACTGACCAGCGACCCTGGGCATCTACGGAGAACGACCCAAGGCATAGCTTGCGTACTAAAGAGTAAGAACCAACTTCCAGTCCAATGTCACCGTTGAAGTGGTGACGGAGAAGCAAGGAGTGAAGGAAGGGCAGGCGTCGCTTCTCGTCACTTTGTCGGCTAGATCCGGGCGCCGGCAGGCTACGCAGGTGGCTGCCAATAACGGCCTTTGCATCATCTTCACTCTTCGCTCCTGGTGGACGTTCCCTTGCATACCGTCGAGCCGACTTTCGAAGGGCGAGGACGACGTCAAATGTCGGCACATCCTCCTGGCCACTTCGTCCTTTGTATCCTTTGTGTGACCGCTGACTCTTGTCTAAATAGGTCGCAGACTTTAAGGACAGGCCAGAGTCGCTAATTGCGTCTTTTATCGACTCCCAGACGCCGACGTTGCCATTATTGAAGACAACCGTGGCCCACGCGTTCGGCTTGAGGACGCGATTTACCTCATCGAACGAGCGCTTGATCAGCGTGGAGTAATCATTTAGATTCTTGCCACCATTCGACACTGGCAGCGATCGATTCACAACGGCTTCGTCGGCACGATCCGTTAGAGCACCGAGCCATGCTTCCCAGATGAGGTTGCAGTCCGCATAAAAGATGTTCGAGCCGAATGGTGGGTCCGTGAATACGTAATCGATGGAGGCATCTGGAATTTCGGTGAGCTTCGTCGCAGAGCCTTGGCGCACCGCCACGACGGAGTCGCTGCGACACTCCGTGTCAACGAATCGCGTTATCTGCTCCAGCTTATGCAGGAATACGTTTAGGACATTCACTTCGATGGACAACTGTGGAATGTAGAGGGTGCCAGTCAAGGGTCGCTGGCCACCGCGCGCGTTGTAGCGTCTCATTCGCGTCCCGTGCCACGCCGTATTGGTAAAGGCCATGGCGAGAGATTGGCGCACCGATTTTTCCGGCCAGCTCCTGATGCAAGCCCAGAGCCGGGCTAGGGCGCGAAGGTTACGTGAGGTATAGAAGTCTGCAACCGTCTTGATGTCCCTGAGGTGAAGGGCCGAACGAATGTACATCTCGCGATCGTTCCCAAGCGGAGTCCTCGGATACCAATCGCTTATCGGGCTCGCCTGCAATTGTCCGACAAGAGCCAGGTCATCAAATAAGGGCGGACGCTCGTGTCGCCCGCACGTTAAGCATCGTGCCGAGACCCAGACAGGTCGTGAATCGACTCGGCGAGCCTCCCTCCTTTCGATAAACTTCCGACAGCCAGGGCACTTGAATCGGCTAGCGACTGTGCCCAGCGACCTGTCGAAGCCTGCGTCCCACAGCGACGCAAGACTTTTACAACTAGTACATTCGAGGACATCACTCCAGATAATCCAGTCCAAGGTCGAGGCGCCTCCGCAGCGCACACATCGAGACCGATAAAAGTCGGCGAAGGCTTCGAGCAACATCTCAGCTATCTGAGCTTTCGCTTGGCGAAGGCCGTTAGCGGAGCCTGGATGCGTGACATTCCAGGCAATGTGGACCGCTGCGGGTGAGAGATCGTTGCAGATCGCATGCCTGCCAGTCCGACGTGCCGCAACGCCGGTCATACCGGAGCCAGCAAACGGGTCGAGAACGATATCCCCCGGACGGGTGTGATGCTCAATGAACGGGACGATTGCTTCGGGCGGGATTTTGGTGTGGTAGCTGTGGGTGTTATAGACAGCCGATGCCTTACTGCCAACAGCGGGAGTAAGCAGCGCCTTGCCAACACGTTTTGGCGCTTGCCCGACGTTCCCGGCGAGTCGCTCGGCTAGAGGAGAGACTCCGAGGGATCGGTAAAGGTCACCGAACACCGACGACCCGACTCTCTTTCAGATACCAGCGGCCCAAGCGCCGTTCAAAATGCCGGGCAAGCAAAGCATCGAGCCGCTCGAACGTCCATCCTGAAGTGTCGTAGCCTCTGCCAACCAGCGCGGAAACGGTCACCGCATACAGATGGGCGGTCGATCGGAGCCGGTCGCTTCCAGCCGTAAAAGCCTCCAGCTCCTGGCGGACAGCCTGCGTAACCACCTCGTCAGCATCCGCGAAGCTTGTGACAGCTGTCTGTCGCGACTTAGCAAGCGTCAGCACGACGTCGCTCGCGGCAATCCGCTCTCCATTTTGCGACGCCTTTATGCCCTTAAACGAGGGCTGGCTCTTATGCAGAGTACTGGCTAAAACGAGCCCGAATCCAGCGTCGACAGCCGCCTCCCTGAGCGCGCTCCAGACTTTCTCGTCCGTGTTTTGGAAGATCATCGTGACCCATCCATCCTTTCGTAGGCAACGGGCAACCTCTGCCAGACTCCCCCCAAGAATCGCCTGGTAATCGCCGATCGACTTGCCAAAGCGATCTGCAACGACGGCCTCGAGCGAGCGATCGGTAAGCCGCCCGAGCCAGCTCTCCCAAAGGAGAGAGCAGTCAGCGTAATAGATATTCGCTCCGAAGGGTGGGTCGGTAAAGCAGTAGTCCACGGAGGCATCAGCAACGTTGCTCAAGTCTGTCGCGGAGCCCTCACTAACGCGGACTGACCCCTGGGGCAGGCGCAGCGCCCCATATAGATCCAGGGCAGCTCGCAGCTTCCGCGTAAATAGCGAGAGCACGTTGAACTCATAACGCAGCGACGCAATGTAGAGCGTTCCAGACAGTACATTGGTCGGTCTTTTGCTATTCCACTGATAACGACGCGAAGCTCGGTTCAGCATGGCGGTGAACACGAAGCGAAGAGCATCACGTAGTCGGTCGTCGGGTTCGCGCGTTATGCCTTCCCACAGTACCGAGAGGGAGAACAGATTTCTTCGACTCCAAAAGTCCGTCACATTCGTAATCCCTAGGTCTCGGTGGCCCCCTCTCCACATTGGGCGGTCCGGCCCGAACGGCACGTCCGGGACCCAGTAAGGAAGATCTCCCGCCCAGTGAGCGAGCGCTAGGTCGTCCCTAGTCGGAGGGCGGACGATCCTAGACCTGCGGCAACTTTGGCACGATAAGTTCACCTGCACCGGAACCTCGCCCGTTACCTGGGCCTTCGTCTTTTGAAATTGGTTTCCGCAGGATCCGCAAGTCAGGCTGCCAACGCCCTCTGCCCGGTCCCGCGAATCCCAAACATTTACCTCGGCCTTACATTTGGGACAGGCTCGGAGGTCCGCCCAGATCGTGTACTCGGTACGCGCCAGCGCGCCGCAGCTGTCGCAGGTGGCGGCGTACAGCGGTTCGATTTGCGGGAGCGACCAGGAAAGAAGGCGGTCCGCCGCTCGCCGGAGCGCCAGCGGATCGCAAGGGGTCGTGTAATTCCTGGCGATGTGGACGGCCGCCGGCGAGAGGTCGTTTAGCAGCGCTTGGCGACCTTCCAGGGCTGAGGCGATCCCCGTCATGCCGGACCCGGCAAAAGGGTCCAGGACCACCGCTCCTGGGGTAGTGTAGTGGCGGACGTAGGGCCTGATTGCCTCCACTGGAACCTTTGTGTGATAGCTATGCGCGCCAAAAAGGCCGGATGCACGCGAGACGCTCCGCGGCGCGACGAAGGGTTGGTCCGACGCGCTGACCAAGCCGTCGTCGATCGACTCAGTCATGTGCGCACGACAAAACCTGGAGAACTTCCTGTCAAGTCTTCGGTCGGCCTCGGGACTTGGGCAGATGAGGCCTTGGACATTTTGGCATAGAACCGAGCTGCGCGCCCAACGAATACGGAGTTTGGCATAGGGAGGAGCCCCAGGGCAGCGGCCAAAAGGGACATCTCGGACCAACTCCTCGGATTGGAATCCATATGCTGGTGAGCGTGGCTAGAACGAGCCGGCCGCCGGGTAGGCCCAGCGGAGGGTCGGTCACGCAGACCCCGGACCGTCCGCGGGTCGTGGTTGCAGCTCGCAGCTTCTTAGAGGCCGCCTTTCGCGAGTTGGCCAGCCTCCACGTTCTACCGCGCTCGCGGTACGAACCATGGATCCGAATCGGAAGGAATGTAGGTGGATCGACCGTCTTCAATAGGCAGGAGTTCAGGGATCTCGACTCCGCCTTGAGGATGGCCTTCCCGGATCGATTTGCCGACGACTCGATCGATCCCGCGCAATACTTTGCGTTCTCTCTGCTTCAAGGGTCCGTCGCGCGCGCAACCGAGCTTGGTGAGCCGTACGACGTGGATGCGCCGTCCGTCTCTCAGTCGATCGAAGAGTTGCTGACCATCCTTGAATCATCGATGGATCTCGTCTGCGGCGTTCGCCTCGTCTCACATATTCACAGCGATCGCGTGCTTGAGTCCTTGGCGTCGTTTCGCATTGTTCCAATTTCAAAGTCGACCTCAGCAAAACTCGAGATCAGCGAGAAGCTCGATGGCCTGATCCCAGGCGCGAGACCACTAGTTGAAGAGGCAAAGCCCTTCCTATTCACGGCTTCGAAAGCTCTTGTTGTGAGCCGTGGAGAATATCGCGACTTTTTTACGGGCGTCCCTTCGATCACCGAGCAGTTCGATGCCTTCGTCTCGGCACTCCGCCTAGCCACCGGAGCGACGGCGCAAAACGTACTTCAAATCAGCGGCCAGCCCTACTTTGTCCACCCGTTCGGCCCATACCTCGAGACCTATCCCTATAAGGGAAGCCTGTTGGTGGAGCGTTCCATCACCCTCAATTCAGCGCTCGATGCGGGAATATCTGGTCTCGCCGAGCGCGTAGCGGGGCTGACGGCGGAGGCGGAAGGGTTCAACTCAACCGTTGCTCTTGCGCTTCGTCGTTTTAATCGGTCCTACGAGACAGAAGCGTGGCAGGACCGAGTCGTAGACCTGACCATCGGATTTGAGGCTGCCCTCATGGGCGCAAAGCTTGGAGAAGAGGTTACTCTCAGGCTTCGTACGAGAGCCGCTCAACTCCTTGCGTGCGAGAGCGATCCTCCAGTCCATATCTACGAAGACGTCGGTCAGATTTACGGGTTACGCTCCGACATTGTGCATGGCAATCCGATCACAAGTCATACTCTGAAAGATAGGTTCAAGCGCATTGCGGCTTGCCGCGAGGGCTCGTCGTTGCCAGTTCAGATCGAGCTTTGCGTCGACCGGCTGCGCGACTTGCTGCGCAGAGCCATCCTCACCCGCCTGTTTCTTGCCGAGGGACTCGCCAATGGCTGGCCACTCTCCGGACGCTCAGATGTGGAGCCGCAGCTCCTCTCGGATCGCACGAAGCAAGAATGGCGCGAGCACTGGCAGGGTCAGCTTATTAGCCTTGGTCTAGAACAAGCAGCAATCCCGGCCTCAGCTCCTACCATCCGCTAAACGCGAGATCTGCGACGACCGCGGCCAGGGGCCCCAAAAAGGGGCTGACCTTTATCGGGTGGGCGCCCGTCCTTCGGTTAGCTGGTTACGAGCGGTCGTCTCATCCTCGGGCCGCCTCGTCCAATAGGTCGCCGATGTTCAGGGTTCCAGCTTTGTGGGCCTCACCAAGCTCCCGAACACCGTACTCAGCGAGCCGCTCTGCGAACGCATACGGTCGAGATCGTTCTTCCGGATAGAGTTCCGTCAGAACCGTTTTCAAGGCACCATCAGGATCGATCGTGGAGACCGCAAATATGGTGCGGAAACCCGATGAGGCTTGCGCAACCTTGCCGCGGGCGACTGCAAGCCCAATGCCTAAGCGATAGCCATCCTGGAGCTGTTGGATAAAGCCATCGTCCTTCAGGCTTTGGAGAAGGGTATGGGCATTTTCGGATAGACCAATCTGTGTCTTGTCTTCCTCGTTCATGCAGCGGCCTCGGCGTGCAACGGTACGACCTCGGTTTGTCCCAACCCAACGGACTTTAGAAGGTACTCCCTATCCACCAAGCCGCGGATAACATCGACGCCTCGCGCAGGATCTACTTCGCCCGGTTGTACGAGAAGCATCGTCTGCTCAGACATCGTGGGCAGGAACTTGAGGACATTAGCTCGGTGACGCAGGTCAAGTCGCGCCAGAGGCGTATCCATCACTACTGGCCCCCTTATCGCAGCATTTCTATTGAGCGCCCCGATCAAAGCGAGAGCGACAATCTGCTCTGCGCCAGCCGAGCGCACAGAGATCTCGCTATCAGCTTTCGAAATAATCGTAAGCCCGTAATTTTCGTTGATCCGAAGGCCCTTATAGTTCGGATTTGCGGTCAACTGCCGGAATATCTCCGAAGCGTCCGCTTCGATGGTCTGCCGCAATGCATCGCGCAGCTTATCGATGGCGTGTGTGAACGCCTCAAAAAGGCCCTGGTAGAGAGCCACCTCGCGGTTTAGACGCTTGAGCTCTGGATCGTCAAGGTCCTTCCACTTTGCTTCCAGGGCCGCCAGTTGGGATCGTTTTTCGTTCAAGGCCTTCTCTTGGTCGCCAAGCTTTAGTTGAAGCTGGCCGAATTCTTCCGCGAGTTGTCGCAGGAGCCTACCGCGCTCCCGGATAGCGTCGACATCACTGGTCCCGAGCTTGTCCCGAATATCGACGACCTGCTGTTGAGCCCCTAACCTGCGCACTCGCAGGCCCGCCAAGCGTTCCTCAATTGCCCGAAGGCGGTCGGCCGTGCCTCCCGGCGGCAGCTGGCGCAAACGTTTAATGGAGGAAGTCGTTTCTCCACGATGGTCAGGTCGGATTTCAAGATTGTCGATGCCACTAACGACCTTCCCGAGATCACCTTTCAAACTCTGGATATGCGCTCGGTCCAACGATTGACCGCAAAGCGAGCAGACTTCTCCCTGAATCGCCCGCTCAAGTTGGTCCCTGCGGGCGACAAGTTGAGTGTATCTATCGAGCGATGACTCCTCCGATTCACGCTGCGCCTCTAAGTTGGCTAACCGCGCGGCTACCCTCGGCTGAACAAAATCGAGCCAGGCTCTGCCCACGAGCGGTCTTCGCTCAGTTAGCAACTGCTCTTGCTCTATCGCATCATCCGCCATCTGCCTGTTGAGCCGTTCTAGGTTCTCGATCAGCCTGGCGGTTGGCTCTTCGCGGCCAAGCTCGGTTTGAAGCCGATGGACCTCAGCGTCCAACTGCGTCCTCCGTTCGGTCATTTTCGCAACATCTGCTTCCAGGACCTCTATTTCCTTAGCCACGACACTAGCCAGAGAAGCAGTTGCTTCCGCTTTGGCAACACTTGCCGCACGAAGGCGCTGCCTTCGCGCTGCGTCCTTTCTCCGTATCTCCACATCGATCACGGTATTTGTTAGCGCCGGGACCCCGAGGATATTCTCGATTGATTTCTTAATTTGAGCTACTTGAGTCGTTGGATTCGCGACTAGGGTTTCGTATTCGTTGAGTTGCTCACCATCAAACAAGAAGAACCGCGACGTCTCCTCCGGAAAAATCCGGCCAATCTCGGCGTCAGCCTCTTCCCGAGTAAGCTGGACGCCGTTTCGGCGCAAGTAGACAGACACCAGAAAGTCTTCGTCCTGACGCGGGTTGTTACGCGCTCGAGCAAGTCGTGTCAGGCGGTACGTTGCGCTGCCATCGGCAAAATCGATCTCGACCGAAATCTCAAAAACTCCCTCTTCACGACGCCTGTCATTGAGAAGCAGGACTAACGGAAATGCCTTTCGGAATCGATCGAGTGCCACTCCGTAAAAGCCCCAGCGAATGGCGTTGAGAATTGACGTCTTGCCAAGCTCGTTATCACCATGCACGACCACTAGGGGCCTGTCGCCAGAGCCGAATTGAATCGACGCCTTGTCATAGAAGGGGCCGAAGTTACTAATGCGGACTTCACTCAACAGCATCAGACCGGCCCCCTGTACCTTCATCCGACATTACCTTCGCTACCGCGGCTCGGATCAGGCGGTCTGTTTCCGCCCGATCCCTCGAGAATTGGTGATCGAGCTCGATCCGGTAGACCTGCTCAACCAGACTAAACGGCAGATCCACGATGGCATTCGTTGTCTCGCGCAGAATTGCTAACGGATCGGCTTTTGGCGTTCTCTCGTCAGTCATTTCGACCATCCTCGCTCTCAAACCCCTGGCCGGCCTCGGCTGCCAAGTCTATGCCTGCCGACCGCGCGAGCTCGCGGAGGTGGAAAGCAGTATCCTGATTAGCCGCATCGTCCGCGAAGAGCAAAGCACGTGCAAATTCGCCCCTCAGGGCATTAGCGTCCTCGGCTGGCATCGAGCTGGGCGGCATGACAATTGCGTCATGGATGACAGCGAACGTTTTATCTTCGTCGATGCGCAAGAGTCGACCGCGACGCTGAATGAACTCGCGCGGATTTCTAGATGATGCCAAGATGAACGCGTGGTCGACACTTGGAATGTCCACGCCCTCATCGAGGCAGCGGATTGCTAGCAAGATACCGCCGAGACGTCCGAAATAATCAAGTGTTGATCTTGCGTCACCCTCCATTGCGGTGTGGTACTCACTGACTGGGAGGTTCGCTAGGCGGCTGGCCTGCATGATTGCTTTTAGCTGGACTTGGGTGTCGCAATATACAAGCCAGCGTTCACCGCCCTTGTAAGACTCGCCCAGAACTCGTACCGCGAGATCGACTTTCTTCCTTGCATTTTTCGCTATGCGGGCGCGGCGCACGAGTAAATTTCGGATTTGATCCTGAAGGCTGCTGTCGCCGTCCTGTGATGCCCTCGCAATGGCAACACGGACCTGCTGGCTGAGCCGAGTCCAGTCATGGGCTTCGCGTTCTGTCAACTCAACCGGGTGCACGAAGTACGTGTACCGGCAAAGCACGCCCGCTTGGATTGCGTCGTGCAGGCTGAACCGCGAAACGACACCCCCGAAGTAGTCGAGGATTCGTTTGGTTCCAGCTTCGTCGCCCGCTCGCCTTGGCGTTGCACTCAAGCCTAAGCGACCGCCAGCGTCAATGGACAGAAGACTAGATGACGACGGCGCACCGAGGTGGTGGACTTCGTCGGCAACGAGTAGTAGGTGTGGGCCGCCTACAACTTCTCGCATAAACTCTCCGGAAGCCGCCGTCTGGACTGTCGCGAACGTTGCGCGTGGCCCGAGTGAAGGCCTAGTGAACTCCCGAATACTGCCCGGAGTCCGCCAGGATGAATGGCCCGCGCCGGCCCTCAGAATCTCGACGCCACTGCCTTCTAGCCGAGCTTTCGAGACCTGATACCACTGATCAAGGAGCAACTTGCTGGGCAAGAGAACTAGCGCCGACTTACCGTCGGTGAGCCAGTCATTGAGGGCCGTCAATCCGATTAGAGTCTTACCGCTGGCGGTCGCATGTTCACAGATTCCGTGATTCCCGGCTGCCTTCCAAGCCTCAAGAGCGGCCGTTTGGTGTTCACGTAGTGAAATGCTTGGCAACGCTCGGATCTGCTTTCCTCGGAGTCGGCGCAACGCGCCCTCCAAGCCATCATCGGGAGCAACGGCAACAAGTCGATCGCGGGCAACGGCCGGAAAGGATATCACTTCTAAACCGCGCTCTTTGTTATTCCAAAGGGAGTTGAACTCGTCAACGTCGTCGACGACGTGCGGCTCATCACTTGTCCATGAGCAAAACGCATGAAACGATTCGTGGTTGCCTGACTGATCCCAGGCGGTTAAGGATTCGTTGATGGATCCACTGAATGACACTCGGTTACCCTGATCGTCCGTAAAGATCCCCAGCTTGTCATGGAAAATGCCGGCTGCCTGCGGACGAAATGCCAACTTTATTTCGAGATGCTCGGAAGCAACCAGTGCTGCCAGAAGTTCAACACTCGTGCGGGCTTCAGGACGTTTGAGGATCGACTCCAGATCGCGCAAAATCGCCTCGTCCACGCGCCGGCGACTGTCATATCCTTTCGTGATGGCCTCAATATCGGCCGGCTCCAGCAGCGGTGAACACACCAGACGTATCGCTCCTCCTCTGAGAGCGAACTCCGCCACCGCTATCCCTGTAATAAGCAGAAAGGAAGAACGGAAGTATCCAACCGCCCGATCATATTGAATCGACCGGGCGAGACATGGTCCATAAAATTCCGCGGCCAGGTCATTACGGGAGGATGACCAACGGCGTCGTAACCGAAGTTCGCTCAAAGGCGCCATTATCCGTGCCTTAACCCTTAGCAATTTCCCGGCGTAGCTCATCCACTAAGTGCTGCAGGATGGGCTTCCCCGCGGCGCGAGCTCCACGCTCGAGGTGCCTGGCGAGGACCGGATCCGAGAGAATTTCCTTTATCTCTGAGGGAAGGTCTGGATCTTCGAGGAGCCGAGCAATCTTTTCTGAAGGTCTTGCGGATCCTCCAGCTTTTGGAGGCGCGATGTGGTCGGCAATGGAGAGTTGAGCGCGAGTGCGGAGACCGTCCGCCAGCCGGTCGGAGCGACAAAGAATCACCTTTTCAAGGCGTTGACCGCCGCGAAGCGCCCTTTCAATCGTGTGTATGCCAAGGATTTCAGCTATAGCCATGGCCTCACCCTTTACCTGAACGTTTGTTGAGTAGGCGAATTCGCCATGGGCGTATGCATCCCAGAGGACATAGATGTCGGATTCGGGCCGCCAGCCGAGGAGTACGGTAAGTGCGTCGGGACGAAAGGAAAGCGACCCACGCTGTCCGCTTCGCGCTCCTGGCAGGATTACCTGGATCTTGCATTCGGCAAGTGGTCGGCCAGCCGGTGGGTCCGTAACCGTGAATGCGTAGATCAGGCACTGCAGCCCGTCACGCAGTTGGACCGCCCAAGGAACCTCCCCAAAGGCGTCATGAGACAGGACGAGGTCCCCTAGGGCACGCCGAATCGCAGCATGAATCTTGGTCTTGTGAACGCCTGGCATGGACCTGCTCCGCGGGACGTCCATATCTTGCGTGAACTCGTGGAAGTGCCCTTCCCGACGACCCGCCAATACCTCGGCGCCTTGGTCGGTAACATGAACCGACAACCGTCGATTCGCTTCAACCTTCAGCCATCCAGCCCTCACACAATTCCAAGTCATCTCGCTAATCTGACGCTCGCTGTAAGAGCTTAGTTCGCCGAAATCAGGCACCTCCTTCCCGGGTTCAGCGTATCTGGCACTGCCGTTCAAGAAAGAGCAGATGTCCTCTACCGACCATCCGGTCGGCTGAGCCGTTACTACGTTTAGGATCGCGTTGCGGGCTCGCGCCTCCTCGAATGTCATCGGCAGGAGCGGGTTTGCTTCCCGTGGTTCGAGCTGTTCTTCGTATCGCCAGCGGCTCAGCCCCACTTCATCTCTACCGCTCGACCTAAACCACCGGTTGGTGCTGAGCATCATATGCAAGCTGTCTGCAGATCCTTCCCGCCTTTGCAGAATCCGGGAGACCAGGTCTGCAGGATTTAGGGGATGTCCCTCTTTTTCCAAGATCTCGATAGCAAGCTGGGCGTAGAAGGGTGATGGCTCAATTCCCCACTCGACCAGGCCATATGTTCCCGCATCGACGTACACGAAGAACTGGGTCAGCCTACCCATTAGGGCGTGCGCCTGATGATCGTTGATTTTTGCTCCCATCAAGCGCCTAGCCTGTTCGGCGACCTCCGTGAAATGGCTTGGCCGGCCGATGAGCCGCAATGTTCGGTACACGGTTCCCCGAGTACTACCGTCGTCTAATCTCCAAGACCGAAGGGAGTACGCGTTCCCATCGATCGCCGCGATTTCAGGTGCACTATCTACCACCAGAGCAATCTTCGGCTGAAAGCTAACAAATGCGCTGTCGATCTTTGAACCGATGACGCGAACGAGCTCTTCCTGCGTAATGGGGTAGCCGCGATCGACCAGTACCTCAACACCGATTTCCGCAGCGTTGGTAACGAACGCCGCGGGAAGCGACTTGTCACGCCACGTGCCTGGCCAAACTTCCTGCACCAGGTCGTCCTCGTGGAGCATGAACTCGAGAGCGTCGATTGGAAGTACCTGGTCCTTCCATCGCCGCCTAGCAGCTTCGAGAAGCTGTGGCTCCGAGGTCAAGCCTCCTCTTTCTGCGATGGCTTCTCTTTGCCACTGGAGCAGCGCGGGCAAGCCTGGCGCCCGCCGAAGATAGTGCAACCCCTTGCTTTCAATCTGTCGTACGCGCTCCCGCGTAATACCCAGAGAGATTCCGATGACATCCAGCGTCTCGGGTTTGCCGGTCTTGAGGCCGAGCCGCCGCAACACGACATCGATTGCGCCACCCTGAGCCCCGGCAGACGCCATAACGAGGTCAATCGCCCCAGCAAGAGTTGGCTCCGCCGCGACGTCAGGAAGTGTTGGCGGAGGCGTCGGTTCCGCAATGGGTTCTTGTTCCGCCGTGGGTTCCCTATCGGATCCATCCACAAGGCCACCTGACCCGCCTTCGAGTTGAGCGGCGCCATCAACTACGTCTCTAATCTCGATAAGTGCTTTGGCGCCAATTTCCCGAAGCCGAGCAAGCTCGTCGGTCGACCGTTGCCGCAGCGCCTCGACCGTGTGGATCCCGGCCACAGTCAGAGCGTTGTAGGTCCGGGCAGACAGCAGGCCAGCTTTGCGGGCCGCGCTTAGGTCGGTCATAACTTAAAGTTCGGCCCCCAAACCGACCCTAGCGGTGCAGCGACCGATCGGGCGAAGCTCCCCTCCCTTGCCAGGCTAAGTGCCCTTTTGTACTCCCAGTTTAGGTCAGCACCACGGTCAGCCGTCTCGAGCAATCGCGAAGGAAAGTCCTGGTTGCTGTCGGCGTTGCTGTCAGACCGTCAGAGTGTCCCCCAGACGAGGCCACCGCGCAGGTACGGAAGGTGAGCGACCCGCTGTAACAGGTGAACTGGCGGAGTGGCTGGGGCGCGACGGGAACGATCCGTCCGTCGACATCGCCAAGGATGCCGACTAGCGGATTTGAAGACCGCGCTAGGGAATGATTGACGATTGTGTTGCAACAACGACAAGCGTTAGTTGGAAGAGCCGGCGAGGTTCGCCGGCTCTCCTGACGATCTTCAGGCTGCTGAGTCGAAGAAGCGGTCCCATCCGCGGAGCAGCTCGGACTTTCCGAAGTGAACGTAGCGAGAAACCATGCTGAGGCTGGTGTGGCCCAGGACGCGTTGAAGTCGGAGCAGATCCATCCCACCCGAGAGCGCCCTCGTGGCGAACGTGTGCCGAAACGTGTGGGGTGACACCCGGCCTGGCTTGATGCCTGCCCGCTGGCCGAGGCGCCGGATCAGCAGCTGGACAGCCGCTGGCCGCAACACTTGCCGGTCGTCCTGGCCGAAGCCAGACCGCTCGGTGACGAATAGCGCCGGGCACGACGTGGTCGGACGCTCGTGGGTCAGGTAGCGTCGAAGCTTGCGAGCCAAGACCGTGGTTAAGGGAACAGCCCGCTGCTTGTTCCCCTTGCCAGCCCGCACGTCCAAGTAGGGGCCATCCGGATGGTCCACTCGAAAATCGCGGACCTCCAGGCCACACAGCTCTGAAACGCGCAGGCCGGTGCCGAGAAGAACCTCGAGGATGAGCCGGTCGCGGGAGCTCGCTAGGCGGAGCATCCCATCGATCTCGGCCGTGGAGAAGACACGCGCCTCACGTACCGGCTCGCGGGGCGACGGTAGCCGGCCGATCCCGCGATCGGGCGAGTATCCCTCAGACACGCACCAGCGATAGAAGGCACGCAGGACCCGGTGATAGGCGTGGAGGGACGCGGGAGTGAGCGGGGTCCGCGCGGTGCTGACCTTGCCATCGAAGCGATGTCGGGGCCGGCGTCCGTCACGCTGGAGCTGCTCGCGCAGCTCGCGCACATGCTCGCGCTGGATCTGGTCGACGGTGCGGATCCCCTGGCGGGTCAGAGCCGGCAGGATGCGCCCCTGAAAGAGGTCGCGGTACCAGTCGATAGTGGTCTGACTGCGGTTGCTCAGCCGCAGCTCGGAAAGCCAGTCGCGTAGGGCAACCTCGAGGGGCGTGCCGCCCCTGGTTGCTGAGGGAGCGCCGTCGGCTCTAGAAGCGAACGTAACGCGGGGAGTCGAAGCCATAGATAGATCACCCTTTTGCACTTTTGCAATCTTGTAGATCACTTGACTTCGACCATTTTGGCCGCGGTTTCGGGGGTTGTGTGTCGGACGAAAGTAGACCGAAACCGAATTGAAAACCGGGGGAAAACGGAGAGGAAGTGCCTGCACCAGGATTCGAACCCGGGACCAACTGATTAAGAGTCAGCTGCTCTACCAACTGAGCTATGCAGGCGCACCGGCTATTCTATCCAGCCTCTATTTGGACCTGCGTCGCTCAGCTACCTCTTCGAATCACCCCCTCGCATCATCAACCCGCGCGTCGGTGATCGCGTGGCTCGAGTACCTGCTCGCTGGAACTCTCCGGGTTCACCATGACCACCTCGAAGAGATCCTCGAAATTCACGTTGAAGAATTTCATCAGCGCCTGCCGGAGTTTGGGACCCGGCCGGCGAGCGCCCGACTCGAGTGCCGGAATATAGTTCTGGCTGATGCCCAGGTTGTGCGCCAGCTCGCGTTGCGTCAGACCCTTCTTCTCG
>Ga0070698_100002453_pt1 | contig 20465 bp, 13 predicted proteins | sample KBSK1502metaG_FD_65477 | JGI IMG/M metagenome (GOLD analysis project Ga0070698, IMG submission 65477) | Corn, switchgrass and miscanthus rhizosphere microbial communities from Kellogg Biological Station, Michigan, USA - KBS K1-50-2 metaG | ecosystem: Host-associated > Plants > Roots >...
ATCAGGGCGCTGCTCGGGCCGCGAGCGGCCCCGTCGGAGGTCGCCTACTACAACCACGTCTACGGCTACGACCGGCCGTTCTACGTGCAGTACGGCAAGTGGATCTGGGCGCTGCTGCAGGGGAACCTCGGGTACTCGGTCAAGCTGAACGAGAACGTCAGCACCGTGATCGCGGACTACCTGCCCAAGACGATCGTGCTCGTCGCGCTGGGGCTGGCCGTGTCGCTGCTGTTCGGCATCCCGCTCGGTATCTACCAGGCGGTGAAGCGGTACACGATCGGCGACTACATCCTGACCGGCGTCTCGTTCCTCGGCTACGCCACCCCGACCTTCTTCGTCGCCCTCCTGCTGGTCGAGTGGTTCTCCGTCGACGCCCACCTGTTCCCCGCGTTCGCGCCGCAGTCCAACACCGTCGGCGGGGTGCTGGCGCACCCGAACGCGCTCGTGCTGCCCGTGGTCGCGTACGCGTTCGTGCTCTACGCGCTGTGGAGCCGGTTCATGCGGTCGTCGGTGATGGACAACCTGGTGCAGGACTATGTCCGCACGGCGCGGGCCAAGGGCGCGAGCGAACGGCGGGTGCTGTGGGGGCACGTCTTCCGCAACTCGCTGATCTCGATCGTGACGCTGCTCGGGCTGTCCCTGCCCACGCTGGTCGCCGGGGCGATCTTCATCGAGGTCGTGTTCAACTACCCGGGCATGGGCTTCCAGTTCTACCAGGCAGCGCTCGCCGACGACGTCCCGACGCTGCTCGGCTTCACGGTGATCACGACGATCGCGACGATCGTCGGCAACCTGCTGGCCGATGTGGCGTACGCGGTGCTCGACCCGAGGGTGAGGTACAACTGATGGCGATGGGGCCGATGAACCCGGGGCTTTCGGAAAGCGTGCTCGAGGAGGCCGAGCCGTCGGAGGTGAGCGGCCTCACCGCGGTCGAGGCGGCCGAACTCGGGCTGACGCCATCCGCCAAGCCGCGCGGCCTGCTCCGGCGCGGCTGGGAGGTGTTCGCCGAGAACAAGCTGGCGCTCGTCTCGATCGGCTTCATGATCTTCATCGTCCTGTTCTGCTTCCTCGGGCCTGTCTTCTACGCCACTGACCAGGTCCACACGAACCTCGGCCAGTACCTGTGCAAGCCGGGCGGCCAGCACCTGCTGGGCTGCAACGACGTCGGCTACGACCAGCTCGGGCGGCTCATGGTCGGCGGGCAGGTCTCGCTGGAGGTCGGGTTCGCCGCCGCGATCGTGTCGGTGATCATCGGCGCGCTCTACGGCGCGATCTCCGGCTTCATCGGCGGTCCCGTCGACTCGTTCCTGATGCGGGTCGTCGACGCCGGGCTCTCCCTGCCGTACATCATGGTGATCATCATCCTGTCCGTGGTCTTCCACCCCAACGTGCCGATCATGATCTTCCTGATCGCGTCGTTCTACTGGCTCGGCGTGGCCCGGCTGGTCCGCGGCGAGACATTGAGCCTGCGCACGCGGGAGTACGTGCAAGCGGTGAAAGTCGCCGGGGGCACCGGCGGCCGGGCGGTGCTCCGGCACATCGTGCCGAACGCCATCGGCACGATCATCGTGCAGGCCACGTTCGCGGTCGCCGACTCCATCCTGATCCTGGCCGGGCTCGGCTTCCTCGGGCTGGGCGTCCAGCCGCCCGCCACGGACTGGGGTTCCATGCTCTCCAACGGCCTGCAGTTCATCCAGGGCGGTGGCTACTGGTGGCTGATCTACCCGCCGGGGATCGCGATCATCCTGACGTGTATCGCGTTCAACTTCATCGGCGACGCGTTGCGGGACGCGTTCGAGACCCGGCTGCAGCGCCGGTAGGAATGGTGAGTTAGTGGCGCCGCTACTTCAGATCGACGACCTTCACACCCAGATCAAGCTCCGGGAGGGGGTCGTCCACGCGGTCGACGGCGTGACCTTGCACGTCGATCCCGGCGAGACCCTGGGCGTCGTCGGCGAGTCCGGCTGCGGCAAGACGATGACCGCGCTGTCCATCATGAACCTGCTGCCGACCGGAGGGTCCATCGCCGCCGGCAGCATCAGCCTGGCCGGGCGCGAGATCAGCAAGCTGAGCCAGGACGACATGCGCCAGGTCCGCGGCAACGAGATCGGGATGATCTTCCAGGACCCGCTGACCTCGCTGAACCCGACGATGACCGTGGGCGGGCAGATCGCCGAGGCGGTGCGGCTGCATCGCGGCGCGACCAGGGCGCAGGCCCTGGACCGGGCCGTCGAGGTGCTGGAACTGGTCGGGCTGCCGAAGGCCAGGGAGCGGGTGGGAGAGTACCCGCACCAGTTCTCCGGCGGCATGCGGCAGCGCGTGATGATCGCGATGGCGCTGGCGTGCGAGCCGAAGCTGCTCATCGCCGACGAGCCCACGACCGCGCTGGACGTGACCATCCAGAAGCAGATCCTGGAGCTGATCGACGGCCTGCGGCGCCGGCTGGGCATGGCGGTCATCCTGGTCACGCACGACCTGGGGGTCATCGCCGGGCGCGCGGACCGGGTGGCCGTGATGTATGCGGGCAAGGTCGTGGAGACCACGGACAGCACCCGGCTGTTCGGTAACCCGAGGCATCCCTACACCGAGGCGCTATTCCACGCGCTGCCGGATAAGGCGGCCGAGAGCCGGGAACGGCTGTACTCGATTCCCGGGATACCACCGGATCTGGTGAACCCGCCAAAGGCTTGCCGGTTCGCGCCGCGCTGCAAGTACGTCACCGACCGGTGCCGGTCTGAGGATCCGCGGCTGTCCGGAGAGGATCACGGCCACCTCTTCGCGTGCTTCCACCCCGTGGGCGCTGCGGGGCACAAGCTGGTGCCGGAGGCCGCGTCGGAGCTGGCGCCCGCCGCCAGGGTAGCAGCGAACGGTGACGGCGAGGTGCTGCTGCGCCTCGAGCACCTGGTCAAGAACTTCCCGGTGACCAAGGGGGCCGTGTTGCAGCGCAAGATCGGCGAGGTCAGCGCCGTAGCCGACGTGAGCCTGACGATCCGGCGCGGCGAGACGTTCGGCCTGGTCGGCGAGTCTGGCTGCGGCAAGACGACCCTCGGCCGGCTGGTCGTCGGGCTGGAGAAGGCGACGTCCGGCCGGATCAACTTCCAGGGCAAGGACCTGGTGAAGAGCACTGGCCGCGATTACCGGCAGCAGCGCCGGAAGATCCAGCTGATGTTCCAGGACGCGTACGCGTCACTGGATCCGCGGATGCGGGCCGGCGCTATCCTGCGCGAGCCGCTCGTGATCCAGCACATCGGCACCCGGCGCGAGCAGGAGACGCGGGTCAAGGAGATGCTCGACCACGTCGGGCTGCCGCGCTCGGCCACCGAGCGCTACTCTCACGAGTTCTCCGGCGGCCAGCGGCAGCGCCTCGGGTTCGCCCGCGCGCTCGTGCTGTCGCCCGACCTGATCGTGGCCGACGAGCCGGTGTCCGCCCTGGACGTGTCGATCCAGGCACAGGTGCTCAACCTGATGCGGGACCTGCAGCGCGAGATGGGCCTGACCTACCTGTTCATCTCTCACGACCTGGCCGTCGTGCGCTACCTGTCCAACCACATCGGCGTCATGTACCTGGGCAAGCTGGTCGAGGTCGGCCCCGCGGACGAGGTGTACCTCACCCCGGCGCACCACTACACCAAGGGCCTGATCGACTCCGCGCCGGTGGCCGACCCGAAGCTCGAGCACGCCAAGGTGCATACCGGCATCAGCGGAGAGCTGCCGAGCCCGATCAACCCGCCGTCCGGGTGCCGGTTCCGTACCCGGTGCCCGCGGGCCGAGGACCTGTGCGCGGAAGTCGAGCCGCCGCTGGTCTCGTTCAGCCCGAACGGCCACATGGCGGCCTGCCACTTCCCGCTGCAGACCCCTATGCCTGCGGCGGAGGTCAGCACGGCGGCCGCCACGGAGAGCGTGGAGCCGTAACAGGGAGCCATCGCCGCGTTGCGGCAGCTCAACGCCTGGAGGGACCGGCCATCTGGCTCGGTCCCTCCAGGCGTTACGACAGCCCTCTCGCCGCGGGCGAGGCTACGGCGCCGTACCGGCGCAGTGCACGTATTCGCAGGTGCAGTATTCCCAGGTTGAGCCTGGGGCCGGTCACCGGGTCGGTTGATGGGCCAGACATGATCACACGTGGATGACGGCGATCCGCTCTGCTTTCGGGCGGTCCGGTTCCTCAACGAGCCTGTTCATGTCGTCCGGGTCGCTGGTGAGCAACACGATTGGGCGTTCCAGCTCAAGAGCCGTGGCGGCCACGACGGCATCGACGGCGCACCGATGGCCCGAAAGCCCGGTCGCACCGAGCAGTTCGCCAGCACGGCGCGCGATCTGGGCAGTCACCGGCACGATGGTGATCCTGGAGAGCACACGGTGCACGGCGGCATCACGCGGACCGCCCCGAAGTACCTCGGTCAGGGTGACCGCGCTCGCGACGACCCGGGCGCGGCGGGCGCGGGCACTGTCCAGGTAGGCATGTGCCCGGGCATCGCCGGCTGCCAGCTTGGAGAGCCCTTCGCTGTCGAGGACGAGAGTCCCGCCCACTGCTATTGGCCGTCCGGCCACGCGGCTTGCGCCTCTGCCATGTACTCCTCAGGAACTGGCCCATGCTCGGCAGTAAGCAACTCCGACAGTTCGGCGAGCAGGTCCAGCTCGAGCTGGCGGGTGACCGCCTCGGTCACATACTGGCTGAACTTTCCTCGCCCTACCCGCTGCTGGACGGCGGCGGTGAGGTCCTCGGGCATGGACACGCTCACCTTGCGGGCCGGGCCGGTGGCCTTCAGCGCCTCGCCAGGGTGCGCCTCGTCGGGGTGCTCCCTGCGAACACCCTTGAACGGTTCATCATCGGACTTCACGTCCATGAACCGGCCGGTCTCGTCATCGCGCTTGGTCCAGCCAGGGGGCGTCTTCGGCTGCGACCGGCCTCTGACGGCACCCTCGCGATAACCCTTTCCCGTGTTCTTCGCCACTCCTCCTCACCTCCCCTCTTCCATTCGGCGGTGGCAAACCAGGCCCGGCAGCCAGACCGGTTTGCCACCGCCGCTATCTCGCGGAGACGTTCGGTCTGGTCTTCCGCCTGGACCGTTCCGCACTTATGCCATCATGCTACCACTGGTAGCAACTCGCCATCCCATGCTCATGCGGGGGTGACACGGCTGCCGGCGCTGCGGGCGGCGAGGTAGCCGGTCCAGTCGCGTTTGGCGCGGCGGCTCCATCTGACGGCGGTGTTGACGTGCATGCCGAGCAGGTCGGCGAGGATGGCGGCGGGCAGGTCGCTGGCCAGGTTGATCAGGGCTGCGCTGCGGGCGGTCCGGGCCTGGATGCCGTGGTCGTTCAGCTGGCGGGCGAGCCCGTTGACGGCTAGATGGCGGCCGGGGACCTGGCCGGGGAACAGCCAGGTGGTGAGGCTTCCGCGCCCGCCGAGGATGGCCACCGGTGTGGCGGCCGCGGTGAGCTGGCTGATGAGCCGGGCCAGGGCGGGTGGCAGGAGCACCGGGTGCGGGCCGAGGGTCAGGTAGGTGTTGCCGCCGCGGTGGCTGATCTGGGTGGTCTTGGTCTGCACGGTGCGGCTGACGGGCTGGCCGTAAAGCAGCAGCAGGCTGCCCGCGACGCGGACGTGCAGCGACGGGTCGTGCAGGCAGCGCTGGAGCTGTTCCCATCGCTGGGCTTCGGGGAGGACCTGGTCGGGGTTGCGGGGTTGGCGCAGCGGAACGATGAGGGGCCTGGCCAGCCGGTGGTCGTGTGCCCAGCGCAGGAAGTACCGGATGGTGTAGCGCTGGGAGGGGCCGGTGGTGAGCCAGGCGTCGATGCCGGGCTGGGTGAGGTCGGCGAGCGAGGTGCCGTGCTGGTCGAGCCAGGCCAGGAAGTCCAGGGCAACGCGGATCTGCTGGCGTGCCCAGGAGGCGGATCCGTCGGTGAACGCGCGGGCCCGGGCGCGGTTGCGGGCGCGGCGCAGTACCAGCCAGCGGCCGAAGGGCCGGATCAGCTGGGCATGGTGGCGGGGGACGTCGCGCAGCTGGTCGCCGAGCCAGGCCTCGACGTCCTCGATCCGCTCGTCCCTTGGCGGCAGGACGCCGCCGTGGACGAGGGCCTGGCGGATCTGGCTGCGGGCCTGGCTGCGCGGGTAGCTGTCGAGCAGCTCGTGGGTCAGCGGGCCGTCGTGGCGGGCCAGGTCGGCCAGCAGCCGGGCGCTGCTGCTGCGGGACAGCCAGGTCAGCACGCTCTTGGGGTTGCTGGCGCCGCGCAGCGCGTGGCCGATCGGCGACAGCTGCCCGGCGTCGTGTTCGCCGAGCACCTCGCTGACCCGTTTGTCCAGCGCGCAGCGTGAGCACAGCCCGCGGACCAGGCGGGCCCGGCGCAGCGGCCGCAGATGTAGCTGTCGGGCTGCCCGGCGCACGGCCCGCAGACCGCCCGGCCGGCCGGATCGAGGCAGGTCAGGACCCGCGGCTTCCCGCAGGACGGGCACGGGACCGGCGCGGCGCGGATCTTGGGGTAGCAGCTGACGCAGACCGCGCCGGTCTGCCAGCGGGTGGTGATCGGCGCGAGCTGGCCGCAGAACCCGCACCGGCCGGGAGGAGGCTTGTAGCAGCTGTCGCAGATCGGCCTGCCGTCCCGGTAGCCGCTTCTTGGCCGCAGCCGCCCGCATTTCGAGCACCGGCCGGCCGGGCCCCGGTAGCAGCCGGTGCACAAGTCGGGCTCGCCGTCCCTGGCCCGCGCCTGGATCACGCGGATCCGGCCGCACCGGCCGCACCGCCGCGGCGGCTGCCGGTAGCACCGCTCGCAGACCGGCCCGGCGGCGGTGACCGCGCTGACCCGTCCCGTCTGGCCGCAGACGGCGCACAGCTTTGGCGGGCGCGGGTAGCACCGCGCGCACCACGGCCGGCCGCCGGCGTCGCGGTAGGCGACCCGGCGGTTGTGCCCGCAGCCCGCGCATTCCTCGTGCCGGGCGGGGTCGCGCTGGTAGCAGCGGCCGCAGACCGGCCCGTCCGGGCCGCGGGCCGCGACCCGCCCGGCCGCGCCGCAGGTCGCGCAGGGCCGGCGGCGGGCGTCCTGGTAGCAGCACTGGCACGCCAGCCCGTCGCCCGGCCAGGCCCGCAGGTCCGCGGCGGCCTTGCCGCAGCCGGCGCAGCCCGGCAGCACCACGCCCGCCACGCCCGCCGAGGCCAGGGCGTGCGCAAGGCGGACCAGCGACGGCGGCACCTGCGAGCTGCCCGAGGTCAGCGCGTCGGGATGATCCCGAAGGTGCCCCAGCAGCGCGGCGCAGCCAGGGACATTCCGGGCCGCCTGCCCGGCCGCCCGGCCGGCGACCGGCTCGTCCAGGCCGGGCAGCATCCCGGCCAGCAGGGCGGCGATCTGGCTGGTCAGCTCGGCCCGCTGCCGCGCCGCCGCGGTCACCGCCCGGGCCGGCGGATCATGGTCCGCCGCACCGGCGGCACCGGGCCGGGACGGTCCCCGGCCGCCTTGCGGACCTGCTCGCCGGCCACCTCGACCTCGATCAGGTCGTTCGGCGAGCAGCCCAGAATGTCGCACAACGCCGCCAGGACATCCATCGACAGCCGCTGCGGCGGCTGGCTGACCAGCCGGAACACCTGCTCCCGGGACAAGGAGATGCCGTGCTCGGCCAGCAGCGGCACCAGGTCAGAGGTGTGGAACATGCCCTTCTCGGCCATCCGCAGCCGCAGCTGCCAGCGGATCCCCATCTTCCTGGTCACGATGGCTCCTCCCACAGGTCACCGTGCCGGGCCCGCAGCGACTGTTCCAGCAGCCGGTTGCGGTACTCATCCGACACCCCGGTATACAAAGCCGTCGTCGACGCGTACGCGTGCCCGACCTGGTCCTGCACGAACCGCTCCGGGTAGTCGAACTCCACCAGGTGCGTCACATACGAATGCCGCAGCGCGTGCAGGTCCAGCTCGCCCGCCAAGCCGGCCAGGTCCCGGGCCTCGTCAAACGCCCGGTTCAGCCCGCGCAGCGACATCCGGCCGCGCCGTTCGGTCACCCACACCGCCGGATGCTGTCCCGGGGCCAGCAGCGGGCGCACCTCGTGCAGGTAACCGTCCAGCACCGGCACCACCCAGTCCATCTCCGGCACCGTCAGCACGGTCCGTCGCTTGGGCGGGCTGCCCCGCGACGACTTGCCCCACCGGACGAACAGCGCCCCGATCTCCCCATACGCCGGCGCCCTCGGGTTGCGCCGCAGGTCCGCCACGTCCAGCCCGCACGCCTCCCGGCGGCGCAGCCCGAACGCATACACCGTCTTCAGCATCGCCGCGTCCCGCAGCGCCGCCAGCACCCCCTTGCGGCGCCGGGCCCGGATCTCCTCCGCCCGCCCGTCCGCCGCGTCGAACAGCGCCTGCACCTCGTCATAGGTCAGCGGCCGCCGCCCCGGCCGCCCCTCATAGTCGCTGACATGCGCGACGGTGTTCCACTCGTGCAGAATCTGCTGCGGCGCCTGCCCGAACCACTCCATGCACCGGGCCGGCCAGCCATACCGGGCATCGGTGACGTAGTCGCAGAACATCCGCAGCGAGGCCTGGTAACCCCGCACCGTCGACGGCGCCGCCCTCATCGCGGCGAAGAACGCCTCCGCCTCCGGCGGATCCCACTGCCACGGGTACTGCCCGGAGAACCGCGCGAACCGCCGCACCAGATCCAGCCGCGGCCGGATCGTGCACGCGTCCTTTAAGAACCGGGCCCGCTGCTGGGTCGCCCAGCCTCCAGCATCGCCTCGAACACCGCCGCCGGCCGGTCCAGATGAACCACCCCGCCCGGCAGAACCAGGCTCGCCGCACCAGGAAGCCCGGCCCCAGCAGCACCATCCATGACGTTGCATCCAACACAACATTGATGCTTCGTGTCAAGCGGGCCGCAGGCGCAGGCCCTAGGCTGCAAAAACCGGGACGGGGGTGGTTCCGGCATCCCCGTCCCGGCCGCCTACCTCTTCTTGCCAGGCTTCTCGTCAGGGTGCTCCCTGCGGACGCCCTTGAACGGCTCGTCGTCGGACTTCACGTCCATGAACCGGCCAGTCTCGTCATCGCGCTTGGTCCAGCCAGCCGGCGTCTCGAGCTGCGAGCGGTTCCTGACGGCACCTTCCCGATAGCCCCGACCTGTGTTCTTGGCCATCTCTTCTCCTCACCTCCCCTCTGCATCCCGGCGGCAAGCCAGGCCGGCTCACCACCGCATCCACCTCGATGGGGAACCAGCCAGGGCCGGCTCCCCATCGCCTTGCAGCCCCGTCGTCAGGCATGACCGCATGTTGCATCTGATGCAATATGGCGCATTGTTAGCTGCAGCCGCTGGTGGCGCCGCAGCCTTCGCAGACGTAGCAGCTGCCGGCGGGGCGCATCTTGGTGCCGCAGGTGAGGCACAGCGGTGCGTCCGCCACCCTGCCCTGCTGGGACTCGATGAGCTCCGTGGAGCTGCCGGCCCGCGGCTGGGGAACCGACTCGGCGGCCGGATGTGCTAGCCGGTCGCGGTCAGCGGGCGGGTCTTCCAGCGCGGCTGACTGCGCCAGTTCTATCGGGTCCGGCTCGTCCGCCAGGTCATGGCCCTGCTGGTCCTGGCCGGCGAGGCTGGCGCTGCGCTCGGCCGCGGACAGGATGCCGAGTTCCGCCCGCTCCTCGTAGGGCAGGTGATCGAGCGCCAGGCGCCGGAAGATGTAGTCCATGACCGAGCTTGCGATCCGGATGTCCGGATCGTCGGTCAGGCCGGCGGGCTCGAAACGCATGTTGGTGAACTTCTGGACGTAGGACTCCAGCGGGATGCCGTACTGCAGCCCGACCGAGATCGCCATGGAGAAGGCGTCCATGACTCCGGCCAGCGTGGAGCCCTGCTTGCCGAGCTTGAGGAAGACCTCGCCCACGCCGTTGTCCGGGTAGTTGGACGCGGTCATGTAGCCCTCTGCCCCGGCCACCGAGAACCTGGTCACCGTGGCGGGCCGCTGCCTGGGCAGCCGCTTGCGCACTGGCCGGCTCTCGTGGGCGTAGGCAGCCGCCTCGGCCTGCGCATCGCTGCTCTCGGGCTGCGCCGCTGCTGGCTTGCTCCGCGCGTTCGACAGCGGCTGGCCCACCTTGCAGTTGTCCCGATAGATGGCCAGCGCCTTCAGGCCCATCTTCCAGCCCTGGAAGTAGATCTCCTCGATGTCCTCGACCGTCGCCGATTCCGGCATGTTCACCGTCTTGCTCACCGACCCGCTGAGCAGGGGCTGAACGGCGGCGATCATCCGGACGTGGCCCATCGGGGCGATCGCGCGCTCCCCCATCGCGCAGTCGAACACCTCGTAGTGCTCGGGCCGGAGAGTGGGCGCGTCGACCACGTGGCCGTGCTCGGCGATGTACTCGGTGATCGCCTCCACCTGTTCGGGCTGGTAGCCGAGGTTCTTCAGCGCCCGCGGGACCGTCTGGTTGACGATCTGCATCGAGCCGCCGCCGACGAGCTTCTTGAACTTGACCAGAGCCAGGTCCGGCTCGATACCCGTGGTGTCACAGTCAAGCATGAGGCCTATGGTCCCCGTGGGCGCCAATAGTGAGGATTGCGCATTTCTGTACCCATTTGTCTCGCCGAGTTCCAGGCACTCGTGCCAGACTTGCGTCGCGGCGTCGAGGATCTGCCGGTCCATGCCGCCGAGCGTGGTTATCCGCGCGCTCGCGTCGGCGTGCTTGCGCATGACCCGGTTGTGCGCCTCCCGGTTCCGCGCGTACCCGTCGTACGGGCCGACGACGCCCGCCAGCTCGGCCGAGCGCCGGTAGGCGGTGCCCGTCATCAGCGACGTGATGGCCGCCGCGATCGCACGACCGCTCTCGGAGTCGTACGCGTGCCCCGTGGCCATCAGCAGCGCGCCGAGGTTGGCGTAGCCGATGCCGAGCTGCCGGTAGGCGCGGGTAATCTCGGTAATTTTCGGCGTCGGGAAATCGGCGAAGCAGATGGAGATGTCCATCGCGGTGATGATGAGCTCGGTTATCCGCTCGAACCTCTCGGTGTCGAAGGTGTCGTCCTCACGAAGGAACTTCATCAGATTGATGCTCGCCAGGTTGCACGACGAGTTATCGAGGTGGACGTATTCGGAGCAATTAGCTACTACCGTGCCGCTGACGATGTAGGAGTGATTCCTCGGCTCGGTCAGGTTGTAGGTGGTCTCGAATCCCCTCGATTCGCGGCTCACCATCCGAACCGTGCGGTCGGTCTTGCGGAAGTTCGCTTGCTCGAGAATCCGGTCTAGCTTCGCGTCCTTAGCGGGGAGGCTGAAGCCAACTACTCGATGGAAGTTCCGCATTGCCTCTGCGCTGATGCGCAGATCATAGCTAGGGCCATTCGAGCCATAGCTTACTTCGGTGCCGTCCTTTCTCGTGTAACGGAAGGGTGCCTTAGCCTTCTCGCTGACTCTGTAAATGCGGGATGCGATGCCAAGCGAGGCGAGAAGCTCTTGAACCCCCATAAGCAGTTCTTCGGAACGGCTTCCGAGCCCCACATATCTGGTCTCGTTGAATTCTCGGCGCACGACGCAACCATCCGCATCGAACAGGCCGCGTAGGAATGCGATCTGCGCATCTTCCGGCGCCTCGTAGATCGAATGGGGTATGACTTTGTCCGGAGCACGGCCCTCAGCGATGCCCAACCCGTGAAGGAATTCACCGAATGCCTGGCGGGTAACGCGCAGCTGCAGTGTGCCGTTTTGCTGGACACTTGGCTTGCTCTTAAAGCCTGTGATCTTGGTGAGCAGGGCGTGGTGCCGCGGAAGGATGACCTTCTGCTCCTCGGCCGTTCCGTACACGGTCACGGCGGCGTTGTCGCGCGTGTCCACACACCCGTCCCCGACGAGCCAGCCGAGGTAGTGTGCCAACTCGGCATCCCACTTCGTGGGCAGTTCCAGCTGCTTCCTCGAAGGCGTGTAGCGCGCAGCGAGCAGTGCCTCGGCGGGGATGTAGGGGTCGGCCATCGGGCGCGGAGCGTGCTGAATCGACCGGACGATCCTGTCGTTCTCCGTCAGGTCGCATGCGTGCACCCAGCCGCGGTTCGCGGTCCACAAGCGGTGGTTCGGCGTGCAGCGAAGGCGCGAGCCGTCGGAGAGCCGCATCTCCACGATCTCGTTGCGTCCGGTAACCATGTACCGCGTCGGCGTGGTGGCGGTGACGCGATCCCGCGCGTCGTCCGCGGCGGTCACGTCGTTGGTGTAGACCGCGAAGCTCTCTTCGTCGGCGGCTCGCCGGACCAGATCGCCGATGGGAATCAGGCCCTTGTCTGTGACGACCCGCTGGTCGGCCGGGAAGCAGGGGTTACTTGCAGTAATGCGTCCTGACTCCGGGCAGGTGTGCCAGTCATTGATGATGTCGTCATACTGAATGCCGGGATCGGCGCATTCCCAGGCCGCCTGGGCCATCTTGCGGAACAGCGTTTTGGCGTCAATACGCTCCACCACTTCACCGGTGCGCCTGGCCAGCAGGTCGAACTGGCCGCCGTTTTCCACGGCGCGCATGAATTCGGCGGAGACCCGGACCGAGTTGTTGGCGTTCTGGTACTGGACGCTGGTGATGTCCTTGCCGCCGAGGTCCATGTCGAAGCCGGCGTCCCGGAGCACGCGCACCTTCTTTTCCTCGCGCGCCTTGGTCTCGATGAACTCGGCGACGTCCGGGTGATCCACGTCCAGCACGACCATCTTCGCCGCGCGCCTGGTCGCGCCGCCGGACTTTATCGTGCCGGCGGAGGCGTCCGCTCCGCGCATGAATGAGACTGGGCCGCTCGCGGTACCGCCGGACGTCAGCAATTCCTTGCTGGAGCGGATGCGCGACAGGTTGACCCCTGCGCCCGACCCGCCTTTGAAAATCAGGCCCTCTTCCCGGTACCATTCGAGAATCGAGTCCATGGTGTCGTCAACGGCCAGGATGAAGCAATTGTGGACGCGCAGGCTGCCGGAGAGATACTCGCCGCTTTCTGTCTGGATGTCATAGACCTCCATGGGACCCATCTGCTCGATCCGAGTGATCTCCAGATGCTTCGTTGCGCGGGCGGGCAGTCCGGGCAGATCGAAACTCCGGTCAAGCTTGCCCGTCTTGATCGGATCGAGGAAACCAATCTCGTCAGCGAATATGCGACGGTCGCCCGCGGTCTGGATGCGAAGCGTCCAGCAGCCCTTGCGATTCGCCCGTGCGTCCGCCTTGAATCCGACCCGCGAGTAGATCCCGAACCTCAGCAAGAGACGCTGCATCCCCCTGATGAGCTCCTCCGAGATCATGTCGACCTCCGCAATCGTTGAGGCCTGACGTGCCGACACGAACCCCTCGGCTTGGAAGACGCTCTTGAGGTATGCCGCGACCACTGGCAGCGGAGCAGTGAAAAGACATTCAGGCACCACCATGTCCACACCACGGGAGCGCAGCCCCCACCGCTCAACAAAATCGGTCAGCGCGTTGCCGTACAGGCGGATGCGCTTGCAATCGAGTCGGCGATCCTGCGTGTCGACTGTCCGCGTGTGCCGATGGACATCAGGAAAGACCACGTCGAGAGCGGAATTTACCCAGGTGAGCTCGGCGTCGTTGACGGTGATTGCCTCGATGGTGAGCGACCGGTTTGTTCCCTCATACTGGCCGACGAAGCCATCAGACTGGAGCCAGCCAGCGAGCGCCGCCTCCGCAAGCTGCTTCAAGTCGATCTCGGACTCGCCGTAGCTGGGTCGCCTGCACCACTCCAGCCTGTCTCCGCTACGCAGCTCACCAGCGGGTACGAACCGGCGCGTCCCCTCCCCGGAGCTGCGCCAGACGAGATGATCTGCGGTGACATCAAGGCTGTAGCCAGCCGAAGTGTGTACGCGCAGCACCTCTTTCACTCCATTGGCTTTGGTAGCTACTACTCGGGTAAGCCCACGGGCGTCATAGACCTTGGTGCCAATTGCGTTGTCCTCGACGAGTCGCCCGATGGGGACCAGACCGCCGGGCGTGCTGACCAGTGCCCCGTATGGCTGGCACGCGCTCACCTGCTGAGGGGATGCAGTGCCGACGTTGAACCAGACCGGCGAGTTGAAGCTGAATATCTGATGGATGAGGGCGTACTTGAGCTCGTGGTCGAATATCTGGGCGTCCTCTTCGATGGCGAAATAGCCGTGCTCGCGCCCGGCGGACACGTAGGTGTCCACCACGCGGTCGACGAGTTGCTTCAGGCTGTGCTCGCGTTGCGGGCTGCCCGCCGCGCCGCGGAAGTACTTGGTCGTGACGATGTTCGCCGCGTTGACCGACCAGAAGTCGGGGAACTCCACGCCGCGCTGCTCGAAGTTGACCGAGCCATCCCGCCAGTTGGTCATGACGACGTCACGGCGCTCCCACGTCACCTCGTCGTAGGGGTGCACGCCCTCGCGGGTGTGAATGCGCCGGATCTTCAGGCCCGCACCGGCTGAGCCGCTGCCCCGGCCGGCCTGGCCGCTCGTCGTCTCCGTCATGACCTCCCCCTCCCGGGATCCGCCTGGATCCCTCCCGGGCCTGACCAGGCCCGGTTCGAATGATTCGCGCTGGCGGGCTATCGTCGGCCGGCTCGCGGCCGCCGACGGCGCCTGTCCTGTTTCATCACGCCGGTGTCGTCTCACCCGGTCAGCTCACCTGACTTTTGTGCGCATCGCGCAGCGACGCGATCTCGTCCTCGAAGTCGGCGAGCGACTCGAATCCCCGGTAGACCGAGGCGAACCGGAGGTACGCCACCTCGTCGAGTTCTCGGAGCGGCCCGAGGATCGCCAGCCCCACCTCATGCGAGGGGATCTCGGCGGAGCCGCGGGCGCGGATCACGTCCTCGACCTGCTGGGCGAGGTTCGCTAGCTGATCCTCGCTCACCGGCCTCCCCTGGCACGCCCGGCGGACACCCCGCACAATCTTGTCGCGGGTGAAGGGCTCGGTGACCCCGCTTCGCTTGGCGACCATGAGGATCACGGTCTCCTGGGTGGTGAACCGCCGGCCGCACTCCGGACACGACCGGCGGCGGCGGATCGCCGACCCGTCATCCGCGGTGCGGCTGTCGATGACCCGGCTGTCGTTATGCCTGCAGAAGGGGCAACGCACGTGATCGCCTCCTCTCGGCCGTCGTCGTTAGTTGTCCGGTAAAACACAACCTATGGAAATACTACATCAGTGTAACTACTAGATGTTGTGGTTACGCTAGAGCACTCGCCCACGGGTCGCAAGGGGTAACCCGCAGAACGGGGAAAGTTCCTGGTGGGAGGGTCCATCGCGGGCGACGCCGGCGTGTCGCGCCCCGCGGGCAGGCAGAGCGGCTGTCTCGAGGGCCATCCGCAGGGCGGAGAAGTTCCTGGTGGGAGGCGCGATCCAAGGAGTGGCCAGGGCGCGCCGTCGCATATCAGGGCCGGGGCACCAGGAGGCGCTGGCCGGCCATGACGCTGGCACTCGGCAGGGCGTTGGCCGTCATGATCTGCTGGACCACCAGCCGCGGGTCGGCCTGCGGGTCGGCCTGCAGTGCGATGGACCAGAGCGTCTGGCCCGGCTGCACGACGATCCGGGTCATGGAGTGCCCCGCCGGGCCCGAGGGCACGTTATGGCCGGCCGCCTGGGCACTGCTAGCGACGGCGAGCCCGAACAGGCTCGCCACGGCCGCTGCGCACACCGCGAGGACCACCCGTCCGCGCCGGGTGAGGCGCACGCCCGGCGAGTCGCCACCGGGCTGGGACCTCCGGGCCTGCGGGACAACCGGTGCGGTGCCCGGCGGAGGCGTGCTCAGCACGCCGGAGCACGCCCGCACGCCGACGGGGTGAATCCGTGCGCCACCCGTGCGCGGACGCCGGCCGGCTGGCCGCGGCTGCCGCTCAACCGGGCGCGCCTGCCGCTCAACCGGCCGCGCCAGCTGCTCAATCGCCCCTACCGCTTGCGGCCCGGCCTGGCGCGACCTTACCGTCGTCGGGCCTGGCGGAACCGAGGCTGACCGCGTCTCCGTCTCTGCCGGCATGGCGCTCATCTGGGCCTCCTTCGGGCGAATGAGAGTTCGATCGTACACCCGTTCGACGTAAATACGTTCGATCGAACGGGTGGTCGTACGATCTGTTTTACCGGAGGGGTCCGACATTTTTGCGACACGTCGAACAGATGTTTGAGATCCGACAGCGAAACCGCTAACGTCTGCTCAAGACCCAACGATCCGATCTGGAGGTCAGATCATGGACAGCAGCAACGAGCAGGGCGGCGGGAGGCCTGCCCCGCCCGTGCCTGGCGGCGACGGTACGGCCGCGGCCAGACCCAAGGGCAGGCCGGGCCGCAAGCCGAAGGGCAGCGTCCCCGCGGTTGTCATCCAGACGCCGGACCGCCCTGACCCCGATCACGTGCTCACCTGGAGACAGCGCAAGGTCCTGCAGGTGATCCGCGAATCAGTGCAGCGCCGCGGCTACCCGCCCTCGATGCGCGAGATCGGCGAGGCGGTGGGGCTGACCAGTACGTCGAGCGTCTCGTACCAGCTGTCGACCCTGCAGAGCAAGGGCTATCTGCACCGCGACGCCGGCCGGCCGCGGACGGTGGAGGTCAGGTTGCCCGGCCACCCGTCCGTCCGGCCAGCGCGCGAGCCCGACAGCGAAGCGACGCCCGACGCCACGCCCGGTGGCGCAGACATCCCGTCGCAGGAGGCGACGTACGTGCCCCTGGTTGGCCGGATCGCCGCCGGCGGCCCGATCCTCGCCGAGGAAGCGATCGAGGATGTCTTCCCGCTGCCGAAGCAGATCGTCGGCGAGGGCACGCTCTTCTTGCTCAAGGTCGCCGGTGATTCCATGATCAATGCGGCCATCGCGGACGGCGACTGGGTGGTGGTGCGCCAGCAGCCCGTCGCGGAAAGCGGTGACATCGTCGCGGCGATGATCGACGGCGAGGCCACCGTCAAGACGCTCAAGCGATCCGACGGGCACGTCTGGCTGATGCCGCACAACCCCGCCTACGCGCCGATCCCCGGTGACACGGCCACGATCCTCGGGAAGGTGGTCGCCGTACTTCGCCGCGTCTGAACGGGCTCTCGCACGCACGCCGCTTCGTTCGTCTATCCCGGTCGGCTCGCGCCCACCGGGGCTATCCCCCATTGCCGTCCAGATCGGGTGACCGTTGCCATGTGGCACCGGACGCGTCGCCTTGCGGCCACCGGACGCGTCACTCTGTGGTCCCGGACGCAGTGTCGACCTCCAGCATCCCGGCCCGCCCATCCTCGCTCGCCGCCGCTCTGACGCGCTGCCCTTGACTCCGCCGCGTCTGTGACCTGGCACATCCTTGTCTCGCGGCATCCTGCTTGTCTCGCGACATCCTTGACACGCTGCTTCGGGTGCCTGCCTGGACAGATGCTGCTCATTCGGGGGATGCGGCACAGCGGCTCACTGGCGCGCCTGGTGAGCAAGCGCATACCTTCGTTCTTTGTCAGGCCCGAAGCCGCTTACCCGGATCAGGCGTCAGATACGGGACGACTCGGTGTCCCGAGGCCGGCGAATGGGTAACTTCACAGCGACTCCCGGTCCACACTGAACGATTACGCCCTGCGATACGTAGTCCGGGGTATACACCACAAAGTGTGGTCGGTGAGAGATCAGGCCCACGCCAATGGGCCTACGTGCTACACCATTATGTCCGAAACGGAGATGCACAATGCGTAACCGATGGTGGGCATCAACCGCCTTCGCCGCCGCCGCCGTCGCCGCCGTTGCTGCCTGCGGCAGTTCGGGGAGCGGAGGCTCAGGCGCCTCGGCAGGCTCGTCGAGCTCGGCGAGCGCACCCGCGAGCACCAGTGCGTCGAACACCGTCAAGACTGCCAAGATCGGCGGCGCGACGGTGCTGACCAACGCCAAGGGCCTCACGCTCTACACGTTCGCCCTTGACACCACGACTGCGTCCAAGTGCAACGGAGCATGCGCGCATTACTGGCCACCGGTGAAGGGCCCGGTAACCGGGACCGGGATCTCGGGCAAGCTCGGCACGACCACGCGGTCCGACGGCACCGTCCAGGCCACCTACAACGGGCACCCGGTGTACACCTACATCGGCGACACCGCCCCCGGCCAGAACAAGGGGAACGGCCTGAACCTGTCTGGCGGGGTCTGGCATGAAGTCGTCGTGTCCGGCAGCGCCCCGGCGCCCGCCTCGAGCTCGTCCAGCTCCGGCGGCGGCGGGTACGGGTACTGACCCGGCCGACCCGAAACAGGACCAGCGATGGAACGACCATCGAGCCGCGAGAGCAGCCCGGCCCGCAGCCACTGCTCTCACCCAGCCGGCAGCTGCCGCTGCCACCAGGCCCAGGCGCGGCAGCTGTCGCCGGCGCCAGGGCAGCGTGAGCCCTCCCGCTGCCCTGGCTCGCCGGCCCACCAGATCGCGCGCTGACCAGTCGATGGCCATGCGACGCACGACAGGTACTTCGGGCCACGACCCCGGCAACGGCCAGGCCGGGGCGCACTGAAACGGCCCGGCCGGGTGCGCACCGAGACGTGAAGGAACACAATATGAGTACGCGACGAGGGAGCACGGGAACGGGAGCTGACCGAGCCGTGAACAGACAGCCAGCCTCGGCCGGCCCCCGCTGGCTCAGTGCTGGCTGGCTCAGGGCCGCGCTGCTGGTGGCCGGGTCGGGCCTGCTGATCGCCAGCGGGGCGATCCACCTCGACCTGTACGTCACCGGGTACCGGACCATCCCGACCATCGGCTGGCTGTTCCTGCTGCAGGTCATCACCGCCTTCGCCCTCGGCCTCGCCACGCTGGCGCTGCGCAGCCGGCTGGCCGCCGCGGCGGCGGCCGGTTTCTCGCTGGCCGTCCTGGGCGGCTACCTGCTGTCGGTGTGGATCGGCCTGTTCGGGTTCAAGGAGGTGCGCACGACGGCTGGGATCGTCGCGGGCGTCCTCGAGATCGCCGCGTTCGCGGCGCTGGCCGCGTTCGCCCTTGCTCCTGCCCCAGCCCACCCCGCGAAAGGAATCGCGAAGCTCATCCCGAAGGGCGTCGCGCTGGCTCTTGCCCAGCTCGATGCCGCAATCGCCAGGGTCCTAGGAATGGCCGCCGCGGGCGTAGCGGTCGTCGCGCTGGTCCTGCTGGGGGTCGCGGTCGCGGGGGCCGGCGGGTCCGGCCCGGCCGCCAACGGCTCGGCAGCGTCCGGCGGGCTGAAGACCGCCACGATCGGCGGCGTGACGGTGCTGACCAGCGCCAAGGGGTTCACGCTCTATTCGTTCGCCCCCGACACCGCCACCAAGTCGGCGTGCTACGGACAATGCGCCCAGTACTGGCCCCCCGTCACCGGATCGACCGCGCACGCCGCGGGCGTGCCGGGAACCTTCGGCACGATCAAGCGCACCGACGGCACCAGCCAGGTAACGTACAACGGCCACCCGCTGTACACCTACATCGGCGACTCGGCGCCCGGCCAGGCGCACGGCAACGGCCTCAACCTTAACGGCGGGCTGTGGCGCGAGATAACCGTCTCCGGCGCCGGGTGACGACCAGCCCCGCGGCGCGGCGGGCGGCCCGGCGGCGATGCGTGCGGGCGGGCGTCGTTGGGGATGGCCGTGCGGCAATGAGACTGGCCAGGCGGCATTGTGGATGCTGCCTGGCCGGCGCTGCGCTAGCCTAGGAATATGCGAGCCGCACGGCTGCTTCTTAGGATGCTGCGCTGACGGTATGAGTCAGCGTGGCGCCCCCTCGCGTGCGGGGGGCTTTTTTGATGGACCAAGCCGATGGTGAGAACCTCATGACCGAGAGCGCCAGCCGCCCGGACCAAGACCAGAGCGCGACGGCGACCAGCGGGGCGAGCGGGGACAACCCGCCGTTCCGCTACGACGCGCGCCTCGCCAACGAGATCGAGCGGCACTGGCAGGAGTACTGGGCGGCGGAGGGCACGTTCAACACGCCGAACCCCGCCGGGCCGCTGGCCGAGGGATTCCACCGCGTCGCCGGCCAGACCAAGTTCTACGTCATGGACATGTTCCCCTACCCGAGCGGCGCGGGGCTGCACGTCGGCCACCCGCTCGGCTACATCGGGACCGACGTGTTCGCGCGCTACCTGCGGATGACCGGCCACAACGTGCTGCACCCGTTCGGCTATGACGCGTTCGGGCTGCCGGCCGAACAGTACGCGCTCGACACCGGGCAGCACCCGGCGATCACCACCCAGAACAACATCGCCAACATGCGCCGGCAGCTGCGCCGGCTCGGGCTGGGTCACGACCGCCGGCGCGAGTTCGCGACCACCGACGTGGCGTACTACCGGTGGACCCAGTGGATCTTCCTGAAGATCTTCAACAGCTGGTTCGACCCCGACACCGAACGCGCCCGGCCGATCGGGGAACTGGTCGCCGAGTTCGAATCGCGGCAGCGCGAGCCGGTCAGCGACGCCAACCCGGACGCCCGGCCGTGGGCCGAGCTGACCGCGCTGCAGCGGCGCAAGGTGGTCGACGGCTACCGTCTCGCGTACATTTCCGAGGCGCTGGTCAACTGGTGCCCAGGCCTGGGCACGGTGCTGGCGAACGAGGAGATCACCGCCGACGGCCGCAGTGA
>Ga0070698_100002454_pt1 | contig 20455 bp, 10 predicted proteins | sample KBSK1502metaG_FD_65477 | JGI IMG/M metagenome (GOLD analysis project Ga0070698, IMG submission 65477) | Corn, switchgrass and miscanthus rhizosphere microbial communities from Kellogg Biological Station, Michigan, USA - KBS K1-50-2 metaG | ecosystem: Host-associated > Plants > Roots >...
GCCCACCGAGCCAAGCCAGGTGCGCCTCCGGGCCACGTGCGGCTAGTTCTTACCCTTGAGATTCGTCAAGCCCTTGCGGAGCAGCTAAGCGCCAAGGGCATCCGGTCGGGCAAGAATCTCGAAGCCGTGGTGATTGACATGCTGGAGGCCGGAACCAAGCGATGACGGAGCCTACAGACCGAGCGGTCCTCCTGCTCCAGCGGGTGCGTGAACTCTTGCTGGAGTCCCGTGCGGTCGCCCAGCAGCTTGAGGCTGGTCCATCGGAACCCGAGCCACCGGCGGAGGCCGCCGAACGGATCGCTTATGGGATTCTGGTGGCCGCGCTTGAAGAAGGACTCGTGACGACCCTCCAGCACGCGATGGATGTTCTCAAGAGGTTCAGTGCTCCGGCAGGGCCGCTCGGCGAGGAATGGCTGAGCGACCAGGAGAGACGGCTGGGACAGTAAGGACGAGTAAGCCTCCCTCCCCGTGTCTGACCTAGGACGTGCCCCTCATACGCAAGGAGGAGCTGAGCATGGCCCACAAGTCTGGCGCACGCCTGATGATGGCCGGAGTCATCGTTACGTTCATCGGGCTGTGCATTGTCCTCATCAGACTGCTCAGGGTGCCTGAGTACTGGGTGCCGCTTATGGTCGGAGTCGGACTCTTCCTGCTTGGTTTGATCCGCTGGCTGACATCCAAGGACCCTTGAGGAGACGGCTGATGACCGAGCCCACGTTAACCAGACTGACGCTACGCCTCGACCGGCTGGAGCGCGAGAATCGGCGACTCAAGTTCACCGGCCGTCATTCCGTCCGACGAGAAGGGGGATACGCGGGCAGTCCTCGGTCAGATCGAACTCAAGCGGCCCTCCCCAACGCGCACCGATACCTTGCCACCGTCATCGCTTACCCTCTTCGACAAGGACGGGAAGGTCGTATGGAAGGCCCCATGACTGAGAGGCATCCCATGACCGCCCAGGAGTTGTTGGCCGCCCCTGTACGCATCAGCCCAGAGCGTGCCCTCGCCGAAAGTCATTGCGACCACAGCGGTCGACTCCGCGTACTAGAAGTAATGTCTTGGTTTCGCGACTCGTTTCGCCGCCCGGAATCGCGGCATCATGGTCGTAGTGACTCGTAGCGGGCATAAACCTTAGCGCATAGCCTGCACGCGGACGACTGCCCCGATTGGGGCGGGCACCGTGAGTCATATAGACGTCAAAGAGCACCATCTGGCCAGGTTCCAGTTCCACGTCCTTCGCCAAGCTCTCGTCGACCTCATCTTCAGCCATGATGTGGTGGAACATCACCTCTGGGCGATCATCCTCACTATGGCGGCCAAACTGTTTTGGCAGATGAGACCCTGGAATGAAACGAAGACAGCCGTTCTCAATCACGCTTTCGAAGACGGCGATCCACACACTCGTCGTCGCGAGTGGCTTGATAGGCCAATAGGCCGCGTCTCGGTGCCAAGGTGTCGCAGGGCCCTCGAGAGCACGTTTATAAAATAGGGTTGTCCCCCACAGTATGATGTCCGGTCCGACGAGCTGCTCGAGAATGTCCAGGATGTCAGGATGCTTGGCAATGTCTAACCACTCATGAGCGCGAGGCGACTTGAGGCCCTGACTACCCCAGTTCTTCACGTGAGGACTTGTCATAAACTTGTCGCGCAGGTGGGGGTTCTCCTCCACCATTTGTATCGTCAATTCCTGCAAGCGAACGACGTCAAACGTAGAGAGTTTGTATTTCGGGACGATGAATCCGTCCGAGTTGTATCTCTCGACTTCCTCTTTGCTGAGGACTGCCCGCGATAGTCCACTCATTTCGCCCCCCAGACATTCATTCCACCCCCCGGACCTTTCGTCCGGTGCAACGCCTAGCTGACGCATTTTGCCACGCCACTCCTTGGCCTTGTACTCTTACCCCGCACCGTTAGACCGCCAGGCGGCCAGCCGCTCATAGGTATCGCGGCGGCCTGGCTGATCCAACATCTTCTCAATTCAACTTCATCACTCACCGTCCCTTTGGCCGCTCACGGACCCAGGGCATCCCGCGCCCAGAGGCTGCCTCGTGAAGCCAGACAACCCAGGGACGGTTTTTGCCAAGCCCTCCCTGGATGGACCCTTTTCGGTTTTCCTCCTTCAACCTGGACTGACCTCGTCAGCCTCGGGCCCATCGTGTCACAAATATCTGTCACAAGTCGGCTCTCGCTGAGGCAGGAAGTGAAGCACGGCAGGCAGTTATGTGACAGGAGGCTCAGGACTACGAATCCTAAGCTCCTCCAGCATGTCGAGGATTCTTAGCCCCGTGCTCCTCCTGAACAACGAGGATTGCTATATCCTGGTCCTCCTTGGTAGGCGGAGGATGTAGGTGGAGGAATCCTCGCGCTCGTTCCACGGAATGCTTGTTACCAAGCGGACGGCTGGTAACACGCTCGAGCCCCCCTCAAGTCAGACGGCGGCGTCGCATAGGTAAACTCGGCCGCAGTTTGGCCCAAAGACTCCCTCGATCACTTGGTCGGTCGCTGGTCCAAATCGGGGGCCTACAACCACCGAAATCGAACAACCTGATTTTCGGGGTTGACCAGGTCTGACGGGTAGTGTGCTAGCGAGTTCGATCCACGCACGTGCCGAGGTGAGCTCGCGACGCGATTGCCTCGCCGTCGGGTGCCGCGCGTCCCAAAGAGAGAGGAAAGCCACCTGGTATTCGGCTTGCCACTACATTGTCAACGAACGAGAATAGCAGCGTAATGAGGACAGGAGGGGGCCCGTGAGAAGCTTGGCCCTCCTCCTCGTCTATTCGTGGGTGGCGATGAGCTGTACCGTAAGCGGGGGCCTGACATGTTGCATGTCGACGAGAACTTCGACACGCGCGAGGTCGTTCTTCGCCAGCGTCAACTGCTGGAGCTAACTCTCGGCGAGAACCCGACGACCGGGTTCCGCTGGGGACTCACCGACAATGGCGCACCCGTGTGCGCGCTTCGCGACAGCTCGTTCGATCCGCCCACCGGCGGGCTCGGCAAGGGAGGAGCCCGCCGGTGGCGGTTCGAGACCGTTCAAGCCGGTACCGGTCGCATCGCGCTCGTCTACCGCCGGGGGTGGGAAGACAAGGCACCCGCCCGGACCTTCCAAATAACCGTTCGCGTCGAACCGTGATGTTCCGACGAACGCATCCCTACTCGATCGTCCGAATTGTCCAGAAGTCGTCGGCGAGGTTCCCGTCGAGCAAGTAGGCGTAGGCAGCCGTCGGTAGACTAGGATCTGGTGCTGGAGGCCTTCGGCATACCCGCCTGCCGAGGGCTTCTGGGCTCAAACGGGCGTGGCACGACGGCACGAGAGAGCTGATCTTCGAAGACCGCCAGTTGTCCGCGCGCCTGGAGCTGGGCGGCCCTGATGCACCGGGCGTTCGGCATCGACGTGTTGGCGTGTGCCCATTGTGGAGGCCGCCTTCGGCTGATCGCCACGCTGCACGATCCCGCGGTTATCCGGAAGACCCTCGCGCACCTCGCCCTCGGCCACTCGAGGCAGAGTCCCGGCCCCGCCCCACGCGAATCCGGCGTCGCCGCGTCGGGATCGGATCGGCTCGGCGGCATTCGTGCTGATTCGGCCGGTCCGCCGGCCGATTGACGGCGGCGGTCTGTCTGGCCTAGCATGTCGCTCACCCAGGGCGGCTCGCTTAACCCGCGAGGAGGCCGCTGATGTGGACTTTGGCAGCGGCTCCTGGGGCGCCCGGTGTCTGAGTCTGGGAGATTATGTCACGGGGACGGGAGCCACGAGGGGGGCGACCGCCGCCGGTGGGTGCTAATGTTGGCTATTCTCTGGACGCGATCATGGATGCGATCGATGCCACACACGCCGACTCGCCATCGGGCACGTGGTGAAATACTTTGGCGATGCAGGCGCGGGGCCGTCGCTCACCAAGCGACTTTGCAGCGACTTCATACAGGGGGTGCGCGGTGGCCGTGCTCACGAAACGCGTCGACGGCATTGATGTCTATCAGCAGAACGATGCCAACTGGCCCGGCGTCGCCGACCTCGGCGTCTCGATTGGAATCGCCAAGGCGTGGCACGAGACCGATTTCGCCGACAGCAAGTTTCGTGATTTCTGGCCGGCGATGCGCAACGCGGGTCTCATGCGCGGCGCCTATCTTCTGATTTCGCCGCAGCGCGACCTGGATCGCACACACATCGAGACGCTCGTCCAGAACTTCATGGATCGGATCGATGCGGTCGGGGGACTCGAGCCCGGCGATCTCCCGCCCATGCTCGACTACGAAGGATCACTTCCGCCCGGCGGGACCAAGGCGGCACGCAAGATACGCGCGCTCGATCAGTTGGCCTGGGCGTGCAACAAGATCACGCCGTACGTCCAGCAAGCGATGCGAAGCGCCGACGCACTCCCGATGATCTATACCGGCAGCGCGGTGTGGATCGACACGGACGTGATTGGCGATCCGACCGCCGCGGAGATGAGCGCGTACACGACGAACGACGCGGATGTGGCCAAGAGGGTCACTATCGACTTCACACGGTTTCCACTGTGGTGGTCGTTCGTTCACCGCGACCCCAATGTGCTCGATCTCACCAATGCCACTGATCTCGCGGTCATCCCGTATCCGAAGTCGTGGCCCGGACCGCGGACGTTTTTCTTTCAGTTCACTGGTCACATGCCGTTTCCCCCGGACTTGGGCGGACAGGCCGACCATGATGCCAATGTCATCGCTGCCGTGGATGCCGCGAATACCCTATCCATCCCGACCGATTTCAGCCCGCTCCTGAAGCTGGCGAACGTCGCACCGCCGACCGCGGATGTCGTGCTGTCGCGCGTCACGGAGCTCTCGGACCAGGCACCGGATCAGGTGTTCAATCTGTTGCTGATCGGACAAGGCTTCTGGCCCGATGAGTTCCCGCAAATCGTCCAGCAGGGATTGTTCGGTCGGTTCAACATCGTTCTCCCGTTCGGCGGGGGCGTCCCGAACGCGCATGCGCGGCAGGGCATTGTCGATATCGCGCCGCTCAATCTCCTCGCGGCAAATCACGGCAAGAACGCCTTCGCCTGTTACTTCGACGCCGGCACGCATGCAGACGGTACAGGGCTGTCGCTGCCGCTGCGACAGGAACACGTGCGCGGAACCGGCACGGATCCGATCACGGGTAATGCGATTCCGGGGAATACGTTCCTCGACCCTGTCACGAACACCGTCACGCCATTTGCTCCGATTGACGCGTTGCGCATCGGCCATCCCCCGCTCAATCCTGTGCAGGCAGTCCCGGCCGGACGCACGCTCGCGGAGTATCTATCGCATCTCACGGTGAAGCTCGCCGATGGGACGATTCAACGCGCGACGACCATTTGGCCGGTCGGCGCCCGGCGCACGGGGGCGAACGGCTCGCTGATCGCCGTCCTCCGCAGGGCGCCGTTCCTCACGCACAACGCTGCGGCTACGCCGCCAGACGACTCGCGGCCGGCCGAACTCTATCAGCTCGATCCGACCACGGACGATCAGGTGCCATTCGTCGCCGTCAACGTCACTCCCGGCGGCGACTGGCCGCTCGTGCTCGCGCGCGCGATCGCCCAGAACCTCGCCGGTGTGACCGACGAGTACGAGCTCGAGGGCGACGCGTTCGCGCAGCCGGCGGAGAACGCGGCGAAACCCATTGCGCCGAACGTCATCGCCATCGGCGACGCACAGCGGCAGGCACTCGTCGGCGGTACGGCGCCAGCCGGCGTGGCGGGGCAAGCATTCGCCGCATGGGCCATCCCGAAGGCGGCGGCCGTCGACTTCATTGCTCATACCGCAGCGAACGCCAATCCGATCCCGGCGTGGGACGGCTTCGCGCACGCCTACGGGCTCGGCGACTTTCACTTGGTCGAAGGAGGCGGCGGCTTTCGCACGCACGTCGTGCGCTGCGATCGGGATTGCCTCATGAGGCGAATTCCGGCGGCGGTCTCCGGAAGTCTCGAGCCGGCCGTGCCAGTGCCGGCTCCGTCGCCACCGGCGCTGCCGATCCAATCGACGATGCGCGTGTTCTGCAAAGCGTGCGAGTTCCGGCTCCGCACGGTGATCCTCGGTCGCACGAACGTCACGCTGGAACCGCGCGTCGAGATCGATACGCAGCGACGGCTGTTCGACTCCATTGCGTGGCCCGCTCCCACGACGTTGGATCGGGTGACAGTCGACCTGACCGCTCCAGTCGCCACGCCGGGACCGCGATGGTCGTACCGCGCCGAGTTCGCCGCGCCCGCGGGTTTCCGGTTTACTGATATTAATCTTGTGAATGTCGACTACTGGGCGCCGGCCACTCCACCGCACATCGCGCACGTGCTCAAGAGCGTGACGTTTGAAGATCTCTCAGTAGAGTTCTCCGACGGCAAGAAAGTACCGATCGATCTGGCGACCGCGCTGGCGTCGGCCAGCTTCGCGCGCGTGTTCGACGCGAGCACCACGGGAGACAGGACCACGCGGTATCAGGTGGGCGCGCGCCTGGCCCTGTCGTGGCTCGTCACGCATAGTACCAACCACAGCTGCACCGTCGATGGCGAGTTCTCGCTCGTGCTTGCCACCATGGACAACGACATCGATCCCGGCCGCCTCATGATGGCGTGCCGGATCTATCCGCAGATCGCCATGCGCACGCGTGGCGCGACCAAAGGGACGTTGCCGGTCTCCGCGCTCCACGGCACGATCACCCTCGTCGCGAACAACGCCGACGCGTCCAATCTCACCGACACGCTCAAGACCATCGCCACAGGCAAGTTGACGACCAGCCTGTTCTGCGAGAGCAACCGTGCCAGCGCCGGCGGCGGCCCGGGCGCGGTGGCCGCACCCGATAGCCGCAAACGAGCCGTGCTGGCTCCTCCAGCGGCGATGCTTGCGCCCGATCGAGTCATGCCGCCGCCGCACTGGTCGTGGATTTACGATTATTGCAATGCTGGAATCACTGCCAAGGTCGCGTTCGCCGCCGTGTGGGCAACTCGCGACGGCGCCGCCGGCACCACCGCGCGAGACGAAGTCAAAGCCTGGCCACCACCGGCCACCACCGGGCCGACGATCCACAAGGTCCCGAGGCAGGGAGCGTACGACGCCCTCTGCATCCATCCCGATCGCGGCAACGACACGTCCGGGCAGCCGTTCGTCTGCGCACCCGTGTGCGCCGACCTTGGTCTTCATCTGTTCTGGCGGCGCGGGGTGTCCATGAGCGGCGGACACGCTCCGTTGCAGCTCGTCCGCGGCTGGGGCGCCGGTCGTCTCGGCCAAGGTGCTGAGACCGTGATGGGAGCACCGGTCGTGCCGCCCAATCAGCATGTCGATATCGAGGTGACACCTGGCGCTGACCGATCCACCGTCACCGTCAAGTACGCGGTCACGGCGAGGGAGATCGCGCCCAATCGCTGGCATGTGTTCCTCGAGCAGGGATTGGCATACGCATTTCAGTATGCCGTCGACACCGCCGTCGCTTCGCCGGTGAACACGATGTCGCTCGAAGAGCTGGCATGGTTGTCCGAGGCAATGCGTGCCGGGAAGATGGTCGATGTGATGCGCGATCTGATCCTTCCCGCGCCGGGCGCCCCGCTCGACACGGCCATACGCAACCGATGGTTCGAGATCCTGAGGCGCGTGCGGTCGTTCGATGCGACCCTTGACACGTCGACCGCGCAGCAGATTCTCAACGGTCCGTCTGATCCAGCCCACCTCGAGAATCTGTGATCGAATCCTATGAGTGTCAGCCCGCAACGTCGGTTCCTCGGAGGATCGCACCCACGCTCCGATCATTGATGGGAGAATGATCATGGCCTCCGCGCGGCGTCCCTTGGCTTGCGGTCGATGGTACACGCATATCGTTCGCAGACGGGCGCCGCGGCGCGCGCAGGATGCAGGGAACTAGAACTCGCTGAGGCGTGCGACGTGCCGGTCCGTTGGTCGTGCCAGACCGGTGTTTGTCACAACTGTGAAAGCGGTTTGGTTTCGGGGTCGGTCCTCTATGGACCGGAGCTGTGGCAGCGGCTCCTGGGGCGCCCGGTGTCTGAGTCTGGGAGGTTATGTCACGGGGATGGGACCCATGGACGGAGCGACCGCTGTCGGAGGTCGTTCGTGTTGCGTATCCTCCAGACGCTGTCCACAATCAATTTCCTTTTGACCTCCGATCTAGCCGCGGTTAGATCCTTGGAGGGACAGGCGCTTGCGGACGGGATCCTCTGGAGGATTTTGAAGTGCAGCAGGTGCCGAACGTGAACGGACCGCCGGCGGCGCTGGAGACGAGCTGATGGTTGACACCGTGGTGGTCGGCGGGCTTGCCCAGGCGTTGCTCGACGTCCTCGATCCGCTGCGCAAGGCGCTTCAGTCGCCGGAGGCGTTCGAGGCGCTGATGCGACGCGAGGGATGGCAGCCGCCGCCTACGCGCGACTACTTCGCCACCGTGAGCGACGCGTTCAAGCTCGTGGGCGCGCTCGAGACCGCGGCCGGTGCCATCGAGTCGCTCCTCAACGGTGATCCGCCGGATGCGAGCGTCGTGCTCGCGGCGATCGACGCGGTGGTCAAGGTCATCTCCGACCTGCGCGCGATCGCGCGACCTGGTGGCACGCTGCCGCCGCCATTCGATACCGACGAATTCTGGAGCACGTTCTCGAGCGACCTGATCGCGGACCTGTTCACGCGCTACATGGAGGTGGCGCAGCCGACGCTGTTCGCGCCACTGCATCTGCTCGGCGTGCTCGACGAGGAATCTGTCGATCCCGCGGGCACACCAGGCCGGCTCGCGTTCCTGCGCAGCAAAATCGAATGGGGCCGCTTGGTCACGCTGGTCACCGACCCGACCTCGCTCGCGCGCGACGTCTACGGTTGGGGCACATCGTTCGAGCACGACAAGCTCATGCGCCGGCTCGAACGCGTGCTGCTCGCCTTCGGCGTGCCGGTTGGGCGCTACGTGCCGCACCAATCACTGGTCGATCGCTACTATGGCGGCGCGCCTCCACCGGATGGTGTCCGCGAGCTCCGCGTGCCGCTGCTCGACGAACGCCGCCCCGACGTTGGATTCGTGCGCGTCGGCCTCATGGCGTTGGCGATTCCGCCGGCGGCATCGCCGACGACGGCGCCGGTGGGACTCTTCGTCGGACCGTATGCGTACGGGCAGGCCGTCGCGCGCGTCGAGCTCGGGGGGCCGCTCGCGCTCGAGCTCAAGGGCGGGCTCGAGAGCGGGGGCGACGTCGGGCTCGAAGTACGCCCGCAGGCGTTCGGCGCGCACCTCGGCACTACGGGCACTGACCTCGACGTCGAAGCAGCCATCGCCCTCGAGCCACAGACGCCCTTCGTGCTCCTGGGCAGCGAGGACTCCCACCGCGTCCAACTCGGCAAGAGCAGGCTCGGGCTGTCCGTCACGGGACCGGTCGCGTCGCCGGAGGCCCAGCTCACGCTGCACTTCGACTCGCTATCACTGATCTTTGATCCTTCTCAGGGCGACAGCTTTCTCACCGAACTGTTTGGCAGCGATCCGAAGACCGCAGAGGCGAGCGGCGGGGTGACCTGGTCGTCGAAGACTGGATTGCATTTCAATGGCGAGGCCAAACTCAGCGTAGCGGTACCGCTGCACACCACCATAGGGCCGCTGACGATTCAGGAGCTTCGCTTCGCGATCGAAGCGGGCAGCAAAGACGTCGCGCTCACTGTCACTGTGAGCGGCGGGGCCCACATCGGACCCGTTCAAGCCGCCCTGCAGGACGTCGGCGTGAAGTTCGCGCTCACCGCGGTCACCGCGCCAGCGCGCGGGACGTTCGGCGATCTCGATCTCCAGTTCGATTTCAAGTCTCCGTCGGGCGTCGGACTTGCGATTGATGTGGCCGGACTCGTCGGCGGCGGATTCCTCCGGCACGACGAGGCCGCATCGCAGTACGCGGGGATGCTGCAGCTCGCCTATCAGCAGTTCCAGCTACAGGCGTTCGGCCTCGTCGCCACCAAGCTGCCGACCGGGCCCGGCTACTCGCTGGTGGCGATGATCGACGCCAACTTCCCGCCGATCGAGCTGGTGGCCGGGTTTACGTTGAACGGCGTCGGCGGCCTACTGGGCATCCACCGGACGATTAGCATCGATGCGCTTAAAGCCGGGATCAAAGCGCACACGCTATCGAACTTTCTGTTCGCCAAGAATCCGGTCGCGAACGCGCCGCAGTTGCTGGCCGACCTGGCGACGTTCTTCCCCGCCGCTGATGGGCGCTACGTCTTCGGTCCGCTGCTCGAGATCGGATGGGGCACGCCCACGGTCATCACGATCGATTTGGCTTTGATCCTGGAGCTGCCCGACCCGGTCCGACTCGTGCTCCTGGGCGAGCTGACCGTGCTACTGCCAGAGCCCGATGCGGCGCTGCTCGAACTGCACATGGATGTCCTGGGCACGCTCGACTTCGGGACGAACGAGGGCAGTCTCGACGCGGTCCTGCACGACTCCCACCTCGTGAATTTCGCGCTACACGGCACCATGGCCCTCCGTGGTTGCTGGGCTGGCGGTGACAAAACGTTCCTGCTTTCCGTCGGTGGCTTTCACCCCAAGTTCCAGCCGCCGCCGACGTTTCCGACGCTCGACCGAGTCGCCATCAGCATGCCGTCGGGCAACATCACCAAGCTCAATCTCAACGGCTACTTCGCGGTCTCGTCGAACACGCTCCAGATCGGCGCGCACTTAGACCTGTTCGTCGGCGTCGATGGGTTTGGCATCTCAGGATACCTCAACTTCGACACCCTGATCGGGCGCAACCCGTTCTACTTCGATGGGGACATCTCCGGCGGCGTGACGCTCAGCGCCGACGGTCACGACCTCATGACGCTGGACCTGGTGGCGGATCTGACTGGTCCCGCGCCGTGGCACTGCGCTGGACACGTGCACTTCAGTGTGTTGGGCTTTGGCGTCGACAAGTCGTTCTCGGCCACGTTCGGCGACCCCGCCTCGGCGCTGGACATGACCCTTATCGACGTCGGCGCGGCCCTGCGCGCCGCACTCGCCGATCCGCGCAACTTCACGGCGACGCTGACCACGAGCCAGAACGGACTGGTCTCACTGCGCACGCCCGTGACATCCGGCGTGGCCCTCGGCCATCCCGCCGCCAGCCTGACGGTCAACCAGCGCGTCGTGCCGCTCGACTTGACGATTCAGAAGTTCGGTGCCGGCGCACCACAGGGCGAATCGCTGTTCAGCATCACGGCGGTCACCGCCGACGGCGCCGTGCAGCCGAAGGCGACCGTGAGCGACGAGTTCGCGCCGGCGCAGTTTCTCAACTTGAGCGACGATGACGAGCTGGCCGCACCGTCGTTCGAGACGTTCGGCTCCGGTGCGTCGGTGGCTGCCGGTGCGTTGACGTTCGGGCCGATCATCACGCGCGAGATCACGTACGAGACCTGGCTCGTGGACACCGTGGGTGGACAGCCGCGAGAGGATACCGGGATCACCATCCCGCCAAATCGAGTGACAGGCATCCTCACCGGACTCCTCGACAGCGGCACGCTCCGCTACGCCGCGCCGTCGCAGCCCGTGGTGCGCTCGGCGACACTACAATACGTCGTGGCGACGACCGATGAGATCGCCGCCTCGGGAGTCGGCGCCGCCACCGGCCAAACCTACGCGCAAGCGCGCGCGGCGCTGGCCGCCGCTATCCAGGGGAACCCCGGCCAACGTGGCGCGCTGCAAGTCGTGGCGCACTACGAGGTACCGTAATGGCCAACGCCGTGTATGGATTCTTGCCCTGGGTGAGAACCGGATTGGCCTCGATGGCCAAGACCGCACCCACTCAGAACTTCGTGAGCCTGCAGGTCACGCTAACGGTCAACACGCAGGACGCACCGGCCGTGACGGTGCGACTGTTCGGACCGGGTCAGGTGACGGGGATCGACCCGCGAGCCATCACACGCAGGGAGCCACGGCCCTACTCGACGTCGTTCGAGCCGAACTACTTCCCCGCCGTCGAGTTCGCGACGCCGGACTTCCCGTGGATGTTCTCGCCAGCCGTTCCGGCCGGTGGCGCGCTCCGGCCATGGCTCTGTCTGGTCGCCGTGAAAGTGCAGCCCGGCATCGCGATCGTCCCGCGGTCCAATGGGCTGCCCCTGCTCCAGTTCTCGGCGCCGGCCTTACCGGTCGATGAGCTGCCGAACCTGGACGAGATCACGTCCTGGGCGCACGCGCAGATCGCGGGCGCGCCGCCGGCGAATGACGCCGCCGTGAGCGGGGCGCTCGCCGATCCCGAGAGCGGCCGCGTGTCGCGCATCGTCTGCCCGCGAAAGCTTGATCCCGACACGGCCTACATCGCGTGCCTCGTCCCGACCTTCAACGCCGGCGTGCAAGCCGGCATCGCGCCGGACCTGCCGGCCAATGACAGCGACCTCGAGCCAGCGTGGACTGGCACCACCGCGGCGCCGTTTTCGCTGCCGGTCTATGACTCCTGGTCGTTCAGCACGGGCGACGCGGGAGACTTTGTCTCGCTCGGCGCCAAGCTGCACCCGCCACCGCAGCCGGTCGACGTCGGACAGCTGCCGATGGATGAGAGCGCGCCGGGATTTGGGATGCCGGCGTTTCCGGGGCTGGCGCTGAGCATGGAGGGTGCGCTCAAGGCGCCGCAGACCGCGTCGACGCCGTGGCCGGCCGGCGTGCAGGCGCACTTCGAGTCAGCGCTGACCTCCATCCTGACGCCACCGCCCGCGCCTGATCCCATCGTCACGCCGCCGATGTATGGCACCTGGCCGGCGCAGGGCACGCAACCGGTCTGGCTGCACGAGCTCAACTTTGATCCCCGCATGCGTGCCGCGGCGGGCATTGGGGTCGCGGCGGTACGCGCGGACCAGGACGACTTGATCGCGTCGGCTTGGGACCAGTTCCAGCAGCTGCGTCAGGCGAACCAACGGCTGCGGCAGTTTCAACTGGCGCGAGTCGTCGCGCAGTCGACACGGACCAAGCATATCAATGCGCTGGAGGGCGCCGGCTCGTTCCTGCAGCTCACCCGCCCACTCCACGCGCGTGTGCGACTCACGCTCGGCACGACGGCCACGCTCGATGCGCATCTGGCCGCAACCCGCATCGCGTCGGGCACCATGTCGCCGGCGTTCCGCCGGCTCGTGCGACGCCGGGGACCGCTGGGCCGCCGCTTGTTCGCGCCGGCGGCGCCGGCGTCGCAAATCATCGAGCGACTCAACCAGGTGTCCGGCACGGCGCGGGCGCTCTCCATCGTGGGCCCGTTGATCGCCCCCGCCGGCACCGTGCTGCTCGACAGCGTCTCGTCGGCAACATCACTCTCGGCGCTGACGCCCGCGGCCGTGGCGACGGCACCAGGCTGGGGCTTTTCGGCCATCGCCGCGCCAGTCCACGGCTCGACGGCCCCGCCGCCCAAGCCGCCGGGGAGTTGGAAGAACGACCCGGAGTCACCGGTGTGGCTCAAGACGGGGGTCAAGACGTTCCCGGCGGTGCCCGAGTTCCCGACGGTCCTGTCCCAGTATCAACAGATGATGGCCCGGTTCCGGACCGCGGCAATGCAGGTCGTCACCTACATCAGTCAGAAGACGGCGCTGGTTGACGACACGCCCGAGAAACCACCGCTCATGGGCACACTCATCGCCGCGCAGGCGATGGTGGTGGCCGCGGTCGATCCGACGGCCACACTGGTGGCGCGTGCGGCGGCGCAGCTCGTGCTGGCGGCGACCGGCGATCCCTTGCGGCCCAGGATTGGCGCGCCGCAGTTCCCGCGTCCGATGTCGCGTGCGCTCACGGCGCAGCAGATCTTGCCTGGCGTCGACAAGGTGCCCGACGAGACCGCCGCGATGCTCGTCACGAACCCGCGCTTCGTCGAGGCCTACATGGTTGGCCTCAACGACGAGATGCGGCGTGAACTGGCATGGCGACAGTATCCGGTGGACTCGACGGCCACGTTCTTCTCCAACTTCTGGGGTGACGCGGCCGACATTCCCCTGATCGCCACCTGGCCCGTCAACAACCACCTGGGCACGAGCGCCGACACGCACGGCGCGCAGGTGGTCCTGCTCGTTCGCGGCGAGTTGCTCCGCCGCTATCCCAATGCCGTGATCAGTGCCGTGCCGGCGGTGATGGGATCCGACAACCAGCGGCACCTGGGGACGACGGGCGAGATCTCCCCCGTGTTCCGCGGGACGATCGAGCCGGACATAACGTTCTTCGGGTTCGCCCTGACGGAAGCGCAGGCCACGGCCGGCCTCGGCTACTATTTCGTGCTCGCCGAGCACCCGAGTGAGCTGCGGTTTGGGCTGGAGCCCGCGCCGAAGGGCGCGACGATCGCCAGCTGGAACGACCTCGCGTGGCCGCAGGTCAAGGTCATCCACAACCACCTGAGCATCGCCACGATACCGACCGCCACCGCGCCCGGCGCGACCTGGGGCGCGGACAGCGCGCAGCAGGCATACATCACCTACCGGCAACCAGCGCGCCTCGCGCTGCTGGCGACCGCCCTCCTTGGATAGCGCGTATGCCTGACGACACACAGTGGTTCGGCGTCCCGCCGCGCGGTGAGGTGCCGATCGCCTTCCTGCCGGTGCGGATCGAGACGCGGTTTGGCAAGGCGGCCGATGGCACGCCACAGCTACTCGTGCGGGTGTTTCCTGACGACGTGCACGTCGACAGCTTCGAGCCGGCGTTGACCGCAGCCGAGTCGGCGGCGCGAATGACGTTCCTCGCCAGTCCGACCGCGACGGCGTGGACGGCGCTCGCCGCGCAGTTTGGGACGAGGCGGGCGGCGTGGATCGCGTCGCCGGGTGCGGCGTCGAGCGGGAGCAAAGCCTCCGACTGGATGCAAGCGGCTACCACCGCACTTCTGCCCGACCGGTTCATCGTCTGTGCCTACGATGACGAGGGCACGGCAACCCGGCAGGCCGGCGCCGACATTGCCGACGGTTTGACGCTTGGGCCCTCGCCGGCTGGCGGCGACCCGGCGACCGATCCCGGGCTCAAATGGATGCGGGACTTTGACCAGGCGGTCACGCAGGGGTTGGGCATCCGAGTGCCGATCACGGCGTCGCTCGCCGCCAATGGGTTTGCGCGGGTGCTGGTCGTGGGCGTGAAGAGCACGCTTGATCCGGCATTGGCGGTCAAGAAGATTGGAGATGCGCTCGACGCGCATCACTACACTGACGGCCTTGAGCTTTTGCCGATCGGCACGCCGACGAACAACAGCGACGGCGTCAAGTCGGGATACACCACCAGCGACCCCGCGTACGCGGTGAGCTTTGGCATCGAGCGTGGACAGCCGATGACGCCGAGTGTCGATGGACGCGGCGATGGCGACCGGCTGGCGCGGGCGCTTGGGATTGACGCGGCCCACTTCGCGCATGTGGGTGGCGCGAGCGGACGGCACGATGACGCGCCGACAGCTATGAACATGGTGCTGTGGCCGGCTACGTGGGAGTACTACCTGGAGAACCTCGTTAACGGCGCCGTTCCGGATCCGGCCACGACGATTCCCGCGGCGCGCGACTTCTTTCTCACCTGGGTGCGAGCGCGTGGCCCGTGGCCGACGTTGCGAATCGGGCGGCAGCCGTACGGCGTCGTGCCGGTGGTGTGGAGCGGTGGATATCAGGCGCGCACGGGCGATGGGCTGACGACGTGGCTGCTCGCCCTCTTGGAGTCGTTACGGCCGACGTGGCGACTTGCCTCGGGCCAGGTGGCGCGTGTGGGATTGGGCACGGATCCCGACACCACCCTCGCTGGCGTACTGGGGATGAGCCCGCGCTCGGAGACGTACGTGGGGCGCAGTGTGCTGGGGCCGCAGTACAACGAGTTCTATTGGCGATTCCTGGCCAAGCCGATCACTGCCGCGTGGTGGACGCGGTTGGGTCATCTTGGCACGGCCGGACTCGGCACGCTCGCAACAAAGGCCGCGCCGACCCGCCTGGGTAACTCGACCTACCTTGGCAAGCACTTCAGCATCGCGCCCTCGATCGTCGGCTCCGGGGACTACCTGACGACGTTCAGTGGCATGACGTTGGACCAACTGCGCGCCGCCGCGCCGGCGGTCAAACCAGCGCCGCTACTCTGGCTCTTGGTGCGTCATGCGGCGCTCCGCCAGTACGCCAACAGCGCGTACGGGCTCCTCGGCACTGCCGTGAGCGCCGATGCTCAACTCGAGCCGGAGTTGATCGACATCACGCCATCCGGTCACACGCCGCGCGTGTGGGACCATCTGGCGATGACGGTGCCGAGCGGCACCGGTGCCGTCAGCGCGTACCTGGACCAGCACAAGGCCGATGGTCCGGCGGCGTTCGTTGCCTTCTGGAAGGCGCTTGCGGTGTTGGCCGGGATGTCCACGACCGACCTCGATCAAGTATTGCGTGAGACGCTCGACCTACACTCGCACCGCCTCGACGCATGGTACACGGCCGTGGCGTCGGCGCGACTCGATGCGTTGCGCCAACAGCAGGGCAATGCCTCAACGCTGTACATCGGCGCGTACGGCTGGGTCGACGATGTGCGGCCCCAGACGACGCCAGTCTCGTGGGGCTACGTGCACGCGCCATCGATTGGCCATGCTGCATCGGCGGCGGTGCTGCGCAGCGGATACCTCACGCATCACGAGAGCGGAAGTAGCGCGGCGGCCATCGACCTGTCCTCCACACGCGTGCGGCTCGCGCAACACTTGCTTGACGGCGTGCGCTCCGGACAGTCACTCGGCGCGCTCCTTGGCTACCAACTGGAGCGGGCATTGCACGCGGTCACGCTCGACGCGTTTATCGCTCCACTCCGTACGGTTGCGCCGACGGAAGGCGTCACGGGCGACCACACGGTCGACGGGCTGTCGTTGCTCGACCAACGGGCAAGTATTCCCTGGGGCACCAAGAAGCTACCCGCGCTCGGCAGCGCGGCGCAGGTCGCGATCGACGGCCAGCTCACGCGTCTGGCCGATACGGTCGACGCGGTGTCCGACCTCATGTTCGCCGAGAGTGTACATCAACTCGTCGGCGGCAACGCGCTGCGCGCCGGTGCAACAGTTGACGCGATCGGGCGTGGTGACTCACCGCCGCCGGTCCTCGACATCACACGTACCCCGCGGCGTGGTGGTGTCATCACGCACCGGCTGTTCACCCTCCTCAGTGGTGCGACGCCGACCGGTTGGGCGACGACGCCGCGCGGGCAGGCCGAGCCGCGCTTGGCGGCGTTGGCGGGGAGCATGCTCGGGTCGCCGACCCGGGTGGCAGCGAGTGCACAGATCCTTGGGTCAGACGGAGCAGTCGTGGCGACGGTGGCCATGACGTTGGCGGACCTGGGCCTCGGGCCTCTCGACGTTCTTGCGCTGGCGCCATCGCCAGGCGAGCTCAATGCTCGGCTGACGCGTCAGGCGTGGAGCCATCGGCCCTCGAACACGCCAGCGGGCTCGACGGTGAAGTTAGTGTTGGCGCGTGATCCTGCCTGGACTCCGGACAAGCTGTCCATGCCCGAACTAGTGACCGTGGCCACGTCATGCAGTGCGCTCATCGCTGGGGCGCGCGCGGCGACGGCGGTGGATTTCGCGACCCCTGATCAGAATGTGGATCCCGCGATCGATACCGCCGAGTTGCAGAGGCGGGCGGACCAAACCGTGGCGGCGTTGACTACAGCGCGCACGCACCTTGGCGACGGCACAGCTGCTGACGTCGCCCTCATGGGCGCTGCCGCGTTCGGCGTCGTTAACGCCGTGCCCTCTATCGATGCGTCGTCGTGGCCGGCGCAGGTGGCGGCGGCGAAGACCACGTTGGATGCGCGCGCCACACAGGTGGCGGCCTTGGAGTCGGGATTCTCTCGAAGTGGGGCGGCCCCGACGGCGCTGCGCGACCATGACATCGCGCGACTGCAAGTCGTGTTTGGCGCGGGGTTCGCCGTCGCCGCATGCTTGACGTCCGCGTTCGCCGGGACGCTGCCGACCGTGTTTGGAGCCAGTGCCGCGTTGCTGGGCAACCGGCCGTTGGAGCCGGTTACCTGGCTCGCGCGCGCAGCGCGCGTACGGAAGGGCGCGGCGCGGTTGGCCGAGTCCATGATGGAGGCTGAGGCATTGGGGGCAGCGCCGTTGACGCCGGTGGTGGCACAGTTGCCGAAGGTGGCCAACGATGTGTGGGCCGGGCTGCCGCTGGCGGCCGGCGCGCAGCCGGCCGATCGGCTGTCGCTCGTGGCGGTCGGCGCGACGGCGGGTGCCGAGGCGGCGTTGGTGGTCGACGAGTGGTTGGAGACGATCCCCAATGCGGCGGAGACGACCGGCCTGACGTTCCACATCGCGGACCCCACGGCGCGCGCGCCGCAGGCGATCCTGCTCGGCGTGCAGCCTGACACGTCGGCGTCATGGACATTGCCGAGTGTGGAGGGGACGCTGCTCGACGCGATTGAGATGTCGCGGCTGCGGACGGTCGATCCGGACTCGCTCGGGAGCGTCGGGCACTTCTTGCCGGCGATGTTGTTGGCCATCAACCTCGGCGGCCCAACGCCGGACACGATCTCGACTGACCTCACGCTGGCGGCGCTGTCTCACCGCATCATTCATCCGCCCCCGTTTCCGACGGGTCCGACAGGTCCCGTGATCAACAGGGAGAGCTGACGTGCCGTCTCTCACGATATGGAACCGGCTTGAACCGCGGTGCCGGAATACGGACTTGACCACGGCGTTGGAGGCGCGGACGCATGATCCCTTCTGGATGCTGGCCCGACAGTGGCAGCTTGGCGAGTTGAGCGGCGACGATGCCGGGTCGCCGATCATTGCGTCGGTCACGTCGGTCGATGTTCCGCTCAACCGCTATGCGCAAGCGAACGGCAACCCAACCGCGATCCCCGTTGGGACGCCGCTCGAAGCGTACATCGAGCGCGAGGCCGTGCGCCCGACAGGAAGCGCGGTTGACTACCGTCAGGCGGCGGACGCGGGGCTGTACTTCGTTCGACTGCTGCAGGCCGGCAACGTCGGCCAGCTCGCGGGCGAGTACGTCACGCAGTACGGGATCGCGGCGCCGACCGCCGCGCAGCAGGCGACGCTCGATGCCCCGGCGCTGGCGCTGGCCGCCGTGGTCGCGCGGCGCGTGCCGGATGGCGTTCGACTGGCGGCCGACCTGCGCGCGGCGCAGCCCGGGCTGCCGGCGACGCCGACCATCCCGACGGCCGACCGCACGGCCGTGCAAGCGGCGGCCAACACGTATCTCGCCTGGTACGATGCGCTGTACGATGCCCCGCCCGCGGGCGCGGCCTCATCGTGGGTCGATGAGTGCATGGAGTACCACTTTACGATTGACGCCAGCGCGACCGACACTCCGTGCGCGTTCGTGGCGGACCAGTACACCGGCGATCCGCTCGACTGGCCGTCGTTCGATCGCGTGGCGGCATCGCTCGGGCCGGTGGCGACGGCGCCGGCGGCGGTGACGCGCACGCTCGTGCCCGCGCCCGTGTCGTTCAAAGGCATGCCGGCTCGGCGCTACTGGCAACTGGAGGACGGCGCGGTCGACATCGGTGCCATTGATGCGGGACCGGCCGACCTTGCCCGGCTCATGCTGCGGGAGTTCGCGCTCATCTACGGCAACGACTGGTTCATCGTCCCGGTGCCGGTGACGGTCGGCTCCGTAGCGCGCATCGCCTCACTCGTAGTCACGGACACCTTTGGAGTCGCGCAGACGATTCCGCATTACGCATCGACGGCTGATGGCGGGCGGTGGCGCATGTTCGCGTTGAGTGGCGATGCGGTCGATCATCGGCTCATCCTGCCACCCGTCCTAGCGCGCGGGTTGGCGAGTGACCCGCAGGAGCAGGTCGTACTGGTGCGTGATGACGCGGCCAGCCTCGCCTGGGGCGTGGAGAAGATCGTGGCCGGGGCGAGTGGGACCGCCATTGACCGGGCGAGTACGAACGCGGCCGGCGCGCCGCCCGCATCACCACCGGCTACGAACAGCTCCACCTTGCGCTACCAACTCGGCTCCTCCGCCCCGGAGTACTACATCCCCTTCGTGGCCGGGACGATCGATGCGACGCAGCGGCACATGCAGCGTGCCGCGCTGTTACGGACCGATGGGTCACGGGCGCCGATCACACCGCTCGGCCGGCTTCTGGCGCCGGGCGTGCCGCTGTTCGAGGAGGAGTTCATTCGCGAAGGTGTGCGGGTCGAGCGGATGTACCGGCTGGCGCGGTGGACTGATGGGTCGACGCACCTGTGGCTTGCCCGGCGCAAGATCACCGGGGCCGTGGCCGGCTCCAGCGGACTCCAATTCGATCAGGTGTCACCGGCGACTGGCTGATCCCTCCGTGTCAGAAATCGCGCGCGTCAGGAAAGGGGGCAGCGGTGAGATCTGAGAACGGGCCTTATGTGGCACCGCCCCTTCCACCGTCACTGCTGGTCGCCGTATAGACGCCAGACCCCCTGCTCGCGCCGCGCGATCTCCGGCTCATGCTTCCAGGAGAGGACCGGCATCCAGGTGCCGAGCCCCCGGAGGCGTCCCGAGACTTCGCCGGTGGAGTAGACCCACGCTTGTTCCCCTTGGAGTG
>Ga0070698_100002455_pt1 | contig 20452 bp, 22 predicted proteins | sample KBSK1502metaG_FD_65477 | JGI IMG/M metagenome (GOLD analysis project Ga0070698, IMG submission 65477) | Corn, switchgrass and miscanthus rhizosphere microbial communities from Kellogg Biological Station, Michigan, USA - KBS K1-50-2 metaG | ecosystem: Host-associated > Plants > Roots >...
TCGGCGAGGGGTTCGCGAAAGCCGCCGCGTCGCTCGCCCCCGATGCGATCCGCAGCCAGCGACACCGCCTCGAGCACGTGGAGATGCCCTCGCGCGAGACGATCGAGATGCTCGCCGACCTCGGCGTGGTCGCGTCGGTCCAGCCTCGCTTCGACGATCTCTGGGGCGGCCCGGACCGGATGTACGCCGCCCGCGTCGGCAGCCGCTGGCGCGAGATGAACCCGTTCCTGGAGTTCGCAGCAGCCGGGGTCCGGCTCGCCTTCGGCTCCGACGGTCCGGTCACGTCGATGGAGCCGTGGGGCGCCGTGCGGGCCGCTGTCGAGCACCGGACCGACGATCAGCGGCTCCCTGCCCACGAGGCGTTTCGGTCGCACACCCGCGGCGGCTGGGCGGCTGCCCGCGTCGACGACGCCGGCTACCTGCAGCAGGGGATGCGCGCGACGTACGCCGTCTGGCAGACCACGACAGGCGACAGTGCGACCCTGCCCGACCTCGACTCCGTCCCACGGTGCCTGCGCACCGTCGTCGACGGCACGACCATCCACGAAGAGGAGACGCAGTGAGCGGCAAGCTCGAGCTCGACCCGGCCACGATCAAGCAGGCCAGGGCGCTGAGCCGCAAGGTGGGCCGGCCGATCGTGTCCATGGCCAGGAAGCACACGACCGTCGCCGTCGAACGCGCGACCCTGCGGCTGGCCGGCCTCGAGGGCGCGGACACCGAAGGCCAGCCCTGGGTCAACCGGCTGATGGACGTGGTGCGCGCCGACGTGGGTCTCGAGCACGGCGTCGCGCTGCCGGTCTGGGACGCCCTGCTCCGTGGCGAGGCCGAGGACCTCGCGACCCTCGCCCAGAAGGCCGGGGCCGGTTCGGTCACCTTCCGCCTGCCGGAGGGCACGGACGCACTGAAGGCGCGGGCGGCCAGTCGCCGCTCAGTCGCTGCCGGCGTACGACGGATCGACGCGCAGCGTGCGACCCGGGACCGCCTGATCAAGCGGATCGGGGACGCTCCGCGCAAGCCGTGGATCTATCTGATCGTGGCGACCGGCGACATCTACGAGGACATCCCGCAGGCTCAGGCAGCCGCCCGTGAGGGCGCCGACATCATCGCGGTGATCCGCTCCACCGGGCAGTCCCTGCTCGATTACGTGCCCGAGGGCGCGACCCGCGAGGGCTTCGCGGGCACCTACGCCACCCAGGAGAACTTCCGCCTGATGCGGGCGGCGCTCGACGAGACGTCGAGGGAACTGGGCCGTTACGTGCGGCTGACCAACTACGCCAGCGGCCTGTGCATGCCCGAGATCGCCGCGCTGGCCGGGCTCGAGCGGCTCGACATGATGCTCAACGACTCGATGTACGGGATCCTCTTCCGCGACATCAACCCGGTCCGCACCTTCGTGGACCAGCGGTTCAGCCGGCAGATCCACGCCCGGGCGGGGATCATCATCAACACCGGTGAGGACAACTACCTCACGACAGCCGATGCCGTCGAGGCCGCGCACACGGTCACCGTCAGCCAGCTGCTCAACGAGTACTTCGCCAAGGAGGCCGGCCTCGAGGACTGGCAGCTGGGTCTGGGCCACGCCTTCGAGATCGACCCCGAGGTGCCCGACTCGTTCCGGCTCGAGCTCGCCCACGCCATGCTGGCCCGCGATCTCTTCCCGAAGGCGCCGCTGAAGTGGATGCCGCCGACCCGGCACATGACCGGCGATGTGTTCCGCGGCTATCTGCTGGACGGCTTCTTCAACCTGGTCGGGGCGCTGACCGGTCAGGGCATCCTGCTCGTGGGCATGATGACCGAGGCGGTCGTGACGCCGTGGCTGAGCGACCGCGACCTGGCTCTCCAGAACGTTCGCTACGTCATGAACGCTGCCGGCAAGCTGCACGAGGACTTCCGGCCGACTCCGGACGGCTTCATCAACCAGCGCGCCCGTCAGGTGCTGGGGGAGTCCATCGACCTGCTCGACCGCATCGTGGAGCACGAGCACGGCCTGCTCGATGCCATCGCCGACGGCACCTTCGGCCTGATGAAGCGCCCGGCCAACGCCGGCCGTGGCCTCGAGGGCGTCGCCAAGAAGAGCAGCGCCTACTACAACCCGGCGTCCGAGATCCTGGAGGAGAAGTGATGACGGGCAAGGCCGGGCCGAGCGAGGGCCACATCATCCGTCCGTACGGCGACACCACCGGCGACGGCATGGTGCAGCTCAGCTTCACCCTCCCGATGCCGCACTCCAAGGTCGCCGACGGAGCAGCCGCGCAGCTGGCCAACAAGATGGGCATGGACCCTGCGCTCGTCGTACACAGCAAGGCGATGGGCCCGGACTTCACGTTCTTCGTGGTCTACGGGCGGGTCAACCACCTGGTCGATGTCAGCAAGGTCGAGGTCGTCGAGCGGGACTACCCCCTGCTGACCCCCAAGGAGGTCAACGCAGCCGTCAAGCGCAGCCTGCGCCGGCGACTGACGGTCGTGGGCGCGTGCATCGGCACCGACGCGCACACCGTCGGCATCGACGCGATCCTCAACATCAAGGGGTTCGCGGGGGAGAAGGGCCTGGAGTACTACCGCGAGCTCAAGGTCGTGAACCTCGGCGCCCAGGTCAGCGTTCCGCACCTGGTCGAGCGGGCCCGCGAGGAGAAGGCCGACGCCGTCCTCGTCTCGCAGGTCGTGACCCAGCGCGACGCCCACATCCTCAACACCCGCGAGATGTCGGCCGCCTTCCGGGAGTCCTACCCCGAGGCGAAGCGGCCGCTGCTGATCGTCGGTGGCCCACGCTTCGATGAGAGCATGGCCGGCGAGCTCGGCGTGGACCGCGTGTTCGCCCGCGGCACGACCCCGGGCGAGGTGGCCTCCTACCTCGTGCACCGCATCACTGACCGGAAGGCATCCTGATGACCGCCACCGTGGGGGAGCGCGTCACCCATCGCCGCTACGTCCCGTACAGCCACGCCCATTACGCCGGCCACCTGGTCGACGGCGCCTACAGCCTGGGCCTGTTCGGTGATGTCGCCACCGAGATGTGCATCCGCACCGATGGCGACGAGGGACTCTTCGCGTCGTACTCCGATGTCCAGTTCCGCCAGCCGGTGCGCGCCGGTGACGTCCTCGAGATCACCTGCGAGCTGGTGCGGGTCGGCACCCGCTCGCGGGTCATGGAGTTCGCGGTGTACGTCGTGGCCCGCGGCGCGGCGACGGACGACGCGCCCGGCGCCGCTGCGATGCTCGATGAGCCGCTGCTGGCAACGTCGGCGACCGGCACGGTGGTGGTCCCCGGAGGACCTCAACCGGACTAGTCCAAGTCCTCGGCGTGTTGTGAGCGACACGCCGTTCGATGAGGACTTTTTCGATCCATCTCGGGCGTTCAGATCCCACGTTTGACCTGCAGCTTTTCACGTTTCCGCAGGTCAGAGGCCTGTTGACACTCACGGAGCCGACTGTGAGGGTTCGACGAGTTCGCCCGGCGCAGATCGTGGTCGGCGGACCGACGTCCAGGTGGCCATGAAGAGTCGGGTCGGCACCACGCACCCGACACCTGGCTCGCGGAGGTCGGTCTTGCCCCATGAGGGCGAACGCGGAAGGGGCCCGCGCTCCGTAGACAACTTCCCGCAGGTGGCAGCCGGTCATCGACGGGTTGGTCCGAAGGGTGCGGTCCCCTTCCGCGACTGCTGCACCGTTCCGGTCGCCGTCCTGCCTGTAGGTTTTCCGCGTGCCCCGCCCGTCTGCGCCGCTGCTGATCACGGGGCCCGTCGCTCTGGTCTCAGGAGCGGTTCTGGCGCTCGCCTACGAGCCCCTTGCCTGGTTCTGGCTGGCGCCTTTCTGCGTCGCCGCGCTGGTGCTCGTCGTACGCCAGGCGACCTGGCGCCGCGGTGCGCTGCTCGGCTGGCTGTTCAGTGCGGCGCACTGGTTCACGCTGATCTGGTGGATGCGGGCCGTCGGCTCCGATGCGTACGTCGCGCTGGCCGGGTTCATGAGCCTGTACGGCGTCCTGCTCGGCGTCGGCCTCGCAGCGGTGACCCGGCTGCGTTGGTGGCCGCTGTGGTCGGCGGTGGTCTGGGTGGCGATCGAGGTGCTGCGGGGCGGCTGGCCGTTCGGCGGGTTCCCGTGGGCACGGCTGGCCTTCGCGACCATCGACACCCCGGTGGCTCCGGCGCTGGCGTGGGTCGGCAGCAACGGTGTCAGTCTGCTGGTCGCGCTGATGGGCACGACCCTGGCCATGGCCGCGGGGCCACTCGTGCCACCTCGAGGCACCCTTCGTGCCACCTCGCGCCGCCAGGTGCGCCACCTCGCGGTGGTGGGGGGAGTGGTGGGCATCTCGTGCCTGCCGGCGCTGCTCAGCATCGACCAGACCGATCGGGTCGGGGAGGTGACGGTGGCGGCTGTCCAGGGCAACGTGCCGGGCACCGGCGACGACGTCCCCTCCCATCACCGCGAGATCACCGCTTCGCACGCGCGGGCCACCGCCGAGCTCGCCGACCAGGTCGCGCGCGGCGAACGGCCCAGGCCCGACTTCGTGGTGTGGCCCGAGAACAGCACCGCGGTCGATCCGTTCCTCGACCCCGAGGTGCATGGCGAGATCCTGGCCGCCGTCGACGCGATCGGGGTTCCGGTGCTCGTCGGCGGCATGGTCGACGCTCCTGACCCGGAGGCCGTGCTCAACCAGGGCATCGTCTGGGATCCCGTCACCGGGCCGGGTGACCGCTACACCAAGCACCACCCGGTGCCCTTCGGCGAATACATCCCCTATCGCAAGCGCCTCGACCTCACCAAGAACTTCGGCAAGCTCCGGATGGTGCCCTTCGACATGATGAGTGGCACCCGGGTGGCGCCGTTGCGGATCGACGGTGCCCTCGTGGGCGATGCGATCTGCTTCGACATCGCGTACGACGCCGGGCTGCTCGACCAGGTCCGCGACGGCGCCCAGATGCTCGTCGTACAGACCAGCAACGCGTTGTTCATCCACACCCACCAGATCGAGCAGCAGTGGGCGATCAGCCGGGTGCGCGCCATCGAGACCGGTCGCTACGTCGTCGTGGCAGCCATCAACGGCATCTCCGGGGTGATCGCGCCCGACGGGTCGGTCGTCGACCAGGCAGCCATTCGCACCCAGTCCACCCTGGTCGACAAGGTCGCGCTCGTCGACGGCGTGACCCTCGGCACATTCCTCGGTCCGTGGCTCGGGAGGCTGGCCCTGCTGGCCTCTGTCGTTTCGGTCGTGTCGGGCTTCCTCGCGTATCGTCGGGCCGACAAGTTGGCCCCACAGACTGAGGTTCCCGCGTGACCAGCAACCCCCTCGGCCGCGTCGTCATGGTCATCCCGACATTCAACGAAGCGCTCAACATCGAGTGGATCGTCGGCCGCCTGCGCGCCGCCCGCCCCGATGTCGACGTGATGATCGTCGACGACAACAGCCCCGACGGCACCGGCGACATCGCCGACCGCCTGGCTGCGGCCGACACTGCCATCTCGGTCGTGCACCGCACCGAGAAGGCCGGCCTGGGGGCCGCCTACCTGCATGGTTTCCGGGTCGCCCTCGACGCCGGGTACGACGTGATCGGCGAGATGGACGCCGACGGCTCGCACCAGCCCGAGCAGCTGCACCTGCTGCTCACCGGCCTGGAGAGCGCCGACCTGGTCATCGGCTCGCGCTGGGTCAAGGGTGGCTCGGTGGTCAACTGGCCGCTGTTCCGCAAGTTCCTGTCGATCTTCGGCAACCTCTACGTCCGGCTGCTGCTCGGCATCAAGGTGCGCGACGCCACGGCCGGCTACCGCGTCTTCCGGCGCACGACCCTCGAGAAGATCAACATCGACACGGTCGACTCGGCCGGCTACATCTTCCAGACCGACATGGCCTGGCGCACCCTGCAGGCCGGCCTGGTCGTCGAGGAGGTGCCCATCGAGTTCATCGAGCGCGAGCGCGGTGACTCCAAGATGAGTGGCGCGGTCGCGAGTGAATCACTCAAGCAGGTCACCAAGTGGGGTCTGCACGAGCGTCGGGCCAAGCTCAAGCGGACCTTCAGCCGAGGCCGTTGACGATGGCCACCAGACAGCGACGCCGGGTCCCGCTGTGGATCCCGTTCGTGCTGTTCCTGGTGGTGCCGCTGCTCGAGATCTATGTGCTGATCCAGGTCGGCCAGGTGATCGGCCCCTGGTGGACGATCCTGCTGCTGATTGCCGACAGCATCTTCGGCGGCTGGCTGATCCGCCGCGAGGGCGGTCGCGCCTGGCGGGCGCTCAACGCCGCGCTGCAGTCGGGCCGGATGCCGGCCACCGAGCTTGCTGACGGGGCGCTGATCCTGATCGGCGGCACCCTGATGCTGACCCCGGGGTTCGTGACCGACGCGTTCGGCGTGCTGATGATCCTGCCGTTCACGCGGCCGCTGTTCCGTCGAGCCCTCGCAGGTGCGGTCCGTCGCCGGCTGGTTGTCGTACCCGGTGGCGGTTTCCCCGGAAATGCACCTCGCCCCGGAGCCGGATCGGGAGGATCCGTCGTCCAGGGCGAGGTCGTCGACGAGGTCGACGGGGAAGACTAGGCGCTCGCGCGGCTCTTCTTGGCCGGACGGTGCAGGTGAGCCGGACCGATCTCGCCGCCGCGCAGGAGCTCGAGACGCTCCGTCAGGATCTCCTCGAGCTCGGTGATCGACCGGCGCTCGAGCAGCATGTCCCAGTGGGTGCGCGCGGGCTTCTCGTTCTTCTCGGCGGGCAGAATGCCGTCGCGGCTCATCGCCTCGGCGCCGCAGCGCGGGCACTCCCACGTCGCGGGGATGTCGGCTTCCATCGACATCGTGATCTCGAAGCCGTGCCCTTGCGGGCAGTCGTAGCCGACCTGCTGACGCGCCGCGAATTCGATGCCGCGCTCGTCCTCAAAGCTCTGGCCTCCGAGCCGAGCCCCACGCAAAGTGCGCTCCGCCATGTGCCACCTCCATAAAAAGTCCGGGTTCGCCGTTCAGGAAGGAGACGGCGTGAGTCCCAGTCCATGACGCGAGCATGACGAGATCGTCGCCACAACCCCTACCAACGTACGACCCCCGGCCAGGATTCCCAACCGCCCCGTGACCTGGCCCTCACGGGACCGGCCTGGTCAGGCGGTGACAGGGACCCGGTTTCCGGCCTCCTCGATGCCTCTGCGCGGGTCGAGCCGGAGCAGGAAGTAGGCGCCGAGCACGAAGAAGATGATCAGCGCCACGATCGCGGGCCGGTACGACCCGGTCACCTGGAAGACCACACCGAAGAGCAGCGTGCCGAACCATGAGGTGCCCCGCTCGCACGCGTTGTAGAGCGCGAAGTACTCGCCCTCGCGGCCCCGCGGAATCAAAAGGCTGAAGAACGAGCGTGACAGTGCCTGCGTGCCACCCAGCACGATGGCGATCAGGATGCCGATGGCCAGGAAGAGAGGGACGTTGCCGCGCGGGAGGAACATCGCCAGCACCACGATCACCATCCAGGCGAAAGTGCCCCACAGGATCGGCCGATACGACCCGTAGCGACGAGCGAGCCGCCCGAAGAACAGCGCCCCACCGAAGGCGACGAACTGGATCATCAGGATGGCAGCGATCAGCACCGTCTGGCTCATGCCGAGCTGCTTGGAGCCATAGATGGACGCGCTGCCGATCACCGTCTGGATGCCGTCGTTGAAGAACAGGTAGGCGATCAGGAAGGTCAGTGTCTGCGGGAACTGACGCATCTCCCTCAGAGTGGTGAACAGCTGTCCGAAGCTGCGCTGCATCAGGGTGCCTTCGACGCGCACTTCACCAGTCGGCGCGTAGTTCCGGAGCCGCAGCACCGGAATGAGCGTGAACGCGGCCCACCACAGAGCCGCGGAGAGCATTGAGATCCGGACTGCCAGCTCCTTGTCCAGCCCGAACATGTCGTGGGCCTGCACCATCACCAGGTTGACCGCCAGGAGCGTGCCACCGCCGAGGTACCCCCAAGCCCAGCCGCGTGAGGACACCTCGTCGCGCTCGTCCTCGTTCGAGATGTCGACCAGGATCGCGTAGTAGGCCACCAGGGAGCAGCCGCCCAGGATGCTGGCCATCACTACTGAGAACGCCGCCAGTTGCCAGTTGTCACCCTTCATGAAGAAGAGCAGCGCTGCGAAGAAGGAGGCTGCCCAGGCGAATCCCGCCATGAACCACTTCTTGCGACTGGACCTGTCGACGAACGCCCCGACGATCGGGAGCAGAAGTGCACTGCTGATGGTCGCGAAGCTGATCAAATAGCTTGGCAGCGAGCCGGCAGCCAGATGCAGGCCGAGCACGTTGACGGTGTTCCGGCAGTTCTCGTCAGCGTCGATGCAACCAGCCGCGCGGCCGGCAACAGTGATCATGAACGGTGCGAACAGCGCGGTCATGATGGTCGTGTAGAAGGCCGAGTTGGCCCAGTCGTACCAGTTCCACGCCTTCTGCTGGCGTTTCATGCTGTCCCAGACCGGATCGAGGTCGGCAATGCCGTCGGCTGTGCTCATTGGGTTCCCTCCCAGAGTCCCTGCTCCTGCAGGACGGCCTTCAGTATGTCGGTGCGATCGGTCATCAAGCCGTCCACACCGAGGTCGATCAGCTCGCGCATTTCATCAGGGTCGTCGATGGTCCACACGTGCACGTGCAGCCCGGCCCGGTGGGCCTTGCGGACCAGCCGTCGGGTGGTCACCGGCAGGCCCTTCTCGCGATGCGGGATCTGCAGCGCCTTCGCCTTGCTGACGCGCCTGGCGAGCCCGACCGGCAGCAGCACGTGGATCGCGACTTCCAGCGGGTGTGCGGACGTCGGGACCGAGTCACCGACCAGCTGGCGGAAGGCGGTCAGGCGGGCTGCCGAGAACGAGCCGACCAGGACTCGGTCGTACGCCGAGCGCGCGTCGATGAACTCCGCGAGCGGACGGATCGCGTTGGCCGCCTTGAGGTCGATGTTGAACCGCACGGACGGAAAGGCGTCGAACAGCTCCGCAAGGCTGGGGATGGGTTCGGAGCCGCCGATCCGGGCTCGACGTACGTCGTCGTACGGCAGGGACGCGATCGCGCCGGTGCGGTCGGTGACCCGGTCCAGCACGTCGTCGTGGAAGGCCATCAGCACGCCGTCGCGGGTGCAGTGCACGTCGGTCTCGAGGTAGCGGTAGCCCTGCTCCACGGCGTTCCGGAAAGCGCTCAGGCTGTTCTCGAGGCCCCCAATCCCCGGGGTGGACGCCCCGCCGCGGTGGGCGAAGGCGACCACCGTGCCCGGCTCGTCGAGATAGGGATATCCGGTCAGCGGAGAAGTCACGGGAGGAGTAAACACCGACATGTTTGCGATGCTCCCGGGGAATCGCCGCCCGATGCATGCGCACCGGTGCTCAACTCGGTAGCGTGCAAGGGTGGACGAGATGAACTGCCCCCGGTGCGGGAGCGAGATGGTGGACCGCATGATCAGCGGCATCCAGGTGCATCAGTGCCCCGACGGACACGGCGTCTTCCTGGAGCGGGCCGACCTCGGGAACCTCATCGAGGCCGAGAACGACTGGCACGCCGGCGCCGGTCACCACACGATGGCGATGCCGCGGATCACCGAGGAAATGACGGCGCCGCCCCCGGCCGTCACCAGGTCCCGGGCGTTCGTCGAGACACTCTTCGGCTGATCTCGGGGCGCCATCCGCGCCACTTCGAGGTCAGAAATCGCGGAAGGTCTCGATGTCCGCGCCCAGCTCGGACAGACGCTCGGCGAGGTCCTCGTAGCCACGGTGGATGACGTACGTCGAGCGCAGCACCGAGGTGCCCTTCGAGGCGAGCATCGCCAGCAGGATCACCACCGCCGGTCGAAGCGCCGGCGGGCAGACGATCTCGGTCGCCGAGAAGTGCGTCGGCCCCTCGACGAGCACCCGGTGCGGGTCGAGCAGCTTCACCGATGCCCCGAGCTTGGTGAGCTCGGTGAGATAGATCGCGCGGTTCTCGTAGACCCAGTCGTGCAGCAGCGTCTGGCCCTCGGCCACAGCGGCGATCACCGCGAAGAACGGCAGGTTGTCGATGTTGAGCCCGGGGAACGGCATCGGGTGGATCTTGTCCAGTGGCGCGTGCAGCGAGGACGGCTGCGTGGTCAGGTCGACCAGACGGGTGTGGCCGTTGGCGGCGACGTACTCCTCGGAGCGGGAGTACTGGAAGCCCATCTCCTCGAGCAGGGCGAGCTCGATCTCGAGGAACTCGATCGGCACCCGCCTGATGGTGATCGAGGACTTCGTGACGATCGCTGCGGCCAGCAGTGACATCGCCTCGATCGGGTCCTCGGAGGGGGAGTAGTCGACGTCGACGTCGATGTCGGTCACGCCGGTGACGGTGAGCGTCGTCGAGCCGACACCCTCGACGCTGACGCCCAGCTTCTGGAGGAAGAAGCACAGGTCCTGGACCATGTAGTTGGACGACGCGTTCCGGATGACCGTGGTGCCGGGGTGGAGCGCCGCGGCCATCAGGGCGTTCTCGGTGACGGTGTCGCCGCGCTCTGTCAACACGATCGGGCGGACCGGGTTGATCTCGTGGTTGACCGAGGCGTGGTAGCGCCCGTCGGTCGTCTTCACCTCGAGCCCGAACGGTCTCAGCGCGGCCATGTGCGGTTCGACCGTGCGCTCACCGAGGTTGCAGCCGCCTGCGTAGGGCAGATCGAACGCGTCCTCGCGGTGCAGCAACGGACCCATGAACATGATGATCGAGCGAGTACGACGGGCAGCGTTCTCGTCGATGTTGGCCAGGTCGAGCTTGGTCGGCGGGATGATCTCGAGGTCGTTGGCCTCGTTGAGCCACGTGGTCTTCACGCCGAGCGACTCGAGCACCTCGAGCAGGCGGTTGACCTCTTCGATCCGGGCGACCTTGCGAAGCGTGGTGCGCCCGCGGTTGAGCAGCGCGGCACAGAGCAGGGCGACACCGGCGTTCTTCGACGTCTTCACGTCGATCGTGCCCGAGAGCGTGGTGGGTCCGGTGATCCGAAGGTGGGTCGGACCCGGCTGGCCCAGCGTGATCATCTCGGAGTCGAGAGCCTCGCCGATCCGGGCCAGCATCTCGAGAGAGAGGTTCTGGTGGCCCTTCTCGATCCGGTTGACCGCGCTCTGGCTGGTGTTCAGAACATCGGCCAGCTGCTGCTGGGTCCAGCCCCGGTGCTTGCGGGCATCGCGGATGAGGTTGCCGATCCGGCCGAGGTAGTCCTGGGTCATGCGAACGACGGTATCTCAGATATGAGATAAAGCAACCCCAACCAGCCGGGTGCAAGGATGCGGCCATGCGAGCCACCTGGATTGAAGCCCCGGGCCAGATCAGTGTCACCGAGGTGCCTGACCCGACCATCGAGAAGCCGACCGATGCCATCGTCAGGGTCGTCGCGGGATGCATCTGCGGCTCCGACCTGTGGCCGTACCGCGGCGAGAATGACGTCACGCCGGGCACCATCGGTCACGAGTGTGTCGGGGTGATCGAGGAGGTCGGCTCGGAGGTCCGTGACTTCACGACCGGCGACTTCGTGATCGTGCCGTTCGACCACTGCGACAACACCTGCGCGCACTGCCGGGCCGGCATGCAATCCGGGTGTGTCAACCTCGGTTTCACGGCCAGCGGGCAAGCGGAGTTCAGCAAGGTCAACTTCGCCGACGGGTCGCTGGTGAAGACCGAGGGGATGCCCGACGGGGCCATGATCCCGGCACTTCTGACACTCTCCGACGTGATGGCCACCGGCTGGCACGCGGCTGTCACTGCCGGCGTGACGAAGGGGAGCACCGCCGTCGTGGTCGGGGACGGCGCCGTCGGACTGTGCGGCGTACTCGCGGCCAGGACGCTCGGTGCCGAGCGCATCATCGCGCTGTCGCGACACGAGCCGCGGCAGGCGGTGGCGCGTCAGTTTGGTGCGACCGACATCGTTGCCGAGCGCGGCAAGGAGGCGACCACGGCAGTGATGGAACTCACCGGGGGAGTGGGGGCTGACGCCGTCCTCGAGTGCGTCGGCACCAACGACTCGTTCAGGACTGCCTTCCGGGTGGCCCGGCCCGGGGCGACGGTCGGGATGGTCGGCGTCCCTCACGGGGTGGAGCTGCCGCTGCAGTCCATGTTCGGCCGCAACGTTGCGCTGGCCGGGGGCATGGCGCCGGTCCGCAAGTACCTCCCGGAGCTGCTCGACCTGGTCACCTCGGGAGAGATCGACCCGAGCCCGGTCTTCGATGCGACGCTGCCGCTTGCCGACGTGGCCGAGGGCTATCGGCGGATGGACCAGCGCGAGGCGATCAAGGTCCTGATCCAGCCCTGAGAGAGTCCGGTCAGCTCGCGAGGGCGAGCAGCCAGGCCGGCTGGCAGTCGCAGGTGTCCGAGCAGGCGAGGTAGGTGTGCGCGGCGTGACCGCACTGCTGGCACGGCAGGTCGTGCGACAGATGAATCGTGTTGGTCTGAACGGTGTCCCACATGGTCGTGCCTCCTGTTCGGATGTCGTCTCACTAGTACGACGAACCGGGCGACCGGAATCAGACAGCCAGCGCGAAAAAATCCGCGGAGACGATCAGCTCACGAGGACCGGAATGCCCGCCGGCTGGCAGTCGCAGGTGTCGGAGCACGCGAGGTAGGTGTGCGTGGCGTGACCGCAGTGCTGGCACGGCAGGTCGTGCGACAGATGAATCGTGTTGGTCTCGACGGTGTCCCACATGGCCGTGCCTCCTTTTGCTGATCAGGAGCAGCGTTCGCGCTCTGCTGATACGACGTTCACACGTCCGATCCATGACGGAGAGCCGGATCGCCGTGAATGACCTGTCCAGACCAGGGAAATACCCGAACGGACGACGTCACCCCTGACCCGAGTGAGCCAGGGGGATCAGCCTCACGGAGCCGTGAGCCTGCGCCAGCCACCGGCACGGTTGTGCGCGACGATCTCGCGCAGCATCTCGGTCAGCGCCGCGACGGGAATCGGGTCGCCGTCGTAGAAGCTGATCTGTCGGCCGGTCAGGTTGTCGTGGCCGGCGGTGATGATGCCGTGCGGGTCGGACACGAGCGGGTCGTACAGGAACAGGTTGACGTGGTCCTTGGTGGCCAGCAGCGCGCACACGTTGCCCTGCAGGACGTAGTAGGGCTGCACGGTCCGCTTGATCGTCTCGGCCATCTCGGGGTCGAGACCCAGCACGAGCTCGCGCAGCTGCCGGCAGATCTCCTGCTGCCACTCGGGCAGCCGGTCGATGTAGTCGTCTGCCCGGGAATCGAGTCGACTGGCATCCATCAGCGGGGCCTCAGTCCGTCGAGGACGAGCCGGACCACGGCGTCGGCGAGGATGTCCGACGAGACTCCGCGCCGCGGCCTGAACCACTCGATCAGCGAGTTCACCATTCCGAAGACCAGTCGCGAGGTGAGGGCGCCGTCGGTCGGCACCAGGTCGCCCTCGGCCTCGGCGAGCAGCACCAGCTCGGTGACGACCCTGTCAAACTCGCGGCGCCGCTCGAGCGCCTGCCGCTGCACGGGGGTGTTGCCGTGCACGCGCAAGAGCAGGGTCACGTGCGGGAGCTGGTCGACGAGCACCCGGACCGACCCTCGGATCACGTGCTCGAGCCGGAGGATCGCAGGCCCCTCGGTGGCACCTGGCTCGGAGAGCACCCCGAACAGGCCGTCCAGCGCTCGATCGAGCGAGCGGCTGAGGAGCTCTTCCTTGCCAGTGACGTGGTGGTAGAACGACGACTTCGTGATGCCGGCGGCCCGGGCGAGCTGCTCCATGCTGGTGCCGTCGTAGCCCCGCTCGGTGAACACCCCCACGGCGACGTCGAGCAGCGACTCCGCGTCGTACCGCTTGCGCGCCGGCTCACTCACGCAACGGATCCTCTCACGGAAAACGTCCGAACGTCCGGTTGGTTTTCAGCTGGCGCCGGAGGGTGCCTTCGCGACGTCCCCCAGGAGGGCTGCCACGTCCGCGGGGCGCGACCACATCGGCCAGTGGCTGGTCGGAAGGTCGACCCAGGTGAGGTTGCGCAGGTCGGCGAACCCGCCCAGCCAGGCATAGCCCTCGGCCACCGCCTCCTGGTATTGCGTCGAGGTGAAGCCGGTGCACAGCGCTGTGGTGGGCACATCGAGACGAGCGTCGTTGACCAACGTCGGCCCGCCACGGAGGGCCCCGGCCGGCTCGGGCACGGCCCGGCTGCGGAAGGTCGCCAGCTGCTCCTCGCTGAGACCGTCGAGATTCTCGTTGGCTGCCAGCTCGTCGGGCGCCGGGAGGGGAAGCTCGTCGCCCTCGAGGTCGGGGTCCATCGCAGCGATCGACGGGCCCGAGTCGACATAGACCATCGCGGCGATCCGCTCGGGCAGTCGATCGGTCGCGGCATAGCCGGGACCGCCGGCACCGCTGTGCACCGCGAGCACCACCGGGCGCCCGGCGGCATCGACCGCGGCACAGATCGCGTCGACGTGATCGTCGAAGGTGATCGTCGACCGGTCGGAGTCAGCGGACTCGAGCCCGGGCAAGGTCAGGGCCGTCACCTCGTGCCCGTCTGCGCGGAGAAGCCCCGCGACTTCGTCCCAGGCCCACGCGCCGAGCCAGAATCCGGGGACCAGGATGATGGGGGTTGTTGTCATGCCCCCACGGTAGAAGTCGTCTCCGACAACAGGCGTTCGACGAATCGCTCGAGGTGACGGGCGATCAGGCCCGGAGCCTGCTCCACGACCCAGTGGTTGCCGTCGATCTCATGGGTCTCCAGGGAGGTCAACCAGGCGCGCGGCGCCTCCCGCTGCATCTGCGAGTCGACATGCGCGTCGAGTGCTGGCGCGAGCACCTGGACCGGAACGTCCGAATGGCGCTTGCGCGGGCGCAGGAGCCGGGCCAGGAAGTTGGCGCGGTAGAGCTGGATGCCGTCCAGGATGTCGGCCAGGCTGCTCGGAGCGTGGGTCGGAGCCCCAGCGGGCCGTCCCACCCGACCGGAGTGGGCGACGACCCGATCGACGAGGCCGACTCGCGCCGCCGCCTCCGGCAGCCACGGCAGCTGGAACAGCGCGATGTAGTAGGAGTCGAGCAGTTGCCGAGCCACGGCGCGCGGTCGTCGGTGCACTCCTCGCAGCCACCACGCCGCGTGGTCGAGACACGGCCCCGAGATCGAGGTGTACGACGCGAGCCGGTCCGCGAAGCCGGGATCCGTGACGGCCTCCCAGCACTGGATCGACCCCCAGTCATGGGCGACCAGGTGCACCGGAGCGGAGGGTGACACAGCGTCGATGACGGTGCCGAGATCAGCAGCGAGCTGGGGGAGTGCGTACGACGAGCGGCCGCGCGGCCGCTGCGACGCACCTGCGCCGCGGACGTCGTACGTCACGACGTGGAAGCGACCCCCCAGCTCGCGGACGACGCCATCCCAGACGGTGTGGTCGTCGGGGTAGCCGTGCACGGCAACGATGGTCGGCAGCGCAGGATCGCCGTGTTCCTGGACGGCGAGGGCCACCCCGTCGGTGGACGTGACGTGCCTGAGTCGCTCGATCATGCGTGCTCCCTGTCCAGGCCCGGCAGTCGGACCGCGGTCGAGGTTATCCGCGACATGATGTCTCAGGCAAGGAAGACGCGACATCGCGAGCGTCACATAGAGGTGGCATCACCGGGTGTGGGATGTTCAGCCCAGCCACGCCAGGAGGAACCACATGGATGCACACGCCAGGCTGGCGGGGGAGTACGGCGCCCCGCTGCCACCCGGCCTCGCCGGGCTGTCGGCGGAGCAGGCGACTCAGCTCGTCGAAGCGATCGAGGCCGCGCGCAGGCATCAGGACGAGGCGCTGCGAGCCGCGACCGAGGCGGGGCTCGGGTTCGTCCCGAAGGTGCTGCGCGGGCCCGTGAAGAGGGTGCTGTTCCGGTGAGCGCCACCCTGGAGACCTCGGCGGAGATCCTCAAGCTCGAGCGCCTGCTCGGACTGGACGCCGGCGACCTCGGTTTCCTGGAGGTCGTTCCAGCGGACGAGCTGCGGACCCTGCGATCACGCGTGACCGACTCGATCTTCGACGCCGGGGGAGAGGCGCTGGCCAGGGTGGGCATGGCGGCCAAGCTGCTGCCGTCAGCACTCGTTGCGTCCGTCGCCGAGCGAGCGTTCGGTCCGCTCCTGTGCGCGCGTGCCGCCGCAACCGTCGTCCCGGACAAGGCCATCGACGTGGCCAAGCGACTCTCGCCCGACTTCCTCGCCGACACCACCATCGAGCTCGACCCGCGCCGCGTGGCCGCGATCATCGCGGGAGTCCCGGAGTCGCTGGTCGTGCCGGTTGCTGCCGAGCTCGGACGACGCGGCGAGCACGTCACGATGGGCCGCTTCCTCGCGTTCGTGCCGGACCACGCGATCGCCGCGGCGATGGGCGCGCTCTCCGACGAAGCCATGTTGCGGACGGCGTTCGTGCTCGAGCACAAGGAGGCGCTCGACCACGCCGTCGGCCTGCTGCCTCCTGAGCGGATGCCCGACATCCTGAGGTGCGCCTCGGAGAACGACCTGTGGCCCGAGGCGCTCGACCTGCTCGACCATCTGGCGCCGGCAACTCGCGGCCCGATCGCGGACGTGGTCGCCGGCCTCGACGAGACCCTCGTGCAGCGGCTGGTCGATGCCGTGTCAGCGGCCGGCATCTGGGAGAACCTGCTCCCGGTCGTGGGCGCCATGGGCGCCGAGAGCCGGCTGCAGATCGCGTCGCGACCGGCGTTCCACGAGCCGCGGATCCTCAGCGAGATCATCGACGCGGCCGCCCAGGGTGAGTCCTGGTCGGACCTGCTCCCGCTCATCGAGGCGCTTCCCTCCGCCGTACGTCGGCACGCGGCGGACCTGGTGGCTGCCTACGACGACCCCCGGGCGCCCGACATCGCCGCAGCCATCAGGAATGAAGGAGCGTCGGCAACCGAGCCCCCACTAGCGTGACCGTCATGGACAGCACCATTGCCGACAGCCATGACCTGATCCGCGTCCAGGGTGCGCGGGTGAACAACCTCAAGGACGTCAACGTCGAGATCCCGAAGCGCCGGCTGACGGTGTTCACGGGCATCTCGGGCTCGGGGAAGAGCTCGCTGGTGTTCGACACCATCGCGGCCGAGTCGCAGCGGATGATCAACGAGACCTACAGCGCCTTCGTGCAGGGCTTCATGCCCTCGCTCGCGCGGCCGGACGTCGACGTACTCGAAGGGCTCACCACCGCCATCCTCGTCGACCAGGAGCGGATGGGCGCCAACCCGCGCTCGACGGTCGGCACGGTGACCGACGCCAACGCGATGCTGCGCATCCTGTTCAGCCGGCTCGGGAAGCCGCACGTCGGGCCGCCGACGGCGTTCTCGTTCAACGTCCCGACCCGCAAGGCGAGCGGTGTGATGAGCACGGACAAAGGTGGCCGCGTCGAGAAGAACGTCGTCCGCGATGTCGTCTACCTGGGCGGCATGTGCCCCCGGTGTGAGGGCATGGGCTCGGTCACCGACTTCGACCTCACCGCGGTGTACGACGCCAACCGGTCGCTCGCCGACGGCGGGCTCACGGTGCCCGGCTACAGCATGGACGGCTGGTACGGCCGCATCTTCAGCGGCTTCGGCTTCGACATGGACAAGCCGATCGGCACGTTCACCAAGAAGGAGCTCGACGACCTGCTCTACAAGGCGCCGACCAAGATCAAGGTCGAGGGCATCAACCTGACCTACGAGGGAGTCGTCCCGAAGATCCAGAAGTCGATGCTGTCCAAGGACCCCGAGGCGATGCAGCCGCACATCCGGGCCTTCGTGGAGCGGGCGGTGACGTTCACGACCTGTCCCGAGTGCGAGGGCACCCGCCTCACGAAGGAGGTCCGGGCGTCGAAGATCAACGGCAAGAACATCGCCGATCTCTGCACCCTGCAGATCAGCGACCTGGCCGACTGGGTACGCGACCTCGACGAGCCGTCCGTGGCCCCGCTGCTCGCCGGGCTCCAGCACCTGCTCGATGCGTTCGCGGAGATCGGGCTGGGCTACCTCTCGCTCGAACGGCCGTCGGGCACGCTGTCTGGCGGCGAGGCCCAGCGCACCAAGATGATCCGGCACCTCGGCTCGTCGCTCACGGACGTCACCTATGTGTTCGACGAGCCCACCATCGGTTTGCACCCGCACGACATCGAGCGCATGAACGCCCTGCTGCTGCAGCTGCGCGACAAGGGCAACACGGTGCTGGTGGTGGAGCACAAGCCGGAGACGATCGCGATCGCCGACCATGTCGTCGACCTCGGACCCGGCGCGGGCACCGCGGGAGGCACCGTCTGCTTCGAGGGCACCCTGGACGGACTGCGGGGGAGTGACACCATCACCGGTCGACACCTCGACGACCGCGCCCAGCTGAAGGAGAAGGCACGTACGTCGACGGGCGCGCTGGAGGTCCGGGGCGCGTCGACGCACAACTTGAAGGACGTGGACGTCGACATCCCGCTGGGCGTGCTCTGTGTGCTCACCGGCGTCGCCGGGTCCGGCAAGAGCTCGCTGATCCAGGGCTCGGTGGCCGATCGTGACAGTGTCGTGGTGGTGGACCAGGGCGCGATCAAGGGCTCACGGCGCAGCAACCCGGCGACGTACACCGGCCTGCTCGAGCCGATCCGCAAGGCGTTCGCCAAGGCCAACGGTGTGAAGCCGGCGCTGTTCAGCTCCAACTCCGAGGGCGCCTGCCCGTCGTGCAACGGCGCCGGGGTCATCTACACCGAGCTGGGCGTGATGGCCACGGTCGAGTCTGTGTGTGAGGAGTGCGAGGGCAAGCGCTTCCAGGCAGCGGTTCTCGACTACACCTTCGGCGGCCGCAACATCGCCGAGGTGCTCGCCATGCCCGTCAGCGAGGCTCTGGAGTTCTTCGGCGCTGGTGAGGCGTCCACGCCGGCCGCGCACAAGGTCCTGACACGGTTGTCCGACGTGGGGTTGGGTTATGTCAGTCTGGGTCAGCCGCTCACGACCCTGTCTGGCGGGGAACGGCAACGGCTCAAGCTGGCGACCCAGATGGCGGAGAAGGGCGACGTCTACGTTCTGGACGAGCCGACCACCGGCCTGCACCTGGCGGACGTCGAACAATTGCTGGGCCTGCTGGACCGGCTGGTCGACTCGGGCAAGTCGGTGATCGTCATCGAACATCACCAGGCCGTGATGGCGCACGCCGACTGGATCATCGACCTCGGCCCGGGTGCTGGCCACGACGGTGGCCGGATCGTGTTCGAGGGCACCCCGGCGGACCTGGTCGAGTCCCGATCGACGCTCACCGGCCAGCACCTCGCGGCGTATGTCGCTGCGCCGGCCCGATCGTGACCGGTCCCGGCACGACCGTGCACGTGCACGGTTGTGACGGCCTAGTCGTCGATCCGGGTGGTCATAACCGTGCACATGCTCGCTACGTGGGCCGTTCGTCAGCTTGCGCGTTCGGCGGTCTCGAGAGTGGACAGAGTTCCTGCGAGGCTTGGCTGTCCGAGACGCTCGAGCTGGGCCCTGAGGTAAGACGTCAGGTGCTCGCGGTCCCGCAGAGTGTCGCTACGCATCCTCTGCAGTTCGGCGCGCTCCTCGTCGACCCACGTGCTGACCGCCTCCGCGCGGGCCCTCACGTCGGCCATGCTCGCTTGAGTCAGCTGCTCGGCCTCCGCAAACGCCTCGGCCACGAGACGGTCGGCCTCGACGCGGGCGGTCCTGACCAGCGTGTCGGCCTCGAGCGCGGCGATCTCCAGCAGCCGGGCCGCCGAGCGGGAAGCCGACTTCACCGAGTCATCGACCAGGGGAGCGGCTACGACGTCCTGGGCCTCGGCCCGAACCCGGGCGAGTTCCGCCTCAGAGGTCCAGAGGCGTTCCTTGGCGGTGGCCAACTCGAGACGCAGCATCGTGTTCATCTCCTCGAGAGCGGACCCCTTGGTCTCCAGGTCGCGCACGGAGTCCTCGATGTCGTGGACGAAACGGTCCACTTCCTCTGTTTCGTAACCGTCGCGCCTGCGCACAGTGGCAAACCGTCGGGTCTTCAATTCCTCGCTCGAAACAGTCATGTCCGATCCCCCCTTGTGTAAATACAAGTTCCCCCCGGAACTTAGAACACCAAGATGCACCCCTACCTCCGAGTCCGTGGCCGAATGACAGAAATGCCGAACTGCTTTTTGATGTCGCCCCATCGTCATCGTCGCCGAGTGCAGCACCACTGTGCTCCCGCCAACCCCATCCACGTAGCCAAACGTTTGGCCGATAACGTGCATTATGTCAAGCACTCTCCTGAAGGTCACGGACCTTCTGAAGGTCACGGGAACAGGGTCTCCCCTCACGACTCGGGCATGGTCTCAGCGCCGTGACTTCGAGCTCAGTGGCTAGTTGGGGCAGTCACTGTGCCCCGACGGAAGGCGAGCAATGCGTACTGGACTCACTCGAGCGCTCAGCGGCACGAGCAGGACGCGTGACGAGGTATTCACACGATCGCCCCGGAACCGATGAAGAACGCCCATATGTGCGGCAACGACGACGTTCCCATTAGGGCTTCACTGGTGAAGGGACTTTGATCCAGTTCTTGCTGCGGCGAGGCCGCAGGAGG
>Ga0070698_100002456_pt1 | contig 20448 bp, 21 predicted proteins | sample KBSK1502metaG_FD_65477 | JGI IMG/M metagenome (GOLD analysis project Ga0070698, IMG submission 65477) | Corn, switchgrass and miscanthus rhizosphere microbial communities from Kellogg Biological Station, Michigan, USA - KBS K1-50-2 metaG | ecosystem: Host-associated > Plants > Roots >...
CCATTCTCGTGCATTAAAATCGACTTGGACATCTGAAGTTCTCCCCTTGGTCCTTGCTCTACTCTGCGGCGCGCTTGGACTGCGCCGCCTGATATTTCTCGATCTCGCTCGTGACTGCCGCCTGCGACTGCGCCGAATAGGTGCCGCGATTGCCGGCCGCGGTGTCGTAGCTCAACTGGCGCGGCTCGTTCGCCTTGCGCTGGAAGTGTGGATGGACGAAACGCGCCATCAGCTCGTAGGAGCGCAGGGTCGCCGGCCAGTCGGCCCAGTTGTTGGCCAGCAGAAGGACCGCGCCGAAACCGCCGTCCGAGCCCGTCCACAGCCGCTCGAAGTGGCGGATGCAGTCGTCGGGCGTGCCGATGCAGGCGAGCCCTTCCTTGGTCATGAACTCGGCGGCGTCGGTGATGCCGGGCGGCAGGATCGGGAAGGTTGCCACGTCGTTGAAGTATTTGGCGAAACGGTCGATGCCGAACTTCACTTCCGCGAAGGCCTGCTCGCACGTCGGCGCGACGTGGGCGAAGGTGACGATACGCCACTTCGAGCGGTCGGCCGTCTTGCCGTTCTGCGAGGCGTGGTCGGTATAGATCTTCCAGTTGGCGGCATGCGCCTTCAGCGCATCGTCCGACGTGCCGCCGATCGACAGCATGCCGATACCGTGACGGCCCGAGGCGACGGCGCCGACCGGCGAGCGGGCGCACGCCACGGCCATTTCCATGCCGGGCTGGCTGTAGGATGGCAGCTGAAGCTGAGCGGCGGTGAGGTCGAACCAGTCGGTCTTGCGCGTCACCGACTTGCCGGCCATCAGCTCCATGATCACGTCGAGCGATTCGTTCATGCGGCTGCGCTGGTCGGCGGGCTTGATGCCCATTTTGGCCGCGTCATGGACCAGCGCGCCCGGCCCGACGCCGAACATGGCGCGGCCGCGCGTCATGTGGTCGAGCTGGGTCATGCGCGAGGCCAGCATGAAGGGATTGTGATAGGGCAGCGAGACCACGCCGGTGCCGAGGCGGATGTGGCGGGTGCGCTCGGCCGCGGCGGCGATGAACATCTCGGGACTGGCGATGATCTCGAAGCCGCCGGAATGGTGCTCGCCGATCCACGCCTCGTGGTAGTTCAGCCGGTCGAGATGTTGCAGCAGCTCCATGTCGCGCTCGAGCGCCAGGGTCGGGTTCTCGTCCAGGGCATGGAACGGGGCGAGAAAGATACCCGTGCGCAGGTAGCGGTTGGTCAAGGAACATCCCTCTTGGTGTTGCGTCGAGTATAGTAGCCGGCCTCCCACGCGCCAGCCCATCCCCTCCGGGGCGGAAGAATCGATGCTACGCCGCCGTTTCGTCCTGACCACAATCAGCAGCTTGGCTGCACCGACGGTGGCCCGCGCCCAGGAAACGCTGAAAAGCGCCAAGGCCGGCTTTCGCCTGGTCACCCTCAGCCGCGACCTCGAGCAGCCCTGGTCGATCGCCTTCCTGCCCGATGGGCGGATGCTGATCAGCGAGCGCCCGGGACGGCTCAGGGTATACGCCAACGGCAAGCTGGAGCGCACGCCACTCGCGGGCGTGCCCAAGGTCTACGCCAGCGGCCAGGCCGGCCTGATGGATATCTGCCTGCATCCGGCCTTCGCGCAGAACCGGGTGCTTTATCTGTCCTATGTCTCGGACGGCCCCGGCGGGCCGGTGACGACGGCGGCGCGGGCCGAGCTGGGCGAGGGCGGTCTGCGGAACGTCGCACCGTTTTTCGAGGCCCTGCCGCGCCGTCGGGGCGACCTCAATCTCGGTTCGCGCATCGTCTTCGATCGCGCCGGCTTCCTGTACGTCACGTGCGGCGATCGGTTCCAGATGAAGCAGGCCCAGGACCTTGGCGACCTTGCCGGCAAGATCGTGCGCCTGAAGGACGACGGCTCGGTGCCGCCGGACAACCCGTTCGTCGGACGTCCGGGTGCCCGGCCCGAGATCTTCACCTGGGGTCACCGCAATCCCCAGGGCCTCGCGCTCCATCCCCAGACCGGCAAGATCTGGGAAGTCGAGCATGGACCCAAGGGCGGCGACGAGCTCAACATCCTGAAAGCCGGCGCCAATTACGGCTGGCCCCTGGTCACCTACGGCGTCAACTACGACGGCAGCAAGATCACCGACCACAGAAGCCTGCCCGGCATGGAGGACGCGCTGCGCACCTGGGTGCCGTCGATCTCGCCCTGCGGGCTCTGCTTTTATACCGGCGACAGGTTCCCGGGCTGGAAGGGCTCGCTGTTCACCGGCGCGCTGTCGGCCTATGCGTTGTTTCGCATCGAGCTCGACGGCGAACGCTACCGCAGCGAAGAGCGGTTGCTCGAACGCCGTCTTCCCTATATCCGCGACGTGCGCCAGGGCCCCGACGGGTTGATCTATCTCGTCACCCACAGCGACGATGGCGGCCTGTTCCGCCTGGAGCCCGCCTAGCCTTCCGCCATCATGCCCGCACCGCTCATTCTCGCCTCCGCCAGCCCGTCGCGCCGCCAGCTTCTCGCCAGTGCCGGTCTTTCCTTCGCGATCGAGCCGTCAGGCGTCGACGAGGACGAGGTCACGCGCAGCCTGATCGGCGAACAGGCCTCGCCGCAGGACATCGCCACGACGCTCGCCGAAATGAAGGCGGTGCGCGTGTCGCAGCGCCATCGGGCGGCCATGGTGATCGGCGCCGACTCCACGCTGGCCTGCAATGGCCGGCTGTTCGACAAACCGGCCACGCTTGGCGCCGCGCGCCGGCAGCTTTTGGCGCTCGGCGGCCGGGTGCACGAGCTCTGCTCCTCGGTGGTGGTGGCCAGGGACGGCGTGCGACTCTGGCATTGCAGCGAACGGGCGCATCTCACCATGCGGCCATTCACCGAGTCCTTCCTCGATGCCTACCTGGCACGCGCCGGCCAAGCGGTGTGCGCCTCGGTCGGTGCCTATCAGCTCGAGGGGCTGGGCGCACATCTCTTCAGCAAGGTCGAGGGTGACTACTTCACCATCCTCGGCCTGCCGTTGCTGCCGCTGCTCTCGTTCCTGGCAGAGCACGGCATCGGCCTGGAGGCGGCGGCATGAACCCCTACGACACGCTCCTCCAAGAAGCGCACGGCCGGCCGTTCGCCTGCATCGTCGGCTGGCCGGTCGAGCATTCGCGCTCGCCCGCGCTGCACGGCTTCTGGCTGAAGCAGCATCATATCGACGGCCACTATGGCCGCCTGCCGGTCGAGCCCAAGCGCCCCGCCCTCGAAGCGCTTGTGGCGTTCGTCAAGCGCACGCCCAACGCCCGCGGCTGCAACCTCACCTTGCCGCACAAGATCGAGATCATGCCGCTCTTGGATCGCATTCATCCGCTCGCCGCCCGCATCGGTGCGGTCAATACCGTGATCAAGCAACCCGACGGCACGCTGGAGGGCCGCAACAGCGACGGCTTCGGCTTCATGGAAACGCTGCGCTACAACGCTCCGCACTGGCGCCCCGAGGCCGGCCCGGTCGTCGTGCTGGGCGCCGGCGGCGCGGCGCGCGCCATCGTCGCCACCTTGATGGATACGGGCGTGCCCGAATTGCGGCTGGTCAACCGTACGCAAAGCGCGGCCATCGATCTCGGCGTCGCCTTCACGCCGAACGACGGCCGGCAGATCGTGGTCGACCGCTGGAACGACCGCGCGCAGGCGCTCGACGGCGTCAGCCTGCTGGTCAACGCCACCTCGCTCGGCATGAAGGGCCAGCCGCCGCTCGACCTCGATCTCGCCCATCTGCCGCCCGCCGCGGCGGTCTGCGACATCGTCTACACGCCGCTCGAGACCAACCTGCTCGCCGCCGCCCGCGGGCGCGGCAATCGCTGCATCGACGGGCTCGGCATGTTGCTGCATCAAGGCCGCCCGGGCTTCGAGGCCTGGTTCGGAGTCAAGGTCGACGTCAGCGCCGAGCAGCGCCGGGCGGTTGCCGCCGACCTGGGAGCCTAGCGATGGAAACCGACCCGCCCGCAGGCTTCAAACCTTTGTTCCGCACCAGCCCGTTCCTCGACCATAACGGGCCGTTCTTTTACCGCGAGAACGACGACGGCACCTTCGTGGTCGGCCTGCGCATCAGGCCTGAGCACGCCAACGCCCGCGGCAGCGCCCATGGCGGTCTCTTGATGACGATATGCGACATCGCGCTGGGCTACCGTACGACGCGGAGCCAGACGCCGTCGCCCTTGCTGACGACTGCCAGCGTCACCACCGATTTCGCCGGTTCGGCGAAAGTCGGCGACTGGGTCGAGGCGCATGTCGACGTGCACAAGGTCGGCGGCAGGCTGGCCTTCGCCAACTGCTATCTCATCTGCAACGGCGAGCGCATCGTGCATGCCAGCGCGGTGTTTGCCCGGAGCGGCGACCGACCCGTCATCCCGACCGGAGCGAAGCGGAGTGGAGGGACCTCTTCTTCGTCGGACACATGAACAGGTCCCTCCACTGCGCCTCGCTACGCTCGGCTCCGGTCGGGATGACGATTTTTACTGATTCATCGAGCCGAAGAAGTCCTGGTTGGTCTTGGCGGTCCGCAGCTTGTCGAGCAGGAACTCGATGGCATCGACCGCGCCCATCGGCATGAGGATGCGGCGCAGCACCCACATCTTCGACAGAGTCGCGCGGTCGACCAGCAACTCTTCCTTGCGGGTGCCCGACTTGGTGATGTCGATGGCTGGGAAGGTGCGCTTGTCGGAGACCTTGCGGTCGAGGATGATTTCCGAGTTACCGGTGCCCTTGAACTCCTCGAAGATCACTTCATCCATGCGGCTGCCGGTGTCGATCAGCGCCGTGGCGATGATGGTGAGCGAACCGCCCTCCTCGACGTTGCGCGCCGCGCCGAAGAAGCGCTTGGGCCGCTGCAGGGCGTTGGCGTCGACACCGCCGGTCAGCACCTTGCCCGAGCTCGGCACCACGGTGTTGTAGGCGCGGCCGAGGCGAGTGATCGAATCGAGCAGGATCACCACGTCCTTCTTGTGTTCGACCAGGCGCTTGGCCTTTTCGATCACCATTTCGGCGACGGCGACATGGCGGCTCGCCGGCTCGTCGAAGGTCGAGCTCACGACCTCGCCCTTCACCGTGCGCTGCATGTCGGTGACTTCCTCGGGCCGTTCGTCGACCAGCAGCACCATGAGAAAGACTTCGGGATTGTTGGCCGTGATGGCATGGGCGATGTTCTGCAGCAGCACCGTCTTGCCGGTGCGCGGCGGTGACACGATCAGCGCGCGCTGGCCCTTGCCGATCGGCGCGATCAGGTCGATCACGCGGGTCGAGATGTCGAGCTGTTGCTGCGGCGTGGTGCCGGCCTTCTTGGTAAGCGTGCCGGTGCGGCGGGTGCCGACGCGGCCCGACGAGGTGGCGCGCGAGCTCGACTGCTCCTCGGAAATCGTCGGCGCCATGACGGCCACGCCGCCTTCCATCTCGAGCTTCAGCTTCTCGTCGGGATAGAGCGGCGTCAGCGAGTCGAAGTTGATGCGGTGGCGCAGCGCATCGGGGTCGTCGAAGTTGATCTTGTTGATCTGCACCATGGCGAAGTAGCGCTCGCCGTCCTTGGGCGCGCGGATCTCGCCTTCGACCGTGTCGCCGGTGCGCAGGCCGAATTTGCGGACCTGGGTCGGGCTGACATAGATGTCGTCGGCGCCGGGCAGGTAGTTGGCTTCCATCGAGCGCAGGTAGCCGAAACCGTCGGGCGCCACCTCGATGGTGCCGACGCCGAAGATCGCCTGGTCGGCGGCCGCCACCTTCTGGAGGATGGCGAACATCAGTTCCTGGCGGCGCATCATCGCCGCGCCGTCGACACCCTGCTCCTCGGCGAATGCGAGGAGCTCGGGCGGTTTCTTTATCTTGAGGTCTTGGAGGTTCATGTTTCTTCAGTCTGGGGTGGGGAGATGACGCACGCGCCACGGCCGCCGGGAGCGGTCATTGTGGAAAATTGGCGCTGTGTCGTTCTTGAATGGGTCCCGTCGATCACCGCCGGGGAGGCGGCGCCAGGGACCCTAGGTGGCGCCTATATAAGGATGCCGATGCGTGCTGTAAAGGGCCTAGGCGGCCACCGGGCGGTGTTCGGTGCCGGCGCCAGGGGTGATGAACATCAGTTGGCCGGGCTTTTTGACGATGCCGCGATGCCACACGCCGCGCGGCACGATGAAGGTCTGCCCGGGCTTCAGAACGGCTCGGCTCTCGCCGCCCGGGGTGTCGAGCACCAGCTCCAGCTCACCCGACAGCAGGGTCAGGATCTCCTCGCCGGCGGGATGGCGCTCCCAATGGTTCCAGTCGGCGTTCTGGCTCGTGCTGCCCATCAGGCGGCCGTGGCCGAGGTCGTGGCGGCCTTCGATGCCCGCCCAGAACTTGGCGCCGCCTTCCATGGCAAGCGCGCGCTCGTCGGGCCGGAGATGGATATAGGTGCTATCGAGCGAAAACGCCTGGGTCATGGTTCCTCCTCGGCCAGCATTTCGGCGTAACGAAAGATCTCGGTATGGTCGGCCGCAGCCCCCAACCTGGTGTTGGCATCGGCCCAGTAGGCCACGGCACGCTTGAGCATCGGCATGTTGAGCTCGAGGTGCTGGGCGACATCGCCCGCGGTGCGCAGGTCCTTGGCCATCAGGCCGGTCGTGAAGCCGGCCGCGAAGCTGCGCGAGACCACGAACTGACGGCCCTTCACCTCGGTGGCGTTGCTCTTGCCGGTCGAGCTGTTGAACACGTCGACCATGGTGCCGGGATCGAGGCCGAACGCCTCGCCGACCACCAGCGCCTCGCAGAGCGCGACCAGTCCGGCGACCGACAGATAGTTGTTGAGCGCCTTCATCGCATGGCCGGCGCCGGCAGCGCCGCACAGCGTGATGGTCCTGCCCATGGCGGCAAGGGCCGGCCGCGCGCGTTCGAGATCGGCTGCGGCGCCACCGACCATGATGCTGAGCGAGCCGTCGATGGCGCGCTTGACGCCGCCCGACACCGGGGCATCGATCAGTGCCGAGCCCGCGGCGGCGAGATCGCGCGCCAGCTTCTGGGTGTCGACGGGATTGGACGAGCTCATGTCGAGCACCAGCGATCCCGCCGCCAGCCCTTCGCGCGCGGCATCGCGACCCTCGATCAACGCCTGCCGCACCACTTTGCCGTCGGGCAGCATGGTGATCAGCGCATCGGCGCCTTGCGCGGCGGCCTTGGGCGAGGCCGTCGCCAGGGCCGACGGATGGGCGCCTATAAAATCCGAGACGGCCTTCTGCGAGATGTCGAACAGGCGGAGTTTATAGCCCGCCTCGGCGAGTCGCGCCGCCATTGGCCGGCCCATCATGCCGAGGCCAATGAAAGCGATGGTGGCGGGCGGAGCGAGCGTGGTCATGAAATGGTCCCCGACATCAGGTCATATTCATAGAGCGGCAAGGTGCGGCCGGGAATGGCGTCGGACGGTGCGTTCCGCACAAAGCGCGCGCCCATGCGCTCATAGAAGGCAGCGGCGTTGGGGTCGGCGAGGATGGTGAGCCGCCGCGCCCCGAGCCGGCGGGCCAGGCTGGCCGCAGCCTCGAACAGCATGCGGCCCGCACCACCGCCGATGGCAGGCGGATCGACGAACATGAGGTCGAGATCGGCGGTCCCGCCTTCCGGCACGACACCGGCCACGCCGATCGTCCGGCTCGCACCGTCGACAGCGACCAGGACGCGACCGGCGGCGATGTCGTCCTCGCTCACGCTCAGCGTCGCGGCGCTCTTCGCCATGAAGGCTGCGTCATAACCCCAATGCGCCTTCGACCGTACGCACAGTGCGCTGAGACTCTCGCCTTCGCCGGTCCGTGCGGATCGAATGGACACCATCGCCCCACCACTTGTCATCCTGAGCGCAGCGAAGGATCTCATGGCCTGGCAAGCGGAGATCAGGTGGCAGCCGGCGATGAGGTCCTTCGCTACGCTCAGGACGACAGCCCTAGACTCCTCGTTCCTTGAACACCTCACGCGCGGTCTTGAAGGCGTCGAGGCTGGCCGGGATGCCGCAATAGATGGCGACCTGGAGGAAGACCTCCTTGATCTCCTCCTTGGTGAGCCCGTTGTTCAGCGCGCCGTTGACGTGCAGCTTGAGTTCGGGCGCGCGGTTCAGCGCCGCCAGCATGGCGAGGTTCAGCATCGAGCGCGTCTTCTTGGGCAGGCCCGGCCGCGTCCACACATAGCCCCACGCATATTCCGTGGTGATGTCCTGGAACGACATCATGAAGTCGTCGGCGCCCGCCATCGAATTGTCGACATAGTCGGCGCCCAGCACGGCTTTGCGCACCTTCATGCCGTCGTCGTAGAGCTTCTTGTTGCGTGGGTTGGGCTTGGCTTTCGCGGCCTTGGCCATCTGTCGTTCCTCCGGTCAATGGGACCGGAGAATTCTATCAGACCGCGAGATGGTCGGTCTGCCGGCTCGCCGTGACGTTGAGCCCCTTGGCGCGGGCGCGCTGGCAGAGGTCCTCGATGGTGATGTTGTCGAGCTGGGCCATCATGTCGTCGCGCAGCTTATCCCACATCGGCCACACCACCTCGTGGGCGAGCGGCGAGCCGATCGCCGGATCGTTGGGCTCGGTCTCAGCCTCGAGCTTGCGCACCACCCGCACGACCTCGCCCAGGGTGATGCGGCGCTGCTCGCGGCCCAGCCGGTAGCCGCCGCGCGGGCCCCTCTTGCCGCTTAAAATGCCGGCGCGCACCAGATGCTGCAGGACCTGTTCGAGATAGCGCTTGGGGATGCGCTGGCGTTCGGTGATGTCGCCGCTGCGCACCGGGTGCTCGCCGACGTGGAAGGCCACGTCGAGCACGGCTTCGATGGCGAACATGGTCTTTTTGCTGAGCCGAGGCATCCCCGTTGCTTCCTCTCAGGCGTTTTTTGCCGACCCCGCCGTCACTCCCGTCGATCCGAAACCCCCGGCGCCACGCGCCGTCCGGTCGAGCTCACCCGCCTCACGCCACACCGCCCTTGCATGCCGGGCGACCACCCACTGTGCAATTCGCATGACGCGGCTGATGCGAAACGGCTCCCGGCCGAGATTGACCAGGATCACGCCGATTTCGCCGCGGTAGTCGGCATCGATGGTGCCGGGGGCATTGGCCACCGTCACGCCATGCTTGGCCGCCAGCCCTGAACGCGGCCGGATCTGGGCCTCGAAACCGACCGGCAGGGCGATCGAAATGCCGGTGGGAACGATGCGGCGTTCCAGCGGGCCGAGCTCGATGTCGTGATCGATCGCCGCCACAAGGTCGGCGCCGGCGGCGGCGGCGCTGGCATAGGCGGGAAGCTCGAGATCGCGCGCATGGGCCAGCCGCACCACTTCGATCTCGATGCTTTCCACCCCTTTCACTCCGCCGCCTCGGCCTTGGTGGGGCGGCCGAAATGAAGCGCAATGCGGCCGGCGAGCCGCATTGCGACATCGCCCTTGGCCAGGGTCGGCCAGTCCTCGACGCCCGAGGCGCTGATCAGGTGCACGGTGTTGCGATCCCCGCCAAACGTGCCGGTCGCAGCCGACACGTCGTTGGCCACGATCCAGTCGCATCCCTTGCGCTTGCGCTTGTCGATGGCGTTGGCGACCAGGTCCTCGGTCTCGGCAGCAAAGCCCACGACCAGCGCCGGACGTTTGGGGCCGGGCTTGGACAGGGTGGCCAGTATGTCGGGATTGGGCGCGAGTTCGAGAGCGGGCGGCGGCGCTCCGGTCTTTTTCTTGATCTTGGCCGCGGCGGGCCGCGCCGCCTTCCAGTCGGCGACCGCAGCCGCACAGACCGCGATGTCGATCGTCCCCGCAGCGAGGCAGGCGGCGAGCATCTGGTCGGCCGAGTCGACATGGACAGTGCGCAGGCCCGTCGGATCGCCAAGCGCCACCGGACCGCTCACCAGGGTGACGTCGGCGCCGAGCCGCGCCAGGGCGGCAGCGATCGCATGGCCTTGCTTGCCGGAGGAATGATTGGAGATATAGCGGACGGGATCGATCGCCTCGCGCGTCGGGCCCGATGTCACAACGGCGCGCTTGCCGGCCAATGGCTTCTCGAGGGGCGGCCGCTCGGCCGTCAGCATGGCCTCGATGGCGACGACGATCTCCTCCGGCTCCGACATGCGGCCGGGACCATATTCGTTGCAGGCCATGGCGCCGTCGTTGGGGCCGACGAACGTGACACCGCGCTTCTTCAGCGTCTCGACATTGGCGACCGTCGCGGCGTGGGTCCACATGCGCACGTTCATCGCCGGCGCGGCGAGCACCGGCTTGTCGGTGGCGAGCAGCACGGTGGCCGCCAGATCGTCGGCCATGCCCGCCGCCATGCGCGCCAGCAGATTGGCGGTGGCCGGCGCCACGACCAGCAGGTCGGCCTCGCGCGAAAGCTCGATGTGGCCCATCTCGCTCTCGTCGGTCAGCGAGAACATGTCGCTGAAGACGCGATCCTCGCTCAGCGCCTGCAGCGACAGCGGCGTCACGAACCGCGACCCCGCGTCGGTGAGCACGCAGCGCACCGAGGCGCCGCGCTCGCGCAGCCGGCGGATGAGTTCGAGGGATTTGAAGGCCGCGATGCCGCCCGCGACGATCAGCAGGATGCGCTTGCCGTTCAGCATGGCGGCCAGATTATCACAACAACCGGCTGGCGAAAGTGTAGACGCCCGTCAGCAAAAGCGCCCAGAACACGGCCAGGCGGAACTGTTCGATCGACAGCCGCCGGCGGATCTGCTGGCCCATCCACATGCCGGCGAGCGCCGGCACCACCGCCGCCGCCGACACGATGGCGCGCCGCCCGTCGAGCAGGCCGAAGTTGATCAGCGAGGCGGTCAGCGTAAGCGAGGTGGCGCAGAGCACGACGCCCAGGGTTTGCACCAGTTCGCTGGGCTTGATGTCGAGCCCCTGCAGATAAGGCATCAGCGGCACGACGGGCACGCCGACCACGCCGGCAACAAAGCCGGAAATCACGCCGATCACCGGCGCCAGCGGCTTTTCCAGATCGGCGTGGATGTGCAGGCGAATGCGCAGCAGGCCGAGCCCGCTATAGACGATCAGCACGGCGGCGAGCACCAGGAAGGCCCAGTTCGGGCCCTTCTGGCCGACCAGCCACATGGTGAGATAGAGCCCGACCACCAGCGGCACGATCAGCGGCGCCTGGCGGCGCAGGATGATCCAGAACCTGCCGCCCACCGCCGCCTGCCAGACGTTGGTGATGACGGTCGGCAGCGCGATCAAGGCGATCGCCTCGGGCAGCGGCAGGACCAGCGAGGTGAGCGCGATGGTGATCGTCGGCAGGCCGATCCCCACCAGCCCCTTGACCGTCCCCGCCAAGAGGAAGACGGCCAGGCCGAAGATGATCTCTGGCGTCGTCATTGTCTTCCGGACCGCGGGCGTCCCGCCCGCTCATGATCATGAGGCGGGCGGGACGCCCGCGGTCCGAATGAACATGACATGACGATGCGTCAATGCCACCACGCGACGATCGCGGCGATGAGGGCCAGCACGGCGATGACCTCGGCGAAGCCGATGCGCGGCCACGGGCGAACCGTGGCGGGCGGCGGCTGCTTGGCCTCGGCTTCGGCCTTGCGGCGCTCGTGTTCGGCCACGACGTGCAAACTGTCGACCAGGCGCGGCAGGCGGCGCAGACCCTGCGCAAAGTCCTCGAGGGCGCGGCCGACGGTGGCGCGCGGGCCGAAATGGCTCTGCATCCACTCCTCGATCAAGGGCCGCGCCAGCTCCCAGATATTGACGCGCGGGTTCAGCCGCGTGCCCATGCCTTCGGCCATCAGCATGGTCTTCTGCAGCAGCAGGAGCTGCGGCTGCGCCGTCATCTCGAACTGCTCGGTAACGCGCAGCATCTGGGCGAGCAGCCGAGCGATGGAGATTTCGTGGCTCGGCTTGCCGAAGATCGGCTCGCCGATCGAGCGGCAGGCCTGGGCGAACATGTCGCGCGATTGGTCGGACGGCACGTAGCCGGCGCGGAACTGCACTTCGGCCACCGCGCGATAGTCGCGGCGCAGGAAGGCGACCAGAAGCTCAGCGAGATAGCCGCGCGTATCCTCGTCGATCCGGCCCATGATGCCGAAATCGACCGGCACGATATGGCCGGCGCGATCGACGAAGGCGTTGCCGCCATGCATGTCGGCATGGAAGAAGCCGTCGCGGAACACCTGGTAGAAGAAGGCTTCGGCGCACTTCTTCATCACCAGGTCGGGATCGTGGCCGGCGGCGATGATGGCGTCACGATCGCCGATCGGAATGCCGTCGACCCGCTCCAGCGTCAGCACGCGCTGGGCGGTGCGGTCCCAGTCGATCGCGGGCGTGCGGTAGCCCGGATCGTCGGCGAAATTCTCGCCCAGCTCCTCGGCCGCCGCCGCCTCCATGCGCAGGTCCATCTCGACCCGCACGACGTCGGCGAAGGCGCTCACCGAATCGACCGGCTTCAGTCGGCGGAAGCGCGGTTGGGTACGCTCGACCAGCTCGGCCATCCAGTAGAACAGGTCGAGGTCGCGCTCGAAGGCTCTCTCGATGCCGGGCCGGAGGATTTTCACTGCAACGTCGCGGCCGTCCTTGGTGACGGCGAAATGGACCTGGGCGATCGAGGCGGCGGCCACCGGCACGTCGTCGAAGCTTACGAACAATGCCCCGAGCGGCCGGCCGAGCTCGGCTTCGATGGTGCGACGCGCCTCTAAGCCGGAAAAAGGCGGCAGGTGGTCCTGCAGTCGGGCGAGGTCGGCCGCGACCGTCTCGCTCAAGAGGTCGGCGCGGGTCGACAGCGCCTGGCCGAGCTTGATGAAGGACGGCCCCATCTCCTGCAATGCCGCCGTCAGGCGCTCACCGGGCCGGCGAGCATCGCGGCGCCGGGCGAACAACCGCGCCCAGGCGATCAGCGCCGGCGCGATGCCCAGGATTTCCAGCGGAAACAGCGCATCGTGGCGCGCGAGGCTCAGCGCCAGACGCAGCAAGCGCCATGTGTTGCGAAGCGCGCGCAGCATCTTAGCTGGGGGCGCGCCACTCCAGTGGCGCGTCTTTTGTTGGACCCGTAGAAGATCGCGCCACTGGAGTGGCGCGCCCCCAGCTAAGGCTCCTTGTCATAGACGTCATCAAACGCGCCAGCCGCCGTGCAGCGCCACGACACCCAGCGTCATGTCGCGCCAGGCGACATTGGCGAACCCCGCCCGGCGCATGCGCTCGGCCAGCTCGCGCTGCGCGGGAAAACGCCGGATGCTCTCGTGCAGATAGCGGTAGGACTCGGCGTCCTTGGCGACGATGCGGCCGAGCAGCGGCAGGGCGCGGCTCGAATAGGCGTCGTAGACGCGGCCGAGCGGCGCCGATTTCACCTTGCTGAATTCCAGGCAATAGAAGCGGCCACCCGGCTTCAGCACGCGGTGCGCTTCGCCGAGCGCCTTGTCGATATCGGTGACGTTGCGCAGGCCGAAGGCGATGGTGTAGCCGTCGAAGGAGCGGTCGGGAAACGGCAGGTTCTCGGCATCGCCCGTCGTCCAGGTGAGCCCCTTCAGCAGCCCGCGATCGGCGGCGCGGTCGCGGCCGACCGCCAGCATCGCCGGGTTGACGTCGCAGACCGTGATATCGGGCCGGTCGTCACCCCGCTCGATTTGCCGCCACAGGATGCGGAAGGCGATATCGCCCGTGCCGCCCGCCACGTCGAGGAACTTTTCGCCCGGCCGCGGATGCAGAACATCGACCAGAGCGTTCTTCCATAGGCGATGGACGCCAACCGACATCAGGTCGTTCATCAGGTCGTAGCGCGGCGCCACGCTGTCGAAGACCTGGCGGACGAGATCCGCCTTGTCGGCCGCCGGCACGTCGCGGTCGCCGAAGGACGCCTGCCCCGACGGGCTAGACGCGCTAGGATCGGACGGGCTTGTCATGGGGCGCAACCTAGAGGAATCGCCATGCTGCTGAAAGACCGGGTGATGCTGATCACCAATGTCGAGAAATTCGCCGGTCACGGCACGACACGGGTGGCGCTGGGCCTTGGCGCCACGGTGCTGGCCCACGATCCCTCGTTCGAGGCGCCGAGTGCCCGGCGCAAGTACGAAGCGGAGTTCCCGGGAACGCACGCCCTGTCGGCGGTCGAGCCCGCGACCCTGGTCGAGCTGGCGCTGAAGCGCCATGGGCACATCGACGCGCTGGTCAACAACGACGCCTACCCCGCCTTGCGCGCGCCGCTTTCCGAGGCACGCCTGGAAGACTACCGCGCCGCGCTCGAGGCCATGGCGGTGGCGCCGTTCCGGCTGGTGCAGCTCGTGGCGCCGGCGATGCGCAAGCGCAAGTCGGGGCGCATCGTGTTCGTGTCGTCGGCGGCGCCGCTGCGCGGCATCGCCAACTATGCGCCGTACGTGTCGGCTCGCGCGGCGGCCAACGGGCTCGTCTCCTCGCTTGCCAAGGAATTGGGGCGCGATGGCATCACGGTGAACGCGGTCGGCTCGAACTATGTCGAGAACCCCGACTACTTTCCGCCGGCACTGCTCGCCAACAAGGAGGCGATGGCCAAGATGACGGCGCAGATCCCGCTTGGGCGGCTCGGCACATCGGACGAGCTGGGCGCAGCGGTCTGCTTCCTCTGCTCCGACTCCGCCGGCTTCATCACCGGTCATTTGCTTCCGCATGCCGGCGGATGGGCGTGACGCGGAGGCGCGAGCATGCCACTATGCCGGCAATTAAACGTCGCGCACGGTTGACCGAAGCGCGGCTACCGGGAGGCAACGTCAAGACACGCCGATAGATCCGGCGCGTGCGCCTTTGGTCGATTCGGTCCGAGGACGGCCATGGGAAGGCAGATCGTCCACCGCCTGCTGGTCTCGTTCCCCGCCTTGCTCGGGGTTCTCTTTCTTTGCTTCTGCCTCCTGCAGGTGGTGCCGGCCGATCCGGCCATGATCATCGCCGGACCGGACGCCAGGGCCGAGACCATCGCCGCCATCCGCAACGAACTCGGGCTCGATCGGCCGATTCCCATCCAGTTTGCCGAATATATCGGCCGCGTCCTGCGCGGCGATCTCGGGCGCTCGATCATCTCCAACAAGATGGTGAGCGAGGAACTGGCACTCACCATCGGGCCGACCGTCGAGCTGATGGTGGGCGCCATGCTGATCGCCGTGCCGCTCGGGCTGGCGCTGGGCACGCTGGCGGCAGTCAAGCGCGGCACCACGCTCGACCGCCTGATCATGGCGATCTCGGTGGCGGGCGTCTCCATGCCGGTGTTCTTCATCGGCCTGATCCTGATCCAGTATGTCGGCTTCAAGTGGGCCCTGCTGCCCTTCACCGGCCGCACCGGCCCGGTTTGGGACGGCGGCCTGCCGAGCCTGATCCTGCCGGCGGTAACCCTGGGCATGGTGCTGATCGGCCCGATCGCGCGGCTGACCCGCACCGCGGTGCTCGAGGTGCTGGGCGCGGATTTCGTGCGCACGGCGCGCGCCAAGGGCCTGCGCGAGACGGTGGTGATCGTCCACCACGCGCTGCGCAATGCGCTGATCCCCGTGGTCACCCTGATCGGCCTGCAGGCGGCGTTCCTGCTGGGCGGCGCGGTCGTGACCGAGACGATGTTCTCGTGGCCCGGTGTCGGCCGGCTCGCCGTCGGCGCCATCGTGTCGAGCGATTTCCCGACGGCGCAAGGCGCCATCATGATCCTCGCCATTGCCTTCCTGACCATCAACCTCGTGGTCGACGTGCTGTACGTCTATCTCGATCCCAGGCTGCAGCGGTCATGAGCGTCGAGGTTTTAGGCCCGTCCGCCCATGCCGAGGAGCCGCGCGTGCTCGGCCGCGCGGGTGTGCTGCGACGGCTGGCGCGCGACAAGGTAGCGGTGCTCGCCGCCCTGGCCCTGACCGTGATCGGGCTCGCCGCCGTCTTCGCGCCGGTGGTGGCGCCCTACGACCCCTATCTCACCGACCTCACCAAGGTGATGCGGCCGCCGGGCGGCGAGCATTGGTTCGGCACCGACAACACCGGCCGCGACATCCTGAGCCGCGTCATCTTCGGCACACGCAACACGCTGATGCTGGGCCTGATCGGCGTGCTGATCGGCGGGCTAGTGGGCGGCGTGCTCGGCATCCTGGCGGCCTACTACCCCGGCGCCGACGGCTGGATCATGCGGCTGGTCGACATCATGCTGGCCTTTCCGGCGATCCTGATCGGGCTTGCCGTGGCGGCGGTGGCGGGCGCGGGACTGGGCGCCGTGGTGATCGCGCTGGTCGTGGCGACGGTGCCCGACGTGGCACGGGTGGCGCGCGGCGCGGCGGTCGGCGTCATGGGCCAGGAGTTCATGGAGGCCGGCCGCGCCGTCGGCGTGTCGGACCGCACGCTGATCTGGCGCTACCTGACGCTGAACTGCATCTCCACCATCTTCGTGTTCCTGACCTTGCGTTTCGGCCAGATCATCCTGATCGGCTCGGCGCTGGGCTTCTTGGGCATGGGGGCCCAGCCGCCGACGGCCGAGCTCGGCATGATGGCCGCGCAAGGCCGCGATTTTCTCTTTATGGCGCCGCACATCGCGACCATCCCGAGCTGCGCGATCTTCGTCATCGTGCTGGCCGCCAACCTTCTGGGCGACGCCTTGCGCGACGTCCTCGATCCGAGGCTGCAGACATGATCAGATCCGCTCTCAGTGCAGCGTTTGCGTTGAGTATCGCACTGCCAGCCGGCGCGCAGACGCTCAACATGATGAGGTCGATCGACGCGCCGCACTACGATGCGCAGCGCACAACCTGGGCGCCGACCGCCGACATCGTCAACATGATCCAGGACACCCTGGTGGCGCTCGACTGGGACGGCAAAACGCCCATCCCCTATCTCGCCAAGTCGTGGACCATCAGCCCCGACGGCAAGCTCTACGTCTTCAAGCTGCGCGACGACGTGAGCTTTTGCAGCGGCAAGAAGTTCACGGCCGAGGACGTGGTCTACAGCTTCAAGCGGCTGAAGGACCCCGAGATGAAGGGGCCCTTCGCCTGGCGCGCCGGCGTCATTAAGGAAGTGCGCGCCACCGATCCCTACACCGTCGAGTACGAGCTCGCCGAGCCCTTCTCCGAGCTCCTGCTGCAGCTCACCATGTTCACCAACGTAATCCACAACAAGGAAAGCGTAGAGGCGCTCGGCAAGGACTACGGCGTCAAGGGCGTCGACGGCACCGGGCCGTGGTGCTTCGTCTCCTGGCAGCCGCGCACCGAGATCGTGCTCAAGCGCCACGACGCCTACAAATGGGGCCCCTCGATGTACCAGAACAAGGGGCCGGTGAAATTCGAGAAGCTCTCGATCAGGATCGTGCCGGAAGATTCGAGCCGCGTCGCGGCGATGATGTCCGGCGTCTTCGAGTTCACCAATCTCTTCCCGCAGCAGTTCACAGCCCAGGCGAAGACCGCGCCCATGCTGACGGTGCAGCAGGCCAAGCCCAACTTTCAGCTGCTCTACTTCGGTTACAAGATCACCCGGCCCATGGTGGCCGACCGGCGTGTCCGCGAGGCCATGAGCATCGCCATCAACCGCGCCGAGATCGCCAAGGGCGTGCTGCTGGGCAACGCCGAGCCGGCTTTCACCATCGTCGACAAGGACGCGCTTGACCACAATCCGCAGACCACCGAGCTAATCAAGGAGGATGTCAAGCGCGCCAACCAACTGCTCGACGAAGCCGGCTGGAAGATGGGCAGCGATGGCATCCGCGAAAAGGACGGCATGAAGCTGGCCCCCAAGGTCTACTTCACCGCGAATGGCAATTCGGCCAAGGTCGCCGAGGCCATCCAGGGCTATCTGCGCAAGATCGGCGTCGACTGGCGGCTGCAGGCCTGGGATTCGACCATCGCCGCGGCCAAGATGGCGGAGCAGGACTACGAGATCTGGTCGGTCACCGTGCCCTATCTCTCGGCCGGCGACCTGATGAACATCTACTTCGATTCCAAGAACATCCCGACGCCCAATCGCATGAACTGGAAGGACGAGCAGACCGACCAGTGGCTGACGCAGGGCCGCACGGCGCTGACGGCGGCGGAGCGGGCGAAGTACTACGGCCTGGTGCAGGAACGGGCGATGACCGAGCATCTCTGGATGCCGGTGCTCAACGTCAACCTCTATCTGGTGACCAGCAAGAAGCTGAAAGGCGCCAGGCCGCACATGCTTTATGCCAACACCTTCTACAAGGGGCTGGATTTGAGTTTTTGAAGTCTCTTCCGGACGCGACTCAAATTCCTCTCCCCCGCTAGGGGGAGAGGTTAGGTGAGGGGGCAACGACGTGCGTATCCCCCTCACCCAGCCTCTCCCCCTAGCGGGGGAGAGGAGCCTGATGCGAAGCTGGGGAGAACCAACAAGAGGGAACGACGATGCGTAACATCTTGAAGGGCATGGCGGCGTTGCTGGGCATGGTCGGGGTGTCGTCGATGGCCGAGGCCGAGACCACCCTGCGCATGATGAAGTCGCTCGATGCGCCGCACTACGACGGCCAGCGCACGACCTGGTCGCCGACCTCCGACATCGTCAACATGATCCAGGACACGCTGGTGGCGCTCGACTGGGACGGCAAGACGGCGCTCCCCTACCTCGCCAAGTCGTGGACCATCAGCCCCGACGGCAAGCTCTACACCTTCAAGCTGCGTGACGACGTGAGCTTTTGCAGCGGCAAGAAGTTCACGGCCGAGGACGTGGTCTATAGTTTCAATCGGCTAAAAGATCCGGAGACGCGCGCGCCCTACGCCTGGCGCGCCGGCAACATCAAGGATCTGCGCGCCACCGATCCCCACACCGTCGAGTACGAGCTCGCCGAGCCGTTCTCCGAGCTCCTGCTGCAGCTCACCATGTTCACCAACGCGATCCACAACAAGGAAAGCGTGGAGGCGCTCGGCAAGGACTATGGCATCAAGGGCGTCGACGGCACTGGACCATGGTGCTTCGTCTCCTGGCAGCCGCGCACCGAGATCGCGCTCAAGCGCCACGACGCCTACAAATGGGGTCCCTCGATGTACCAGAACAAGGGGCCGGTGAAGTTCGACAAGCTGTCAATCAAGATCGTGCCGGAGGACTCCAGCCGCGTCGCCGCCATGCTGGGTGGCCAGTTCGATTTCACCAACCAGTTCCCGCTGCAATTCCTCCAACAGGCGCAAGCCGCGCCGATACTCACCGTACAAGAGGCCAAGCCGAACTTTCAGCTGGCGTATTACGGCTTCAAGATCACCCGGCCCATGGTGTCCGATCGGCGGGTTCGCCAGGCGATGAGCATCGCCATCAACCGCGCCGAGATCGCCAAGGGCATATTCTTCGGCAATGCCGATCCGGCCTACACCTTCGTCGATCCCGCGGCACCGGACTTCGCGCCCGCGACCAAGGGCGTGGTGGAGGAGGATATCGAACTGGCCAAGAAGTTGCTCGACGACGCCGGCTGGAAGCTGGGCGCCGACGGCATCCGCGAGAAGGACGGCATGAAGCTGGCGCCCAAAGTGTACTACGTCCAGGTCGCCAATTTCGGCAGAACCTCCGAGGCGATCCAGGGCTACCTCCGCAAGATCGGCGTCGATTGGCGCCTGCAACCCTTCGATTCGACGATCGCCCCGGCCAAGATGGCCGAGCAGGACTACGAGATCTGGACCGTGGCCGTGCCTTACCTCTCCGCCGGCGAGCTGATGAATCTCTATTTCGATTCGAAGAACATCCCGACTCCCAACCGGATGAATTGGAAAGATCCGGAGACCGACGAGTGGCTCCGGCTCGGCCGCGCCGCGCTGACCGATGCCGACCGCACGAAATACTACATGCTGGTGCAGAAGAAGGTGGCCGACGAGCATCTGTGGATCCCGGTCATCAACGCCGGCATGTACCTCGTCGCCAACAAGAAGCTGAAGGGTGCCCGCCCGCACATGCTCTACCAGAACACCTTCTACAAGGGGCTGGACTACTCCTACTGATGGACAAGCTTTTAGACGTCCGCGGTCTCAAAACCCATTTCCACACCGACCGCGGGCTGTTCCGCGCTGTCGACGGCATCGATTTCTCCGTCGGCCGCGGCAAGACCGTGGGCCTGGTGGGCGAATCGGGCTGCGGCAAGAGCGTGACGTCGCTTTCGGTGATGGGCCTGGTGGCGAGCCCGCCCGGCGAGGTCGAGGCGGAGGCCGTGACCTTCGAGGGCCGCAACGTGCTCGGCCTCTCGGCCGACGAGCGCCGCCGCCTGCGCGGCAGCAAGATGTCGATGATCTTTCAGGAGCCGATGACCTCGCTCAATCCGGTCCACACGATCGGCCAGCAGATCGTCGAGGCGATCCTGGCGCACACCGATGTTTCGCCGCAGGCGGCGAAGAAGCGCGCCATCGAGATGCTCGAGCTGGTGCGCATCCCCTCGGCCATCCAGCGGATCGACGATTATCCGCACCGCCTGTCGGGCGGCATGCGCCAGCGGGTAATGATCGCCATGGCGCTGAGCTGCGAGCCCGCGCTCTTGATCGCCGACGAGCCGACCACGGCGCTCGACGTCACCATCCAGGCGCAGATCCTCGACCTGCTGCAGGACCTGCAGCGGCGGCTCGGCAT